>Ga0209087_1000270_pt1 | contig 34177 bp, 53 predicted proteins | sample S_130805_EF_Meta_FD_187321 | JGI IMG/M metagenome (GOLD analysis project Ga0209087, IMG submission 187321) | Freshwater microbial communities from Lake Simoncouche, Canada to study carbon cycling - S_130805_EF_MetaG (SPAdes) (version 2) | ecosystem: Environmental > Aquatic > Freshwater > Lake ... | reverse complement strand
AGATGTATTATTAATCAATGTATTATTATCCTTCGCCTTTTCCGAATACCCCCCTTCGGTATTCCGAATACCTCCTTCGACTTTCCGAATAGGTATTGTGGGTGTTAAAATCCTTTGTTTGACTTGCTTACCTTCGTAAACAAGAAAGGTAGTTACATAACCTTTCTCTACTAACTGAGATATTATTTCACTAACCCTAGAGTTGCTTAACTGAAAAAATACACCAAAATAACTGTTACTAGCAAAACAACCTTTCTCTGCATCTAAAGAATCAATCTCTACTAAAAAAAGTTTTTCCATCCAAGATAGTTTCTCATCTAACCAAACCTCTTTAGGAATCCATACACCTTTAAAATCTCTGTTCATAAATAAAAAAAGCCCCATCAAATTCCCCCCAGTCGGATTGGGGGTTCATATCAAGGGCAATAAATTCTTAATGAGTATCCGACACTCGCCACAAATATACTAAGATTTAGATAGTATCCTAAAAGCCACTACTCTCTCTTTATCTAAGTGTGTAACTTTAAACTTCTTCCTAGCAATAGGGTTTAATGACTCTCTAATGCTCTGTGCTGTCACTTTAGACTTCCTACTAGCTGCTGCTATAGATTTAAAATGAATCTCTTCCTTGTTGTCTATAAACACCATTCTAACAGGTATATTATTCTCCATCCCTTTTATCTCTTGACTCATTTGGTTTAAAGTGGTTTTTTAGTCCTTTTATAAATTGTTTATTACTAATGTTAAACTCTCTTTTGACGAAGAACTCTTCATCGATTTTTCCTCCATCCATTGCGTTGGGATATACGAGTATGTCATCATCGTAAAAGTTCCTAACCATACCTGTGTCGTATAGTATGACTTTCCAAACTGTGTTTGTATCCGATCCGTAATCGATCCAGGCGATTGCTTTTCCGTACCCAAGAGGAGTGTGAACATCTATTGTATTTTTTAATTGAAATATCATTTTCTTAAATATTCTTTTACTTCTATTACTCCCATTGCAGAGCAATAGACAACAATAAAAACTGGTACTGCAATAAAGAAAAATTTTAACATCCCTAATGTTTCTTTCATATTATTTCTTTAAGGATATTTTAAATGTTGTAGTAGATACTCTAGGAGCTGGGTGTACCATCTCCCCTGTTTCAGGATCAACCATAGGAGTATTAATAGTCCTTAGCATCTTCTCCCTTTCTTTAAGAGCATACTTAAGTGACTCTACTTCGTTATTAAGTTTAGTCCAAGAATAATCTTGGTCATAGATGTACTTTACTCCTGATTCAATCTTAGTAACCTCGCTACCTAAGACATCGGCCTTACCACCAGGATACTTTGCTAATTCATCTACTACTATTTCTCTAAGCTCACTACGAACACCATCAAATAATTGTGCAATAGCATCCATACGCACTAAAGTTTCTAATGCACTATCGCCTGTCTCTTTAAAGTGCTCTACAATAGTTGTCTTGATTAAGTCATTGTTAAACTTACTTGGTTCATAGGTAGATAATTCTACCTTAGGTAAAAATATTTCTGTACTCATTATTTTTTTGTTTTAGATGTGAATGATTCTTTTTTAGACTTAAGCAACATTAGTAAAGCTTGGTCGCCATCTATGTATTGCTTGTATCCATAATATAAATCTACTAGCTCCTTATTTTTTGTGCAGTCAGTAATTTGTTTAATTAATTCTACTCTATCAACTTCTACTTCTGCTATCTCTTCTACTTCTACCTCTTGCACAACAGGTTTTTTGGGCTCCTCTTTTGCAAAATCCATCTCTTCAGCAGGTGTAGCTTCAAATCCTGCTGCTTTCATTAGCCAAGCAAGTAAGTTCCTATAAGCCTTGCCAATCGCCCTTGTCTGTGCCATAGATAAAATAGCATATTCATCAAAGTATCTCTTAGTTTTTTCGGCATTCGAGCATAAGGCAATGCCTGTAGCAACGAGCTGACCTGTAGTAATATTGCGTACCTCACAAGTCGCCATATATTTAATAGCAGTTTCATTGGATAAGTCTTGAGTAGATGTAATAATTGGCATTAATCCTAATGAAGCTCCAGCAAATTGCCATCCTTCCACATTAACGAATTGTTTACCTTGAATGTTAGACGATAAGCCTTTCTCTTTGATAAGCTTAGATAACTCTGTGCTTAGTTTAAGCATTGAGTCCTTGTTGATTAACTCATACGAAGGACTAGTTGTTTGTAGTTCCATAGTTTAGATTTTTTGGTTGTGTTTCTTGATAATAATAAGCTTCTCTTGTAGGATACTTTTGCCATATAGACAAGATAGATTCCATTAACTCAAGATTGGCTTGTGAATAATTGATTTGGTGGATAATCTTAGCGATGAATAATCGCTTTTCAGAATCATCCCATAGTGCGAATTGACTTAGCATACTTTATGTGTTTTTTGGTTGGTAAATTAAGTTTAAGTAAGAATCTAATCTCATCAAATTGCTCCTGGTAGATGTCATTAGTCTTTAGGTCTTGTTGGTGCATACGCAATCCGTGTAGGACAGTTGTATGGTCACGAAAAAATAACCTGCCTATTGAGGCTACTGTGGCCCCTACATAAGTCTTAAGAATGGCATAGCACATATTCCTAGTAAGAACTAGAATGCGTGATCTATCTTTAGACAAGGCATCTTTGTACCTTACATTCATCTCCTTACATACGAACTGAATTAGTAATTCTCTATCAGGTTCTTCAAAGTTTAATATTCCTGGCATAGCGTAGTAGTGTATTTTATTCGGTGAAATCATATATTTGGTTTTTTAATTCTTCTATCTTCTTGCGATAGAAAGCTTCTACAATCTCAATCATCTCTTCGTCAGCCTTAGCCAACCTAGTGCGAATCTTATAAGGTGTGTACCCTGTAATCTCACAAATCTTTTTTATATCGCCATACTTTAGCAAGGCACGATAATCTCTAATTAGCATCTTTTATTTTTTTATATAATTTGTAATGTCTGTCTATGCTACGCATAGCTCCTTCAATCGATGTAAAATAATCACCTCTCCAATAGTAGAACTTATCTAGGGGTTTTTTGGAGTCCCAATGGATAAACATACCACGATAGATGTAATCTTTTTTAAGCCTTTGGCCATCTATGGTTATCATAAAATAATCCTTAAGGCCTTTTTGTTTTAGATGGGCTGGTGTAGGGTGCATACTTATTCAATTATGGAGTAAATAGTTTCAGTTACCTCTTTAGTAGGCTTTAAAGATACTCCACTAGCAGCTTTAATAAACTTTTCGTAGGCACTATCTTTGTCAGTACTAATAGAACTATCTACATAATAACCATCTTTTTCGGTATAGTATCTTACACCACCTGTGATAGTATTAGTTTCTGTGATAAACTCGAATTTAGACATATTATTAGGGTTTTTGGGTTACTTTATTAAGTTTTTGGTGCCTTTGGAAATAAGATTGAACTCCACTTGAATTTATTTGGCTCTGCATATTCTCATAATACACAGGATCAAGGAAAGTTTTTGCTTGGTAGTTGTAATAAACCTGGTCGCCAGGATAAAAGTTTTTGCCAGTTAGACTGCATCTGCAATCATATTTGACGGTGATTAATTCAAATGACATAAATGGGTTTTTTGTTTTGTTTGACGAAGTTAAGGGGTTTTTGTTATTGTTAAGGATTTTTAGTAGGTTTTTTGTTAAGGAAATCATAAAAGATTTTTGGTACGGCGATTCTCCGCACAAGATTTTTGGCCCAATGGAATTTTTGGCAGGTTTTTGCCGAGGGGTTTTTGGGGAGTTTTTGCATAGGGTTTTTGGCAGGTTTTTGGGCCATTGAAATTTTGTTTCAATGGTTGCATATACAACTAATGGCTTAACATTAATGTTTAAACTTTGATATATTTTATATACCATACTTACATTCACATATGAATCAATTTTAAGGTACTTTTTAGGCTTATTACGGCCCTTTATTTTATTTTATGTGTCCTTGTATCAATTATTTTTTTTCGTGCCTTATTTCGTCTTATTTTGATAAATATTCGCGCCACGCTTGAGAGTTATCTTTATTTTGTTCCCATTCTATATCCGAAATAATATCTTCGATTTCGTTCTCTGTAATTTGATTGCCTTTATCATTGCAACAAATAGTGCAAAAAATGGCATCGTTAACATATAAAACTAGCTCATTTCTATGCTCGTTTAATTGATAGCTACTAATTCTAAAATTCATATTTTTTTTATTTGGTTATTAGATAAAAAAACGCGCACCCATTACAGATGCGCGCACACATTCAACACACAATTATTTTACAGAATATTCGTACGATTCGTATTTATGGCAATTTTGACACAAATAAATATCGTAGAAATCGTCGTATTCAATTTTTTCTAATTCAGTTACTTCGCCACAACATTCGCAAGGTATCGCGTTGTACTCGTCGTCGTCTTCGTATTCGTTAATCGTTTTACTTGAATACGGCTTCGCATAATAAGAAGATGCGCCAAGATATGACTTGTTAGAATACCACGCGCCCTTATGCCAATTACCTGCATTTTCGTTAATTATATAAAAGTCGCCGTAACTATCTAAAAAGACAAATTTGTTATTTGCGCCTATTGAAAATTCAATTAATTGCATTAACGATTCATTACGCACAAAATTAGAAGGCAAGCCCTTTAAGAATGTGTTATTATAAATTTGCGTGTCGTTAATCTTTGAATAAATTGGCACTTCAATATCCAATATTCCATTATGGCAAAAGAAAATGTCTTCGTTAACCTTGAATGGGTGGCAATTCTCATAATTTACGCCACCACTAGTGGCAATTCTAAAGTGAATAACAATATTAGTATTGAATTTGTCGGCTTCTCTTTTTAGTTCCATAAACTTCGCGAAATCTGTTAATTCCTTTTTTACAATTACTTCGCCTTTATTCGCATACATAATTCCCGCGCCATGGCCATTGCTATTCCAACAATTTAATAATGTAGATTCCTTAATCTTTGTGCCTTTCGGCTGTATAGCTATAATACACATAATTTATAAATTTTTTAGTTTAATGAATTTTTTTAAGTTAGAATATTCGCACGAATTACTTATATATTCCTTGAATGAATCGAGAGTAATTATTTTACATTCTTTTGTGAACATATAAAGCGCGTGTATAAATTCGATATTCTTCATAAATGAATTAAAGTTCAAAGTGCCACGAAATATGCGCACTTCTATAGTGGAATAATTTTGTAAATTAATAGCCACATAACGCGCCGAATTACCTTCTTTTTTCTTCGCTTTATACATTAATGTATTATCGTCGTTGTCTTCGATATTCGCCCATTGAACTAGCTTATCCATTTTGCGTTGGCTAATTGCGACTATAAAAGGCACATTTTCGGCAAAGAACTTCATAAACTTATATAATTGCCAAGTGCCGAATGCTTTTTTACTTATGTGAATGTGCATTCCACAAGTATTCGCATTATAACTATTATAAGCGTTGCAAGAAAGTTCATTCAAGGCACTTTCAAAGTCTTTTGCGCTATGTTTGATATATGAGAATGTTAATGGGTGCGTGACTATTTCGAAGCCGTTATTTAAACTTCCGTCATTCTTAAAATACCACGCTTTATTCTCAATCTTCTTTGCCATATCTCCGCGACTTGTTTCGCTCTTATCCATTCTTTCGACTTCTAATTCTAAGCCAAAAAACGGCACTTCTTTTGCGTCATAAGGCATTGAGATAAATTCTGTCGTCGGCTTATATGAATAATTGCGAATCAATGAAATATTAGGGCCTTCGCTCCTTTCGTCTTCGTCTTCGTCTTCCGCTTCGTGGTGATATTCGCCGTCGGATTCCCAATAATATAAGTCGTCGCGAAAGTTTAAGTCGCCGTCGCAATCGAATACTAATTCGTCGGAATATTCGATATATGCCATTGTGTAATAATCGTCACCACAACTATAAATATCATTACGGCTATTGCAATTTTCGTAATGAGTATAAAATGTATGCCTTCTGTCTTGCACTTCTATTGCGTCACCTGACAAAATATAACATTCGTCTTTTTCGTCGAATGTGTATTCGTCTTCATCTTCTATTGAGTGATAGTATTCGTCGTCAATCATTACGCAATCTTCACGCATAGCATAGTATGAATAGTAATTGCCGTCAATCTTCATACTTCGTGAATCTGTAGTGACAATATCTTCGTAATTATTGCCCTTGCATAGTTCCTTGTAGTTTTCGCGCAAATAGTTTTCTTGAACTGACTCGCGTAATACTTGAACAATGATTCGTAATTCCTTAAATGTCTTTGTGTGTGTTAATGTGTTTTCCATTTTACTTCTTTTTAAATGATTGAATAAAAGTGAGAATGAATGTGTAAAGAATGATACTAATAAGACTTACTAATATCAATTCACCTAGGCTAATTACTTGCATCTTGAATCAATTAAAAGGTGAATAAATAATTTGCCTACATAAGAAACAAAGAAGGCAAATAAGACTAACTGAAGCGCAAATAACAGATATAAACTTTCCATAATGTGTGTGCCATTGGTTTTATATGGCGCTGTAATATTACTACATAATTCAATACAAAGTGCAAAAAAGTAAAAAAATATTAAAATATCTGTATATAATTATTAGTATAGTATATAGGGAATATATACACTTAATCAATATATACTATATTATATATTATATACTATATGCTATATTAACTATTATATTAGTGTATAGTAAAGTAAATTGAATATAAGTATTAATGCTAGGTTTTTACTTTTGCCATCAGCTTGCGTAAACTATCAATGAAGTATAAATACATTACTTTTGCCATTGGATAGGCTAAGAATAGGAGAGGAGAGAAGTCTTATAATTTATATTATGTTAAATGGGTAAGGCAAAAGAGGATATTCGATGTTGCAACGCTAAAGTCCCCTACCCTCTTGACCCCCTACCCTATTTTTTCGTGCCAAAAAACAATCGTATGCCTTGGGCCCTTCATTATTCTGATATAAAACAAAGACTTAACCATTTTTGACATTTGATTTTTTTTATTTTTCTATATAACACATTATAAAAACCAATAATATGAATGCAGAGTTTAAATTACGAAGTAATATGCCAAAACCAATATAATTATGAATGCAGAATTTAAAGACATCACTAAAGAAGCTTTTATCATAGCTTACAAGGAGAACTTCGGTAACATAACCATCTCTTGTGAATCAGCTGGGGTATCTAGGTCATCGTATAACGTATGGGTTAAGAATGATCCTGAGTTTGCTAGGAAACTAGCTGAAATAGAACCTGAAGAGATAATGTTGGACTTTGGGGAACATAAACTGATGGAACGTATTGCTAAGGGTGATACGTTAGCTACAATGTTCTTACTAAAGACAAAAGGTAAGCGTAGAGGATACATCGAAAGACAAGAGGTAGCTCACGAAGGTGATGTTGTAAAGCAGATTACTGTGAATGTCTTAAAGGCCAACCACGTTGAGGATGTTCCTAAGCTAGATGGTGATGAGAATGCACTTATTGAGGATAGTGGTTTTGTAGTTCCTGCTACTGAAGCTGCTAATATCCAAGATATACCGCTTTACGAGTATGACAAAGAGGTAGAATTAGAGAACGAAGCTGGAGAATACGAAGAATAGGTCGTAAATGCCATTTTAAGGCTTATACAGACACTTTATACCATAGAGTAGTACTATCATCCAAAATGACATAGAGTGTCTTAAATCGCTTCTAAATGCCCTTTATGTTAAGTTGCCTTATTAGACAACTTTAGTTGTTAAGTTCTAGATTCTAGAATTTGTTACCAATTTGGTTACATTTGGTAGTATTACTACTAAAATAATAAAAAAAGTAAACCAATAACTTGACTTTTTGACTTATATCAATCATTAAAAAGTCATATATGAGTCAAATATGGTGTTTTTTGATTCATATAAGGGACTTTACTGATTGATACCCCTACCTTCCTATAAAACGAAAAGTATTAGCTTTGACTTGAGCAAACCAAAAATTTTAATTTATTTCTATGGAAGTAACCACCAATGTCGTCTTTCAGGTATTGAACGAATCTAAGAAAAGAATTTCTGTGATGCAAGGAGGAACGAGGTCAGGTAAAACTTACAACGTACTTACCTGGTTTATAGTAAAGCTACTACAAGAGAAGGGTAAAACCTTAACTATTTGCCGTTCATCCCTACCGAGCATCAAAGGTTCCGTTATGAGGGACTTTATTGAGATATTGTCTAAATATGGGCTATACTCAGAGGAAAAACACAATAAATCAGAGAATTTATATTTCTTAAATGGCAATACGGTAGAATTTGTCTCTACCGACCAGCCTCAGAAGATTAGAGGTCGTAAAAGGCATTATTTGTTCATAAACGAGGCAAATGAGGTTAATTATGAGTCTTGGATGCAATTAGCCTTAAGAACTACGGATAAAATCGTACTTGACTATAATCCTTCGGATTATTACTCCTGGATTTACGATAAAGTCATTCCTAGAGAAGATACCGACTTTACGATTACGACTTATAAGGACAACCCATTTTTAGATAAAAATATTATTGCTGAGATTGAAAGGCTTAAAGATGCTGACCACGAATATTGGAGAGTTTACGGACTAGGAGAGAGGGCCATTAGTGAGGCCACGATTTATTCGCATTGGAGAAGAAGAAGGAATTTCCCTGAGGGTGGAGATGTTTTCTATGGCCTTGACTTTGGTTATAACAATCAAACAGCCCTAGTAAGGTGTAAAAACTTCGATGGTGACATATATGTCGAGCAACTGATATATGATACTAAAATGTCTACTTCGCTTTTAATAGATCGTCTTAAGTCTATGGGACTATCTCGTAGAGATGAGATATTCGCTGATGCTGCTGAACCTAAAACAATAGCTGAGGTAAATAAAGCAGGGTTTAATTTGAAGTCAGCTACCAAAGATGTGTTTGCAGGAATCAATAAGGTAAAATCTTTCCCACTATTCGTTAAATCAGAATCCTTGGATTTACTAGATGAGATTAAAAATTATAAATGGAAGACTGACCACGATGGCAATACAATGGATGAGCCTGTTAAGTTTAGAGACCATTTAATGGATGCTATGCGATATGCTATTTATTCCAAATATGCAAAAGCGAAGCGAGGTTGGATTGTTTAGGCTAAAAATTTGTTACTTTTGTAAAAATATCTTATAGTGAAGTTAACGGACATACTAAGTGCGGTGAATCCTTTTAAACAAAAGGCAGCCACTAAAATAAAAACAACTCTTAATAATCCCTTCTCTGATTTCAGCGGGCTTATTGGCGGTAGAACACTTTACCCCAATTTGGATTATGAGAAGTTCGTACAAGACTATGATAACAATAGCGAAGTCTATTCTATCATTAAGCGTATCTCTAAAACTATTTCTACAGTTCCATTTTATGTTTATAAGGTTAAGAACAAAAAAGACCTAAATACTTATAAGGCGATGATGGCTAACGCATCAACTGGTGCAGATATAGCTAAAGCAGAATTAGTAAGAGTGAAGGCGGTAGATGAGATTGCCGATAGCCCTTTGAATAAGTTATTAGAAAAACCAAATCCATATCAATCTTTATCAGAACTTTTAGAGAATATTATAGGCTATAAGCTTATAACAGGCAACTCTTATATCTGGGCGAATCGATTGTCCAATGGTAAGGTTGCCGAACTAGTTGTGCTCCCATCCCAATATGTAGCCATCATCAGCGATGGTACTATCAATGGGGTTGAAGGATACTCTTTCACATTAGTTGGGTGGGATCAATTGGATGCAAAGGATGTTATACATCTAAAATACTTCAACCCTTACTTTAACACTAATGGACAACAATTATATGGTTTGTCGCCTTTACAAGCTGCTTACAGAACTGTTCAACGCAGTAACGATGCTAAGGATACCTCTGTAGGTATGTTGCAGAATCAAGGCCCTAAAGGTATCTTGTATGCAGATGAGTCAAATGACTTTGGCCCTGAACAAGCTGGTAAGTTAAAAGAAGATTTTTACAATCAGTACGGAACTAAAAATAAGATAGTACAAAACGCAGGACAAATTTTAATCGCTGGTGCTAAGTTAGGTTGGGTGAATATGGGATTATCTCCTGTAGACCTTCAGTTACTAGAATCAGAGAAGATTACACTTCGTGAGTTGTGTAATGTGTACGGAGTTAACTCTGCGTTGTTTAATGATCCTGATAATAAGACTTACAACAATATGAAGGAAGCTAAGAAGGAAATGCTTACACAAGTAGTACTTCCTGAATTAGTTTTAATTCGTGATGCGTTTAATAGATTCTTTGAAAGTGAAATTGGACAAGGTTATTATATCGATTTTGATATTACTGTATTCCCAGAGTTACAAGAGGATATGAAAGAATTATCTGCTATTTTATCTCAATCTTGGTGGATTACTCCAAACGAGAAAAGACAAGCTATGCGTTATGATACTGTTCAAGACGATACGATGAATGAGATTTATATTCCTGCTGGTTATTTACCAATAGCGGAACTTACAATGCTACAAGATCCTCGTAATGCTCAACAACAAGGTGATTATAATGTACCCCCTGTAAAATAAAATAAATATGGAATTCAAATCATTCGATGTATTACTAAAAGCTTTATTAACAAGCTTAGACATTAAATCAATTAACAAGACAAACCCTAAAGGAATTGCTCACGCAAATTCTTTGATTGCTAGTGGTGATGTTAAAGAACCATCTACTTGGGAACACCCAACTGCTGAAATGGAAAATGCTTATTTAGAAGCCAATGGTTTTGATAAGTTTTCTCAATGGTATTTAGGTGTAGACACAAATGCAGACCCTGAAACAAAAGCACATTATGGTTATGTTTATACTTCTGACTTTAAAACAGTAGATAGACAAGGATTAAGAGCCATTAGACAAAGAGCTGCTCAAAATAATCAAACTGCTATTTTTACAGCAGCAGGTAAGATGATTGAAAAAATAGATGCAAAAAAGAATGGTTAATGTCCAAAATCTTACAACCTTCTCAGCAGTTTAACCTGCAACAAAAGATTGCTAGAAAATCAATAAACGAATTTGCTCCTAAATTAAAGGAAGCATTGCAGTATGATTTTAACAAAGCAGCAGAGTTGGTTAAAGAACTAGGTGTAGACCAGGTGGTTAATTTCAACAAGACATTTTTCGACAATAACAAAGTTTCCAATATTTTACGAACTTTGTACGAAGGTACAGGTGGATACACAGCAATGAGGTATCAAAAGATATTTGACAAGTATAAGAAAGAAGAAGCAATAGATTTAGATCCTTTGAATATCTTAGACGAGTGGTTAGCATTTATGTTATCCTATTGGACAGCCATTAGTGGCCCTAAGATGTTTGGGATTCAGAATACAACGGATAACGAGATAGCTAGGATTCTTAATAACGTTATTCAATACGGAAGAGATAATAATCTTTCTGCAAACGAAATAAACGAAATGGCTATTCAGCTTCTTAGAGAAGGAAAAATAAATAACGCAAGGAGTTTATTAATCGCAAGAACAGAAACTCATCAAGCTTTAAGTACAGGTGCGATGGGAGCAACAAGAGGAATTAATATACCTTTGCTTAAACAATGGGTTCACGCTGAGTATGTAGCACTACCTAGAGCTTGGCATCAAGCCTTAGATAGACAGACGAATCCTGATGATGGTGGAGTAAGAATACCTGTGAATCAACCATTCCTAGTAAACACTCCTAAATACGGTGTAATTGAAATGCAATATGCACACGATGAGAACGGTGGAGCAGTAAATAACTGCAACTGCCGATGCTGTACGGTGTATGTAGCTTAAACAAATAAATATGAGTAATTTTTATAACAAAAAGTCGATTGAAGGTTCTCCCATAGATATGGAAGACAATAGTAGAGTTATTACAGTCTACTATTCTGCATTTGGTAATGTAGATAGCGATGGTGATATTATTACACCAGGTGCTTTTACTAAAACCTTAAAAGAGAATGGCCCACAGGCTAAAAACAGAGTATGGCATTTAATGAACCACTCTACAGATAAGCCTATTGCTAAACCATTTGAAATGAGTGAAGATGCGTATGGTTTAAAAGCAAGTGTCAAGATACCTAATACGACATTAGGTAATGACCTATATGAGTTATATAAAGAAGGTCATATCACAGAACATAGTATCGGATTTCAGACTATTAAGTCACAAGCGAAATCAGGATACAATGAAATTAATGAAATTAAATTGTTTGAGGGAAGTTCCGTATTGTGGGGTGCAAACGCTAATACACCAACAGTTGGAGTTAAAAGTCAGATTAAGTCAACTCTAGTAGATGAGATGGGTAAGACCATTAAGTCTTTGAGAAATGGACACTTTACTGACGAAACATTCGAGTTGTTAGAACTTAAACTTAAACAATTACAACAATATCTATCTGAGATGGAAGATGAAGAGTCAATCACACCTGAGCCAACCGCTGAAGAAGCATTGCCAACTGAGGAAGCTGATCCGATGATTTCTATCGAGCTAGAGGTAAACAAATATTTACAATCATTTAAAATTTTTAACTAATGGTAGAAGAAATTAAAAGTGCATTCGAAGGCATTAAATCCGAAGTAAACGGAGCAATCGAAAGTGCGAAGGCTGATAATGCTAGTGCATTAGAAAGCGTTAAGGCTGACTTAGAAGCTACTAAAGCTTCAATCTCAGTTGTTAAGGATGAAATTGAAAAAATGGAAGCAAAACAAAATCGTGTTAAAATGAATCAAACAGAAGTAAAAGGGTTTAATGCTACCCTTGCTGAAGCTATCGAGAACAATTCTGATAGTTTAGCGAAATTAGCTCGTGGTGAACAAAAGCGTTCAAGCTTTATCTTGGATACAAAGGCAGTTGGTAATATGACAGAAGCGGTTAACCTTACAGGTGACATCACTCGTCAATATGCTAATCAAGTATATGCTTTACCTTCTCGTAAGGTGCATTTAAGAAGCTTATTACCAATCGGTAGTTTGTCTCAAGGTTTATTTACTTTCCCTTACGAAAGTGGTGGAGAAGGTGATCCAGCAGCTCAAACTCAAGGAAGTTCTAAAGCTCAAGTTGATTTTGACATTACAATGAAAGATGCAGCTGCTCAGTATATTGCTGGTTATGTTCGTATCTCTCGTCAAATGTTAGATGATATACCTGCTATGACTTCTTTCTTACAATCTCGTTTATTAGAGAAGTATTTAGTTGCTGAAGATGCTCAAATCTTAAGTGGTAATGGTACTGCTCCTAACTTACAAGGTATTTTACCAGTAGCTACAGCTGCAACAGGTGCTGCTACAGTAGACGTAGAGCAATTAGTTCAAGCTATTGCTCAGTTAGAAACTTCTAACTACTCTGCTACAGGTATCTTAGTTAACCCAACTGATTGGGCTGCTATTATGAATACTAAGAATACTAACTCTGCTTATACTTTACCTGCTTCTACAGTTGTTACAACTGATGGTAGTGTATCTATCGCTGGTATCCCTCTTTACAAATCAACTGCAATCGCAGTAGATAAGTTTGTAGTAGGTGACTGGTCTATGGGTGCTCAAATTATGCAGAATCAAGGTATCTCAGTTCAGTTCTCTGAATTTGATGGTGATAACTTTACTAAGAATATGATTACTGTAAGAGTTGAAGCTCGTATCGCTTTACCTATCTATTACGCTGGTGCGTTTATTTATGGTGATTTCGGTAACGTTGCTTAATCTTTAATTAGATTTACAATACAAGGGATAGCCTAAAAAGCTATCCCTTTTTGTTTACACTAAATTTTAGTTATTTTTGTAAAAATTAGCATAATGCAGATACTAAGAGATGTAACTACTACAGTAGCCCCTTCGGCAACAATAGTTACCCTACAGGCAGCCAAAGATTATTTAAGAGTAGATTATAGCGAGGATGATACTTTGATTACTAACCTTATAGAAACGGCTAGAATCAGATTAGAGCAGTATGCTGCTGTTGCTATGTCTACTAGAACATTAAAGGTAGTAGCTTATGTAGATGAGTTTATAGAGCTTCCTTATGCTCCTATTAACACTATTACATTAGTAGAATATTGGGATGGTGCTGCTTGGGTAGCAATGGTACTTGGAGATTATAGAGTTTTAGGTGATACTTATAAAAAGATTTATATGGTATCCCCAATTATGACTGAGTTTAGATTTACTTATACTTGTGGATATACTACTACACCTGAGTCTATGAAAACAGCTCTATTGAAATTAGTAGGTGATTTATACGAATACAGAGAATCAAGCGTTGAAAGTACTACACCTTCAGCCAATTTAACAACGGCTTACGAATTAATGAAACCTTACAAAAGGGTAAGTACCTTCTTATAATGATAGGACAATTAAGAAATAGAATAACGTTTAACACTAAAACAAGCGTATCTGATAGTGCTGGTGGCTTTGTGAACACATTAGTCCCCTATTACACTTGCTGGGCTGAATTGGCCTCTAATAGCAATTCTAGGACTAATATAGCAGGTAAGGACAATATCAATGATGGTTTATTATTTAGAATTAGATATACTAGTGGCAAGACATTTACTAATGCTCTTGTAATTACTTGGAAATCAAGAACTTATATGATTAATTCTATTATTAACGAAAATGACTTAAACCAATATTATTTAATCGGTTGTTCAACTCTTAAGTAATGGCTACTTTCAATGCTAAAATTATTGGGGTAGATGCTCTTATTAGAAAGATTAATAATGCTCCTAAAAAGATAGCCGAAGAATCTACAAAGATTATAAATGATTCGGTTAAGGAGATTTCTAATGCTGCTAAAGCAAGAGTTCCATATAAAACTGGTCTTTTACAAAGTAGTATTGGATATACTGAATACTCACAAGGAGTTGGAGCATCAGTATTTGCAGATACAAAATATGCTGCTTATGTCGAGTTTGGTACTGGTGATAGTTATGGGATACCCCCATACAAAAATATTAATAGAAGTGATTTAGAGGCATACGCACTTACTTTTAAAGTAAGAAAGGACGAATTAATTGGTAGGCCTTATAAACCATATATGTTTAATTCATATAGCGAGGTTCTAGGTAAGATGGTTAACAAGATTAAGAAAATTAGGATATAAATATATTTCGTTAAATTTGTAAAAAATGAAGGACTGCGGATATACATTAAGGAAGGCTTATATAGATAAGCTTACATCGGCTTCTTACTCATTAAGTGTTTATGATACCATAGCACCTGACACAGTAGAACCTCCTTTTATGATTATTAGTAGTCAGACACAAGCAGAGAATAGTAACAAACAAAGTTTTTCATTTGATGTTAGTATTCAATTTGACATAGTTTATAGGACTTTTAAAGCAGGTGAAGTTGGTCAGAAATCAGTAGATACTTATGCTAATGATTTTTTAGTAATTGTAGGAGTTAATCCTCCATTATATCCAAACACAGCACCTGATTTTAAGATAGTTACTAGGAGAGTTAGCTCTAATATTGCTACCTTTGACTATGTGAATGAAGCTTATGTTTTCAGAAGGGTGATAACAATGGATCATTTCGTGAATCAATTAACATAAAAGTAAAATAAAATAAAATGGCAACAACAGGAATTTTTAACGGAACTTCATTAGTAGTTCTAATCGGAACAGAAGTAATAGGTTACGCAACTTCTTGCTCTTTAAGTTTGGCTATCGATACTCCAGACTCATCTACAAAACAAAGTTTAGGATGGGCTGATGAGATTGGTGGACAAAAATCTTGGTCTTTAACAACTGATGGTTTAGCTACAGTAGTTCCTGGTACAGTTGCTACTTATGTAACTACAGCAGAATTGAATGCTTTAGCAATCGCTAGAACAGCAGTTTCAGTTAAATTTACAACAGTAGATAACTCAACAGTAGGTGGTGTAACTCCTGTTTCAGGTGATGTGATTTATTCAGGTTCAGCATTTATCGAGAGCGTAGATATGACTGCTGATATGGAGAATCCAGTTACTTACTCAGTTTCTTTCAAAGGAACAGGGCCATTAACTATTGCTACCAACGCATAATAACCAACCAAAAATAAACCAAAATGAGAGGACAATTTGAATTAACTCTTTCCGATGGAAAGAAGATACCGATGCGTTTTTGTACTTGGAGTCTTAAAAGATTCTGTCAATTACAAGGCATAGGGCCTTCTGACATAGGAGAGGCTTTAAGTGGACAAACATCTTTAGATGCTATTATAAACTTACTGAAAGCTGCTGCTGAATATCCATTATACTCGCAAGGTATAACTCCAACCTTTACTGAAATAGAGGTTTGTGATTGGGTAGATGATATGGGAGGAATGGCAAGTAAAAAGTTCCAAGAAGTAATGGCAACATTATCAGAAAGTATGCAAAGCGGAATAGAAGGTGCCCCAACAAAGTCAAGTAAAAAGGATGGAGTAAAAAAAAATTAGAGTGGATTGACATAGAGAAATATACAATGGGGGAGTGCAAAGTGCTTCCCCATTTGTTTTGGGAGATGACGATGGCTGAATTAGATTTTGTATGGTATGGTTATAGACACGAGGAAGAGCAAAAATGGATTAGAACTAGGTGGCAGACAACAATGTTAATTAACATTCAATTACCAAAAGGTAAGAAAGTTAAACCTAGTGAGCTTATGGAATTAGACTGCGATACTCGTAACTTTGTAAAGCCTAGAGTAATGGATAAAGATGAATTACAAACTGTGCTTAAAAAATATGGACATATATAAACTTATAGGATAATGGCAGATAATCAGATGGTTAAAATTGAGTTCGACTTTGATCTAGGAAATGTTCCTGCATCGGCTAAGAAATTTGCTGAATATCTAAAAGGAATAGAAGGTGGTTCTAAAGAAGCTCAAGCTCAATTAAAGCAATTAGGAAATGAAATAGATAAGACTTCTGACAAGATGAATAAGTCAGGTAATACTCTTAAAAAAACTAATCAACAATATATGAATCTTGCTTTAGTTATTCAAGATTTACCATATGGGTTTAGGGGTATACAAAATAACTTACCAGCATTATTGGGTGGCATTGCTGGTGTAGGTGGTGCAGCATATTTAGCATTTTCTGCTATTATTGCAGGTTTAACTTTTTGGGATGAGCATAATAGAAAAGTTACAGCTTCTGCTAAGAAATTAAAAGAACAAGAAGATGAGGTTGTAAAAGGTGTTTCTAATGAAGCAGTAAAAGTTAATGAACTAATTGCAGTTTTAGAAAATGAAAACGAAACTAGAGATAGAAAAAAACGTGCCATAAAAGAACTACAATCTATTAATCCTGATATATTTAGGGATTTAAAATTAGAAGGCACTACTGTAGATGGATTAAATACATATTATAATAAATATATAGATAATCTAAAGAATGTTATACTTTTAAAACAGTATGAAAAAGATTTAGAAGCTATTATAAAAGCTGAATTAAAGTCAGGAGCTCCATTACAAATAGCCAAACAAAAAGAACTTAAAAACTCTGCAGATTTATTAAATATAAATAATAAAGCAATAGGCGATAATATTGCTGCATCTAAAGGTTTAACACTAAAAGATACAAAAGTAATTAATAGTATAAATGCTTATAATAATGCACAAAAACAAAAAATTGATTTATTAGATAAAATAAAAAAAATATCACCTGCTGTTGCATTAGGAGGAGGTAAAGACGAATCAGCAGCAAAAGCATCAAAACAAAAAGTATCAAAAAATCAAGAAGAGTTAGCTAGAGCAATATTTAATTATTATAAAGATAATTTATTTCAAGCTGAATATTATTTTAATCAATTGAATGATATTGAAAAATTAAATGCTTTAAAAGAAGCTGTAATTAATAAGGCTTCAAATGATGAATTAACAAATATAGAACAAACCTACGCACAAAAATCTATTAACTTTCATCAACAAATGGAAGATAAGAAATTAGCTATTAGAGAGGAAAGTTCAAAAAGAGGATTGCAATTAACTGAGGCTGATGAGAAAGCAAAGAAAAAGATTTTAGATAGAGAGTTTCAAAATGAAATGGATGCTATCCAAAATAGATTATCTGCACAATTAAAAGGTCATAGAAAAGAACCTTTAAAACAAGGCGAAGATTATAAACAAGCTGTTGCTGGGTATTTAATTATGTCTATGCAAGCTGGTAGAACGGCTGAAGAAATAGATAAATTACAAGATAAAATAAATAGTTTAAATGCTTCAGCAGAAGGAACAGCCGCTGCATTTACACCTTTAGCAGATGTATTAAATAATTTAGCTACTAATACTCTTGTTGAGTTTGGTACTCAAATTGGAAATTTATTATCAGGTGGAGAATTTTCTCTTGATGGATTTATATCTATGTTAGCAGATGCTATTATTGAAATTGGTAAACATTTATTAATTGTTTCAGGTTTATTTGCAGCAGTAGATGCTTTATTTAAAGATCCTGCTACTTGGCCTATAGCCATTGCTGTAGGTATTGCTGCAGTTGCTGCTGGTACTGCCTTAAAAAATTCAGTATCAAAAAAGAACCCTGTATCAAAATTTGCCAATGGAGGTATTATTAGTGGCCCTACAATGGGATTAATGGGTGAATATCCTGGTGCTAGAACTAATCCTGAGGTAGTTGCTCCATTAGATAAACTTAAAGATATTATGGGTGGAGGTGGTGGAAGTTTTGTTCTTAGAGGAAGTGATTTAGTATTAGCTTTGAATAGGTCTGAAACATCGTTAAACTTAAGAAGAGGTTCATAATGGCATATTATAATAAATATAAATTTACGTTTGCTACAAGGGCTAATAAGACTGCTTATTTGTATTTACAAGAGAGCTTAGGCTCTGCACCAACTGTTATCGAATACCAAGGAGTAGATATAAATTTACAATATTTACCAAATTCAGATGATCCATTTGAGCCAATATTTGCTAGTCAGTTAGGAATTACAATAGATATTACTGATGATTTAGTTAATATACCTAATCTAGTTACGCTTAACGATAGAAAATATTTTGCTCAGCTTTATCTAGATGCTACATTAGAATGGTGTGGGTGGGTATTAAGCGATAGTGTTAGTATAGGATTTTCTACAGGTAGAAGGCAAATGTCATTTAATGCCATTGATGGACTTGGTATGCTTCAGGATATAGCTTTACCACAAACATTTAATACAAGCATTAACGAAAAAAATAATCTTCTATATTTTATGAGATTATGTTTTAATGCCTTGGATTTTCAACCAACAAATTCAAATATTGTAATAGTTTGCTCATATTTTTCAAGTGGTATGAGTAATAGAAGTGTTCAATCTTATAATGAACCATTTATTCAATCTTATCTTCCATATAGAACGTTCTTAGAAAACCCTTCTACATATAAGAATTGCTTAGAGATTTTATCTAACATAGCAAAAACCTTTGGTTGTAGAATATTCCAAGCAGGTGGTAAATGGTGGGTAGTAGCTATTAATGAATTTGCTAATACAAATAATTGGTACACAGAATACAACTCAAGTGGAACAGTTGTGACTAGTGGTAGTAGTTTAAATACTTTAAGTACTATTCAGGCTTATACAGGTAACACAAGTGATTTATATTTTATAAATAATTCTCAAGTTAAATTATTAAAGAAAGGATTTAATAAAGTAGTTATTAATAACTCTATTACTTATCCTGATAATTATATGACTAATTGGAATTTGAGACCATCACAAAATACAAATCAGCCTTATAATTGGAATCCTGTAACAACAAGCACAGGTAATTCATTTGTGATTGTTGATAATGTAGATGAAAATTATGCTACTTATATATTAACTAGAGGAGGTACACCAACTAGTAAAATGACTATCTTTAATACAGGTTTGCCTAAAGTATCTTTAGGTGATTCATTAGATTATACAATGACATTCTTATTTGGTAGCGTTTCAGCTGTAAACGGATATGTACAATTTTTTATAACCCCAACAGCTGGTTCTGTATATTATATGGATTTTGATGGTTCTTGGTCAACTAATTCAAATAACAATGCTCTTGTAGGCCCTAATCAGTCTTATGCTCCTTTTAATTTTAATGTAAAATCTAAACCATTTCCAATAGATGGACAATTAAGTTTTGGGTTTTTTCTAGATTCTACAACTACATCAACTGTAACAGTTGGTAATTTCCAATTATCCTTTAATAGCACATTGAAATCAGTAGTATATACTGCTTATACAGATAACAATAAACAATATGTTAATACAATAGATGTACCTTATGGTTTTTATGCACAAAGTGTAACTGGTACAGATACAAATCCAATACAAATTGGTGCTTTATATCTTTCTAATGATTCAATAGCTATAAACTGGAGTAGGTATGGTGGCCCAGGTGGAGGTTTTGTTAGTCTGCAAGAACTATTAACTCAGCAATTTATTAACATATATGGTAAAAATATAATAAATCTTGATTGTGATTTATCTAGTTATTCTACCACTAATGGTATATTTAATGCTTCTAAATTAATAAAGGCTACTGACACAGACCCAAGTCCTATTAATATAGCAAGTGATTCATATATGTTAGGTAATGCTACAATCTCATTTGTAGACAATCAAATAAATTCAACATTACTTCAAATATCAAATACAGAGATAGCTAGTACCAAAACAAATGATTATTATTACGAATCAAGTCAATTTTAAAATATGGCATCAGCAATAAACGGAACGAATATAGTTTTATATGAATATGATAGCAACGCTATCTACTACTTTAATGGAGGTACTGCACAAGGTACTTTTGATAGTATTGTATGTAAAGAATTAAGCAGAAGCCAGGTAGGTGGAACATCGGTTACATTTACTAAAACAGGAGCAGGAACAATAGCTTCGTTTATTACGGATGCTTTAGATCCTGGTGTAACTACGATACCAGCAGGAACTTGGACTTTTAGTGCTTATTATTCTATTCTAACTGCCTTTGCAGGTGCTCAGGTTCAGTATCAATTATATAAATATAATGGTAGTGTCGCTACTTTGTTGTTTACATCGTCAGCAACGACCTTAACAGCCCTAACAACGACCTTATATTCTACGGCAATGACAGTTACTCAAACAACTATAAGTGCCACAGATAGGCTTCTAATTAAGGTTATTTACACAGGTACAACAACTAATCAAATTACTCTTTATACTCAAGCTAGTAATCCAGCTAAAGTAACTACAACTATACCATTAGGAACCCCAATGGGAGCTTCTACAAGCTGTACGTTTGAATCATCTACTGAACAAGTAGAAGTAACATCACAGACATCAGCCTGGTTTAGAGAGTTTAAAAATGACGTTACATCTTGGAGTGTTAATTGTGATGGGTTTGTAGCCCTAAGTGGTTACTCTTATCTTGCTTTAATGCAGAAACAATTAGATAGAGCTTCAATAGAAGTAAAGTTTTCTATAGATAATGACAACGCAGATGGTAGTGATACCTATGGTTATTCAGTAATTAGTGGAACGACTAATATTACTTCTCTTAGTTTAAGTGCACCTGTAGAGGGGGCATCTACCTATTCTTTATCTTTGCAAGGAACTGGAGCATATTCAATATCAGGAACACAGGTAATAGACGGAGGATTGGTTATAGCAACAGGAGGTTTAACTATTATGAAACAATATATTGCAACAGGTGGAGAGACTTCTATTACTTGGACAGATACAATAGGAAAGACTTGTTTATACGTATCAAGAGGTGGTTTAGATGTAAGAGAAATTTCTACAACTGGAATACCAACAGAGGATCAAATAGTATTTATAAGTGCGACTGGAGTTGTAACATTTGGTAGAGCATTAGAAGCAGATGAATTTATAAGAGCCCTTTTCCAATAGTAAATAATTAATAAGAGTAGTTTAAAATATATATAGATGAGTAATCAATTACAAGTATCAGGAGCAGCAAAGATTAGGACAATACAAGGCCCAGTAGTAGCTAATAGTGGTGTAATAACTGCATTAGATGGTGATGCAACTCAATATGTAAGAGGAGATGGTACATTAGCTGATTTCCCTACATCAACAGGTGGAGGTAGTTCAGTTTCTTATTATCTTAACACAAGTGTAAGTCAAGGTACAATAGGTGGGGTTGCTTATAAACAATTAAGTAAAGTACCTATTAGTGGTGCTGGAACTGATGTTACTATTTCGGCTAATGGTTACATAGCAAGTTATATTACTGATGCTAATGACCCTGCTTTATTAGAAGTACCTGCTGGTAACTTTAATTGTGAGTTTTATTTTAGTGTGAACTCAAATAATCACAATCCTTATGTTTATGCAGAACTTTACAAGTATGATGGCACAACTTTTACTTTATTAGGTTCAAATCAAGCAATCCCAGAGTATTTATCTAATGGAACTACATTAAGTGCTTATTATTTTGCTATTCCTATTGCGGTTGCTGCATTGACAATAACAGATAGATTAGCAATTAGAATCTATGTAAATGTAGATACAAGAACAGTTACTTTACATACCGAGAATAATCATTTGTGTCAAGTAGTAACTACTTTCTCTAAAGGTTTAATTTCTTTAAACAACCTTACAAGACAAACTCAATTCTTTGCAACAGGAACAAGTGGAAGTGATTTTAATATCTCAAGTGCAACGGCTACGCATACTTTTAACATACCAAGTGCAAGTGCTACTAACAGGGGTTTAATAACCACAGGTACTCAAACAATTGCAGGAGATAAAACTTTTAGTGGTTTAAATACATTTAGTGGAACATCTTTAATTTTAGCACCTTCTACTGGGGATGCTGGTATATTAAATATTAAAAGAGGTGCATTTGCAGGAGGTATAAATGATTACACATCTATAACTTCACAAGCAGATGATTTAAGTATAGTATCACTTACAAGCTCAACAAATAGGTCTATTAAATTTGATTTTTCTTCTATAACAAGTGGTATTCTTAGGACATATACATTACCAAATGCAAGTGGAACAATAGCACTTACTTCTAATTTATCTAGTTATGTGCCTTATACAGGAGCTACTGCCGATGTTAATTTAGGCATATATTCAATTACAGCTGCAATAGGAACTTTTACAAATGGTGTGTTAAATGGTAATGGAACAAATCCTGCAAACTTATATTTAAAGAAAGGTACATCTCCATTTTTTACTAATGCTGCTAATTATGGATTAATAGCTGCAGTTTCAAGTAGTTTTATTTTAATATCTGATGTTGATGGAACAAACTATAAATATGCAAGTTTTAATTTAGGTTCATTAACAAATAATACAAATAGAGCATACACACTTCCAGATGCAAGTGGAACTTTAGCTTTATTAGAAAGTACTCAAACTTTTACAGGAAATAATACATTTACTCAAAATCTAAAATTAGATGGTAATGGAAGTAATGCTGGAACTTTATTGTTAAAGAGTAATACTGTTATGCCTGTTGCTATTGGTTATTCTTCTATAAATAGTAATGCAAACATTATAAATTTGATTACTTATGTAAGTGCTACAAAAAATGCTGCATTAGATTTAAGTAGTTTGTCAGATAATATACCAAGAACTTTTACTTTCCCTAACGCAAGTGGAACAGTAGCTTTAACAAGTGATTTAGGAAGTTACTTACCATTAACAGGTGGTACAATGACAGGTCAAATTGTACTCAAAGAATCTTCAAGTTCTACTGATTATACAAAAGGTTTAAGATTCCCTAATGACCCATTTGGTGGTGCTGGTGATACTTCAGGATTAAGATTATATGCAGATACTGCTACAGGTGTTGAAGCACAAATATTAGAATTATATATTACAAATGATACTACAGGTATATCTCAAGATAAAATTAATTTTGCTGCACCTTCTAATGATTTTGTAACGATAAATAGTTATAAAATATGGAACGCTGGTAATTTAACTCCACAATCACAATTAAATGGAACGGGATTTGTAAAGGCAAGTGGAACTACAATTAGTTATGACAATAGTACATATTTAACTACATCTTCTGCCGCTTCTATTTATGTTCCGTATACAGGAACAGGTATTTCGGTTATTGGATTATCGGCTATTGGAGAATATGATGGGGGTGCTCAAATCCCTGCTGGTTATGGTGGAAGCTATGCTCTTACTTTAGGGAATGGTGCAATAGGTAATGGATTAAGTTTATATACAACAGGGTATATAAATGCAGGTGCAATAACAACTGCTGGATTTTCAAGAGTAACAAATGCAACGGCTTCAACTTCTACAACAACAGGTGCTTTTGTAGTAACTGGTGGAGTAGGAATAGGTGGTGCATTATATGGTACAAGTGCTACATTCTCTAGTAGTGTAACAGCTCAGGGTGCAAAATCTCAGTTTATTGCAGATGGTGGTGCAAGTGCTGGTGCAGGTATTTCATTAAATACACAATTAAGTGGCAGTGATAGACGAAATTGGTATATTGGTACTGAAGAAAATGTTTCAGGAGATTTTGCTATTAAATGTTCAACTGCAGCAGGTGGAAGTGGAAATGCTGGGACAACTAGATTAGCTATACTAAACAGCGGTAATGTAGGTATAGGAACAACTAACCCTTCAACAATATTAACTATATATAATAATAGATTAGCTTCTTTTACAACACAAACTATTAATAATTTATATTTACAAAGTCAAACATATGATGGAAGCGGATATAATACTATTGATTTTGGTTCTACTTCTTATGCTAAACCATTAGGAAGAATAGCATTAGGATTATTTAGTGATGGTAGTTCTATGTCATTTGGAACTTCTAATTCATATTCAACAGGAATTACTAATACAGCATTAACTATTACAAGTGGGGGTAATGTATTAATAGGAAGAACAACAAGTGGATTAAATAATACAGAAGGTGTAACAATAAGTGGTGGTTCTCTTCAGCCTGAATCAACTGGTTATGTAATATATGGAAATAGAACTACATCAGATGGTTTATTTATGGGTATTAGAAGAAACAATGTTGATGTAGGTTCAATAACAGTTACAACCGCAACTACTTCATTTAATATAACTTCTGATTATAGATTAAAACAAGACTTAAAACAATTTAGTGGTTTAGAATTAATATCTAAAATTAAAACTTATGATTATCAATGGAAATTAGATAAATCAAGAATGTATGGTGTAATTGCACACGAACTTGAAGAAGTATTACCTTATGCAGTTTTTGGTAAAAAAGATGAAATAAATGAAAATGGTGATGTTAAACCTCAAGCAGTAGATTATTCTAAATTAGTACCATTATTAATAAATGCAATGCAAGAACAACAAGCACAAATAGAGGAATTAAAATCAAAAATAAACTAAATGAAATACTGGTATATTAATCAATTAGACTGCGTTCCTCAAGATGGTGATTTAACAGACTTTGTAGTTGTATGTCATTGGTCAAGGTTTGCTAAAGAAACAATCAAAGATGTAGAATACCAAGCAAATGTTTATGGTACTCAATCTTTCTCAAAGGATAGTGTTACTAACTTTGTTTCTTACGAGGACTTGACTTATGAAATAGTATGTGGTTGGTTAGATGCTTCAATAGATGTAGTAGCTTTAGACCTTAACTTAGATGCTCAAATAGAGAATCAAGTTAATCCTCCTTTAGTAGTTTTACCTTTGCCTTTTGTTAATCCATAATTATAACGGAATAATCTTATATTTGTAAAAAATCAATACTATGTTAAATCTATCAGACGAGAATGTAAAAGCATTAGAAGTTTATTTAATTGAGGTTCCATTTAAGTATGCGAACCCAATTTTGCAATTATTAGCAAAACTTCACCAAGAGCAAAATCCTCAAGCTCCTGAAGCAGAGGTAGTTGAAGGATAATGAAATTCCTTAAAGACAACATCTTATTCATAGCCGTAATACTCCTTGTGTTATGGCTATATTTTTTACTAAAACCTACTTACTTACCTAGAATTGGTAAGCAGTTTGATACTTCTCAGTACAAAAAGATAGTAGAAATACACGATACTACATACAAAACATTGTACGTTAATACGTACAAGAAAGGAAATGATATACCATTCTATATCATTGATTCAGTACAGATTCCTGTACACGACACTTTATACGTATTAAACGATTATATGCGTATTAAAGTCTATTCAGATACTATTAAAAAAGATTCTAATATCTTTGTAGTGAATGATACTATCAGCCAAAATAGGATCATTGCAAGAGGTTTTAAAGCCAATTTAACCGAAAAAACCATAATTACGAGAGAATACTACGCTAGTAAACCGACTAATACCCTTTATTGGGGCATTAGAGGCTCATACAGCCCACTTAATGGCTTGGAAGTACTAAGTCCTTCCTTGATGCTAGGTGTCAAAAATAAGGCTCTAATAGGCTTTAGCGTAGATATTAACAAAAATTATAATATTGGCTACTCAGGTAGCTTGTATTTCAAAATCGGTAAAAAGTAATAAATGGCTGCCAAAAAAGAATCAGGTATTGGGTTAAATCCCTTGCCTATATCGTTTAAAGATTTCGCTAAAAATCCAATCGTAGGAACCTTATTTGTCGTTTTAATCGGCATTTCCTATTTGTACATAGACATCAAAGGCACTTTTAAGGATCAAATACAGAGCCAGGAATACAGAATAACCAACCTAGAGCACAAGGATTCGCTAAAGACTCAAGCCTTAATTGAGTGTAAAACAGCCCTAAGTGCTACCTCTACTAAGCTAGAAACCCTAGAAGATATGGGAGCTATTAAAAAATCAGTCAAATAATAGCAATGAAATTAATAGTATTATCTCTAATATCAATATTTTCTTTAATAGGTTATGTCAATGTTGGAGCTGATACTGAATCTCCTATAAAAAAGGAAGACAAAGAGTTCCAACAATTAATGACTGACTTTAATAAGACACTAGAACATAATAAAAAGGTGCAAGTACAAGCTGATGATGCTAAAGAGAAGCTAATAGTAGCTACGACTAATAAGATAATTAAGTTATCTAATGAGAATAAAGAACTAAAAACTCAATTAAATGAAGCTAAAGCAATTTTGGATTCTATGTCTATCGATACTGGTAGTTCATTCAGCTTATTGCCAATACCCAAAGGTTAGGAAGATTAACCAGGATTCGGTTGTTATAATGACTTTAGAACAAGGTAAAGAGATAAACAACTCTTTTATAAACCTCAACAATAAGATAACCACACTAAGAGATTCGGTATTTTATTACAATAAATTAAATAATAAATATGATAGCTTATATCAAACAATATATCAAACAAAAGATAGCTTCTATAATTGGAAGTGGAAATATGAAGCAAATAGAAACACTTATTTCGCAAGAGAAACCGAAGTCGAAAAAGACAAAAAATACGACTTCGCACAAAAGGTAATTTTAATAGCAATAATATTTTTTCAATTCCAAACTATAAAATAATGAAACAATTCTTTTGTGATGAATCAGGTCAATTAAGTATGAAGCGTATATGTGGTTTGTTATGTGTAGTAACGTTATGCGTTACTATGTACCACAATAGTTTTAGTGAAGAACATATAGCCCCCTCAGCAATTCTAGTAGAATCAGTAGCTTTGTTAGCGTTCGGTTGTTTAGGATTAACAACAGCTGAGAAAATATTAAAAAAATAATTATGAAGTTATCAGCACATTTTGCGTTATCAGAATTTACTAGAAGTGAATCGGCTAAAAGAGAAGGCTTAGATAATACACCTACAGCAGAACATTTAGAAAACCTAAAGACACTTTGCGAAAAGGTGCTTGAGCCGATAAGATTAAAATACGGCTCAATAAATATCTCTAGTGGATACAGAGGAAAGATGCTCAACCATTTCATTGGAGGTTCAGTAAGTTCAGATCATTGTGTGGGCCGTGCGGCTGACATAGATATGGATGATAGTGGAACAGGAGTTACTAATACAGAGATATTCAATTATATAAAAGACAATCTTGACTACGACCAGCTAATTTGGGAATTTGGTACTAAAGAGAAACCTGATTGGGTGCACGTAGGATATAGAGGTAAAGACAATAGAAAGCAAACCTTGAGAGCAACCAAGGTAAATGGCAAGAGCCATTACTCACCATACTAACCAAAACCAACCAATATGGCTAAAACCAAAAATGTGGGTATCATAGGTGATACGCACTTCCCCTTCTGCCATCCTAAATACCTCGACTTTTGTTATGAGGTATTCAACAAGTTCCAATGTTCTGAAATCGTTCACATCGGTGATGAAGTAGATAACCACGCTATATCATTCCACGAGACTAACCCTAATGGGGAGTCAGCTTCTAAGGAGGCTATTATGGCTATGCAACAACTTAATATTTGGTACAAGAGATTCCCTAATGTAAAAGTCTGTATCGGTAACCACTCAGCCTTACATAAAAGAAAGGCCATAGCGAACGGATTACCTGAAAGATTTATCAAAACCTATGAAGATGCCTGGGAAGCTCCTAGAGGCTGGAAATGGGCCTTAGAATGGGAAATAGATGGTGTTCTATATACTCACGGCACAGGATCATCAGGACAAGCTGGTGCCATCAATAGAGCAAGAGATGCTCGTCAATCAACAGTCATTGGTCACATACACTCCTTCGGTGGTGTGCTTTATAGTAGCTCAGATAAGGATATGATATTCGGTATGAATGTCGGTTGTGGTATAGATATTAACGCTTACGCAATGGAATATTCACGACCTTTTCCCAAACGACCAACACTAGGATGTGGGGTTGTTTTAGATAACGGAAGAATTGCTATATTCGTGCCTATGCCATTAGGTAGCAAGATAATAAGGCTACCTAGGAAGTAGACAATTAACAAACTCACTTTAGACAATTAACAAATAAGTGTGTATCATATTGATAATCAATAAGGTATGCACTTTTTATTTCTGTAATAATTAAAACGTAAATTTGTATGGGCGAACAACATCCTGATGAAGTAATTAAGGCTCTAAAATTAGAGCAGAAATTATTAGAAGATAGACTGAAAGATGTAGCAATGAAACTAAGATTAATCATCATTAAAGAGAGTGCAAGAGATGTTACTGCAAATCGAACAGCTTACGGAAGACGATAGCTATGATTTAGAAGAATGTACCGAACAAAGTAATGCTTGGATTAACATTCATTTAGTTGAATCAGTAACAGAAGATGATGAAGACAAAGACAGATGCTATGTCTATATGCAATCCCAAGACTTCTTCTATATTAATGAGAGCTCAGACTCTTTTATCAAGAGATATCAAGAGGCCTTATTCGGAACCGTTATAACAAGGTTCTACGATAAAACAAATAGGAATACATAAGAAGCTCTCTCATAGTTGGTGGTTTTTGGTTTCACCCTCAGGTAAAAACTGGGGGTGTTTTATTACAAAAAAGCCCCTCGTAGAAACGAGAGGCTTACCTTTATTTCAAAAAAAACACACAAACTACTTTTTCTTAAACTCTTGCATTGCGTAAGTTAACATACCAACTAAAGTTAACACATATAAGCTTCTAGTAACCCAATGCCATTCAAGTGGATTAAACTGATTCACTATAAAAGCGAATGGTAAATAAACACCTGCAAACAAAACTAATAAATTAATTATAATTTCCTTGATATTTGTTTTCATAAGAATAATTTTAGAAAGGAAGGTCTTTTTTAGGCTTACCATCAGCTACCCAAGTGTCTAGCTCGATATAGAAACCTGCTTCACCTGGTTTAGCATCCTTTTTGTTTTTAATAAGAATGTTAGCCCAACCATTATTAGTTGCTGCAAAATCATTCATTTTCTTTAAGTCATCAGGGCCGAAAGATACTTTCTTAAACTCCCCAAATGCTGTCTTCATTGTGAAAGACCTTCCTAGGAAAATCTTCTCTTTAGTTACTGCCATTGTTTTTTGTTTTATTTATTAAATACTATTGCTCTTTGATTCAGGCTTTACACTAGCTAAGATTTCTTTCAGCTTAGGCCTATGTTTCATATCTATTGCAAAGTCAATTAAGACTTGTTGTAAAAAGTCAAAAGTTTCCTGTGAGAAAACATCTTTGTTTTTCTTCACTGTTTTAGCCACTTTCAATTCCTTGTTTTCTAATTCTAATTCTTCCATTTTGTTTTGTTTTAACGGCCCTGACCTCTGTAAACCTTCGGCTTAGCACTATGTTTATTAAATGATTTCTTCGCTGAACCTCGTTTTCTACTTCCGAAGCTCACCTTTCTCGAATCTCCAGTCTTCGTTTTCGCCATCTTTATAGATTTTTACTTGTATTGTTTCATCTCTTACTTGCTGACATAGCATCGCAGTTCCTCCTGCCATTGATAACTCTTCTAGGAATACCATCTGATCTGCTGACATCCTATCTCCAATAGCTTTAATCTCACAGCAAACAAAGTAACCATACTTCTTATTGTAACCAATGATGTCAGGAACTCCTTTTCTACCTATGAAGGCTCTACCTCTAACAGCTAAGTTATTATTCCTCCATACTTCATTGCCACCATCCTTTAAAAAGTCTAACATCATCTTTGTCAAATTACTTGCTGATAGGTATGCCATCACCAAAATTACAATATATTATTAATATACATTAATACCAGCGTATAAGTTCATCAGTTGGCATCTTAACATATTTTATTTTATCCTTTACTTTTATCTCACCTATTCTCCAATATCTTCTAGCCTTTACTCTTAAAAACTCTGCTCGTATAAAAACTATTCTATCTCTTAGGTCTAAGTTAAAAGCAAAGAACTCTACTCTTTCATCTGATATGCCACTAGGCTGACCATCGTTCTCATACTCTAGCAAAAAATAACCCTTCTTTAAAGCTTCAGTTTGATGTATAACTAAAACCTTAGTACTCTTAGCAAATATTCTTATAGCTTGGTAAGTACCATCTACAGCCTTAGCAGCTTCTATCTCAAACTTTCTTCTATTTCTATAGCCCTTGGACATAAAAGTTTTCTATTAGTAAACTTATTTGTTATAGGTTTGGTTGTAGTATTTTATACTTGCTTCATTTGCATCCTCAACACTTATATCATCTTCTCCAATTAAATAAGCGTTAGTATGAGCATCTATTATCTGCTCTTTTTCTTTTTCAAGTGCTTTATTAATTGAACTTCTAATTGACTTATTAATAGGCCAGTCAACTTTAATATATTTTCCAATATCATCAATTAATTCTTGCATTGCTGTTTTCATAGGTTATTTGTTTAAATGGTGTTATAATCTTGAAAGGTCATTGTTTCAGGTAAAAATCTTAATGCTAGGTTTTTTGTTGCTCCGTGTCTATTTTTCTCCACCTTACAAACTACTAAATCATTAGGAGAATATTCTCTTCCACCAATTTCTACTGACTCGGTTTGTTCGTAGTAGCCTGGTCGCATTAGCATAATCACAGCATCAGCATCTTGTTCTATAGATCCTGATTCTCTAAGGTCAGAAAGCTGAGGCATCTTATCTGCTCGTTCTTCTACTCTACGTGATAATTGGGATAGGGCGATAATAGGTACTTCCAACTCTTTGGCAAGTGCTTTTAGGCTCCTACTAATGTAGGATACCTCTTGCTCTCGGTTTTGGTTTGACTTGCCAGTACCACTCATAAGTTGAAGGTAATCGATAAAGATAATCTTTATGCCATACTTCTGTTTAAGAATAGTTGCTTTGGCTCGTAGCTGGGTTACACTAATACCGCCCATATCCTCTATGTAGATGGGGGAAGTAAGTATCTTGTCGTCAGTTCGCATTAAGTGAACTTTTTCGTTATCGGTCAGTAAATTCATTCTAAGACGTTTTAAGGGCAGTTCAGAGCTGATTGACTCTAACCTTTCAACTAACTGATTAGAGCTCATTTCGAGGCTAAAAATGGCCGTAGCGATGCCTCCTTGGATTGCTATGTGATAGATACTAGAAAGCATAAAAGCAGTCTTACCCATTCCTGGTCTAGCAGCTATGATAACAAAGTCAGGATCTACCCAACCGCAAAGGGTGTTATTAAGCTCCATAAAGCCTGTGTTTATGCCTAATAACTGACCACTAACAGCAGCATCACGACCTTCATTAAGCTGCATAATGATTTGGTCTATAGTCTTTTCGTATATATTACCGAACTCTTGCAGTCCTAAAAGTTGTTTACCAAACGTAGCTAGGGTATCATCAGTAGACTCAGCACCATCAAAGGCCGATACCTCCATTAGTCGGCCCAAGGTTGCTAACTTTCTACGCTTGTATAATTCTATTACTACCTCTATGTGGGTGTTTAAATGAGCAGTTGATACGACACTATTGGTAATCTTTGATAGGTATAAGGCCCCTACTTCTTCTGAGTGTTTATTATCTATAAGTCGTTGAAACACAGTACTTAAGTCTATTTGTATATTCTTATCATACATCTGCTTAATAGTTCTAAATATCAGTTGGTGTCTTAGATCGTAAAATATTTCTTCGTTTAAGTAGTTGACTACTAAAGGCAAAGCTCTTTTATCTAGTAGAATAGAGCCTAGAATATTCTCTTCTAGCTCAAGGTTTTTAGGTAGGTTTATAACATCCATTATTTTATAAGTTTTATGTATATATCCTTGTATGGATATAATGCTACGATTTCATCGTTAATTAATAGTACAATACTTCTACCTTGGAAGGCAATCTTATCTGCCATTATATGTTCCTGTATTGTTAAGTCGTTATTAAAAACTAAATATTTATTCATTATTTAAGCTTTATTTTAGTTGTTGTGTTAGGTTCAAAATTTTTACTATTCTTAATCCAGGTTCCTACTCTTCTAGCTATGTCAAAGAATTTTTGGTCTTGGTATCTCATCTTGCCTTTAGCATCTGCTTCAGTCCAATAGTCTAAAAATGATTGGTATTGGTTGCCAAGCTTATCTTTATAATCATTAACTCTATTAACAAAAGCATCCTTTTCGTTATATAGTTTATTATTTATTATAGATGTATTATTAATCAATGTATTATTATCCTTCGCCTTTTCCGAATACCCCCCTTCGGTATTCCGAATACCTCCTTCGACTTTCCGAATAGGTATTGTTGGTGTTAAAATTCTTTGTTTTACTTGCTTTCCTTCGTAAACAAGAAAGGTAGTTACATATCCTTTCTCTACTAATTGAGATATTATTTCACTAACTCTAGAGTTGCTTAACTGAAAAAATACACCAAAATAACTATTACTTGCAAAACATCCTTTCTCTGCATCTAAAGAATCAATCTCTACTAAAAAAAGTTTTTCCATCCAAGAAAGTTTGTCATCTAACCACACCTCTTTAGGAATCCATACACCTTTAAAATCTCTGTTCATATTTTATATTTTAGCTCCATTGATTAGCCATAGCTTTAGCTATTCCTTGAAAAGTTTTACTTCTTAATGTCCTTCTTTCAGCAGAATTTTTAGCTTGTTGCAAAGCTATATAATACCATAATGCTTGCCTTTTAACCTTGCCAGTTTTTTTATCTACCCATTCTTTAAATTCGCCTCTAGAAACCATATTAGTAGGTTTTAATTTTGGCAAATTTTTAAGCCATAGGCAAGTAGATTTACTAGCAGAATCACCAAACCAATATGGTTGAATAATTTGGTCTGGCTTACGAATATGACTACTAATAACACTTATAGGATTTTCTATAGCAATTTTCGGAATATTTACATCCATTAATTTTTGCACAAAATCCAATGCTTCTTTTTGATTTTTATATCTTTCCATATTAGGTGTTTTATCTTTATTGTAAAGATGCCTTGCACCACTTACAGATAAATATGTGCAAGGTGGGTGTGCAATCATTAAATCGTACCCCCCCCCAACAACATTAAAAACATCATCTTGTATGTGCCATTCTGGATGGCCACCACTACAAGGCAAAATATCACAAGAATAAGCTTCGTGCCCTAAGGCCCTAAACTCTTTTGTTACTGCTTGGCTTTCTTCACAAGCTATAAGTATTTTCATAAATAAAAAAGCCCCATCAAATTCCCCCCAGTCGGATTGGGGGTTCATATCAAGGGCAATAAATTCTTAATGAGTATCCGACACTCGCCACAAATATACTAAGATTTAGATAGTATCCTAAAAGCTACTACTCTCTCTTTATCTAAGTGCTTAACCATAAACTTCTTCCTAGCAATAGGGTTTA
>Ga0209087_1000269_pt1 | contig 34188 bp, 56 predicted proteins | sample S_130805_EF_Meta_FD_187321 | JGI IMG/M metagenome (GOLD analysis project Ga0209087, IMG submission 187321) | Freshwater microbial communities from Lake Simoncouche, Canada to study carbon cycling - S_130805_EF_MetaG (SPAdes) (version 2) | ecosystem: Environmental > Aquatic > Freshwater > Lake ... | reverse complement strand
TCATTCATACGCACGGCTTTCTTGTAGGCCGTTTCTAGGTCTTGGGCTTTCCCTAGCTCAAGTAATTGAGCCATTTCTTCCCTTACCACATCAAAATGCGGGAATTTCTCCGCATCACTTCTTACTCTTTCAATTTCATTTGTTAAGCGTTGGTTTTCTTCATGTTGAAACCGACTCTTAATAGATGAAACTTCTTGATTAACCTGATTTAATTGGTTCATCAGTTGTTGAGTATATGCGTCTTGTTGTATAGGCGCAACACCTTCACCATTTAATTGTATACCATAATCCTGTGCAAGTCGCTGAAACATTTGGACTTTCTGCTCGTATGGCGCTTTAGTCAAAATCATGTGGGCACGACCTAAGTTATTAATCCATGCAGCAGGGCTAATATTTTGTGCTTGCAGCTCAGGTACAAATGGCGCAATAGCTTCTTCGTAGCCTCTAGCTCTGTCAGCTTCAGCTTTATAAGTGCTTACGCCTTTTTTGTATTCTGACTCACGCTGATTAGCGTATTCAGCAAATTTAGTGAAATCTTCTTTACTAATCTGCTCGCCAGCTTCCATCTTGTCCCATATTTGGACATACTCTTTTTTCCATGTAGATGGGCGAGTTACTTTCTCCTTCGGCGCCTCATCCTCATCCTTAAATTCAACAGGCTCAGCATCTTCGGCAGTTTCTTCGTTATCTTGTGCGCTAATTTCCTCTTGAGCGGACTCCTCGGAAATGTCGTCCTTTTCAGCCACTTCAATGTCTTTTTCGATGGGTGTTTCAAGGGTGCCTTCCTCTGCTGCGTCTAATGCAGCTTCTAATAAATCTCTGCGGTCTAAGTTTTCTTCTGACATGGTTTCTCCAATGGGTTATCGTAATTTGGCGTATGCCAGCTCTGCAATTTGACGCTTTCGTGCTTCTTGTGACTGTCTGCTCATTTCTGGTGCTTTTTGTTGCATGGGCACATCGTTGCCTAATTCGATACAACCGTTGCGTTTTAGGTTTTCTCTGTGTTTACTACGACTATCTACCCATGAGCCATCAGCCATTGAAATATGACCTGGTATGTCAGACATTACCATTGGCGCTTCTTTGGGCGCCATACTTAGCTTTGCTTGCCAAGCTGCTTCAGCTTCAGGTGTGTTAAATGGGATATTCCAGTAAGCAAGATAATGCTCTTTGTCATCATATTGCGCTGCGTCATATTCTTCATGGTCAACCTTACAATGCGGGCAAGTTACCGTGACTTTTACTAATGCCATTACATTCTCCTTATTAAATCGGGTATTTTGTGCAATTCTTCTTCTTCGACTGTGACTACAGAGTTGTACCATGTGCCGTGTTTCCATCGCCAGCACTTAAATTCTTTTTTAGGCATAATCACAATAGTCTTTACACCTAATGCGCCTGCTAAATGTGCTATTCCTGTATCTACAGTCACTAAACCTTTGCAGGCTTTGAGATGACTTGCAGTCTTATTCCAGTCTTTTTGCCAACCATCTTTAGGAAGTGGCGACCAAAACCTATCTTCTTCAGGATTAAACGAATAAGCGTCAGGACCTACTAGCTCAAGCATCTTTTCGGGGTGCATAGTGCGTACATAGTGCAAAAGACCCTTTGAAGTAGACCAATTTACTGCGAGTTTTTTAGGGATATTGCTAGGTATAGCGTCTAAATAGCCTTCTGACCCTACAATCTTGTTTAAGTTGCATGGAAACAACGCTTTAGCGTATGCGGGCGCCAAACTAATGTAATAAGGCAACGAAATAATGCCAATCCAGTAGTCTGACTCTGTTGCAATACCCTCTTCTGGCATATTGGTGAATGTATCAACACATTCCATCTGACCAAATAGCGTATGTAGTGAGCCATGTTGTAATAAAACAACAGATTTAGCGCCCATTACCTTTAAAAAAGGCAAAAAGCGTGCATATTGAATGATGTCGCCAAAGCCTTGCTCTGCTTGCACAGTAATTGTCTTGCCTAAAAGACTTTCGCCTCGCCAAACAGGCATTTTTAACTTTTGATGATATGGCTGCGCTTGATTAGCAATAATCTCAGGGTGCCATCTATATTCAAAGAGTCTAAAACCAGCGTCTAAACGACCAGCGTGCAGGTGTTCGTATGCTTTTTTGTATTCTGTGTGCGGGTTTAAAGTAAGAGTGCTAATAATGCTTCCTCATCGTCTAATTCTGCTTGACGCTTAACTTCTAAGATTGCTAACTCTTGCTCTAATCTGAGTTTTGCAGCTCTTATCAATACAGCGTTTTGCAAGTCTTGTTGTTGTGTTACAAGATTAGCGATGTATCGGTCAATATTTGCTAGGTTTGACGGTATATCAACGCTAACTTCTTGATTGGATTGTATATTAGTTTGTTGTTTCTTTGCAACGGGTTTTGGGTCTACTAAATCAGCAATAGTTTGCTTGCGATTTTCAGCATCAGACTTGAGTGCAGCAATGCGCTTTTCTTCTGCTTGACGCAGTTTCTTCTGAATACCTTTAAGGCGCTTTAATTCTTCTCTTGTATATGGCGCATCATCCCCGCCATTCTTTGTAACAACAGGTGTAATGACAATTTGAAAAGCGTCATTCTGAAACGCATTTACTTGAAAAGCTGTTTGAAACATTTAGAAAGTACCACCAGACACGCCTACATACTTAGTAGCAGTAATTGTTGTGCCTGTTATAGCTGCTGCTGTTGTGCCACCAATAGCGGGTGGACTAGACAAATCTAAAGTGCCACCAAGCGTTAAATTGCCAGACGATGTGACTGTACCAGTTAATGTTAATCCGTTGATTGTGCCTGTGCCACCTACGCTGGTGACTGTACCTTGTGGGTTTGAAGCAGTAGTAATACTTGTTACACGACCATAAGTGTCAATAGTGATTACAGGAATTAAACTGCTTGAGCCAGTTGTGCCTGCAGTCGCTACACCTGAAGCCAAATCAATTACAGGAGTTACGCCACCTGTAGAAGTAATGCGTGTAGCTGTGCCACTTACTGAATTTACATAAGTACCTGCAGCTTGTTTGCCGTTAAATGTATTCCAGTCTGTGCTTGTCAAATAGCCATTAGTCGTAGTATTTGCAGCAGCCATACTAATTGCAGGTGTATTGCCACCGCTTGAAACTACAGGAGCAGTACCAGTAACGCTAGTAACTGTGCCTACTGAAATCGACCCACCTAGACTTGTGCTTGTGCCATTAATAGTAATGGCAGAGTTTACAAGCGCAGAATTAGGTATAGAAGTAAGGCTTGCACCAGAACCACTAAATGTAGTAGCAGTAATGGTTGTGCCTGTAATGGCTTTTGGAGTTGTTGCCCCAATAGTCATATTATCCATTGTTCCTACATAAGTAGGGTTTATTTGAATTGAATTAACGCCAGTAGGATTTATATGCACATGACCTGTACCTGTAGGGCTAATGTCAATTTGTGCGTTAGTGCCGTTTATGTTTGTGGAAACATTAATTGAAGCATTGTCACCACCACCAGCGCCCATGCTAATTTGAGTAGTGCCTGCAGAGTTTTTAAGAGATAAACCGCCTGAGTTTGATGCTTGGACAATAGGTGTTGTAACGCTAGTAGAAGCTGAAAGCGTTGTAAACCCTGTAGCTGCGCCTGTGTCACCTATAGTTACTACGCTGTTTTGTATTAATTTGCCTGTTGTGGTGTCAAATCTGACTACAGCATTGTCTGTTGCGCTTGTTGGGCCTACTACATCACCACCTAAAGATGGACTTGAATTGGTAATTACGCCTGTGCCACTATCATAACTAATGCCTGTACCAGCACTTACAGAAGTTCTTGCTCTAGAGGTTGTAAAGTATTGGTTTGTGCCTTCAGCGACATCAGTAGTAGTTAAAACGACTGTGCCTGTATAGCCGTTTACGCTAGTTACTGCGTCTGTGTTATCTATTTTTTGCCAAGCAGTACCATTGTAAACAGCCCAGTCACCCACTTGCCAATCTGTAATCCCGTTAAGATTAGTGCTACCAGCAACAGATACAACATAGTAGTAACCCTTAGTGCCAACAGATGAAGTAAGAGTAGGGGTATTTGTGCTGGCATTCCATGTTCCTTGATAACTTAATGCGCCTAAAACTGCTGCGGGTAATTGACTGACAGGTACTGTGCCTGAGCCATCTAAACTTGCTACACCATTAGCTACACCTTTTGTTGCATTTGCAACATAATCGCTAATAGTAACGCCATTCATTGAGCCACCAGTAACAGATATGTTGTTACTGTTTTGCGTTGACATTGTGCCTAAGCCCGTAATATCAGTATTAGGTATAGTCGCAGCAGCAGTCATCGCTGAAGTGCCATTGCCTTTTACATAGCCAGTCAATGTAGCTGCGCCTGTACCACCATTGGCTACAGGTACAGTACCTACTAATTGATGGTCTGCGTTCCAATCACTTGGTCGTACAACACTTGTGTCATCCCCATCAGGTATCGTTGAAACCTTGGTATGCTTGACTGTAATAGCCATTATTGGACTCCAGTTACACGACCATCAGGACCTCTTACGATTGTTCTAGGTCGATTATTTTGCTCATTAATTGTGTTAACTAATTGACTAATTGCGCCTGCCATTTGTTGATTACCTTGACCAATAGCGTCTGCAATAGGCTGCATTGGATGTTGCATAGCTTGTGCCATATCTTGCTCATTTGCATACGCCATTGTGCCATCAGAGTCATCAGAGCCAATACGAGCTACTTCAATCTTAGCGCCATTGTTAATGTGAGCTAACAGCACTTGAGTGTTGCGCTCTGTCATCATCTTCATTTGCGCCACTTTTAGCTCCATCTCTCTGTCCATCTGATTACGCTGTTCTTCAAGTTGGAATTTAAGCTGATTTTCTTGTGCTTGGAATTCTTGTTTAGCTTTCTCAACCTCAATTTGCGCCTGCATTTTTTGCTGTTCAAGCTGTGATTGCATTTGAAGCTGCTGCATCTTAGCTTGTGATTCCATCTGCGCTTTTTGAATCTCAGGTGATGGTGGTTTAGGCTGACCTTTAGTCATTTCGTACTGTTTACGCAAATCATCAGCAGTTTGGTCAATAATGCCTTCTAATTGTTTACCAGCTTTAAATGCTGTTACGCCAAACTTCAGCATTTCCATTAACATTGGTGTTAATTCAGGCGCTTGTGTAGCTGCTGGCAAAGCCATTTGCATAAACTGACCTACTGCTGCTAAAAATGCTGTTCTATCAGCTTTTTCTTGCTGCTCATCTTGATAAATCATTGAGTCAGAAGTGACCTCAATTCTGAAGTTTTTAGCTGCTTCATCACGCAATAACGCAATAGCTTGAGGAATAAACTGCTTGTCTTGCTCAGAAAGCTGCATTGCACCAGAAATCTTAACAAGCGTGTCATCAGTAAAATGATTGCAAATAATCTGCGCTTTAATGCTTAACAAGCTAGTAGCAAAGTCAACGACTGCGTGCTGCTGTGTTTTTAAGCGACCTGCTGCATTATTTGATTTAATGATTTGGGCGCCAAGCGTGTCATTAGGGTCAGACTGACCACGCTGAATATCTGCAATACCCATTAATTCATAGATTTGACCTTTAACTTGGTCCATTGCTTGATAGCATGACATCAATGCGCTTGCAAATGGTGCTAAATCTACTAAATCAATCGCACCTTTCATGCCTTGCTTCTCAGCAAATGCCATCCAGTTACTTACTGGAATCATAGTGTTGTTTTCACCCTCAGAGAATAAGCGTTGTAGCTCACTTGCTGAAGCGTCATATACACCACGCACTTTCAATGCGTTAATCAATCCATCAATTCTGTCGCATAAAACATCTAATTCTCTTGCTTGGTCCTGATAAATAGTAAAGTCAGGAATAGGCTCTAAAGAGTCAGTTGTTAATGTTGCATAGAGTGGTTTTGGGCATGGCCAAAAGTTTTCAAGACCTAATGGGTCATCTCTTTCGTCAACAATTTTGCCTAGTGACTTAGAAATCCATAATACTTTGCCTGTTTCTTTGTCCCAGACTTCGTATATCACCGCTTCATATACTCCATCGTCTGACTTGTACGACTGTTTCAAGTCATCAGGCTTTGTATCTAGCGGTATCTTGTAGCCTAATTCTTCACCAAAACGCTCAACAAGCGCAGGTCTAGACATATACACTCTGCGCCAGACTGCTGTTACTTCTTCCCATGTGCGAGCAATCGTATGCCCAAAGTCACGCCAGTGGACATAGTCAACAGGGCAGCACTCATACTCAATGCGCTCTTGTGACTCAATTTCTGTTGCTTCAGATGTTTCAGCTTCGTCACTATCTTCAGTTACGCTTAGCCCGTCATCAGGCATATCTTCTGCGCCAGCTTCTTCACCTACAATATGTGGCTCATAACGCACCCAAGCTACACCACGACCACCTAACAATCTGTCTAAAACTGCGTTATTCATTGCTGATTTGTAGTCGCCATAATGCTCAATTTCAAACTCTAATGCTCTTTCAAGCATCATTGACGCTACTCTACCTATTGGGTCATTGTCCCTAAACCTACGGCTAACATCAGGTCGAGGAAGTCTTGCAAAGATAGCTGGCTGTATAGTCTGAACATTGCTCCAGAGTATGTTGAAGCGTGCATTAGGATTTCTGTCGTATCGGCTATCATCTTTATATTTCTTAACAATGCGGTCTACTCTGGCTTCCCAACGCTTGTAGCTGCGCTCATAGCCCATAATCGTTTTATACCAGTCCTCATAAGTATGATTGACTGTAGCTTTATCGTTTGCCATCAAATTCTTCCTCTTGAAGTGCTTTGTGGTTGTTTCCACAATTCATTCAAACTAACATCGGTTTTACCTACAAATAGCCCTTTAATCGAGTCATCTTTCGAGGGTAACTTAGCTTCTTCTTTCCAGGCAATACTTAACATCCTAAATGCGTCTGCACCATGGCTAGTCCAATCGTGCCTAGGTTTATCTCTAAACACTTTCTTATCTTCATCGTACTCACGCTGGTACTGCCTTAAACATTCAATGCCATCTTCGCACTTATGGTCAAACCAAGCCCTGGTCAATGCCAATCTGCTTGCTTGAATTCCATCTTGTAACGACAAACTTGGCACAATTTTCATTGATTTTAACGCAATTTTGTCTGAAAGTTGCTCAATTATGCTTCTATTTGAGGCAAGTGTCTTAGCTCGTGCATCGTGAGGTAAGTAATGTGTACCATACACATAGCCTTTTTCTTTCTCTCTTGACTGAATTATGCCTGAGTAAAACGCTACAGGCTGCCCATTTGACGAATGATAGTCAAGCATACGAATTTCACCATGCACTACTTGAAACCACCATATTGCCGTATCGTCTGAATAGCCAAGGTCCCATGCTGTATGCACAGGAAACATAGGGTCGTACTCAATATCTGTAATTCTGCCTTGGTCTGTGATTTGGCGCATTTCCTTACCATAGAAAGCGCCTAGGATTGCGGACTCAAAGTCACATTCAAACTCTTGTAGATATTGGTCCTGCGTCATTGACTTAGCTGCGTCTTGTAGCTCAGAAGCTGGTATTAAACCAGTCTGACTGGCTCTCAGCGTTTTAGCGTACCAATCGCTGTCTTTAGTCGCATTGTTGTATATGTCCCAAAAAGCATTATGCCCTTTAGGTGTGCCAATGAATACAGCCCAACCTAACCTATCTGCAAGCAGCGGGCGAATAATCTCACCCCATATTCTAGGGCGCATATCGGCATACTCGTCTAATACTATGCCATCAAGATACAAACCACGGAGACTGTCAGCGTTATCAGCACCAAACAAACGAATCCTTGCACCATTTATTAACTCTACCCATAATTCGCTTTGGTTTGCTTTAGCCATGACAGGTCTACTAAAGCGTAATAAGTAGTCCCATGCAATGTTTTTGGCTTGGCTGTAATAAGGCGCCACATAGGCGTAGCGACCATCTTCTTTATTTTCTATAAGTGCTTTGTATACCAGCTCATTAATGCAGCTTACTGTCTTACCGCACCTACGATGAGCCACTATTACTGCCCATCGTTGACTTCTTTCGTGAAAGTCTAGGAATACATCTCTAGGCTTGTAGTCTAGCTCTACATCTATTACTTCTTCCAAGACACAACCATTCTTTGTGGTGCTTTCTCATCTCCTACTACTTCAGTACGAGCAAGTTTAGGCACATGGTATTCCATTACAGTCTGTAGCATACCAAATGCTTTCTCAGGATTAGGTGCGACTATGTATTTACCTTCATCGTTTTGTATGCCATCAGCAACGCTTTGGAGCCACTCTTGCATTTTGTGTGCATTGCCATCAACAAACTTGGCAATCGCTTCCCTAGCTGCGGTAGTGCTTTTATTAGGCACTCCTGGCTTTCTACCTGCTCTATTTAGGTTATCTTCAACAGATTTCGACAGTTTTTTGTCCATATAATCTCAAGTAATTGATTTATAAGGGGTTTATTCTACAGCAATTATCCTACAATGTCAGGGTCATGGTTTTTGTTCATTGCATCCATTAATGCTTGCTTACGCTTCATGCGTTGATTAGCTTTTCTGTTAAGAATGTTGCTGTCATCTAGCTCTAATGGGGGATTATGGTCTTGACGCTTCTTTTGTTGCTTCTCAAGCGTGGACTCTTTGTGCGGGCGCAACATAGCATTTTCAGGCGGGTAACTTCTTGTCATGTGTTTCATTACATATCCTTCATTTTGTCAGTAATGACTTGTTTTCTTGTTTTTGCTGCTTGTTTAAAGTCTGCTGCTGTTGGCGCCCCTTTACTACCAGCTTTACGCATACGCTCACCTGAACCATGTTTAATGCGCTCTTGTTTTGCATGGATATTTGCATATAAGCCAGGTTTCATTAGCAGTTCCAATTCTTTAGTGAGGCTTTAGCTCTTTCAGCAGGACCTTTAGCGTGAGCCACTACACCTGACATTCTTGCACAGAATGAGGCTTTTCTGCCTTTGTCTGCTTTTGACTTAGGATGTGGTGCTGGTGCTTTTAAGTTACTGCCATTCTTAGCGTTGTATTCAGCTCTACCTTTGGCTGTCATGCCTGCGCCTTTGTCTGTAGGGTTATAAGTCTTACCCTTACCTGTAGTTTTATGAGCAATAGGCTTATCATGCTTAGCCATCGCACTACGGATTTGGTCTTGCCGACTCATTTTGTTTCTAAGTATTTAGCGTAGGATTCTTCTAATTTAGCTTTACGCTTGCCTTTAGCATGAGTACGCTCTTCGGACAATGCAATAGCCATAGCTTGCTTTTTAGGCTTGCCAGCAGCTACTTCAGTTTTGTAATTTTTGCCGACTGATTGAGCTGACCCTGATTTGTCCATTGGCATAATGAATCCTTACTTGAGATATTTGAGTTTGTATATGGTAGAGTCAATTAATTGTTGTATTTCTGCAACAATATTGACTAATTCTTGTTTCTGTGGCAAGTCTGCGTTGGCTTCAGCCACAAAATTCTTTAATGACTCTAAATACTTGAGTGGTTCTTTAGGTTGGTGATATACGCTAGGGAATTCTTTAATCTGCTCATAGCAGCCCATGTATGCCTCTACATAAGAATCCACCAGCTCAATTATTTCATCATAGTATTTGCCCAAAGCCTTATGCTGTGAGTAAGAATTTGTTGACCAATGGAAAAAATGAGTATTAGTGCTGCTATGCAAGAGAGTAGCGGCAAACATAGCGACATTTTGAGTTTCATTCATAAATTACTCCATTTTTAATGATTTTAATACTTCTATAGCTTCTTCGCTTGAATTTACTCTGTATAAAAGCCCACCTTTCCAGCTTGCAATAAACTTAATCTGGTCAGGTGTAAATTTTTTATCAGCACCATCTTTAATTTCCATTAAAATAGTGTGTCCTTCATAAGCGACTAAACAGTCAGGTATACCTTTGCCTACCATGTGAAGTAAATGCACATCAGCGCCATAATCCCGTAGTGCCTTTACAACATCATTCTGGTTTTTATCTACTTTTTTCGCAAATGTCATATTTTTCAGTTAGTATTCAGTAACTTATTGATTATATAGGAATATTCATGCCTGGCTACCACTTAACAGATGAAGAATGGATAGAGTCTTGGAATAAGGTTGGCAGTCCTGCAGAGTTTGCAAAAATACATGGTATAGCAGTCAGAAATGTAATGTCTAGACGCAGGTCAATAGAAAATCGTTTAAAAATTCAGCTGCCTACTTTTGCAAGTCAAAACCCAGCTTACGCTAAAAAAATTGAGCAAACACCAGGTCATGTACGCAGAGGCATGGACATAGAAAAAGGTCGAGTTATTGTATTTAGTGACGCTCACTTTTGGCCTGACGAAACGACTACAGCGTTTAAAGCACTCATAGAGATGATTAAAGAATATAAGCCTACTGCCATAGTCTGTAATGGTGACGCATTGGATGGCGCCAATTTAAGTCGTTTTCCTAGACAGGATTGGAATAAAGTACCTACTGTCAAAGAAGAATTAGACGCTTGCCAATATTATTTAGGCGAAATTGAGTCAGTAGCAAGAGGAGCTAAATTGTTTTGGCCAATGGGCAACCACGACCAAAGATTGGAAATGTCAATCATTGCTAATTTGCCTACTTTTGAGGGTGTGTTTGGCACATCGTTGCGTGACTACTTTCCTATGTGGTCACCTTGCTGGTCATTTTGGGTAAATGAGGACACTTGCATTAAGCATCGTTGGAAAGGTGGCTGGACTGGTGGCAGAAACAATGCGGTTAACTCAGGGGTCAATATGATTACTGGCCATACTCATGTTTTGAGCGCCATTCCATTTAATGATTACAATGGGACAAGGTGGGGTGTGCAAACAGGCACGCTTGCTGACCCTAACGGGCAACAGTTTTCATATACTGAGGACACGCCTAAAGACTGGAATAGTGGCTTTGTAATGCTGTCGTTTGAGCGCAGCAAACTATTGCAGCCTGAAATGGTGCGTGTATGGGGCGATGATGAAGTTGAGTTTCGTGGCAAAATACATAAAGTATGAAATTAAATTCAGAGGTTGTTAAAAACCTTTACGCTTCTCTTTATTGCTGTTATCCATTTACTAAATGGAAAATGCCTGTACCTGAAGAAATTGACTTTGTTGTGACTGCTGACCCAGAAACTATGGGTACTTACTTATACGACACAGGCGAGGATTACGAGCATACCATTACAATTTCGTCTGCTCGCTGCGGGCATTACTACACAGTCATTACTACATTAGCCCATGAAATGGTGCATCTTAGCTTTCATCGTCAAAAAGGCGACAAATGGATGCAACATGGCAAACCATTTAGAGTTCGTTGCAAACTTGTAGCTACTGAATTAGGCTTTGACCCCTTAGAATTGTAGCCAATACTTTACAAAAACCAAGGATTGTAAAGTTTAAGAGTCAGAATTGTAAACTTATCCATACAGCTATTGCGGGCAGCAACAAAACTAACACGCCAAAAGCAAGCAATATGTCATTCACTCATATCCCTTTCCAAGTTTCTGATTGACGCATTCCAAGAGCCTCTCCTGGGTAATGCCCCATTTATTTTCAAAACCTTTTGCACCCAGTCCGTGAAGACCGGTGTTTCCACGATGGTGTTCTGGGCAAAGTGGCAGGACAGGGGATGTAGCCCGTTTAGTTCCATACCGGCGCACATGATGGAGTTCTGCCGGAGTGCCTTCAAACCCAAGGACTTCGGAACACAGAATACATCCGAGTCTTGCAATCTTATCAAGTGACTTCTTTTCATTTTTAGTTGCCATCAGCCCATTCATACCATTGTCTATAAAACTGTTTAAAAGACTCAAACCCTACACCTGTTTTAACAGGTACACCATGAGGTGTAAGAAGCCAATATGAATTTATAACAGTTTCATTATCTGTATTGCCATAAATAATTATTACCATAAAATCAGATTTAGCCGCTAATGCTTGCAGCATAATTTTTTGCCCTACACTTACTTTTTCGCCTGGTCTTTTCCATTCAAGAATTAAAAATTTACCTTTGCGCTCAAGCATACCATCTACATTGCTAGGCACCAACGCAGGATTTGCAGGGATTAAACCTTTAAACTCTGCATAGTCTGTGTGCGTAGCATACGCATTACGCATTAGCTTAGCCATTGCTTTCTAACTTGGTCATAAGTAGCAAATTCTAGCTTGATGGTTTCTTCTGCTAAATCATGCGCTATTTTGGTGGCTTTTTCGTACTGATTTTTAAGTGTTGCATTGTGATAGCACTTCAGCAGCTTTTGTATGCGTAAATAGTTTTCAGAATAGTCTGTCATTTTGTTAATCTTTCTATGTTTCTGTTGCTTGCTTCTTGAGTGCGCCATGCTTCAAAGCGCATCTTAGCTGCTTCTAGCTGCCATCTAAGCGCCTCAGCTTGTTCCGTTGCAGCTCCAATAGCTTTGCATAAATCTTGGTACTCTTGGCTGCGATAAGCCTCTCGCTCTTGGGCGCCCAGACTTTGTTCGTCTGTTTGCGCCATTTTAATCGCCTTAAGACTACTTTTAAAAGCCTCAAGCTCTGCCAATCTGCCCTTTGCAGCCGCATAATCTGGCGCTTTCTTGAAAATGAAGTCAATCGCATCATTTGGGTCGTAATCTTTCATTTTAAATTCATCCATAAGCCAATTTGAGCTGCTGCGTAACCTAACCATATAAATGCGTTAGATGGCGAGCCTTTGAAGTATTGAGCTAGACCTACTACTAAATATCCAAGCCCTGTTGCTGCGACAATGTATCTTTCAATATCCATTTGTTTGTTTCTCCCCTATTTCCTAATTCCCATTGCTCAACAAAATCTGCAATAGTTTGTTTGTCAAAATTGTATTTAGCTAAATATGCTCTAAATTTTTCTCTGCCCCATTCCTTTCTGTATTTAAGTAATTGCCTCACCTTGCATTGATGCTTGTATATTTCCATTCTTCTTAAACTTTTCTGAAATAATCTTAGGCACAGTTGTGTCCCAGTTAATGCTATGGTGCAGTCGTTTATTGCTTTGACCCATTTGTCTTATTTTAACGCTAGACGGGTTATACAAAACAGTATAAAAACTTTTGACATAGGTGCCATAGTTTAAATAAATATCTGTCAAACCACCCGCATTTGACTGCGTTTGTTTTTGCTCTAGTCGTAATTGCGCAACAGTCATAAATAAATGACCTCTGAAGCCAAAACTGCAATAAGCGTTGACATCTTCGTTAATTCTACCTACAAATTGAAATGGCCTGTCAGTTGAGCATAAAAAGCTATTCATTACTTTGCGTGAAATTTGACCATCTAAGAATGTTTTGCTTAAACCACTGCCTGCGCCACCAATAAAATCACCACCTTGCGCCATGCAAATTGAAGTAAATGGTGTTGATTTGTAAAACTTCAACATAATTGCAAACACTTTGTCTAAGTTATTAACATATTTGTTAGTCACATATTTGCGCTCATTTGTGAATGACCAACGAAAGTCTGTGTAGTCATCGTCTAGCACCATGAAGTATTTGCAGCCAATACCTTTGGCTAAGTCAAAAACAGCGTTCCTAGCGTAAACAACAGCACGCTTGTCTGTGAAGTTGTCCCCTACATCAAAAGTCTTGGCCACTTCGTTTTTAGAAAATGTCAAAACTTCGTCTGCATAAGACTTGACATACTCGCTATGCGCCTTATCTTCATCATCTAAAACAAGGTAAATTTTGCCTGTATAGCCTTTTTCACGCAGCGTTTTGTAAGTAAAAACTCTGTCAGGTCTAGCATGGGTGAGAATAAAGACGCAAAAGTTATCCATTTTTAATCTCCACAAAAACAAGCTATGGCTTCTTCATCATCAGAAAACATATCTATTTGTTTTTTGCTGTATTGCACCATTGAATTGTAATCTGGATGGCCAATGTTAAATTTAGCGTTAACTTTGTTTTCCATGTTAATCCACCAAATAGCTCTATCTGGATTATCTTGAATTAAACTTAATTTATGATTTGCTTTTTTTAAAAAACATAAATCACAGTTGCCTAAAATTGAATTACCATTTACAGACTTTAAATTTAAATCAAAATCTTGTTTTTCCCAAAATTGTAAAATATGATTAATGCCAATTTTTGCTGAAGCAAGAGGCGTTTCTTTAATATCTTTATTTATTTTCATTTTTGCCACTCGCCTAGGCTCATCAGCACGAATTCCAACAAAAGTGACAAAATCTTCAATGCCTTTGTCTTTCATAAATTTTGTTATTACTTTTACTTTTAGTTCTTCTGTGCAAAATCTAGCCAAAGGATTAGGTAAGTAATTTTTTTTAATAATTAAATCTTCAAAAGGTTTACCATCTCTTGATGCTGTTTCAAAATTAACAACTTTATATCCAGGCTTTTCTGATATGTATTCAAGCCAAGTTATAGGCACATTCCAAAATGTCTCACAATCTTTAACAAATTGTAAAGTTTCTTCAACTTCTTTTCCTGTATTAGAAAAAATAACAAATCCATCATCTGGCAAGCCATTATTAGCTTTTAATGTTTCATGCAACATATATGCTGATGTGCGGCCACCACTAAAACTTACGACTGTAGGCTCTAAAATCTTAAAAGGATTAGACATTCTGCTCATCCAAGTAAGCATTAGACAATTCATTGTTTAGTGTTGCAAACCCGTTTTCAATAGCTTTGTCAAAGTCAACAATGACTAACGCTGACTGCTCCATTAAGTCTTGCATTTCTGCGCTTGAGTGAGCGTAGTAATCTGCAATCTTTGAAAAGTTAAAAATAATATGACGCTGTGCAGCATAAATAAGAAATTTTTTATCTTCTGCTGACACGCTTGACTCATTAATGCGTTTAATCATTTGCATAGACTTCATGTGGTCAAATAGCTCATATACGCTTGGTTTTTGATATTGAGGCACATAAACAGGCACAGACACTTTCTTAGTGTATGCAGACTCAATGAGTGCTTCTTCGTTACTGTCAAATATGTCTAATGTTGGCTGCTTAAACACGATTAATCCCCTTTTCTCGCTGCGTAATAATAAACTGCTTCATATCGTAATAACTGTTAAATCTTGCTTGTTTTGGGTCTTTGCCACATTCATGCTCATAAGCGTGCATGATTTGTTCGTTTGTGCCTAAAGGTAATTCTTTTGCTTTTTGCTCTGCTTGTTGCGCCCATGACGCTTCAAAAGAGCGCCAACCTTTAAACATAATTAACTCTAAAACATCAGTAAGTGGCATTTTTGCTTTTTCTGCTTCAGTTACTAGACGCTTTGTTATTCTGTCTGTAATAGGTGCTTTAAGACGCTTTCTGTAAGCCAAAAATTCATTCCATAAATCATCAGACACGCCTTCAGGCGTAATAGTCTTTATATGGTTCTTGGTTAATGGTTCTTGGTTCTTGGTTGGCATTGGCTTAGCATTAGGGGGGCTATCGCTACCCTTTGACCATCTTATAGCTGCGCCTTTGCGACCCCCATCTTGCATAGCATGATACTTAGCAATTTCTTTGTCTGCCCGAGTGCTGTGCCATAACAAGCTGCTTTCGTCAAACTCAAAAAATTCATGTAGCAATAAATCCACTGTATCAATGTTTGACTTTACCTTTCTTGCAAGCATAGACAGCTCATGAGGAAATGGCGCTTCAGTTTGATAATAAAGGTCAATCAAGCGTCTGTATGCCAAATCTTCTGCATCGCTTAAATGACTGGTGTGACTTATGTAGTCACCAATATGAAATGGGTAAAAATTCATGTTTAATTAGAATTTCTATGGTAATGATTTTTTGGGTTATTCAACATTGATTTAATTAGCTCATCCATATTAAAGAACCATTGAATTTGCTTCATGCCATCATGCGTATAAATGGTAAAACTCATTGCATAACTCTAGGTGACATTGGTGTTGTTGGACTTGGCGGCACAGTATAACTTGGTGTGCCAACAACAGTAGTGCCATTTGAATTTTGTATAACAATTTGATTGGGATATAGCGTAGCAGTCTGCGTTGTGTAACCCTGTGGATTTACAAATTGCGCTGTATTGCCGTTGATTTGGACTGTGCCTTGGCTATAACCACGACTGTCAGTCAGTTGAATAGTCTGCGCTTTAGCTGGTATGCCATAAGCAAACATAGCACCTAAAACCGCGCCCAATAAACAAGCTCCTAAAAAATCTTTCATATAATTCCCCTTTAAGTTAAACAGCCCTGTCAGTTTCGCCTACTTTTTAAGTTATTTTCTTGACCTAGGTCAATTTTTTGAAAAATAATTTAATCTTCGCTTTGGTCGCCAAATGCGTTGCTTTTTGGCAACAGCTCTGGCCATATCAAATAAAAGTTTTTAGGAAATAAATTTTGGCGAGTAACAAGTCCGTGACTTGCTTCTTCTATTCTTGCGCCTAGCAGCATATATTTATCTGCGGGTATACCTCTAATGCGCCAATTAGAAACTGCTGCTGAATCAATTTTGCACATTCTTGCTACTTTTGCAGTACCACCTAAAAGGTCAATAATTGCGCTATCTGTGAGTTTTAATTGTTTGTCCATTCACAGAGTTTAACCTATATGTTGTTTATTTGCATAACTTTAACTTTTTTAATTTACCTGTGTTAACATTTAACCTATAGCAATTTCGCTATGTATCTAAGGGGAATTTAGATGGGTGAATTAAACCAATTAATGCTTGAGCATGAAGAATTTTTAGAAGAAGCACTTGACTGCATGGAGTATGGTGGCGAGCTGCTTACACAAGACCAAGTTGACTGTATTCGTCAAGCGTGCGGCAAACCTAATCGCTGGAAAAAGAATCCAGTATTGACAGAAGTTTTTAATGACTTTGGCGCAATCTTTGGGGGTGCAAAATGATTAATCAATCAGAAAGTATTGCAAATTTAACAGTAGCTTTGTCTTATGTGCAGGGCAAAATGTCCCATGCAATTAAAGACTCTGCTAATCCATTCTTTAAATCTAAATATGCTGACTTAGAGTCAGTATGGGGCGCCTGTCGTGACTTGCTTTCAGCGCATGGCATAGCAATTATGCAGTTTCCTGGATTGTATTCAGAATTAGACAAGTCTATGTCATTGACTACAATTATTAGCCACAAGTCTGGCGAATGGATGAGTCAAGAGATGTCAGTACCAGTTACTAAAGCAGACGCACAAGGCGCAGGCTCTGCAATAACCTATATGCGTAGGTACGCATTAGCAGCAGTAGTAGGTGTAGTGCAAGCGGATGATGATGGCAACGCCGCAAGTAATCCAGCAAGCAAACCAGTAAACAAACCAGTAGTTAAATCAATCGAAATTTAAGGGGTATGAAATGGCTTATGTTCCAAAAGAAGGTAGTGGCTCACTATTCAAAAATGACCGCAAAACAAGTGAAACTCATCCTGATTATTCGGGCACAATTATGGTTAATGGAAAAGAGCATTGGCTTTCAGCGTGGGTTAAAGAAGGCCAAAAAGGCAAGTTTTTCAGCGTTTCAATAGGTAAAGAAAAGCTACCTAAAGGCTTTACTGAAGCGGGCAGCAATGAGTTGCCTAAGAATACACTTGAAGATGATGTACCATTCTAGGAGCTAACATGAATAACGCAATTAGTAGCCTACTAGCAGAAAAGAGTAATTTGATTATGGAGCAATTTAATGTTGATGAAGAAAGACAATTAATTGCTTTTGAGCCTAAAGACTTAAATGATGTTATTAATTGCGTTATTGAGCGTTGTGCTGAGTGCTGTCTAAGTGATGAAGATAGACGAGCAATTTTAAAAATGTGTATTTAATTACACATTATGCAAATAAGGGGAAATTTATGTCAGAGCATTGGTATTGCGCCCAAACCGGGCAGTCACGCTATACAACCATTGGTAAAAACGGCAAAGAAAGAAGCACAACACTCAGGGACGCAAAAGCAAACCCTGGTACACTTGTCCCAAGCGTTACAACAATTATTGGCCAATTATCAAAACCAGGCCTTGATACATGGAAACAGAGCCAAGCACTACTCGCAGCAGCAGACAATCCTAGAGGATTACAAGAGTCTGAAAAAGAATATGTTGATAGAATTTTATATTTAGCAAAAGCTAAATCAAGAGAAGCGGCAGACAGAGGAAGTCTTATACATGACTTCTTAGAGTCTTTTTACAGTCAAGAGTATTTGCCTGATATGCCTGCTTATGTACGCATAGTAGATGATGCTATTACAGCGCATTTTGGCGCCCAGTTATGGATTGCAGAGCAAAGTCTAGTCAATCAACAAGGCTATGGTGGCAAGTGCGATTTATATTGCAAATCAAAACATGACTTTAGTGGTGTAGTCATTGACTTTAAAACGACTGAAAAGACGCCTGGTGACATTAAGCCGTACGATGAACACATTATGCAGCTCGCAGCCTACAGAGAGGTCCTAGCACCCACCGCACGCTGCGCCAATGTATATATTAATGGCACTACAGGTGAAGTAGCAATTTGTGAGCATAGTGAGCAAGATGTAAGAAACGCTTACGAGATGTTTCTACATTTGTTGAGCGTATATAAACTAAAAACTGGTTTAAACTAAACAACGGGGGCTGAGGAGATTTCCCCTTTCTTCTACCATGTATGTCCGTGCATACCAGCCCCCACCTCATTTAAGGGTGTCAAGCCGCCAATGTAGGATGCAGTAATTGGGTAATTTTGCGGCTTTCTCGCCCATTGGTGTTAACTGCCAAATACAACCCTGCTACCTATAGGTATATATTTTGTATATACATTGCTACCTATATGTATAAAAAACCACAAAAAATATACATCGTTATACATTGGTATAAGTGCATGAAATTTTAATAAATTATTTTTCATTTTCTTGACCTAGGTCAAGTTTTTGCCATAAAACCTGAGTTAAATTACTTCTAACGCAGCAATTTCGCTGCTTAACAAGGGGAAACAAAATGGACTTACAAATGACTTCAGTATATTTAGGCGACACATTACTTGATGTAGATTTTTACATGATTGAGCCAGAAGATGACATTGGCTACACAGGCGATGTAGAAATTGAAGATGTGCGTATTGCTAACACAGACATTAGCGTATTAGAGATGATTATTGCGCTAGACTGGGACAAATTTCAAAAACAAGTAGAGGCGAATGTATGAATATCAAACTATCAGTAGAGCAACAAAAGCGTTTAAAAGCAGCGTCAAGCGGTATATATGGCGATTTGCGTGACAAAATGTCAGATGACCTTGTTGACGCAACATCTAAAAGAATTGATGAAGTTTTGTTTGAGCTGCACAATGAGTCACCTGAAGCATTTTCTACTTTTGCTTATAAAAATCAACAAGGTAGAGTCATGTTTAGTAAGTTATCCAAGTATTGATGGATACCTACATTCGCAGAGTTTTTGAGGGCGAATCCCCATGCGACAGGTGCGACCAACAAGATGATTGTAAAGAGTTTGAGTTGGCTTGCAGCGCATTTAGCTATTATGTGCTTCATGGGACTTTTTACGAGCATACGCCAAGGTATGCTACGCACAGACTGTTTAATAAAATTTTTAAAGAAGATGACAAAGCACTTAAAAACTATTTAAAGTCTGTTAGAGCTAGAGAGGAAATGGGAATACATGACTTATTTGAAGAATGATATGTTTAAGCTGGCAGGTCAAATAGACAATGTTTTGAAGATTAGCGGTACTACTTTAGACGCTAAAAGACGCATTGTTGCTAATTTTAATCCTTTATTTTATGCGTTTGGCTATAAATTGCAGCAAAAACCTTGGTTAACTTATGAGGAAATGTATGGACATCAGAGTTGAAATTGTAAAAGAGCATAAAGACGGGTCAGCAGACGCATTAGTGCATTTTGACAAAGCAGGCCTAGAAATTCTTGTGCAATATGGAATATTAGCTATGCTTAAACAAGCTATTGATGAATATAAAGTACCAGCAAAAAAGGTTAAAAAATGACTATTTTTATGACTGCTATGGCATTAAGCGGAATGATAGCGTGGGCAATAATCATTGTAATTATTGTTTTAATTCACATGGAGAGCAAATAATGGACAACGACTACATTTACACGCCCGTTGGTACAGACATCACTATTCGTTGGAAATTGCATGGCTATGTGCCACCATCAGAATTACCTGAGTATTTAGCTAAATGGAAGTATTACCAAGAATTGCCATTACGCAAACTTGATGACAACGCTAAAAAAGAGTACGAATTAGTAATGAAAAAAGCTAAAGTAATGCGTATTCGTTAGCCGTTTTTAGCCATATCCAAGGCTTCGGCTTCTTCTCTATCTACTCTAGCAAGCCAGCCTTTACCAAATATAGGAAAAGTCTTTAATGACTTGTAATATTCCCGTCTAGCTTCAGAGAATTTTGCGACAAGATTTGCGCCATTACTGGATGAAATAAGGTCTCTTGTTTTTGGGCCAATAATACCATCAGGTACGCAGCCAATAGACTGCTGAAGCAGCTTAACGCTTCTTCCTGGCCCTGCGTTAACTCCCATTGAAAAGACAACAAAATCGAGTCCTCTAGGTAATACTTCACAGTAACAAGGTCTCCAGTATTTTAATTCGTATAACGGGGCTACATCGGCTTTGGTGAGCTTTTTAAGGTTATCTACAGCATGACCTACATATTCTTCCCAAACTCGCTTGGTGACCCCTAGATTTGTTTCACCACCTGGGTCTGCTGGATTGTTTACCCAGCCACCTTCAGATTTTAATACCAAATCTAAACATTCTTGAAAATTACTCATTTAATGCCTATTTGTTGATTTAACCACTCTTGCAGACTGACTAATTGCTGCGTTGTTTCAGCGCATTGTCCAGCAAGTAAGTTGTAGGTGGTGACAGCATCAATTGGGAAGGTGGTTGTGCCATTGGCGGGCATTGCACCGCTACTGGTGTTACGCACCCCGTTAGCATAATAGTTACGCAAAAGAGTAAGTTTCGCATCATATTCCTTTTCAATTCCTTTAGTGACTAATAATTGCTGTTTAGTAATTGACTCAATGTGTGCTTTTTGTTTTTCTGCAACAGCTTTAACTTCTGCTTTGTATTCTACCAGCGCATTATGTTGATAACGACCATATCCAAAACCTGCAACAGCTAATGCAAAAAGCGCAGCATAAATGTATGTGCTAATAGGGAATATCATTTTACAGGCCCAGTAGTGAGAAAACGCAATACAGCGACAATAACACCAACGCCAACCAACAATATGCCATAGTACCTTTGGTCAATAATATTTTGTAAATACGAAAAATTGTCAAATAGTGCGCCAAACACTACAAGCAAAAACGAAAACCACATTGTGCGTGATTTCATTTGCCTGTAAAGTAATGAGCTACAAAGCCTATAAAAGTAGAAAAAGCTGACACGATTGCCATGCCAGCCCAAAAGCCACCACGACCCTTATTGGCTAATTCAAGTAATGCTTTAACATCTTTGCGTAATTCAGCTACTTCATGCTCCATAGCTTCTACTTTTTGCCAAGTTACGCCAAATTTAATAGGGTCAATGTCCACAAAAATACTCACTTTTTAGTTGTGTTGCGAGTAGTCGTTTTTTTAACAGTCTTTTTTGCTACTTTTTTAGCAGCAGGCTTAGGTGCTTCAGTAAAGGTAATTTTTGGCTGTAAACCAAATTTATCCAATATCCATGTAAATGTAAAATTCATTGTATTACCTCATCTACTTTAGCAAGTGACTCACGCAACATAGTCAGAAACGCTTGTTTGCCAACATTAAGCTGGTCAAGGTTAAATTGTGAACTACCAATTTTACGGTCTAGGTCAATTAAATGATTAACCATTGCCTGCTGTTCAGGCTTCATGTCTGAAAACTCATACTCTACATCGTCAATCGTAACTTGGTTTTTCTTTATGTTTTCCATGTTATTTCCTTTTGTGGTTATTTTGCTGCATCCTGCAATGGCTTCAAATCTTCTGTAGTCCAAAAGTCTTTAGCCAGCATAATGTTTAAATGCTCTTTATTACGCTTAACTGTATCTGCCCAATCTTCATCAGTCATATCTTCAGGTTTGCCAGCGTTGAGCAGGTTTACGCTATCGATTGCAGCGTTGTAGTGCTGGGCGATTTGTTCTGCGGTAGGCGTAGCCTGTGCAACAGGGCTAATCTTCATGCTATCTAATTCTGCTTGAGTTAAAGTTTCAAATGCCATTTTATTTTCCTTTAAGGGTGGGTTGCTTTGTAGGCATCAAACTCTGCCTTGAGTTCTTGAATGGCGGCTGCTAATGTAGCAACAAGGAATGAGGTATCAACGCCTTGATACTTTGGGTTTCCTTCATCATCTACAGCATCTTTTTCAAAAGTAACTGCCTGTGGACAAACTTCAGCTAATTCATGGGCAATAAATCCTTGACCATCTGTGCCATCTTCTTTCCATGTGTATGTGCATGGTTTTAATGCTTGAACTTTAGCCAAAGCACCTGTCATTGGTGCAATGTTTTCTTTTAGGCGATAGTCAGAAGAAGTGTTGTAAGCAACAGTAGTAGTGCCAGTATGAGTAATAGAACCAGCTACATTTCCTGATAAATTAGTAAAAGATATAAATGAACCACTTCCTGGCGAATTACTTGTATTAATACGCATACCAATTCTTTGGTTTATAGCGGCAGACATATCAAATACAGCCGCACTATTAGCTGCCACTGCTAAACCAAAATAACTATCAACTGTTACATTATTCAAAAAAGTCCAATTTGCAGAACTATCGCATCTTCCTCTAGGATTACCATCACCATCAGATAACACAATGTTGTTACTTGATGTTCGGATGTCTACACCGCCTTGGTTGCCGTCATAACCACCAATAATGGTGTTTTTAGAACCCGTAGTTACATAATATCCAGCGCCATTAGTGTTCCATGCGCCACCAATAAAAGTATTTTGCACTCCCGTAGTCATATTTTGACCAGCTTGCGAGCCAATTAAAGTATTACCAGTTCCTGTTGTTATGCTTGTACCAGCAGAAGAGCCAATAGCAGTATTATTTGAGCCTGTTGCATTAAACCCAGCTTGATATCCGACAAATGTTTGACCACCAGCTGTAGTATTTAGCCTCCCAGCTCCATAGCCTACTGCGGTTATACCTTGACCTGTTGTGTTTGAATATCCAGCTTGATAACCTACTGTTGTGTTGTAAGATGCGGTGGTGTTGTTTTGTAAAGCACCTTGACCTAAGCCAGTATTGTAAGAACCAGTTGTAGTTAAATATAAAGCCGCCTGTCCAAACCCTGAGTTTCCAGTTCCAGTAGTATTTGCTGATAAAGTGCTATCGCCTACACCAGTATTATATGAAGCAGTTGTATTTGCTGTAAGTGAAGCATTGCCGATAGCAATATTTGAACCGCCAGTAGTATTTACCAACAAAGTCCGATAGCCAATACCAATATTGTAATTTCCACTTGTATTTGCTTTTAATGATTCATAACCAATAGCAACTTCACCAGAACCTGTGTTTGTTGCGTTTAATGCTTGATAACCAAAAGCGGTGCTTGTAGATTGAGCACCACCACCCTTACCAACAGTAAGACCTGATATAGAAGCATCATTAGCTAAAGTTAAAGCTGTACCGCTAAAGGTCATATTGGCAGAACCAACTACCAATCCACTAGAGTTATAAAGGACTTGAGTAGTTGTGGAAGAACCTACGCCACCTTTAGTGCCAATAACTTGCACTACGCCACTAGAATCTTTATAGAAAAGTTTTCCGTCTGCGGTGTTTATAGCTAATTCTCCAGCTACTAAGTTACCAGCCGTAGGGACATTGGTAGCTGTAGAAGAATAATAAATCGAGATTGGAGTGTAGCCCGTTTGTGCCATTTTAGTATGTCCCGCCAAAGATGCCTGTTAAGGCTGTTAGTGTACCAACATTATTAATGTTATTTGTTGCCATATTCAATGCTCCTGACATCGGTGTTTGACCGTCTGAAGCTACTGATTGAGTTAGTCCGTCAGCAATGTTTTGCATAGTTGTATTAGCCCAACTACTTGTAATAGTTGTCCCTGTTACTACAGGATTGCCTGCAGGTAAGTTATAGGTACCGCTGCCGTTTCTACTCATCTTTTTCTCCAAGTGCTTTGTTTACAGCAGGACCAGTAGCGTAAGCTGACTTGCCTCTTAGCGTGTCTGCTAATTTTCTCACAATATCAGGTCTATTTGCTAATCCTATGTCTGCTAAAGAATAAGGAATTGAAGCAACAGTACCCGCAGCCCAACCAAATGGACTTGCAACATTACCTCTGCCTACTGTTCCTGAGTCTGGTATTTTGTTAGGTAATGTAGCAACAGCAGCATCAGACAAGTCTTGCATTAACGCTGTGCCTGTTGCTGTCCTGTTTTTACCTGCTGACTCGTCTGCTTTTCGCACAGCAGCAGCTAATTGTGCAGGAGTAAACATATCTTGTGTATTAGCTTTTGTAGCAGCGTCACGCACAATGCTTAATCTAGCAAAAGCAGCGTTAGTTTTAGCTAATTCAGCAGCTTGTTTTGGATTGCTTTCAGCTAATGCTGTGCGTAAATTTACTAAAGCCTGTTTGTATGCGTCACCTAAGTCTTGCTCGCTTGCAATAATAGATTTGCCATACGCTTTAGCTTTTTTAGATAATTCAGACTCTACTTTTTTAAAGTCTGTGCCATCCATTGTGCCTTGTGGGCCTAGTCTTGTACCAATTATTTGTTGAATATTCTTTTTAAATGTGTCGCCTAAATTATTAGGCAAGCCTTCAGATAATTGAGTTAATTGAGCCATATTTGCTCTAAAATCGGGCGTGGCGCTAAAATTTAACTTAGGTAATAGCTCGTTATAAGCAGCTTTTACTTGTTGCTCTACGACTTGCATACCTTCTCTGCCAGCTTCTTTTGGTGCAACACCATTAATAGGCTCTAAAACTTGTTTAAATGCTGCTTTGTCAAAGCCTTCAATACTTTTTGCACGACCTCTTTCAATCATGCCGCCTACTACAGGATAGCTAGTTAGCTTATCTTCTAAAGATTTAAGCATACCACCCATGCGCTGACCAGGTGTTAATTCAACACCTCTGTTTATTAAGTTTTGTGCTTCTTTAGTAAATTGTGGGCTAATAGCGTTAGTAACTGCGCCACCACCAATAGTTAAGGCTGCTGGTACTGCTGCACCAATAGCCATGCTTTTGGTCTTTTCTTTGCCAAATTCTTCTGGTGTTAAACCAGTTTTTTCTGGATTAGCAAAAGCTGTACCAGCTCCTAATGCTGTGTTTGTTGCAAACATATTGCCAAAACTAGGAATAAAGTTTTTAGCAGCCATTACTCTGTTTGCTATTGCTGTAGGGCCTAAATTTTCACCTATTAATGCTGCTGGCTCAGTAGTAAATTTAGACGCTGGCCCTGCTTCTGCATTTAACGCAGCTTGACGCTTGTTTAACAGCTCAACGGGGTAATCACCCATATTAGCTACAGATGGTGCTACTTTGCCAGCTAATTGCCATGCTGCTTGATTTAAGCCATAAAAAGGTTTTGCAACATTAATGAGCGCAGATGGCGCAATATTCATTACGCCTTTTTTGACATTTTCCCATGTCAATTCATTAGACTTAGGCTCATCCCATGCAATAGCTTCTTTAGGCGCATCCCAAACAATGTTTTCAGCCATTATTTATACTCCACTGTTCCGTCTGAATATTCAACAGCAGTTTTGCCAGCATTAGCTCCACTTGTTACTTTGCCTGTACGCTTAACTGTGCGGGCGCCACCAGAAGTAGGAGTTTTTGTATTAATACCTTGAGCGCCATACCAATCTTCGCTGCCATACTTAGAATTAACATTGTTAATCTTTCTTTCAAGCATTGAATTTGTATTATTAATCCATGTTTGCAAATCTTCTGCATTACCATAACCAGGAAATGAGCTTCTAGCTTGTGCAATATCTTTGTCAGAAGCAGGACCAGGCGGCAAGTTTTGTAGTGTCTGCATAACAGAAGAAGCGTTAATTTTTGCTTGTGCTGCAACAGCAGGATTTTTAAATTGTTTAGCTAAATAGCTAATTGGCCCACCTTCTACAACACTTCCAAATACTGACTCTGTATCTTTAACATCTTTAGGGGTAATTTCTTGTAAACCTTGACGCAATTCATTAGCTGTTCTAGCAATTTCTCTGTCTTTTGCTACTTCAGTTTTGCCAATAAATACGCCACCAGGTGCAATGTAATCGCCTTTTTTATTGAAACGGCCACCTGTCATGCCATCTTCACCATCGCCACCGCCAAATGTATTTCTATAAATTTCTTTACCATCAGCGCCAATAAGCACTCCACCTTTGCCAACAACCTGTGGTTTTTCAATCGCAGGTATATTACGCTCCATAAGACGAGGTAACATCTCTTTACCAGCGCCTGTTGTAGAGCTGTTAATAAGTTTTTGTGCAGTAGCAAAATCTTTGTTTGCAATAGCTTGATTAATTGCATCCATTTCTGTAGTGCGAGTGCCACGCAATTCTGCTGCAAGTGCTTTAGCTTGCTCGTCACCTTTGTTTTGCATATATGCGCCAGTCAGCATATTAGCTACAGGTGCTAAATTCTGAAAGAATGAAGTAGGTACATAGCGCCCACTTACCATTTGACCTTGTGGCTGTTGTGCGCCTTGCGACATTAACAGCTTAGCCATTTGTTGCTTGCGATTTAATTGCTGTTGCTGCTCATACATATCAGGCGACATATTCATCGCTTGCATTAAATTAAATTCGTTATCTTGTGCCATGACTTTTCCTGTTAATCGTATGACATAGTGTCAAAATGACTGTTGCTAAAGTTAGGGTTTGTGCCATAACTTGGGCCAGTATATTTTGCAGGCTCGTCTGGCTTTTTACGCAACATCATAGCCATAGCTAATGGGCTTAAACCTGACATACCACCACCTTGTTGCTGACCAGCTTCTTGCACTTGTTGATTTTGTTGCGCTAAAGCAAGCTGCTGCATCAATTTTTGTTGAGCAATATCTTGCATTGTAGGCGCATAGCCTGACAAGTCTTGTTGACTCATGTACGGGTCTACATTAGTAATATATGGATTAGGCATTTAACACCCCATAATCAACCATTTTAATTCCATCAGCACGAGTAATAACAGCTTCAGGCATAATTTGCTCGACTTCTTGCGCCATAACGCCAATATGTACGCCATGACCTGCTTCATCTTTAAACTCAGGCTTATACTCGTATGTATATACAGGCAATCCATTAGGCAGCCAGTAAACTTGAGTAATTTTCTCTTTAGTGCGTATGTCAGACATAATTGCTGCTGCGCCTAAAGTGCCACCAAGTGACATTAAGCCACTATTCATGCCTTGTTGAGCTGCTTGCTGTGCATTAAAGTTACCCATTTGTGCGTTATAGCCCATCTGAGTAGCACCTAAAATATCTGCGCCTTGTGTTGTTGCTTGTTGTGCAGAATTTACAAAAGACGGGTTTTGCACTTGTGAGCCACTACGCAACGCACTTAAAGTATTAAGTGGCATATTGTATTGCGTCATAGCTTGATTGTATTGTTGTTGCTGTGCAGTATTACCCAAATTAGCATTAGCTAATTGATTGCCAAATTGCTGTTGTGCCAATGCGTTATTAGCAGCCTGTTGTTGCTGAGAATTTCCAAATTGTTGTTGCGCTAAAGCATTGTTGGCAGCTTGTTGTGCTTGTTGGTTTGCATAACCTTGTTGTTGTGCAGCATTTCCAAATTGAGCGCCTTGCAATCCTTGATTAAACAAAGTATTGCCAGCAGATAAACCACTTAATTGTGCTTGATTTAGTAAATCATTTTGTTGCATACCTAAGCCCATTTTAGCTCTGTTGTATGCTTCTGTTCCTGGCGCTAAACCTTGATTTGCTAATTTAGCATCTAAAGTTTTTTGCTGAATATCCATTTGAGGCTGTAAACGCTGCATTAGCAATTGGTTTGCTCTGTCCCAACCTTGCATACCACCTGCATAATCAGTTTGATTTTGTAAATTAGCGTTGCCAGTTAAATTCTGTAAATTAGCATTTCCTGTTAATTGTTGTAAATTGGCATTACCAACATTAGTGGTAATAGGGCCAGTTTGCGGGTTAAATGGTTGACCCATTGTATTCTGCACTTGACCTAATTGGGCATTAATAGCAGAACCTAGACCTAAACTTGTAGCATTTTGATTATTTAAAAGCTGTTGGCCTACATCAGAAAGGCTTGTAGTGGCAGTCCAAGTAGGATTGCCGTATGTGTCTGTGCCTGTTTCTGCGTAGTTTAAATTGCCGTAAGGAGTAACTTGATTTACACGATTGGCAGCCGTAGCTACTCTAGCAGCTTCTAAATTGCCTGCCGCAGTATCTTGTGCTGCGCCCCTGTAATCGGGTGCTGCTGGCGCACTTGGCGCTGGGCCTAACCCTAGAAATCCACCACCACCCATGTCATTCTCCTCTTGCTGTTCTTAAAGGGCATTTGATGTCGAGAAATCGACAATCTTCACGCCTCATAGCCATAATTACTAAGTCACCATCCATGTGAGCATCAGGGATTTCGGCTACCACTTTAAAACCAAGGTGTCGGTTCAATCTAAGGGCATCTTCATTACTGCCACATATTTGCCCAATTATAACGCTAACTCCAAGAATATTAAAGGGATAATCGAAAGCCGCCCACAACAAATCTCGACTCATCCAATTCACTTCATCTACTGCCGCAATGTGCATTTGACACGCTTTTGGCATAAAACTACAGTAACCTACGACTGCTGCTAAATTACCATCTACTTCTTGACCTATACATACTGTTTCTGTAGGCAATGGGTAATTCATCATTCTTACTAACCAATCACCCATATATTGCTGATTATCAGTAGTAACTTTTCTCAAACTACCCCACCTGCTTCCATTACATAGTCAGTTGAAGCCCAATGTAACTCAATTCCTCGACTTGCAGCGTTAAGGTTTACAGAGCCTGTGTAACCTATACCAGTTACACCTTGCCAAATCTTGGTAGTGATTAAACCACCAGCCCATACATTTCTATCCCATTTGGCTGTGTCCCAAATACCCTCTGTTTGAGTATTAGGGTTAAATTGCACAGCACCTAATTGAGATTGAGTGTCAAAATCTACGCTAATACCGCATAAAACGGCTGGTACCCCGCCTGTAGATTGAAGAATGGGTCTTACCATAGTAAATCGTTTTAATTGACCTGGTGAGTCAAAATAACTGTATGCTTGTTGTGCGGTTGCAGTAATGTTGCTTTCATCATCAGAAAAGCCGTCATAAAAAATACCAACAAAACCATTGCTGCCAAAGTGCATATCGGCATCGCCTGACACTTCCCAACAATAACCTTGAATATTAACAAATCTAGCCCATGATTTAGTAATGGTGTGCATTACATATTGCTCTATTCCGTTAGGAATTGGAATATTAAGAATAAGCATATTTTCGCCAGCAAAATAATTAATTTGCCAGCCAAATTGAGCATAATAAAGACTTGCAGCTTGTGAAACTGCAAAATAAATTTTGTCTGTAAGGTTAATTCTAGGGTCTAAACGGCTTGATTGCAACGCAGAAGCTAATGGCACTAAACCATCTTGGGTAAGTAGCAAAAGGTCGCCTGACCATTTAAAAAAGCATCTACGGCTAAAGGTTTGACCTAATTGCCATACGCCTTTTAATTGCCAAGTGTCTGCATTGTCGGGGTCTGTGCCGTTATATACAATAACTTCACCCATAGAAGTTACAAAAACTGCGTAATCGTCAGCACCTTGACCAGCATCTAATGTCCAAGTACCCATTGCTTGTAAATAACCTGAATTTCTTGCAATACCACCAAAATATAGGGGTGAAGCAGGGCCACTGATAGCATCTACATCAAGATACCAACAAGCTAATGTGTCTTTTTGCGTAAAATATAAGCGATTTTTAAACAAATTGACATTAATAAATGTGTTGCTGTTTACGCCAGTAATCCCTATAGTGGTATAAGCACCAGTTACAGAAGTTGCAGTAGAAGTGCCTGTAGATGTGTAAGTAAATGTAGTTGGCCCTGTTACTGTAATAACAAAAGTGCCATTAAAAGTGCTTTCAGAAGCACCTGTAATTGTTACTCTGTTACCTGTTATTAAGCCATGCGCTGTTGCGCCAGTAAAAGTTGCTGTTGCAGAAGGACTTGTGCGAGTAATTGCGCTAATTGCGGCAGCAGTAGTTGTTGTAGCTACATAAAACCAGCGAGTGCCATCATAAATCATTACTGGGTCAACACCATTGCAAGCTACTAAAAACTTACCCGCTGTATTAGTTAAATTAACTGATTGAAGTTTGTCGCTAGTAATACCACTAAATACTTTAACAGCAGGGTTAGCTTTAGTTTCCCAAATATCTGTTCCTGCTGCACCAAATAGCTTATAAGTGCCTACTTCGGTGTAATTCATCAGCGTATTAATAGGGGTTGTTGCTTGATTTAAGTACGACCCTACTACAGTAGCGTTATTAGCAGGCGTACTAGCCATGTTATAAGTAAAAGTTGTAGTGCTAGTTACTGTAATTTTAAATACACCACTATATGCCGCTGGTGTTGTGCCTGTAATAGACACATAAGCACCTGTTACTAAACCATGTGCTGTGGCTGTAGTTAAAGTAGCTACTGCATTTACAAAAGTAATACTACTAATTGCCCTAACACCTGTAGAAGTAGTCAGGATAGAGGAGACGGTATAGCCCTTACGCATAGTAACATCGGTTGGGGTTGGAAACCAATTTACTAACTGGACTGCGTCAATAGAGTTCATGTTTGCAAGAGAATCCCTTGCGTTCCAGCCACCAATAGGCGCTGGCACAGAAGCAGTTTTAGCTGTGTTTTGTTTAGCTCTCTGTAATAACATTATGAGCCATAGCCTGTGTCAGGGATATTAGCGTAACCAATAAGCACTCTGCTTGGTTGCGGTGCAAATGACAAATTAGGTGCGCCCTTATCGTTAGCTTTAGCAATAGTTAATACACGCTGATAGTCTTGTGCAACGACTGTAGTATCAAAGCCTTTAATGCCCCAATACTTCATTTTAGTAAACAAAACTAATAGTCTGTCATCATAAACAGTTGTGTCTGAGTCAGCAGTAAAGCTATTCTTTACTGTGCCGTCTGCTGCTCTTGCCCAACCTTTTGACCTGTATTCCCAGCCTAAATACTCTTGAGTATTCATAATAGGCCAAATACAGAATTGATTATCAAGAATACGCCAACGCACTCTAGGGCCTGTCGAGATATAACCAGACTTTAGCCATTGCCATTGTTGTGCATCTTCTGGCCCTAACATTTCCCAATGTTTGGATTTATCCCAATGGGTTCTGTTAGTCATTGTTTCAAAGTCAGCAGGCAAGTCATAAGCAGTTTGAGCGCAGACTACTGACCCAATGCCACTAGCACTAGCTTGTTGACTCATAACGACTACTTTTGTAGTGTTATTTGCGCTTACAACATAAGTGTCTTGCGGAATGTTATAGCCTGATAACTGCCATTGGCTTGTAACACCACTTAAATCTGTGCCTGCCTCAAAAGTTAATGTAGTAGAACCATTAACAGTTGTGGCATTAGCAGTTAAAGATTGTGTGTAAAAACGATACTGCACCTGGAGTGCTTGCCAATCATATTCTTTTAGCAAGTCATAGCCAGAGCCATTCATCAATGCAAGAATTTGCTGCACATCTTGAGATGTATTGCCGACTACAAAAGAAGGTACAGCCAAGTTTAACTCGGCTGCTGTCTGTTGCACCATTTGAAGCATCGTTTGGGACATATTAGGCCTCTACTACTTTCGGTTTGCGTGTTTTAGGTTTCGCAACAGTCGCAAGTAGTGCCGACACCTGCTCTTGCATAGCAGCCAGCTTCGCCTCTGTTTCAGACTTAATTTTAGCATTTTCTTCTTTTAATGCTTGCAATTCTGCCTCTCTTTGTGCTACTTCAGCAGAATCATTAGCTAAATTCAAAAAAGCCTTAGCTTTTAGACGAAAATTATGCGGTGACATACCAGCAACCATACCAATTCTTTGAAGTTGTTGGTCAGAGCAGTCAGCAATAGACTCTACTGTGTGAAATTTAAGTCCACGCAATTCTTCAGCTTGGCTACGAGTAACTTGTGGCCATTGGTCTAAAGGTGTGCCAACAATATCTTCATGTCCTGCTGTTTGGTTTTGATAATGCGCCCATTGACGAGGAAAACGCTGTTTATGTGACTCTTGTGCGTAAGTATCAATTTCTGTCAAATTGTCGCCAGGTATCATAATGCGTACAAAATCAAATTCTTTAAAAATTGGTCTGCCTGCCTCGTTTGAAGCATCTTCTTGCTTCATACTTTTTTTATAGAATTGGACTGCTAGTCGTGAATCTGCGCCTTGAATATCGCTTTCTATTGCCATTTTTACTTCTCCTAAGTGGTTAGGGTTATTAAAAAAAGAAAAAGGGCTACCCTTTTGAGATAGCCCTAGTTTTACTACATATTCAATTTAAGAGGGTTAACCTATTAAACGGAAGCTGCTGAGAACCAACCATAATCACCAGAAGCCATTGCGACTGCTGGAGCTAAGTAAGTACCAGCAGAGCCAGTAGCTACAAAGGTTGAAGCGTTGATAGAGCAAGTTGCTGTTGAAGCTGTAATAGCTGCACCTGCAGTTGCCCATACATAACGACGGCCATCAGAGCCAAATACTTCTGCGCCCAAAGGACCAAATGTTGGTACTGTAGTGCCGTTAGCTGCTAATTCTGCAACAGTTTGTGTATCGTTAAAATCAATCCCTGATAGGGGGGTAATGGTATATGCCATGATATTTTCCTTAAATGTTAAATAGACAAAATTAGAAAGGGCTTTCGCCCAATCTATTAGGTTGTCAACAAGCCTTGCAAGAAGCTGTTAGATGTAGTCAAGTTACCAGCCCAGCCATACAATTTAACGATGGCATCTTGGTTGATAGATTGACGCTCACCACCGATAGGTACAAAGTTACGCTCTTTGTGTGGGCGTAAGAAAATGTAGTTGGTGTTAAGCATATACATATAAGTAGCTGTTTCTTGTGAACCATAACCACCGCCTAATACTACATCGGCTGAAGTACCGCCACCGTAGAATTTGAGGGAAGCAAAACCAGCAGCGCCTGATTCTTCAGCAGCGATACGCTGAATAGACTGTAGTGCGCCTACATAATATGAATACATTGTGTTACCAGCAACAATCAAGTCAGCTTTGTCTGTGCCACGAATCTGTTTGATAGCAGCGTCAGTCATTTTTGACAGGATGTTTGCAGAGGTAGCCCCTGTAGTGATTTGGTTTTGCCAGAAAGTCCATACTGCGCGGTTGATACCACCGTATGTGCCAGTAGAAGGTGAAACTGCAACAGCAGCGCCTAGACCATCCAAATTCTTACCGCCATTGCCTGTTCCATTGCCGTACAAGTCACCAGAAATACGGTTTAACAAGCGGGCTTCTGAAACTTGCATACGACCATCTAACAAGTCAATGATTGCTTCTTTAGAGCTGTTTTGCAACATCTCAAGACCAGACATAGTAACTGCATCAGCGTACTGAGCAATTTTGTATTGTGCCGCAGAGATAGGGCTATCCGGGGCGATGTTTAAAACCTCGTACCCACTATAGCTGTTTGCATTGTTGGTTGCGCTGTCATCATACATAATCTCTTCCAAGATTACATTACCGCCTGAGAAAGGGCGTACATTGCCTTTCTGTTGGAGGCGCTGAAGAATAGCGTTGTTTTGTGTTAAGTTGTCTGCCAATTCACCGCTACGACTTTGAATAGTGGTAGCGATAATATCGGTAATAGCTGAGTTAGCGAATGCCATGATATATCCTTAAAAAATGTGCCAAAATTGGCTAGTTAAACCCGACGGCTCATTGCCTCACCTAATCCTTCGGCTATCAAAGACCGTCTATCCTTTTTATCTTCTGGATTACTCACTTTTCCACTAGGAGTAGTGGACTTAGGACTAACCGCAGCAGCCTTAGCCTTCGCTACTTGCTGTGCTTTGAGTGTTGATTGTCTGGCATCCTTCAAGAGTCTATCTTGCTCTAATGCCCATACATCATCATTCATACGCACGGCTTTCTTGTAGGCCGTTTCTAGGTCTTGGGCTTTCCCTAGCTCAAGTAATTGAGCCATTTCTTCCCTTACCACATCAAAATGCGGGAATTTCTCCGCATCACTTCTTACTC
>Ga0209087_1000266_pt1 | contig 34328 bp, 53 predicted proteins | sample S_130805_EF_Meta_FD_187321 | JGI IMG/M metagenome (GOLD analysis project Ga0209087, IMG submission 187321) | Freshwater microbial communities from Lake Simoncouche, Canada to study carbon cycling - S_130805_EF_MetaG (SPAdes) (version 2) | ecosystem: Environmental > Aquatic > Freshwater > Lake ... | reverse complement strand
GTGGATGTTGGCGCACTCGGAGCATTTTCTCTGTATGTTGACGGCAAGTTTGAGCAGGTCGTCGATATGCCCATCGTGGAGGTGCTTAGAGGTGGCAAGAACAAGCGCCAAGTCTCTGCGCAGGGCGTAGCAAGCATTGTCAAGGTCTTCGCTCCTACGCACGCATTTGTAGAACGCACAGGCGCAATGCCAAACCAAGGCACTGCCAGTATGTATGCCTTCGGCAGAGCTGCTGGAATCATTGAAGGCGCACTCGCGTCTTTCTCAGTACCGATCACCTACATCAATCCCTTGGTGTGGCAGAAGGCTACGGGTTGCGCCAAGGGTAAGGACGCTATACGCCACAGGTGCATGGAACTGCATCCAGAGCACCAGCAAGTGTTTTCTCGCGTTAAGGACTCTGGCAGGGCTGACGCAACCATGATCGCTTACTTTGGGAGTCAGGCTAAATGATCGATCAAGTCAACGCAACCTACAACCACGAACTAGTCAAACGCATGATTGAAGAGGCGGTCTTAGCAGAGCGCGAAGCCTGTGCTGCTATTTGCGACGAGCTGCACAAGGCGCGAGTCGGCAAGGACAACTACTTCGCATTTGCTGCTAACGCAATAAGAGAACTGAGAGCTAAACAATGATCGACGAAGAACGAGGCGCAATGCGCGAGCACATTGTCTGGCTCACTAAGGAGCTGGAGGACACCAGAACCAAGCTCAAGGTAAGGGACGAATTGCTGTCTGAGTTGCTCGATCCAGATCAGCTTGGTCACGCAGTCACTAACGAGGTGCGTGGTCGCATTTACACACTTTTGCACTTACAGGAAAACAACTAATGATCAAACTACGCCCATCGGCAGCCACGCGCTGGCTCTCTTGTCCCGCATCTGTAAGGCTTTGTGCAGACATCCCGTATCAGCCAGCAGGAGAGGCTGCGCAGATCGGTACTGCAATACATGAGGTGGCTGAGACTGCATTCCTTACTAACTCAAGCCCCTATGACTGGGTAGGTAAGACCATCAAGGACATTGTGATCACAGAGCAGAACGCTGACTTTGCAGCAGCTCATGTGAACCACATCAGGGACTTGGAGTTAAGACTTGGCACATTGAAGGTCGAGCAGTATGTAACCGTGTACAAGGACAAGGACATCGAGCTGGGTGGTACTGCCGATGTTGTGGCATGGAACGACGAGAAGTCAACCTTAGTCATTGCTGACTTGAAGACTGGCAGAGGCTATGTGGACGCTGACTCAGACCAGATGAAGATATATGCCATCGGTGCAATGCGTCACGCAAAGATTGAATTCAGCAATATCGAGCTGTCGATCATTCAACCGCATCACGGTGAACCCCGTACACACAAGATCACATTTAAAGAATTAAACGACTGGGCTGAGACGCAGTTAACTCCAGCCATACAAGCCATAAAGAAGGGCGATACAGAACCCACACCAACAGAAGATGGTTGCCAATGGTGTCCAGCAAAGGCAATCTGTCCTGCGCAGCGTAAAGGTTTCGAGGTCATTGCTGCCACACCAAACCTTGCTGTGATGTCTAAAGAAGAGATGAAGTCTGTGGTTGTGACGCTATCACCAGAGCAGATCGCAGACCTGCTAGAACGCGCTCCATTGGTGGAGAAGTTCATTGATGCAGTCAGAGAACACGCTGTCACTCGCATCGAGGCAGGTGAAGTGATTAAGGGCTGGCAGATGCAACCGAAGCGTGCATACCGCAAGTGGATTGACGAGGCAGACGCAAAGAATCAATTACATGACGCTGGTATCCCTGCGGATAAGTTGGTCTCTAGTGAACTAATTAGTCCATCTGAGGCAGCCAAACTCTTACCCAAAGAATCAAAAGACCTCATTGACAAGCTCACACGCAAGGAGTCTAGTGGTCTCACCCTTGCGCGTGACTATTCTTTAGGTCAATAATCCATTCCCCCAAACCGTTGCCTTGTGCAACATAAAAAACGAAAGGCTCAAATGCTTAATCTTTCATCATCATCTGGCGGTGGTAACTACATCCGCTTTATGCCATCTGCTAACGCATGGCTCAACTCAAACAAGGAGGAATTCACACCAAAGAAAATGGTTGTGGATACAGCTTCACTTCAAACAGGATGGATGCACCTAGGAGAAGGTGTGCGCGACTGGCAACCAGACGCAAGTCTTGGAAAGAAGGGTGCTCAACCGTCACCAGACCACAAGCGCGGTTTCTCTATCAAGTTCTATAACAAGGAGATGGGACTCGCTGAGTGGTCAGCTAACGGCACAGGTCCAAACATGGGACTTGAGAAACTGTGGAAGGCAATCGAGGCAGGTCAAGCAGCCAACGCTGGCAAGTTACCCGTGATTGAGTACAAAGGATCGACGCTAGAGAAGATCGGCAAAGGGACAACAAGAATCCCTAACTTCGATGTGGTGTCTTGGATTGATCGTCCTGCTGGCATGGACGCGGTGGACGATGGCACGCAATCCTTTGATAGCGACGGCAAGATCAGCATGGCAGCACCAGCTCCAGCACCAAAGGCAGCGCCTAAGACTGCAATGGCTCAGGTAGTCGAAGACGACGAGATGTTTTAATGTCGCAAGATTTTGAATCAATCAAAATGCACATAGAACTTAGAGTGCAAGCTATGGGCTGGGCTATGCGCATTGCTCCAAAGGGATGTGATCTTGAAGAAGTTAAAAGACTTTCTGATGAGATTTACAAATTCATTTTGGGCGGTGCAGAAATAATTAAAAAAACATAACCTTAAAAATTACGGGGCTGTTTAACCGCAGCCCCGTTTTTTTTCCTCTATGGAAAACACACAAGAATTTTGGATGCTGCTTCTTATTGCGTTGGCTCAGAGGGTCTACGAGTTGGAGCAGAGATTAGAACAAATAGAACAAGGACAAGAATGCAAGCCGAACAAATAGCGCAAGCGCTTGGCAACGCAAGACGAGTGAACGGGCAATGGATGGCGAGCTGTCCTGTAAGCAGTCACGGGCAGGGTAACGGGGACAAGAATCCAAGTCTTTGCGTATCAGAGACAGACGAAGGTAAGCCACTATTTAAATGCTTTAGTGGGTGCAGTCAGGACGAGGTGTTCCACGCAATCAAAGACTACGGGTTGCTGAAAGACCTACCGAACCCGATGGACTTCCTCACCCAGATCAAACCGTTACCAAAGCCTCAAGAACCTGTGCTTGAGCAGGAGTGGCACTACACAGATGAGGATGGCGTAGTCCAGCACATAAAGCAGAGATACAAGACCTTCGACGCAAAGGGGAAGACATACAAGCAGTACCGCGTGGACGAGAACGGCAGACGGCACGCATCAATGACGGGTGCGAACATAGTCCCGTACAACTTGCCAGAGGTTGACTTTGCTAGGAAGACTGGCAGAACTGTCTTCTTGTGCGAAGGCGAGAAGGCAGCCGATGCTCTCAAGTCTTTAGGCGTAGTGGCAACCTGTACGCACAACGGTGCAAGCAATTTCCCAGAAGATGTAGTCAAGCACTTAGTCGGACTCACCATCGCAATAGTCCCTGACAACGATCTGGTCGGCTGGGAGTACGCAAGGAAAGCAGTTGCAGCTCTCAAGGCGGTTACAAAAAGTATCCGAGTGGTTGACCTTGGGTTACAAGAAATCAAGGAGGATGCATTCGAGTTCGTCTACAAATACTACGGTGACAAGGACAGGCTGGTTGACCTGACAAAAGCCACGCAAGCAATAGCATCTGAACTAGATGTAACGACTCCTGCAAGATTAAATAATTCTGCTGAGACGCCAATTACAGAAGAGTTAGAGCTTCCACAAGCACCACTACAACGCGAAGGATTCAAGCTCGAAGCGTGGGACAGCATCGAGGACGAACCAGTCGAGTGGCTAGTGCAAGGAGTCATACCGCAACGCTCATTCGTTGCTCTGTACGCACCGCCAGCGAGTTTCAAGTCTTTTATTGCTCTGGACATTGCAGAGTGCATCGCAACGGGCAGAGCATTCTTAGGCAACCAGATCACTAGACAAGGTGCAGTCCTATACATCGCAGGTGAGGGTCATGGCGGTATCGGGTCAAGGATCAAGGCGTTGAAAACGCATCACAGCACGCCAGTTGGAGCGCCAGTCTATTTCCTACGCAGACAGGTCAACCTTCGGTCAAGCAAGACAGACCTCCAAGACTTAGTGAACGCAATAGATGACTTGAAGGCTATGAACGAGATCAACTTTGAGCTGATCATCATCGATACCTTGGCTAGAGCATTTGGCGGTGGCAATGAGAACGCAAGTGAGGATATGGGTGCATTCATTACGGCTGCTGGCGCTATACAGGGACGCTACGAATGCGGTCTGCTGGTGGTGCATCACGCTGGTAAGGACGCAACCAAAGGACTCCGCGGTCACTCTTCCCTGCTAGGCGCAGTAGACACAGAGCTGGAGATCATCAGGATCGAAGGCGCTCAACCGCCAAAGGGAATCCTCCACATCAGCAAACAAAAGGATGGGGAAGACGGGCAGCACATAGGGTTCAGAATGGTTGAGGTAAGCACCAGCAGACTCAATGTCGCTGACACATCCAGTCTGGCGGTGGAGGCTGACGATCAAGCCATAAACGACAGAAAAGAGTCCCTAAAACCGCCAGATAAGAAGGGCAAAGGTACTAACCAAAAGATCGCATTGACCTCATTACACGAAGCAATAGCAAAGTTTGGGGAGATGCAAACCATCAATGGGATGCGCAATAAGTGCATAAAGATTGAGCATTGGAGGGTCGAATTTAAGGCTCGACTTGGCAGCGATGTGCATCCAGAGACGCTAAAAAAGGCTTGGCAACGGGTCAAGTTGGACTTGGTGGAAATGCAAAAAGTAGTAATTTATGATGATATGTGCTGGGCTGTGTTTGAGGAGAATGAGGACGCAAAACAGTCCAATTCTGTCGTCAGTTTGGTGAAGAAATGATGTGGGGGGACAGGGACAAATGGGGGACAAATGGGGGACAACAGAAAATGCATTTGTCCACTCCAAAAAGGTGGACAGATGGATGGTGTGTGTATGTATACACACCATCTGTCCCCTTTGGATATGTCGGAGTTTTTAGATTTTAAGAATTGGAGAAAAAGATGGTTAAGAAGAGTTTGAAGAAAGTTGTTGGTGGTCTAAAACAGCCAGATTTCCCTATGAATACTTTCGAGGTATTTATGAATTCGAGGTTAGTTGAGCTGTCTGTGGTGAAGAGACAGCACGAAAAGCGTTGGGGCATCAATCGGTTGATTGAGTTGGTCGACTCAGAGTTTCGGATCAAGGTGTGGCGACAGGCTGAACGAGTGTTCGAGGCTTCGGTGTCCAGAGATGAGGTGAAGTTGGATCGAGCTGTCGGTGGGATGGTCAAGGCTTATGCAGCGCTCGAAGCGTGGGCGGTCGAGAACGGTGTGCCTGAGATGCCAGCGATAGTTGCAGTTGAGCATGAGATGCAAGATGGGTCGGTGATGGTGGTCGTTGGTACACATCACGACGCGACGCTTTACCAACAGTTCAGACCTGATGTCCAGAACAGACACATCTGGACGATGGAAGAGCTGGAGTTGATCATGGACTCTCCAGTCATCAAGGACACGATGAAGATAAAGGCGCTGATGCCGTGTGCTGCAATGGTCAGACTGGACAAGGATGCGAAGGAGTTTCCACTTGGCGGTGCGACAGGCTTTGATGATGTCAAGTCGGACGAGCTGGAGGCTTCGTCGTTGCCAAAGGTGTTCGATACAAGCAAGATGCGCAAAAATACGGCTAACAGGGCTTTGGAGGAGATTTAGATGGCTGGAAACAAAAAGAAGGTTCACGACATTGCGTTACTGAACACGCTGCCGATTGAGCAGATCACGAATATGTTTGAGGCGGGAATGAGCGAGACGAGGATATGTGTGGCTCTTGGTGTCAGCAAGAAGGCGCTGACTGAATGGATGGACTCACCAGCACAAGAAGGCTTCTTGTCTCGCGTGCGTGCGCGAGCAGCCGATCATATCGTAGGACAGATGATCGAGATTGCCGACGATACAGACATTGAGGAGGTCAACAAGGCGCGTCTGCGCGTCCAGACGAGACAATGGGTGGCAGAGCGCTGGAATCCAGCCTCATACGCTCAAAACAAGATGCCTAGCGTGCAAGTGAACCTGTCTGGCATGAGGCTCGACGCATTGCGACGCATTGAGGTGGTTGAGGACATATCCACAGAAAACAGCGCGAAGTTGTCCTAGTTGTCCACAGTTGCGTGGAAACTGGCGAAGTTATGCACAAAAACGCTTACAAACCTGTGGATAACAGTAAAATAACTTTACATAATGAACATAGTGTAAAGCAGGAAAATACGACGATATGCGTTTATCTAGTATTCATGCGCCATGCTAGTAGAGTGGTCACTCACTAACCGATTCTGACTGACTGATTAGGGTTTACCCCCCCTTCGATCTGCGCGACGGGGCGGGCTGAAACTGCACCCCGACAGTTATCGACCTAACCCCCCCCACTACCCCTCCCCACAGCACCACTCACCCCTAAAAAAATAAAAAAAATCAAGGCACAATCCTGACATGACGACAGAATCAACTGCACCAGAAAAAAAGAAACTACACCCCGATGTGGTGGCAAAGATAGACCGCATCCAAGACAAGAGGGAAGACGAACTCAGCAAGAATCCCTTTGTTGCGTTCACCATCCGCTACAAGAACAATCCCGTCCTCTTCGTCAAGGAAGTCTTAAAAGCCAACCCCGACACTTGGCAAGAGACCTTCCTCACCCACATCGCCAAGGGCAACCGACGCATATCTGTCAGATCAGGTCATGGCGTAGGCAAGTCCACAGCAGCGAGCTGGGCGATCATCTGGTACTTACTGCTCAGATACCCCGTCAAGGTGGTGGTAACAGCACCCACATCCAGCCAGCTATACGACGCACTCTTTGCGGAACTAAAACGCTGGGTGAAGGAACTGCCTGAGACCTTGAGGGATATGTTGGAGGTCAAGCAGGACAGGATTGAGGTCAAGGAGGCAGCAACCGAAGCCTTCGTCTCAGCCAGAACCAGTAGGGCAGAGCAGCCCGAAGCCTTGCAAGGTGTCCACTCAGAGAATGTGATGCTGGTGGCTGACGAGGCATCTGGTATCCCAGAGGCTGTCTTTGAGGCTGCTGCTGGCTCAATGTCTGGACACAATGCCGTGACTCTTCTGCTGGGCAACCCAGTCCGCTCTAGCGGATTCTTCTACGACACACAGAATCGACTTGCAAATGACTGGGTGACGATGAAAGTCTCTTGCGTTGACTCTCCAAGGGTCTCAGATGCCTATGTCGAAGAGATGAAGTCGCGGTACGGTGAAGAGTCAAACGCTTACAGGATCAGGGTACTGGGTGAGTTTCCAAGGTCTGACGACGACACCATCATCCCGATGGAGTTACTAGAACTCGCAAAGCACCGCGATGTAGAGACATCTCAGCACGCCAAGCTGATCTGGGGTCTGGATGTCGCACGCTTTGGTGGGGATAGGTCTGCACTCTCGAAGAGACAAGGCAACGCATTGATTGAACCCACGAAGACTTGGAAGAATCTGGACTTGATGCAACTGACTGGCGCTGTCGTCGCAGAGTGGGAAGCATTACCGCCAAGCCAGAGACCGCATGAGATCATGGTGGACAGCATCGGTCTTGGTGCTGGTGTCGTTGACCGTTTGAGGGAACTCGGTCTTCCAGCGCGTGGCATCAATGTCTCCGAGTCCCCAGCGATGGGTACGACTTACAGGAATTTGAGGGCAGAGCTTTGGTACAAGGCAAAGGCGTGGTTTGAGGCGCGTGACTGCCGTATCCCCAATGACGAGGAGCTGGTGGCTGAACTGGCGACGGTGAGGTACTTCTTTAGCAGCTCAGGAAAGATGCAGGTCGAGGGCAAGGACGACATTAGAAAGCGTGGCTTGAAGTCCCCTGATAAGGCTGACTCATTTGTGTTGACCTTTGCGTCCGACGCTGCCGTCTCGATGTTTGGTGCAAGCACCAGCCAGAAGTGGTCTCAACCGTTGAAAAGAAATCTCTCAAGAGTTGCATAATTCGGATACCTAAACATTTGGAGGAAATTGCCATGATGAAGAAGACAAAGACAGAGAAGAAAATCTCTAAGGTTTACAACGAATTCAAGGCTGGCAAGATGCATAGCGGATCGAAGACTGGACCAGTCGTCAAGAATCCGAAGCAAGCCTTGGCTATTGCCCTGTCCTCTGCTGGCGTGAAGCAGAAAAAAGGAAAGATGTAAATGGCAACCTCATACCCCAAGCGCTTACAAGGCGCAATGGATCAGATGATGTCCGACAGCGACACATCAAACTGTCCACTTCCCACGCAAGACATCACTCTGAATCTGAAGAACCGCGCCAAGGCGATCACGACTGCGAAGTACGGTCCTGAGAATCCAGCCTTACCTAACACCCCGTTCTGGGCAAAGAAGGCAGATGCATGGGATGTCACCGTGGACGAGGCAAAACAATCTCGCTGCGGGAACTGCGCAGCGTTTAATGTCTCCGACAAGATCAAGCAATGTATCGCTGACGGCATCGGCAACGAAGCAGACCCTTGGGGAACTATCAAGTTGGCTGATCTCGGCTACTGCGAGATATTTGACTTCAAGTGCGCAGCGTCCAGAACCTGTGATGCTTGGGTTGTTGGTGGTCCAAATAATGGCGAAGGCGACTCAGGAGACGGTGAAGACATGGGCGACGGTGAAGACGAGTCATCTGAGTCATTGATCACGATCAACATTGAAGGCAAGGATTGATCCATGAAGACTGGACTCTACGCAAATATTCATGCCAAGAAAAAGCGCATCGCTGCTGGCTCAGGCGAGAAGATGAACAAGGTCGGCTCTAAGGCAGCACCGTCTGCTGCCGACTTCAAACAGGCAGCCAAGACCGCCAAGAAGCCGAAGGCTAAGAAGTGAGCGCAGCTTGGCAGAGGAAAGAGGGTAAGTCACCTAGTGGTGGCTTAAATGCTAAAGGTCGTGCCTCTGCGAAAGCTGAAGGCATGAACCTCAAGCCCCCCGTCAAGTCAGGCGATAACCCAAGGCGAGCAAGTTTCTTGGCTCGCATGGCGGGGAATGCTGGACCAGAGTACAAGGACGGTGAAAAGACCCGTCTTCTCTTGAGTCTCAACGCATGGGGCGCAAGCTCGAAGGCAGATGCGAAGGCGAAGGCAAAAGCAATCTCCGCAAGGAATAAGGCTAAAAAGTGATCCCTATTTGCATCTCAACGGTCAACGGCAAGGGTCTGCCAGTACTTCTCGAATCCATCAAGCAATACGCACCAGAGGCGTTTGTTTACTTGCGTGGCACAGAGAGAGTCGTCTCTGGGTACAAGAATGCAAGGCTCATCTTTGGCGAACCCCGTAACTTTGGCGACGATTACAACGAAGTAATCGACGACGCTTTGAAGTACGCACAAGCGTGCATCGTCTGCAACGACGATGTGGTGCTGACACCGACAAGCTACCAGCGACTCTTGGAAGATGTGGAGGTGATCCGCGAGCTGGAAGTCAATGTCGGCTGGGTGGGTGCAAGAAGTGATTATGTGCGTCCTATGCAAAACATTCGCTACAACCCAGACGGTGACGCTTTGGAGATGTGCAGATTCAAGTCTGAGCAGTTCATTCGCCATGCTAGCGCTATTGCACCGATCTTTGCGTATATCTCGCGTGACGCATGGCATCACGGCAGATTCCCCCCTATCAACTGGTTTTCTGACGATGTGAGTTGCGCAGACCTCAACAATCAGGGCTATGAGCACTTTGTCTCTAGCGCCTATGTCCATCACATCGGCAGCCAGACCACGGGCGACGACTCGAAGCAATTAGTTGCAGCGTCTGTGCCTTGGGTAAAAGAGCACCGCCCACAGTATGCACAACGATTCTTTGGTACTTAACTTAGGCTCTGGCAAGGACTTTCGGGAAGACTGCATCAACGCAGATATTCAACTGCGCGTCAAGCACGACTGGTTACTAGACATCTGCAATGTGCCTTGGGGCGACGCAATCTCCACAAGGCTAGGTGACTTCGAGGTGCAGCCAGAGATGTTTGACGCAATACTGGCGAATGATGTGCTTGAGCACCTGCCCGATCTGGTCGGTGCAATGACGAGCTGCAAGAAGTTATTGAAAACTGGTGGCGAGATGCGCATTCATGTGCCTTATGACTTGAGCTATGGCGCGTGGCAAGACCCGACTCACCTGAGAGCGTTTAACGAAAAGTCGTGGCTTTATTACACCGACTGGCATTGGTATCTTGGCTGGGAAGATCGGTTTTATGTGACCCACTTGGAATTTAGGTTAAATCCCATCGCACAAGACCTAAAATTGACGCAAGAAGAATTACTTAGGACTCCGCGAGCTGTGGACTCCATGTTTGTCGTATTGACTAAGGGTACAAAATGAACATTACCAACGAGCTGGGATTGAGCACCGACATCGCGTCACAGGTTGATCCGACACTAGAACCTATGACAGACATCGATTTAGAAGCCATGATGGGTCAAGAGATCACAGACGCTGTGAGCTATATCGACTCTGACTTGTCTCCCATTCGTGCTCGCGGTACTGAGTATTACAGGGGCGATCCCTTCGGTAATGAGGAAGATGGTCGCTCGCAAGTCGTGGCGATGGAGGTGCGCGACACCGTGTCTGCCATGCTGCCATCCTTGATGCGTGTGTTTTTCTCTACTGAGAATACGGTGGAATTTATACCCCGCGGTCCAGAGGATGTAGAAAACGCACAGCAAGCCACAGACTACTGCAACTATGTATTCAACAACGACAACAACGGTTTTATGGTGGCATACGCCACATTTAAAGACGCTTTGGTGCGCAAATGTGGCATTGTCAAGTGCTATATCGAGGACACAGAATCTGTCCGAATTGAAGAATATTCGGGGCTAGATGACCAGACTTTACAAGTCGTCATGCAAGAAGGCGATGCAGATGTAAAGATTGTGGCGAGTTACCCAGACGAAGCCATGCAAGGTGCAATGCAGATCGATCCTATGACTGGACAGCCATTGCCCCCAGCAATGATCCATGATGTCCAGATCAAACGCAAGATAACCGACAAGCGCATCCATGTGGCGTGCCTTCCCCCAGAAGAATTGCTCTTGTCTCGTCAAGCAATGTCATTCAAGGACGCACCTTTCATTGCTCACCGCAAGATGGCGACTGTGGCTGAGTTGATCTCTATGGGGTACGACGAAGACGAAGTGATGGACTATGTTGGCTCGTCCGATTTGAACGACAACGAAGAGGCTTTGGCTCGCGCTCCTCTTGCTAATAACCAATACTTTGGCGAGAGCAACAACCCGATGATGATGCGTGTGCTCTATATTGAGGCATACGCAAAGGTTGACTTCGATGGCGACGGTATCCCTGAGTTTCGCAAGATGTGCTTTATGGGGTCTGGCTACAAGATGGTGCGCAATCTGCCAGCGTCATACAACCCATTTATTGAATTTCCTTGCGATCCAGAACCCCACACCTCACCACTTGAGGCAATGTCGATCTTTGACATTACGCGAGACTTGCAAGAGATCAAGTCAGAAGTCATGCGCAATACGCTTGATTCTTTGGCGCAATCCATCCATCCCCGCACCGTGATCGTTGAGGGTCAGGTCAACATTGACGACGCATTGAACAACGAGACTGGCGCAATCATTCGTGCGCGTGCTCCGAACATGGTGCAGCCGTTGGTGACACCATTCGTCGGACAGGCTGCTTTCCCTGTGCTTTCTTACTTGGACGAGATCAAGGAAGGTCGCACAGGAATGTCCAAGGCATCTATGGGTCTAAATCCAGATGCGTTGCAGTCAAGCACCAAGGCTGCCGTGGCTGCCACAGTAAGCGCCAGCCAAGGACGCATCGAGCTGACTGCGCGTCTCATGGCTGAAGGCATAAAGGAACTGTTTAAGACAATTCTTTTCTTGGTCACGACGCACCAAGACAAGCCACGCATGATCCGCTTGCGCAACAAGTGGGTACAGATTGACCCACGCGCTTGGGACAACACGATGGATGTCAACATCAACATCGGTCTGGGCAATGGCGACACCAATGAGCGCATTGCAACTCTGATGCAGATACTCGCCAAGCAAGAATCCATCATCAACCAGTACGGTCTTGAGAATCCCGTGGTGTCTCCACAGATGTATGTGCGCACCTTGAAGAAGGTCGTTGAACTCTCAGGATTCAAGGACGCATCGAGCTACTTTGCGGATATTCCAGACGGCTGGAAACCCCCACAAGCACCGCAAAAACCAACCCCAGAAGAGGTGCTGGCTCAGGTGCAAGCCGAGTCAATTAAGGCAGACATCCAGAAAAAGGCTGCCGATCTTGAGTTACAGCGCCAGAAGATGATCCGAGATGACGACTTCAGACGCGATCAAATGAACCAAGATAGACTACTTCGTCAGTACGAACTTGAGTTAAAGTACAACACACAGGTGAGCACCGCACAAATTGTTGCGGAGCAGAATGTCAACCGAGAGGTTGTAAAAGAGCAAAGTGCGTTGGTACAACAGGCGATGGCGCAAGCCCAGCCAGCACCAATGCAACCCATCAACCCACAAGGAATGGTCTAAGTGAGCAAACAAGAAGAAGATGTAAGAAAAGGCAAGAAGGCTGAGTCACTAATCGCTGACGAGGCTTTCTCAACTGCTTTGTTGAAGATGGAGAATGATGCCGTCTGGTTTTGGAAAGATACGAAGCCAGAGGACATCACGAAGAGAGAACACGCTTGGCATATGTTGCGTGCGATTGACAACTTCCGAACCGAGATTTCCAAAATCATGGACAACGGAAAAGTCGCACAGCGCCAGATTGAGCGTGAACAAAAGTCGTTGGTGTAAAGGACTAGGCAATGGAAAACCAAACCCCTATGTCTGTGGCTGATGCAGCCAGTGCTCTTGATCAGATGATGTTGCCGTTAGACGGAGAACAGCAGAAAACTGACAAGGCGCGTTTGACTGAAGAAGATAATTCCGAGGTCGCGGTCTCTGCCGATGAAGAACTCGATGTGCAAGACGACGAATTGAGTGACGAAACGACAGAGGAACAGTCTGAAGAAGGTGAAGAAACCGAAGAAGAACAGCCAGCCGAGGTCTACACCGTCAAAGTTGACGGCAAAGAGGTCGAGGTAACGCTAGACGAACTTCAAAAAGGATATTCCCGTACTCAGGACTACACACGAAAGACGCAACAGATCGCTGAGACCCGCAAGGCTGTCGAAGCTGAAGCTGCTGCTATTCGTGCCGAGCGTGAACAGTATTCCCAGTTATTGGGAGCGTTGAAGCAGCAACTTGAGTCAACTGAAGCACCTGTCGATATGGATCGTCTTTATAACGAAGACCCCATTGAGTGGGTGAGACAGTCAGAAGTGATGCGCCAGAAGCAAGATAAACTCGCAGCCATTCAGTCTGAACAGCAGCGACTGTCCCAGCTCACAGCGCAACAAAGAGCACAGGAGATGAACGCTCACCTTGCGACACAGCAAGAAGCCCTGATCCAAGCCGTACCCGAATGGAAAGATTCCAAGAAGGCACAGGCTGAAAAAGCTCTACTCGTCGAATTCGGTAAGAAGATCGGATTTAGCGACGAAGAACTCAAGAATGTTTATGACCACAGAGCTGTCATTGCGTTGCGTAAAGCAGCGCTCTATGACCAGATGATGTCCAAGCGTGGGCAGATCAAGCCAGTAGTCAACAACGGTCCTCGCACTGCCAAGCCTAGTGCAGCAGGTCGCGTCTCCACAACAACTGAAAGTACACGCGCAAAACAGCGTCTTGCAAAGTCTGGTCGCGTCAATGACGCGGCTTCTGCAATCGAACTTTTATTGAAATAGAGGCACTTAAATGGCAATCGTAACCAACACATTCACCACATTTGATGCGAAGGGTATCCGCGAGGACTTATCCAACATCATCACCAACATCGCTCCCGAAGAGACTCCTTACATGAGTAATGTCGGACGCGAGTCAATCAGCAATTCATTGTTTGAGTGGCAAACCGACACATTGGCATCCGCAGCAGCTAACAAGCAGCTCGAAGGTGACGATGTAACTTCTTTCGATAGCGTTACCGCTACTGTGCGTTTACAAAACTATGCTCAGATCAGCCGTAAGACTATCGTCTTGTCTGCAACTGAAGAGACCGTCAACAAGGCTGGTCGTCGCTCTGAATTGGCATACCAAATTGCCAAGCGTAGCGCTGAGTTGAAGCGTGATCAAGAGTTTTCAATGTTGAATGGCGCTGTCGCTGCTGCTGGTAACACCACAACAGCTCGCGGTACTGCTTCATTGCAAGCCTTCATCAAGACTAACTACGATATGCAGACCAACGGTGCTAACCCCACTTACACGACTGTGCCTACTGGTGCTCGTAGTGACGGCAATGTGCGTACCTTCACAGAGACCATCTTGAAGAATGTTATTCAACAAGTTTGGACTTCTGGCGGTACACCAAAAATCTTGATGACTGGTCCAGTCAACAAGCAGCGCGTGTCTGGCTTCTCTGGTATTGCATCTTCACGCTTCAACATTGATGGCGGTGCTCGTCCTGCAACCATCATTGGCGCAGCAGACATTTATGTGTCTGACTTCGGCAATGTGCAAGTCGTTCCTAACCGCTTCCAGCGTGAGCGTGACGCATTCGTGATCGATCCAGATTACGCAAAAGTCACTATGTTGCGTCCTTACCAACAAGTTGAGTTGGCAAAGACTGGCGACGCTGAAAAGCGTATGCTGATCGTTGAGTGGGGTCACAAAGTATTGGCAGAGAATGCCCACGGCATTGCTGCTGACTTGGTTACTTCTTAATTGAACTAACGAAGGGTCTGGGGAAACTCAGACCCTTTTTTTCTACATGATTGAAAAAAGACTATTTAGTACAGACGCTGATCAGGGGATCACGCGCACATTTGAATTTGATGATGAAACGAATCAGGCAACGATTCACACGCAGCAAGATGTGACTGCGATCATTGAAGAGAATAAGCAAGAGTACGCACAGGTTGATGAGCGTGCTCGGTGGGGCGAGTGGAGCAGAGTTGCCAGCATCCCGATGTCTATCTACTTTCAGCTAAAGGCTGAAGGCAAGTTAGAAGATGAAGCCTACATGAAGCGTTGGCTTAATGACCCAGAAAACAAGTATTTCAGAACAAGAGCAGGAAAACTATGACTCCAAACTACATTGCGGTATGCACCCCAGCGCGTGACATGGTTCACGCAAACTTCACCTTCTGTATGGTGAACATGGTGGCGCATCACACGATTAACACGACTGATGCAGTGTCCTTGAAGATTATGCAAGGGACACTTATCCAGACCCAGCGTGCTGATCTGTGCCTAGATGCAATGGCTGAAGGTTGTACGCATATCTTGTTTGTGGACTCAGACATGACTTTCCCACAGGACATGATCGAGAGACTCTTGGTGCATGACTTGGACATCGTGGCAACCAACTGCGCAAGGCGCAGGATGCCGACAGGACCAACTGCACAGCGCTATGACGAGAACGGTGAGCGAGTGCTTGTCTACACAATGCCAGAATCCACAGGAATTGAGGAAGTCGGCTCTATCGGCATGGGCGTAATGCTGATCAAGCGCAAGGTCTTTGAGGCTTTAAGCGAACCTTGGTTCGAGACTCCTTGGCGTACCGACAAGCGCGGGTATGTTGGTGAGGATGTTTTCTTCTGCCGTAAAGCACAGGCTGCTGGCTTTAAAATATACATAGACCATGATGTGTCCAAAGAGATCGGACACATTGGGACATTTGAATTCAAGCACGATCACACTTGGGTGATGCGCGACTTGGAGAAAGCACAAAAGGCTGAAGATGGCGTTAACAACCTATGCTGAACTGAAGACCTCTGTCGGGGACTGGCTTAATCGCTCAGACCTGACTACTGCTATTCCCGACTTTATTAGTTTGGCAGAGGCTCAGATCGAGCGTAATCTGCGCACCAGACAGATGATCGTGCGTGCTACGGCATCGATCACTACCGAATACTCCGCAGTCCCAGACAACTTCCTTGAAGTTAAGTCTTTCAAACTCGATACAAATCCAGTCACCCCATTGCAGTTTGAGACTATCGACTCAATGGATACCTTGGCGGTTACATATCGCACATCAACCAAACCTATATTTTTTACCGTGGTGGGTGAGCAGTTTCGCTACCTTCCAGTACCAGATACTGCCTACACGGGTGAGTTGATCTATTACGCAAAGTTGAGTAAGTTATCAACTAGCAACACAACAAACTGGCTATTGACTGCTGCTCCTGATGTTTACTTGTATGGCGCTCTAATGCAAGCAGCACCGTACCTGCAAGATGATGCGAGAATTACGGTATGGGCATCGATGTACCGAGCTGGTCTTGAAGAGGTTACAAAGGCAGATGATCGTAGCTCTTCAACTGGCGGTGTACTGATAACACGCGCAAGGACTTTGGGGTAATAGATGCTAGTCAACACAACAAAAGGCGAGATGGATGTCTCCTTGCTAGAGAAGCGAGAAGGCTCAATCGATACTGACAACGAGACGACGAACTGGGTGGAATATTGGCTAGAAGGCGAGCTTGTGCATCGCTCAGTCCATATGACCTTAAAACGAAATGTGACTGGTGAAGCAGTCGCTCAATCTTTGAGCTGAAATTTGAATTGGGTTTAACCCAAGAAGGGAACTATCATCGCAAACACACAAGCAATGTGTACAAGTTTCAAGGTTGATTTACTCAACGCTGTACACGCATTTTCTACTAGCGTACCAGCTCACACAGCATCAACTGCCGACACCTTCAAGGCTGCCTTGTACTTGGCTTCTGCAACGGTTAATGCAACGACAACTGCCTATTCCGCAACTGGTGAGGTGACAGGTACGAACTACACGGCTGGCGGTGCTACGGTGACATTTGGCACAGCGCCAAGCTCTACCAGCACGACAGCATTTGTGACTCCAAGCGCCAGCATTACATATTCCAATGTGACCTTATCAACTGCCTTTGATGCCGTCTTGATTTACAACTCAAGCCAGTCAAACAAAGCAGTCAGCGTCCATACCTTCGGTTCACAGACCGTAACGGCTGGAACATTTACCTTAACCATGCCGACAAATGATTCAAGCACAGGCTTGATCAGACTCGCTTAATAAAGAGGCAGCACAATGGCTGCTTACGGCTCTGGCTACTACGGCAAGGGTGTTTATGGCATCGGTAATGTTGTCATTAGTGGAAACTCGTCTACTACTGCTATTGGCACATTACTAGACGATCGATCAATCCAAGAAGACGGTAATGTCGCCACGGGTAATGTCGGAACGGTCGGCATCTCCAGAACTGTTGCGATTACTGGTAACTCGTCAACCTTATCTGTTAACTCAGTCTTAGTATCTCCAATTCTTACGGGTAGCTCGTCAACTGGTGCTGTCGGCACGATGTTGGCAGAGACAATATCCTTTGTTGCTATTACTGGCGTTGACGGTACTGGCTCAGTCGGTAGCGTTACAAATGCAGTATCTATTGCGATAATTGGGGTTGAGGCATCTGGCTCTGTCGGGACAATCATTGGCTACGGCTGGAGCGTAGTACCAGACACGGCAGAGACTTGGACGGCAGAGGCAGATACGCCAGAGACTTGGACAGCAATCGCAGACAATTCAGAAACATGGACGCAAGTCCCAGCATGAAGGTGAAATATGGCAGATACCACAACAACCAACCTATTACTTACTAAACCCGAAGTCGGGGCTAGTACCGATACATGGGGTACGAAGATCAATACCGATCTGGACTCGGTTGATGCAATATTTGCAGCAGCAGGTACTGGAACATCGGTAGGTCTTAATGTTGGCTCTGGTAAGACAATTACTCTTGCTGGAACAACTAAATTTGCTGGCTCTACTTCTGGAACTACAACGGTTCAAGCAACTGCGGTTGCTGGCACTACCACTTTGACGCTACCAGCAGCAACCGACACCTTAGTCGGTAAGGCAACCACAGATACTCTGACAAACAAGACGCTAACAACTCCAGTTATCAGTTCACTTTCGTCTGCATCTGCTACTGCGCTAACTTTGCAGTCTGCTGGCACTACTGCGATTACTGTTGATACTTCACAGAATGTGGGGATTGGAAATACTAGCCCTAGTGGATACAAACTTGCGATTGGCGATGGTTCAAGTAATCGTGGTCGAATTATGCTTAAAGGGGCTACAAGTGGTAATTATCCAGAAATAAATATTGATGATTCAATGAATACAAGTGGTAAGAACTACCAAATATATTCAACTGGTGGCGTTCTTAAAACATCTAACCAAACTGATGGGGTGGTGTCTTTTGTTTCCAATGCTTTTGGTATTGGTCTTGGTGACAATGCGGCTGTTGATGGAAAAGGTATTCGTTTCCCCGCAACCCAATCCGCATCATCTAACGCAAACACATTGGATGATTATGAGGAAGGGACTTGGACACCTAGTCAAGGTTCTGGACTTACTGTTGTTGGTACGTTTTCTAGTGTGGGGCGATACACAAAAGTAGGCAGATTTGTTTTTGTATCTGGTCTACTATCTGGTTCAACAAGCATATCAACTACCGCTGGAACACAAATGTTTACAGGATTACCATTTACTGTTCTTGAAAATGGCGCTACTGGTACATTTACCAATGGCGCTATTAACATAATCGGAGGAATTGGCGCATTTGGCACCCAAGCATATTCAGCAACCACAATAGCAGGAACAAACGGGATTGATTTTACTTTAGCGTACACAGTTTAATTGACTTGGCCATATTAGCCAAGTTGGACACTTAACCAAAGGAAATAAAAATGTCTTTAACAAAACAAACAGTAGTTGACCAAATTACTATTACCGAAAACGGAACAGTTCAATATCGTGAAGCCACACGCATCATGGAAAATGGCGTTCAACTAAGCCAAACATACCATCGGTCAAGCCTAACACCAGCACAAGACTTGACAGGCGTACCAAGCAATGTTGTTGCTATTTGCAATACGGCATGGACACCAGCAGTTATTGCTGCGTATCAGGCTCAAGTGGCTGCACAGAAAATAGCATGACCACAGAGCACACAACTGAGACGGCTACTGCAATCGTCGCCAAGGTAGCACCGCCAGTAGGCGTGTCATTGGCAACTGTCGCTGGCTATCAGGTAGGCGAGCTGGTGCTGTGGGCGACTCTGATCTACACAGTCTTGATGATCTGCCACAAGCTGTACCAGATTTATAAAGAGGTAAAGCATTGACCCTTTCTCTTTACTCATGCTGGCACAGGGTGCTTTCAGCGCTATCAAGCAGGGGTGCGACTTTCTACACCAAGGTCGTATTCAGCTTGAGTCTGCTAAGAAAACCATTGAGGGAGTCCAGTCAGATCTTAAGGCAGTCAAGGGAATATTTGATTGGTTTATTGGTCTCTTTGTCTCAAAGCCAGATAAGTCTGAAGTTGCAAAGCCTGTGGCGCAAGCGAAAGCCAAAGCAGTCGCAGCCAAGCAGTCCTACGAAGAGATGGAGTTACAGCTCATTAAAAGTGTGGGCGACAACATTGGTACGCTCTTTGACACGCAGCAACAAATAAACAACTACTACGCGGAACTTGAAGAGGAATCAAAGACTAAGTACAACCCAGATCAGAACACCAGCAAGAAGGCTATTGAGCGTGCTTTGATTGAGTTGCAGATGGAAAAGTTGATGGAGCAGACCAGAGAGGCGATGGTCTATGCACCGCCAGAGCTGAAGGACTTGTACAGTAGATTTTTGGTGATGCACGGCAAGATTGAGAGAGAGCAGGAGTGGGCAAGGTCAGAGACAATTCGTAGGACTAGGCTTGCAAGATGGAAAAGAGAGCAAGAGGAGATCAAACAAATTGAGTTGATAAGTAGCGCTATTGCTGTGACATTCATTTCTTTAATTTTTGGATGGTTGATGTGGCAACTACGAGACTTATCTGGTGGGTTTTGATTGGTGTGGCGGTATGTCTAGTCGTTGCGGTCACCTCAATGGCGTATGTGGAAACCTTGTACATGAAAGCTCAGTTAAAACAGGAAATCAAGGAGTTGCGTAAACTTAAACGAGAACTCAAGGAAAGCAAATGAATGAACTACTCGGTCTTCTCAAGGGTGTCGCACCCACGCTGGCAATGGCTGTCGCTGGTCCTTTGGGTGCTTCTGCTGTTACCGCTTTGGCTAGTAAGTTTGGCGTGTCTGATAGCGTTGATGCCGTTGCGAAAGCTATTGCTGGCGATCCAAAGGCTGCTGAAAAGATAGCAGAGCTTGAGTTGGAGATGGCGAAGATTGATGCAGCCAATACTGCCGACGCAAGGAAGATGAACTCAGAGATACAGAACTCTGCCACAGCGTCGTGGTTGGCAAAGAACATTGCCTATGTCATTGATGTAGCAATCATTGCTGGCGCTCTCACCATGACCTTTGTGGTGTTTATTGTTGGCGTACCAGAGCAAAATAAGTCGATGGCTTTCACGGCTTTAGGATCGTTGTGGACTCTGACTGGTACGGTAGTGAACTTCCATCGTGGTAGTTCTGCTGGTAGTAAGGCTAAGACTGAAGAAATGATGAAAGGCGCAAAATGATTGAATTCTTAAGAGAGTTATTTCTTGCTAGGGTTAACCGTCCTAAGCCAACTGTGGAAGAGGTCGAAGTCCAAGTCTGGGCATTTGTCGTCAAGTCGATCACCGTAATGGTGCTTGGCATTGCGTTTGGTGTCTTGTACCTGATCGGGTTTGAGAAGCAAGACGCTGAACTCGCACCAATCGACTCTGTATTCCTTGAAATCTTGAAAGCCATTGCGTTTATGGGTGTCGGCACTATGGGCGGTATCTCAGGACGCAAGGCATCGACTGCCATTGCAAAAGCCATTGTGGGAGAAGACGATGCAACTAAGTGAACACTTCACACTTGAGGAGGCAACGCACTCCGACACCGCCACAAGGCTCGGCATCAGCAACCAGCCAGACGCACAGCAACTAGAGAACATGAAGACGGCTGCTGCTGGCATGGAGAAGGTCAGAGCTTTATTGGGCAAGTCGATCAATGTCAATTCATGGATACGACTGCCAGAGGTTAATGTCGCTGTGGGTGGATCGAAGATCTCTAGTCATATGGACGGTTGGGCTATTGACTTTGTTTGTAAAGGCTTTGGCACGCCACTCGAAGTCTGCAAGGCTATTGACGCAGCAGGTATCAAGTTTGACCAGATGATCCACGAGTTTGGCGATAAGGGCTGGACTCACATCTCCTTTGCGCCAGCAATGCGTCAGCAAAAGCTCACCATCTTTAGACCTCAAAACAAATACGCCATCGGCTTGTTGACGCAAGACGAGTACAACAAGGCAGTATGACGAACTTCTATCAGCAGCTCCAGACTCCTGCCGTACCAGACCTGCCTAATCCGCAGGATAAGTATGACCGTCTGACGGTTGCGCAGACGAATGGTGCGTTGCGTACATTCTTTGCAAAGCTCACAAACACCACTCAAACGCTTCTTGCGCCAAGGGGTACAAAGTATTTGAACGCTCCTTATGGGGCATTTCAAGACTTGACTGATCAGGTAGCAGCCAATACGACGACTGCTTATGCAATCACATTTGATACGACAGACTTGAGCAATGGCGTAACCTTGTCTAACTCGTCAAGACTCAATGTTGCACAGGCTGGAATTTATAACATCCAGTTCAGCGTGCAGCTCACGAACACAACGAATGCACCGCAAGATGTGGACATCTGGTTTAAAAAGAACGGCACAAACATTGATAAGTCAAACTCAAGGTTTGGCTTTGCTGCACGCAAGTCTCCAAGCGATCCATTTCACATTGTTGCTGCAATGAATTTGTTTGTGAGTCTGGACACAAATGACTATGTTGAGCTGATGTGGAGACCAACTGATGTTGGCGTTGCCATCGAGCACTACGCTGCCAGCTCCACGCCAACCAGACCTGTAATCCCGTCTGTCATTGCGACGGTTACCTTTGTGTCCAATCTTTCAGCATAATTAGACCCTATGGCACTCGTACCACTCAAAATCCCTGCTGGCGTATACCGTAACGGTACTGAGTACCAGTCTACGGGACGCTGGTTTGACTCCAACTTAGTCAGATGGTTTGAGAACACACTAAGACCTTGGGGTGGGTGGCGTAAGCGCTCAACCTCACAAATGACTGGTGTCAGTCGTGGGATGCTGACATGGCGTACTAACTCCGATGAAAGATACATTGCTGCTGGCACGCCTACAAAGCTCTACGCAATGAGTGAGGGTGGAGTCTTAAAGGACATCACGCCAACAACATTCACATCTGGCATCACAGACGCAACGCTAAAGACTGGTTACGGCTACGGCACTTATGGCTCTTCTGCCTACGGTGTGGCGCGTCCAGATTTAGGTGCAATCATTCCAGCGACTACTTGGTCAATGGACTCATGGGGCGAGTATCTGGTTGCGTGTTCATCTGCCGACGGTCAGCTCCTTGAGTGGCAGTTAGGCTTTACCACGCCAACAAAGGCGGTGGCGATTACTAACGCGCCAACGAGCTGCGAGGCTGTGATGACGACAGCAGAAAGATTTGTCTTTGCTCTTGGCGCATCAGGTAATCCACGCAAGGTATCTTGGTGTGATCAAGAAAACAATACCGTTTGGACACCATCGGCAACCAATCAGGCAGGTGACTTTGAGATCAATTCAGTCGGCTCAATAAAGTGTGGCAAGCGCGTCCGAGGTATCAACCTAATCTTTACAGATGTCGATGTCCATGTGGCGACATACATCGGTCTGCCTTATGTCTACTCCTTTGAGAAGGCAGGGTCAGGCTGTGGCGTGATCTCCTCACAGGCAGTAGCAGCCATTGACACCGCAGCCATTTGGATGTCTAAGTCAGGCTTCTGGGTATATGACGGCTATGTCAAGCCCTTGGTGTCAGATGTTGGTGACTATATCTTCCAGAACATCAACTACAACCAGTCAAGCAAGGTCTACGCTGTCCACAATAGTAAGTATGGCGAGATCATATGGTTTTACCCGTCTAGCGCCAGCAATGAGAATGACTCCTATGTGGTGTACAACTACCGCGAAGGGCATTGGGCTATTGGCTCTTTGGCTCGTACTGCTGGAACTGACAGAGGCGTATTCACCAATCCTTTGATGATTTCGTCAGATGGATACATCTACGAGCACGAAGTCGGATTCACTTACGACGGTGCTGTTCCCTACGCTGAGTCTGGTCCTTACGAGATCGGTGCTGGCGACAACATCATGTCGGTGCGTCGCGTCATACCTGACGAGCAAACGCTAGGTGAGGTCGTTGTGTCCTTCAAGACTCGGATGTACCCGATGGCGACTGAGACGACTTATGGACCATATTCCGCAGCTCAACCCACAGATGTGAGATTCGCTGCCAGACAGGTCAAGGTTAGATACACGGGCAATGTCTTAGACGATTGGCGCGTTGGCGTTAACCGTTTTGATGTTGTCGCAATGGGTAAGCGGTGACTTAGAATTGAGTCAAGAATTAAGGGCAGGAAAAGTACCTGTATGTATTCGAGAGGATTACACCGTGTACTTGGAGTTTTTCAGAGGTAATTTGTGGATTCATGTGGAGATTAGAAGATGGTCTTCTGGGGTCAAAAAGGACTGCTTGAAGAGCATTGCTCTGATTGAGAATTTAATTGGGAAGCCTATCGTCGCGCTGATACGCGAAGAAGACATCAAACTTGTAAGATTTGCCAAGTCATTTGGCTGGTCTGAGAAATGTCAAATATCACTATTAGACGGATCGAAGGCTTTTATCTACACCAACAAGGTGTGACAAGGGAGATGATATGGGTGGAGTAGTAAGCGATATTGGCGAATTAGGTCAAGGCGTTATCAATGGCGTTAGCGATCTTGGTGTAAGCATTGATCAGGGCGTGCGCGATACGCTTGGTCCTAACGGTTGGACTATTGCTGCTTTGATGGCTGCTGGTTACTACTACGCACCAGAGATCGGGGCTTATGTAAGCGCCACAACTGGCGAGACCGTACCTTTGGCTGCCGTTGCTGATGCTGGTGCAGTCGCAACTCCAGTCACTAGCGGTTCAGTCATTGCGACAGAACTTCCAGCATTCGGAACTACGGCAGCAGGGTCTGCTGCTGGAACAGCTCTGGCTAACGCTGCCACACCTGTTGCCGAGGCTTTGACTCCATTGTCTCCAGTCGTACCAGCATTGAACTCAACAACTGCATTAAGCACCGTTGCACCAGTTACGGCTGAGGGTGCTGCTGCTGGCGGTCTAGGTTCTACGCAAACAGGATTACTGCAAGGTGCTGGAAACCTAGCAAGTAGCGCAATTAACTGGGCTACTGCCAGTCCACAAAACGCATTGACAGCAGCAAGCCTTGGCTTAACTGCTGCAAAGGCATTGGGTGGTAGCACTCCAACATCATCAACATCTACAACTAACATTGACCCAGAAGTCAAGGCAGCATATTTGCGCAACCTCGAAGAGGCTAGAGCAACTGCTGCTGGTCTAGCACCTAAGCAGTTTGCTCCTTATGCTGAGTACAACCTTGGCATGGTTCAGCAGTACATGAACCCTTACGAGAATCAGGTTGTGCAGAATGCTATGGCTGACATTGAGCGCCAGCGCCAAGGTCAAATATCTGCTGAAGGTGCAGCAGCCACAGCAGCTAAAGCCTTTGGCGGTACAAGACAAGCAGTTACCAGATCGCTGGTGGATGAGGCAGCACTACGCAATGCAGGTAACTTGGCTGCACAACTTCGTCAGACTGGCTTTGCACAGGCTCAGAATTTGGGTCTATCGCAGCAACAACTCAAACAGCAGTACGAGCAACAAAAGCTCGATGCAGCTCGCAACTTAGGTCTAGAGCGATTGAATGTGGCGCAAGGCGCACTAAGTCTGCAACCAGCAAATATCGGTGGAAGCACCACAACTCCAATCTATCAAAATCAAGCAGCATCAGCTCTTGGTGGTGCTTTAGGTGGTGCAACATTGGGCAAGTTAATTGGTGGAACTGCTAACCCTGAGTATGCTGGCTATGGTGCTGCTGCTGGTGGTTTGCTTGGTTTCCTGTAAGGAGTAAATGATGGCAACAATGCAAGACTTTAGCGGTTTACTCTTTGGTGGTGGCGGTACTGGTCTAGAAGGCTATATCACGCCAGAACAACAACAAGCAATTCAGCAGCAGTCAATGCTGCAAGCTGCTTCTGCACTATTACAGGCTGGCGGTCCAAGCCGTCAACCGATCTCTATCGGTCAGGCACTTGGCGGTGCTCTGCAAGCAGGACAGCAAGGTTATCAGCAAGCACAGACAGGTGCTATACAAAACCTATTGACACGCCAGAAATTAAATGAAGGCGCATTAGAGCAAGCCAGAATGCAAGCCTACCTTAACGCTCTTGCTGGTGAGTCTGGTGCTCCAGCCGTTGCAGGTCAAGGCGGTATCCCAGCAATACCTATGGGCGCTGGCGGTGTACCTCCTGCTGGCTCTGCACCAACTGCAATGCCTATGGGTGCTCTAGCTCCTCAAGGTGGTGGTGGAATGTTTGCAGCTCTTACACCAGAGCAAAGAAGAATTCTTCCATTGATGAAGCCAACTGAGGCTATCGGTGAGGCATTCAAGGCTGCTGGTCTAAAGGCTGATCGGTTAAGCGATTCAGACCTTGCAGCTCTAGGTTTACCGCCAACAACGCTTGCATACAAGATGCCTAACGGTGAAACGAAAATTACTTACCGTCCTGACTACCAATACATTGAGACACCTTCTGGTGGTAAGCAGTTAATTGACATGAATAATCCACTTGGAATAGTGCCTAAACCTGTACAAAACAGAGTTGAAGCAAGTGGAACAGTACCAAAGCCAACTGCTGGCACTCCTACCTATGGTGGTGGCATGGCTCCAGCATTGAAGCCTGAGCAGATTATGACTGCGGTACAAGACTGGGACACCAAGTATCGGACACCAGTAGAAAGCATCTTGCAGTCTTACAACATCGTCAAGGATTTAGTACAGACTGGTGAGGGTGGTATCTCTGACTATGGCGTGCTGATCAAGTCGATCAAGGCTCTTGATCCGAACTCTGCCGTTATGCAAGGTGAGGCGCAAGCTGCGTCACAGATGCAAGGAATGGCTGATCGTATGCAGGGATTGGTTGAGAAGATCGCTGCTGGTGGTGTCGGTAGCGAGCAAGCAAGGCTTGATCTTGCTAACTTAGCACGCTCATCTGCCAAGGTTGCGATTGAGGCATATAACCGCCAAGCAGATCGCAAGTCTCAGTTAATTGGTCAATTTGTACCTAAATCAGTTTTGGACTCTACATTCCAGAAGTACACAGTACCTCCAGAGATGGCATCTAAAGCAGAGTTTCAGAAGAATCTCAGGGCTAATACAGCAGCGCCATCTGGCGCTCCAATCCTTACCTATGACCCAGTAACTCGTCAATGGAAGTAATAGCATGACAACCGTTAATGTTGAAGGCATCGGTCTGGTTCAGTTACCAGACAACATGACACGCGAGCAGATGGAAGCAGCCATTGCGTTACTTCCAAAGCCAGAGACGCAACGCATTAGGCAGTTTGCTCAAGGCGCAACTATGGGAACTGCTGACGAAGCAGAAGCCCTAGTCCAGTCTCAACTTAAAGGCACAAAGTACGAAGACGAACTGTCTGCTATTCGCGGGAAACTCGGTGCTTATAGAAAAGCCTATCCAGTCGAGTCGGCAGGTTACGAAGTCGGTGGTGCTATTGCACCTGCCATTGCTGCTGCACCTTTTACTGGTGGCGCTTCTTTGGCTGGCGGTGTGGCACAGGCTTCGCCAGCATTGTCTAGATTGATGATGATGGGTGGTGCTCAAGGCGGTATTACTGGTGCAGCCAGCGCTGAAGGCGATGCAATATCTCGCGCTAAGGCTGGCGGTGTCGGTATTGCCGAAGGCGCTCTGATCGCTCCTGTGGCACAGCAAGTCATTAAGGCTGGCGGTGCTTTGATCAATGGCGTGATCGACGCAACCCGTCGTCGTGTTGGTGACCGTGGCGCTAAGGTCGTGGAGACCGAGATCAATCGACTGGCTACTGAGTCAGGTCTGACTACTGACGAGATTGTCCAGAAGGTTGCCAATGGCGAGATCATGGCAGAGAACGCAACATTGCAAGACGCTGTGCGTGCCTTTGCGCGTGGCGGTGGCAAGGCTGCAACTGCACTCAAAGACGCATTGACTCGTCGTCCTCCAGCTCTTCGCACGCAAGCGATGGGTGAACTGCAAGCAGGGCTTGCTGGCGACTTAGACGCTAATGTCTTGAGGTCTTACCGTTTGGGTGAGCAAGAACTTGGCAAGTTGGAGAGCGATCTGTACACGGGTGCTTATCGCATGGGTGGTGTCATCAATAAACCAATGCTAGATGCTGCCTCAGACGCATTGAAACGCACTCCAGAGGCTGGCAAAGCAATCAATGATGCCTATCAGTCAGCGACTGGTAAAAAGCCATTCTGGACAGTTACACCAGCAGGTGAAGTCAACTGGAGTCGTACCCCGACATTGGAAGACATGGAGATCATTCGTCGTGGCGTAGCATCCGCAAAGAATGCTGCATTTACTGGCGGGTATGGTGAAGTCGGCAAGAATTTAGGTGCAGCAGAGAACGCGCTTCGTACCGAGATTGATACAGCGTCGTTGGCTTTGAAGACTGCACGCCAGACATTTGCCAATAATCGTCTAGCGTCTGAATCATTCGACGCAGGACGCAAGGTCTTCACAAAGAGTGCAGATGAAATTGCCTACGACTTTGAGAACTTAGCCAATAAGAGCGAAGGTGCAGCCAAGGCTTTTAGGGCTGGCGTGATGGACGCTTTGCGCAACAAGGCTAGTCTTGGTGCTGGCAAGACAATGATGCAAAAGATCAGCGATCCAGCATCCAAAGAAGGTCAGATTCTGCGCACCATATTCCCGCAAGATGAGCTTGACAGTATGCTTGCAACCGTAGGTCGTGCGTCTCAGTCCCAGAAGGCTGCAACTGCAATCCTTGGTGGATCGTCCACAGCACCGACGGTATTCAACCAGAACCGCATCGGCATGAACATCTCAACCGAAGAGGTTGCTGGCGCTCTGTCTGGGAACATTGGAAGTTATGTCTCCTTGGCGAGAAAAGCCTTGGCGAAGTCTTCACCTAACCTGACAGACGAGCAAAGATTACAGGTTGCTAAAGTCTTGGTGTCAGAAGACCCTAAGTTTGTGATGAATGCACTCAATGATCAGGGTGGCATCAAGATGCTGCAAGACCGTGTAGCGCAGTTATTTGGCACAGCACAGCGCGTACTGCCTTCGGCTGCTGCAATAACTGCTGGAAGCTATGCACCAAACATCTCTGGTGGACTTTTAGGGAAATAAGACGATGGCTGATTACATAGGCGCTACACCGCAAAATCCTTTACTTGGTTTGCTCTATGGTGGTTACGATTATTTGCGATCACCGCAACGCACCCAGCAGATGCAGGGGCTGGCTAATTTTATTGAGTCAACTGGCATACCTAAAACGGTAGAGCGTATGTCCTATGGCGAACCATTGACGAACATAGGTCAAGCCAATGTGCCAGCACTAAAACCAGAGACGGCTGAAGCCATGATGACGGTTGCACCTATGGCTGGCTCTGCTGCAAGGGCTACCGCAAAAGGTGTGCAAAGGGCTGGTGGTTTGCTTGGGCAAGAGATGGTGGACAGACTTGCAACTGGTAGGTCTATGCTGCCTAGTTTATTGGCTGAACCTCAAGCAGCGATGTTTGCTATCAATCCAGACAACATTAAGACATTCCCAAAAAGAATGAAGCACACCAATAAAGCCATTAAAGAAGGCGGTGATATTGCTGGTGCTACTGGAAAAGATTATGAAGAAATATTTGCAAAGGCTACTGAAAAAGTAAAAAACAAAGAGTCTCCAAGCATTCAAGAAGCAGCAAAATTAACAAAACAAGAAATTCAGCAACGCAGAGAGTTAGCTAATGAGGTTTTATCTCAACCAATAGAGCAATGGACTCCTCCAAAAAATAGTTTGCTTGATAGGTCTGTGATGCAGTCAATACCTAATCTTGGCGGTGTAACAGATATTTCTCAAGCTGGAATAAATAGATATGTAGCACCGCGGGCTGATACTGGTTATCTGAGCACATTAGCTACTCCAGAAAATCTTGACTTGATAACTAGGTCTATAAATAGAGGAATAGATGCTACACAAGGCGGTTTTTATAAATCATTTCAGCCAATGAAGGCTGCGCTAGATGTTGCTGGTTACTCTCCAGATGTATTTGAAAAAGGATTGGCTGCTGGAAGTTTTGCGTCAGCAAGAAATAAGGTTGCGCAGGAGAACGCAATAGCAAGTCTAATGATGGGGATGGAGCAAAGAGGAATACCTATAACTCCAGAAAATATATTAAAAGAACATGATGCTTTCAAGGCTTTGACTGGCGGTGGATTGTCAATGATGGAAGGTCACACAAAACCATTTGCTAAATACTTGGCTGAAGGATTCCCAACTGGCGAAAAAGATGTGCAAAAAATAACATCTTTCTATCAAAACAAATTAGGTAACTATCAACCTTATGTGCTTGATACGCATGAGGCTGGTGGATTATCTTATGCAACCCCACACGCTCCAGTATTCTGGAAACAAGGTGGATTCAAAGATACTGAATATGGTACTGTGGAAAACATGATGCAAAATCAAGTTGCAAATAAGTTGGGACTTGATCCAGCCATAGCTCAAGAAAGCAGATGGTTTGGTCTTGGCGAGTTAACTGGATTGAAGACTGGTGCTGGTGATTGGCTTGATAACTATGAAAAACAAGCAGCTTACTCTGCTCAACAACTAGGCAAAGAATTAACTAGAAAAGAACAGCAAAAATATGTTGTTGATGCATTTGCTGGAAGAGAAAAGTTATTGCCTTGGTATGTTGACAGACCTATTCCAGATGTACGCAAAGGTCTACTTGACTAATCAAACACAATAAAAAAAATTACATCTTCTTCGGCTACATCGCTTGGTATTGGATGCCATCCTTTGGGTGATGTTCCATATCTTTTATTCCATAAAAAACAATATTCGTTGGCAAGTAAACCTTCCAGTTTATTTGGCTCAATTTCGTTCATTGATTTTGCGTTAACAATCTTCATCACACATCCCCATAAAAATTAAACACGACTTCTCAGCGCAATAAGCTCAAGCACATTAGGATCATTTTCTTGACCCTTTGCTGGTGAGTACAGCGCTCTATATCTTTCCTCTGCTTGAGGTCTTGGCTCGCACAAGTAGTACACCGCAAGAGACTTGCGTGCAAAGTCTTCTGGGCATTGAACGGGTCGTGAGAGTCCATGCAATGAGTTTGTTGTGTCAAACAGCACAGCACGATTGAATTTAGGCATCACTTCTTTTACGAGGTTGGATGTCTCGCTCCACATCCCTAAGTGACCCCCAAAGTCTTTGTGCCAGTCTGGTGTCAGATACACGATTAGATTTAACCGTCTCTCAAGCAAGAGCTTGGGGTGTATTGAGTAGTCGAGATGCGGGTTGAGCTTTCCCCCAGAGATATGCCTGTGCATCCCAGCACCATGCAGACCAGCGTCAGCGTAGAGCGTGCAGCCAGTCAGGTGCTCAATTTGCTGCACAAAGTCAGGAGACACAAGGTGCTGCATTGCTTTGTAGATGCTGGCTGGGAAAGCACCCCAATAATTCATGGTTGACTTGTGTTCTAGTGCGTTGTTGTAATGCACCCAGAAGTCTTGTACCTTGTCAAAGTCTTGAGATATTTGTAACGCTACTTGCGTTGGAAAGAAGTCATCAATTACCAAGTGCTTGAACGGGTGCTCGGATTGCCAAGCGAATGTGTGTTTCTTCATATCTCACCAAAGAATGCAGCAGTCAACGGGTCACGCTTAATCTTGCGTCTTAGTTGATTCTGCTTGGTTAGTCTTCTTTCCTTTGCGTCTGCATCTTCTTTGGCTCGGTGCTTACGCAACCGAGAGCTGCTGCTCACAGGCTCAGGCTTTTCTGCATCGACTCCAATCCCGTAGCGGTACACAGCAGACCATTGAGTCACGCTCGTCTTACGCCACGACTGGATGTGTACATTGCCTTCTACTCTGAGTTTCTGAATCATGTCTCTGCTAGACCTGAGCGTGCAATGAAGCAGGTCAGACAGTTCGACAGCCGTGTATCCCTTCTGAGTGATCAGGTTGACCAGTTTAGGTACTCTAGTGGACTTCATTTGTCCTTGTCCAGACTCATGTAAAGCACCGCAAAGATGACTGCCACGCCTATGCAAGCGCCAGTAAACAGCAAAACAAATAAGGTCAAGATACTGTGTAGTGCGTCAATCATAGTTAAGCCCCTTGAGTTTTAATTCAATGTTTTTAGCAGTCTGCTCAATGTCGCAGCCCCCTTTGCCGTAGGCAATACACTTGTGTACCTGCTCGTCGGTGAGGGATACCCACGATCTTTTATATGTCTGGATGTCGTCGTCCTCATCGACTCTGCGGTGAGGGACTGAGATGCCTATGTGTCGTGTCATGCCGTCTTCTCCTCTATTACTCGTGCCTTGCGTGACTTTATCTCATTGGTAACAATATCGAGTGCCTTCTCAAGCTGGGCGATGGTGGTGATGTCGAGCTGTGCGTCGTGCAACTCCATGCCGTAATTTATTGCCATAAGCTCCGATGCCTTCGCCACAAACCTATCTTGACGATTAATACCGCGACGCGATAGCTCCAGCAATGCGTCTTGACCTTCCCTAATCTCGTCTACATACTCATGCCCAATACCAAGCCTTGAGAGGGCTTCGGAGACATTCAGCGCTGAGATGATGGAGTCAAGGTCGTAGCGCTTTGCCTGACCCGTCCTAAGCGCTTCCAAGGCACTATGGTTCTTTATCTTTAGATCGAGTGCAGCACCGCCAGTCGTGGACACAAGTCTAAAACCGTTTAAGACATAGGTGGTGGCATCGAGTCTGACACCTTTGGGTTTGTATTTACTTCTTTTTCGCATTGCGTTGTTTTAACCTTGGGCAGTTTATGCAGAACACTTTTTCCTTGGACTGACACACGCCAAGGGTCTCGCACTTGGTGCGTAGCGTTACCCACGGTGGCGGTGTCACCCATTGCGTTTTGATGACTGGCTCTGTCATTGATTTTCTTTCTCTATTGGTACATCACGCCATTCGCCATCAGCATTCCATTCTGTGTGTTCCCACCATTGCTGGAGGACATGAACTGTTTGATGTAGTGGTTTCATTGTGTTTTGGTTTACATAAAAAGCAGGTAACTTAATTTGCTTTTCAACAAAACGCAGTTTAGGTGTTGGCGTCATTGCATCGCAATCATTTGCATCTCTAACTCTTTAACTCGCTCGGTCAACTCTTTGACGGTCAGCTCTGCAACCTCCAGCTCGTTGCCGTGGGTGCGTTGTGCCATCTTCATACCGCTATCGTAGCCAAGCATTGCACCTTTGTGCATTGCCTCTCTGACCAGTTTGCCGATGTCTGGTGGCGACATGATTCTGGCTTTGCCTTCGGCAGCAAGGATGTACTTCAAGACCATCTCGTCGATTTTCTTTTCTACACTCATGTTAGTACCCCATAGTTAGCATTGCGGTGATCAGACCGACGGTTACGCCAGCAAGGAATATGAACACGCAATCCACAAGGGAGATGCGTTGGTCGAGGTAAGGACCGTCAACCTCAAAGTTCTCGGTGTAGTTTTGATGTTTCATTCGTTGCTTTCAGAGTTGAATTGTGTGAGGGCTTCTTCGCAGATGTGATCCACGATGGACTGCATAAGAATGTGGGCGATGTCAATCTTCTCGCAGTAGGCATTTACCAGATTCATGCACGCTGGGAAGTCTGGCGCTTCCCCGTGATTGAATTCTGCTGGTTCGTGTTCTAGGAAGCAGACGAGAGTTACCCCTTCTACCTCGCACTTGAATCTGTACAGGCTTTCTAGCATTTATAAAATACCAAAAACAGGATGCCAGTCTGTATAGGAATCAACTTCAGCCAAAAGAAATGCTTGCATTGATTGCCAATACGCTTCACAAATAAGTTTATCAATCATGTAATTCCTCAATGTAGTTGTTAAAAGATGGGGCTTTCGCCCCGTTGGTTTTACTTGGTGACTACGAGTAACTCTGTGCCGTGTTTTTCGTTTGCTATTTCTGCCAAGGTCTTGATGAAAGACTCGCCAGCAGATGCACGATTACGAAATGAGCACTCTAAGGAAAAAACAGCACGAGCTTGCTGCTGTTTATCAGCGTCAGCAAATGGGATTTCTTTTTTGTTGTCATAGCGACCCATAACAATAGTCTTTGGAAAAAGGTTGCCAGCTTTAACTTGATCTGCCTTGGCAATCAATTCTGGAATTTCAGCAGTAATGTCAGCAATGACCTTATCAGTATGCTCACGGCTTACTTGCATTGGTGCATAACGCTCACCAGAACAAACGCCAGCAAACCAGCCATGTTGTTTTGTATATCCATGCTTGGACATATGACCGTTTCTCACGGCTTGAAGACGACCGCAACATTGGCAGTTACCTCTGATTTGATTTTTAGTGTTTGTCATTTCGATTGCTCCTTAGCTTTGGTTGTTGATGTCCCAATCATACATGAATTGACTACATCATCAAGCCCCTACAATTTAGTCAACTATTACCCCAATACAATAGACCCCGACAGGGTGTAGTTTCCCTGTCGCTGTGCCTCCTTGTCTCCGCATGGGGTGCAGTTGCCTTGATAGGGGATGGGTGACAGGACTCATCCCCTTTTTTTGTTTGCCTTGTTGAAGTAATCAATTCTAGGTTAACATAGTCAGCATGAACTACTTAACTGAAATAATTGAACGCGCTGAAAAGGCGGGTTTCAAGATGGCTGATATATGCCGAGAGGCTGGCATTGATCAGGCTCAGATGTCTCGCTGGATGGCGGGGCATACCGTACCCCTAATCACCAGCATTGAGAAGCTCAGAACCGCCACAGATCGCTTGATCATTGGTCGCATCAAGTCGCTTGAGGTGAAGAATGATTAGGGTGATGGGCGTGGATGTTGGCGCACTCGGAGCATTTTCTCTGTATGTTGACGGCAAGTTTGAGCAGGTCGTCGATATGCCCATCGTGGAGGTGCTTAGAGGTGGCAAGAACAAGCGCCAAGTCTCTGCGCAGGGCGTAGCAAGCATTGTCAAGGTCTTCGCTCCTACGCACGCATTTGTAGAACGCACAGGCGCAATGCCAAACCAAGGCAC
>Ga0209087_1000264_pt1 | contig 34589 bp, 66 predicted proteins | sample S_130805_EF_Meta_FD_187321 | JGI IMG/M metagenome (GOLD analysis project Ga0209087, IMG submission 187321) | Freshwater microbial communities from Lake Simoncouche, Canada to study carbon cycling - S_130805_EF_MetaG (SPAdes) (version 2) | ecosystem: Environmental > Aquatic > Freshwater > Lake ... | reverse complement strand
CCGTGTCAAGGTCCTATTGATTATGTAATTACTTCAGACCCCGCACTTTCTACCAAACTACTAGAACACGGTTTCAGGGTACTTTTATTCCTTGATCCAGTTTATATTGATCATAAGTTTCGACCCGACAGCATTGAAGGAAGAAAAAGCTGGGGAGACATAACCGCAGAACTGAATAAACAGGCGGATATGTACTTGGAAGACCCCCGTAAGTGAAGATTATTTACCTTGGGGCAGAAGTCCCTAGCAATCGCATCCTTTTAGGCTCAGCTGGAGCCACGTCTGTTGGCGTAAGTTACTGGCGTTTAGTTAAACGGGGCTTACCCAAGACCAAGATTTATTTATTAGAGAACTATTTTCCAGAAGGCATGAGCATTCTGGTTCACCCCGGAATACCAAGAGCCCAAGAGATTGGCCGCACAGAGCTGGAAGAGTTTGCCGCTGATTATGAAGAGTTTATAGTCAACAATATTGAACGCCTTAACCAATTCACAGAAATTAACCACTTTCAAGTAAGCCCTGACTTTGTTCGAGATCAACGAGAAACTGTCTGGGCGGAAATGCCACCAGCCAAGTTCTTGCCTGTCTGGAACCCTCAAACTGGTCAAAAGGGGTTAGGCGAACTAACCGCCAAGTACTTGGATGTAGCCCTTCCCGGTGAGTCCCTAGAAGATCACACGTGGCTATCAGGAGTCACACAGAGGCTTGTAAGGACAGAAGGAAGCCGCTTTCACGCTTTGGGTACAGCCCGACCAGACAACTTGCGTCAGGTGCCTGTGGAAAGCGCAGCAACACTTTCGTGGCTATCGCCAATGACTCGTGGAGAAACTATCGTCTGGGACGGAACCAGACTGGTACGCTACCCAAAGAGCATGAAAGAGCAAGCTCGTCCACGTCACAAGGCCGTGTACGAAAAGGCTGGTTTAGACTTTGACAAGATAGTCGGAGATGATTCAGAAGAACTTTGTAAATTAGCAGTTTGGTCTTTTGACCAATTAGAGACGAGGTTAACCAAAGTGGGCAACATATCCGATATGTTTGAAGATCCAGCTGGTGAAGATTATGCGGAAAACGTACCCGCAGTATCGGATAGGTTGGGGGTAGAGATGCGGAAACTTCAACCTAGAAATCCAGAAGAAATGGGCAATTTACCTGTCTTTGGATTTGAAATAAAGACCATTGTTGAACGAGATGATTCAGGTAACGACGTACTAAAAGATGTTCCAGTAATTCGTACACATGACACAAGTTTGCGACAGTGCGACACGTGCTTTATTGCATCAAATTGCCCAGCGTTTAAACCTCAAAATACTTGTGCATTTAAACTCCCTATTGAAGTAAAGACTAAAGATCAACTTAAGAGTTTGATTAACGCAATCATCGAAATGCAGGGGCAAAGAGTTGCTTTTATGCGATTTGCTGAAGAAATGAACGGCGGGTACGCTGACCCAAATGTTAGCCAAGAGATTGATCGTTTGTTTAAATTAATTAAAACAACTAAAGAATTGGACGATTCGCGAGAGTTCATTAGAATGACCGTAGAGCGCCAAGGAAACGCTGGAGTTTTGTCTCAAATATTTGGCGAGAAAGCTCAAATCTTAAAAGAAATACCTAACGGTGGGATCAGTGAAGAGGACACCACGACCATAATTAAGCAAGCAATAGAAGAATAAACATATCGGATATGTTCGTGTTTTAAACCATGAACCTATACCGACGCTAGATAAGCATAAAAGTTGTCCTAACACGTCATGAAGTGTAAGGTCCGCTTGAGTAAAATTACCTTTCCATACGACAAGAAAAGAGAAAATGATGAATTTGAGTTTCCGCCTAGCAGATGAGTTTGTAACTGGATACAAGGGTAAGACAGTTCCTTGGGGTTACAAAGATGCGGCAGGAAACTCAGTGGGAGAGATTACTTTCTTAAGAACTTACTCCCGACTAAAAGAGGACGGAACCAAGGAGACTTGGGTAGATGTATGCGAGCGAGTCATCAATGGCATGTACTCCCTTCAAAAGGATCACGCTAAGTCCCAGAGACTTCCTTGGTCAGACGCCAAGGCTCAAGCATCAGCAAAGGAAGCCTTCGACCGTTTGTTTCATTTGAAGTGGTCACCACCGGGACGTGGGCTGTGGGTAATGGGAACTCAAATTGTCAACGAGCAAAAGAACTCCGCTGCTTTACAGAACTGTGCTTTTGTTAGCACATCTTCAATGACAAAAAACGATCCAGCAAAACCATTCGCATTTCTTATGGAAGCCTCAATGCTCGGAGTGGGCGTTGGCTTTGACGATAAGGGAGCAGACAAGGAATTTACAATCTATGAGCCAAAAGAACCTGAAACACTTACCGTCATTGCAGACACTAGAGAAGGCTGGGTTGAGTCCCTCACAGCAGTCATCAATTCTTACCTCCGACCAGATCAGAAGATTGCAGGCTTTGATTACAGCGAAATCCGCCCAGCAGGAACCCCAATCAAAACCTTCGGCGGAACAGCCGCAGGACACGAACCACTCTTAAAGCTTCACAACCACATTCACTCATTGTTTAAGGGTCGCGCTGGTCAGACACTAACTCGTCGTGACATTGCAGACATTGGCAACATGATTGGTGTATGCGTTGTATCAGGTAACGTCCGTCGTTCAGCAGAGTTATTGATTGGTCGTTTGGATGACCCAGATTTCCTCAACTTAAAGAACGCTGCTGTATTCCCTGAGCGCAACTCCTACGATCCTGCTAGTCCTGGTTGGGCGTGGATGTCCAACAACTCAATTGAAGCATCCGTGGGCGCTGATCTTTCAGGTATTGTCGACGGTATTGCTAACAACGGAGAACCGGGTGTTGTTTGGATGGATGTAAGCCGTAAGTATGGTCGTTTGATTGATCCTGCTAACGATAAGGACTGGCGTGTAGCTGGGTACAACCCATGTGCTGAGCAGTCACTAGAGTCATTCGAGATGTGTACTTTGGTTGAGACATACCTAAACCGTCACGACAACTTAGAGGACTACAAGCGCACACTTAAGTTTGCTTACCTATACGCAAAGACTGTAACTCTGCTCCCAACCCACTGGGAAGAGACTAACGCCATCATGCAACGTAACCGTCGCATTGGTACATCGATGTCAGGCGTTGCTAACTTCGCAGACATCAACGGTTTGCCAATACTTCGTAACTGGATGGACGAAGGTTACGCAGTAATCAAGAAGTACGACACAACGTATTCAGAGTGGCTAGGTATTCGTGAGTCAATCAAGACCACAACAGTCAAGCCATCAGGAACAGTATCGATCCTGGCGGGAGAATCACCGGGAGTTCACTGGACACCGGGCGGAGAATACTTTGATCGTGCTATTCGATTTAGTAACGAAGACCCTATGCTCCCATTGTTTAAGATGGCTAACTATCGAGTTGAGAAGGCAAGTGAATCACCAAAGACAACATCAGTGGTGTTCTTCCCAATCAAGTCCTCAGCTAAGCGATCAGAGAAAGATGTATCAATTTATGAGAAGGTGTCATTGGCTGCTACAGCACAGCGACATTGGTCAGACAACTCAGTATCTGTGACCGTATCATTTAATGCAGAGACTGAAAGGGATGATGTAGGAACAGTCCTACATATGTTTGACGGACAACTCAAAACCGTTTCCTTCCTACCTATGGGGAACGAGACTTATCCGCAGATGCCTTACACTCAAATTACAGAGAAAAAGTTCGAAGACGCAAGATTGAAACTGATGCCGATTGACTTTAGCGGAGTGTATGCAGGTATGGCGGCCGACGCTATTGGTGAGATGTATTGCACAACAGACGCATGCGAAGTGAAACTGATTAAAGATAATCAAAAGTAAATAGGCATAAAAATGCCCCCAGCCTTAGCAACTCACATTTTGCTTTAAAGGCTGGGGGTAATTTTATTTATAGACCTGAGTCAACCTTATAGGTTAGTTCGCCCTCAAGAGTAAGAGGCTTATCAGCATCATTTGTTTTTGTAACAGCCATCTTGATTGACTTGCGTGGTGTGTTATCGAGTACAACCGACTTAAGATAACGTTTAGCAGCTGATGGGTTAGCCCAAGCTGTGCGTGTGTTTAGATCATGAATGTTATGACCTTCAGTTTGAATTGTGATTTCTAACAACCAAGCCCCGCCCTTTTCAAAGATGGTGTTCTTTGCTAGGTGAGCCTTGAGAGTTTGCGTAACTTTTTTAGCCATGTACTTCCTCCAATTGGTTTACTGGTTGATGGTACACCCCAAAGTCCATAGCCTCAACTTGCGCTACTAACTTGTGATGACCCTCGTATGCTTGCTCAATCGTAATGTAACGCTGAGACTTTACGATTTCGCTGTCTTCATTCCATATGTATGAGACGAAGACTCGAGCCCGGTGACTGGGCTTCCACTTACTAATACTGAACTGGTTCTTAACCATCCAGTCGTATTCTGGTGCGTCAACGCCAGTCCACTTAGTAAGAATCCTTAATCCATTAACAGTTACTTCCTTTCTGAAAGCATACTTGCTACTGGACTCAACGCACCACTGCTTCATGGTGATACCTTTTCCGTTTCTATCGTAGAAAAAGAAATCGTATGGATTAGATTTCATGACATTCCTCCTCAAAAAAACATTTAAGCGTTCGTGGATCACGTGGGGTAATAGCGTCGCATTCAAAGCACGACTCCCACGGAATCAGGCGGTGGTGTTCATCAAGATACCGATCAACAGCATCCAACCCACCAGCATTATGAATCTCAATGCATTTATTCTTTAGGTTCTGCATCAGGTCTTGCATTATCTACCTCCACAATACGGTTGATAATCCATTGAACAACAGGTACTGCAACAGCATTACCCATTTGCTTGTAGCGCTGTGAATCAGACTGGCTATCAGTCCAACCATCAGGAAAGCCCTGCAAGCGCTCGCACTCTAACGGAGTTAGTCTGCGAACAACAGCGTCCTCATAAGCCAACGTATCTTTAGCACGTCGAGCGTTAAGGCTTGGCGCCACATCTTCTTTAGGGAAGTCATACAACTCAAAGTTACCTACTCGTGCCACTGCATGACCTCCAACTGTATCGATAGTAAACATAGGATCATCAGGATTGCCGTAACCCTTTCCTTGCGGTCCAGCTGTATCACTACGACCAATTACTGTGCCTTGAATTGGATAAGCAACAGCCTGACCACCAGTTCTATCTAGTGTGTATGAAGGATCATTTTCTTCACCTACACCTAAACCGTTCTGTTTCTTTTCCATATCACGCCCATCTTGTATTGGATACGCCAGCATTGGCATATTGTTTCCACCAGTTCCCATACGTGCTTGTAGTGTATTGATTACTCCTCCTTGAATACGAATGTCATCGACTCGATTACCATAGAAGATCAATACCGTTGCACGAGTGTCCCCGTTGTTATCAAACGCGTTGAGTGTTGGAGTAACTTCTCCATCTACCCATGTCTCAAAATCATCCACAGTCTGTGCTCTCCTACTCTTGATGAACCACAAGGTGACCACTGTCCACATCTTGGTTGACTACTGTTGCATGATGGTAAATCTCTGCTGGAATAGCGTTAGCTACTTTTCTTCCATCCCCCGCTCGAGTGCTGAGTGGAGTAGCGCTGGCAATGACTTTCCTCTTTTTGTCGCTCGTCTCAAGATGCCCTCGCATGCCCTCGATGAGAGCAAGTACTTCTGCAGGTGCGCTCCCGTTGTCTCCAAGACATCCAACAATGAAGACTCGACGCCTTCTTTGGGCGACTCCGAAGTGCTGAGCGTCAAGAATCCTGTATGCGACCCCATACCCGCGCTCAGCCAACGCTTGGAGGACGGTGCCCATGTCTGCTCCGTCGTTAGATGACAGCAAACCGGGGACGTTTTCGAGGACGAACCATTTCGCTTTCGTTTCGTCGAGGATGCGACAGATTTCCCAGAAGAGTCCACTTCGAGAGCCAGCAAGTCCTGCTCGTTTTCCCGCAACGGACAGATCCTGGCATGGAAATCCTCCGACAATAATTCCTTCACTACCGTTGAATCCGAGTTCTCTAAGTTGATCACCTGTTACATCCTTTACATCGTTGATTAGTTTTGAGTTTGGAAATTGTTTTGCAAGCACAGCTCGTGCGTGTTTATCGATTTCACATGAAGCAACGACTGATACACCAGCATTCTCCAACGCTAAATCAAATCCACCTACACCAGCAAACAGCGATACAGCCTTCATGCGTTTACCCTTCTCTTAGTGTTGTAATAAAACCTTTCATCAGCACTTAAGCCTCCCCATACGCCATAGGCTTCAGGGACACTTAACGCGTGATTTAAACATTTAGCAATTACCGGGCAACTTTTGCACACAGCTTTTGCTTCTGTTTCTTTCTTGCGCTTCATGGAGTCACGCATGTTATGCTCTAAAAAGAACATCTCAGGATCCTTGCCTACGCAATTACCTTGATTTTGCCATTCCCATAAATCCGCAGTTGGTTTGAGGTTTTCATATGCTTTTACTGCCATTCAATTAATCCTCCACATCTCCTAGATATTCAAGGGTGGCTTCCGCTTCAATAATGAACGCAAGAACATTATCTATATCCTCTTGTGTTAATGGTTTAGGTAACTCTTGTAACGCAACCCGTGCTGCCACGAGGTTAGCGCCCACCAAACCTTTGACGGTTAGCGTTGCATCTTCAAAATTACCTGTTTTAAGCATATGGATCATAATTGCATCTTTAGTTGAAATCGTCATTCATCCTCCCCTACTTTGATTATATGAAGTCGTCCTTCATCTTGCAATGATTGCAATATCTGCTCTCTTGTATTTTTGTCCGAAAATTTTGAATACACCTTCGGCTTAGACTCAATAGGTATAACAGTCTCAAAGTCCATCAAAATTTTCCTTCATCTGCTTGTTCTGACCAGTGGTTGATGACATCGTGAATCATCCATAGGCATTCCTCATCGGTAGCCTCTTCGCCCTCAAGATTTATAATCGAGTGGACAATACTTAGAGTGCGCCCATGAAGAGAGCCCTCCTCAAATTTGCCGTTGACTAGGTCATCGACCTCGGCGCCAATTTCTGCGCGGATACTCATGACATCAACCTTGTTAGGCATGATGGATAGGGATACTCATGAGGTTCAAGATCCTCACAAGAACAGAAGCCAAATCGCTCGACCTGTGACTCATGGGTGAGTTCGGCTAACTCGCCCCAGCTAATTGAATCGTTCATGATTTTGCCTCCCATTCCAGTTCGTGTATTAATGCTTTAAGTTGATCGTGGGATATAACGCTATCCAACCGTGCTGAGAGATACTCAACCGCTTGGTCACCCCACACCTCACGAGATAACCTCGCAAGGGTGAAGACTGTGTAATGCAGTTTCACTTCTTTAATCATGCGCTTACCTTGTTTTCAACCTTTGCAATGGCATAGCCATGACCATGCCAGCCAGCCCAATAACTTGCAAATGTGGCATCTACGTATAACTTGATAAGTTCTTCCTGTTGCTTGGCTGTGAGTGAGTCACGAACCAATTGCATAATTGCGTGGAAAGCAACGTCACGTTCTGCGTCGTACTTGTCCTCTTCAGCCTTGTGGTAATCCATCATTTTTTGCTCCATTTCGTTGTTTGCTTGATATAGAGAACATTAGAGCTTGATGGCGCTATGGCTAAGTACCTTTGCTGTGACCTGCATCACGTGGCGGATGGGCCCGAAATAGATTTACTTCTCCTTGTTCTACTAGAGAGAGCATATGAGAGAGAATCATATGGATCCTGGCTTGCTATCTCTGCTGCTTTAGTCTCTACCGGGCTGAGATCGCATATTCAGCCTATTCAAGCGATATCTCTCACATATACGCATATGTTCAGGCTGAACAGGCTGTAGAGCTGGTGGCATAACTGCGGAGTCCTGTGATGTGGCTCACAGTAGCCTAATCAGTCGATTTGTCGACATTTAATGTCGGCTATTTAGCTTGGCTCTCTCTCTCTCTCTCTCCTTCTCTCTCTCTTCAGCTCATTCTCTCTCATCTCTCTCGAGATCGCAAATTCCCGGTGGAATTAGCTTGAATGGGCTGGACTCAGCAAAGTTGAGCCGGCCCGACTCAACTCTACTGTGATGAACATCACTGCGTGAGTAATGTCACATGTGACTTACGTCACAGCCTCTCTCTCTTACCCTATCCCGAAGGGATAAGGGGAGGGTGGGTCAACACAAACATTTGGATGGGTGTAGGCTAAAAAAACAACCATAAAAAAAGAAAAACTCCCAGCTACCGGGCTAGCAGTAGCTGGGAGCATGCGCTCGACCGGGCAAGAACCGGGAGCAACTCTATTCTTCTTCTAGATCATCCTCATCTAGGGCATCGATGGCGGCCAGACCCTCCTTTAGGATCTGGTCCATCAAATCAAGGAATGTATTACTCATAGTCATCTCCATCTAACCATGCATCAAGGTGATGGGCCTCTACTATCGCGCTCGCTGGCGCGGATGTCTGCCCTCTCCATAGTACGCCATCCGGTAATTCGATGAGCTTGCCAGGATCGGATTCATTAACGGCCGTAATTGCCGCGATGCATGGGAATACCATGGATGTAGGCACTGGCGGGTAGTGATTATTCTGCAATTGAATCTTGAGCTGGTGCTGCAAGGATAGGTCTCCCAATCCCCCAGCTAGCTCCATTGATAGATTACGTCCCATTTTTATCCCCTTATCTCTTACTTATTGAGAATGTAATATTTGCATCCGCCTTTAGGCATATTCTGCATGCTACGCATGCGCCCTCTAGTGGAATTTGCTTACGTTGTTCCGGGCACTTAGCCCCTCTCTCACCTAATGCCAGGAGCATGTCCTTGGCTTGAGAGAATGTCTCATGTAACCCGGCGAGCTTGATACCGTGTGCGCTTAAGCGCTTAGCCGCCTCCATATTCTCCGTATCGGTGGAGAAATATAACGCTAGGTTATCCATGCCCTTGAGCATGTACGCGGCAGATTCTACACGTGTATATGCCCAGAATAGAATATCCGGGTTATTTAAAATAACGTGCTTCCATGCGAATGCGTAGTCTGGCTTAAAGAAATCCCCGTCCCAATGGATACGGAATTCTTTAGGCGCATCCCATTTCTCACAATCCTTGCGAAAGTCTGCAATCATCTCTTCTAATAGTGCTTCCATAGTGTCATGATCGGCATCTCTCAATAAATCCCAATTGTGAATGAGATTAGCCTTAACACCCTTGTAAATCTTCTCTAGCTTGCCCGCATAACATATGCGTGTGCATATACTAGTGGCGCTAGGGCATGAATATGCCTTGCCCGCCGGTAAACCGAAAGAATTAGCGATTCTAACGCCGCCCGATGCGGTGAGAGAATTAGCTACCTTGCGGTCCTTACTACGCTTTAACTTTTCCATGAACTAGCCTCCATGTCGTTGATGTAATGCATATTTAACCTTATGGCACCTCTCTCCCCAATAGGCTTTGATGTGATGTACGTCACACGCCAGGAGCGAGCTCTCTCTTAAAATAACCCGAAGGGTGAATGGGTGGGTGGGCATTCAACACAAACAAAGCGCAACCCCAGCGGCCGAAGCCGCCAGGATCGCACCGGGCTATTTATTAATCAGAGCTTCCAATTCATAGAGAGCATCTGTGTACCCTTCCCAGTACTTTCTCTCCATGGATTCCATAGCATCTGAATATCCATTCTCTTCATCGATTGTTTTAGCATCTAGGTAGGCTGCTGACCCTTCGACCAGCAGCCGTCCCACGATGCTTAATGCGTCAGGCATCTTCCCAATCAGCTGAGCTAACTGCCCAGCTATCACAGCTCGAATCTCCCGAGCTGGTATCTACTGAGACCCAATCACTGATCCAGGTCTCTGCATCGAAATCTTCTACTTCATCCATGTTGAGCTCAACCGTAACCTCTACTTCAATTACAGCTGTGATCCGAATTTCAGCTTTTGGTTCGTAACCCAGGATCTCCTGCAGAGCAGCCAGGATCTCCGATGCTTCTGTATTCGGGTTATACCAATCGTTGCGGGTCATGTGCTCCTGGATCGAAGCTATTGTGGCCCGGAGCTTTTGAGCTTCGGTGCGAGCTTCGCGGCCTTGGTGCAGCGTCCACTCGAGGTCCACTACCTTGTCGGTAATGTATTCTGGTGCTTCTGGTTCAGCATAGGTGCCAGCTATCTTTTTATAAGTAACTAGCGCATTCGGGTTATATGTATCGACGCTCATGCACTCACCCCCTTGAGCATCCCGTTGAGCTCCGCCTTGATACTGCGGGCTCTCTCTCCTCGCCATGAGGTGAGATTAGATAGTGCGTAGAGCACTATAGATTCAGCGCTATCAGCGCCATATGTATCGCTTAAAGATGTAAGCGATTTCATTGGTGTCACATATGCTTCTGCATATACGTACCAATCCTTGGTACCGCACTCGGACTCGATGTCCTGAGCAATTTGAGATAGTGGTCTCACGTGCCTAGCCCTTCACTATTTAGTAAGCGGTGTTGCTCACTGGTATAAACATATGCCCACGTGTCTCTCTCGCTAATAGGCTTTGGTGTTATCTGCATCACATGCCTGGATCAATCTCTCTCTTACCCATTCCCTGAAAGGGTTAAACAGGGTGGGAGGGCTGTTCAACACAAACAAATTAGGCTTTGGGAAATAACATTTGGCACCCCTAAATTTACCGGCGCGATCGAGCAGCTGGATCCTGGTATGAAAAAACCCCCCAGCTTTTGGCTGAGGGGCTTCTTCTACTTCTTAGGCTTCGACCTTCTTCTTCTTATCCCAGCGACTTACTAAGTCTTCTGGCATTGGCGCATAGATGTCAATGACCTTGGTGTCAGTAACCATTTTGCCATCTGCATCCGTGTGGAAATCGTAGTGAAGATACTTGTATGGCTCAGGCTCATCCCATTTGCGAATCTCACCTGATACAAATAACTTGCCGTCTTTGACAAGGTAGAGCCAGCGCTCGCCTTCTTCGCCACTCCATTCCATTTCTGCACCTTCTGTAACGAATGGTGCAAGGACTGCGAGTAGGACGTCTTCTTGTCCAGTCTTGTTGTTGTATCCATCTATAGATACAACGCCTTGTGATTCTGATGTCTCGAAACCGAATGCGTTGATAATCTCTTCGCATGTAGTCGCTTTGACGAAGTCCTCATCATTTACCCATGAGAACCATGATTCACCATTAGATGAACCGCCACGCTTGATAGCATGGAACCGTGTAGGCATTTCTTTTAGAACTGCCAGTAACTCAGGAGATTCTGTAATCTCCCAATCTGATGAATGCAACGAAACGTAGTAACCCACGTCTAGCCCCTTTCTCAATCACTAGCGATTTGCTAGTAGTAGAACTATCTCTTATCTCTCCCCTACTGCGAAGAGTCTTTGCTGTGATGCTCGTCACACCTGGATCCCCGGCAGCTGAGCTCTCTCTACTACTATTCCCTCTGAAAGAGAATGGGGAGGGTGGGCCAACACAAACTTTTTGCGAGCGGCCGAAATGGAGCAGCTAGGCCGAGCAGCTGTGTCTCCCCTGGAACCGGATCCTGGACACGCTTTGGCTGTAACCAAATAATAAAAAACCAGCTTTGACTCAGCCTAGCTAAATTTATAGGGTCATTTTATAGTGTGACCCAGCACTTTCTCTTTAGTGGGGCTAACGAGAAACCTTTACCTGCCCCAGTCTCTCAGGAACGTATGTCGTCCAACGGATCACGAGATCCGCGGTCAACAACTTCAATCTAGTGGAGCCCGTGTCATTTGGCACAATCTCCATGATTACGCCAGTAACGCCATTCTTTTGCGTAGTGTAGGTATCACCTACTTCTAATCTAGGCATCAGGGGTCACCCCCGTGTAAATAAGCGCTTGACCGTCATTGTCAATGTCATACGCACCACGTGCAATGAGTTCTGCAATGAGTTCTTTATTAGTGTATTCATCAAGCATTTAGTGTCCTCACTTCCCCACCTTGTGGATGTTCTGCAGGTAATGCCAATCCGAACAAGAATCCTCCGCCATTACCCTCGGGGTCTTGTGATACTGAGATTAGTCCAATCTCACCATTTGCGAATTGAACGGTAAATTCAGGGAACCCGTCGCCTAAATCATCCTCGGTATTCATGCCCTCAAATTTTAGAATGCGAGCGCCTACGAATGAACCGTAGTATTCGTTCCAAAATTCGTTGCTTCCATTACTCATGTCTAGCCCCATTCCATTAGATACTGTGCTTCTCTAATAACTGAACAATAAGCCCGCTATCCCCCAGCGCTAAGGGGCTTTGCTGTGATGTGCATCACATAGCTGAATCTCTCTCTTACCTTCCCTGTAAGGGAAAGGATCAGGGAGGGTGGGATCCAACACAAACTTTTTGCGCGGCCCGCGCCGCTCTGAGCCGAAGCCCAGAGCAGCCGGTCGCTTCTCTTATAGATACCTTGCTATGGATTTCATAGTTGAGGCATTTACTACTTCTTCTTCGGTCATACGCAAGATACTAAGGGCATTTGTAATGTCCTCTTTCATCTCTTTGTATTCGTGAAGATGGATTTTTTCGTGTTCTCGCACGGGTTCTTTTGGAAACTCTTTCTCATCAACTGTGATGTCAAAATCAACATTGAGAGTTTTCTGCCACTCACGATAGTTGGTTCTGATGTTAGAAGCCTTTGAGAAGCGGTCAATAGCCCACTTTCCAATTTCTTTGCGCCACGCGTCCATTGCCGTTTGGTATTGAGCATCATTGGATTCTTGAGAAGCAAAATCCAACTCAATCTTTTCCAACTTTGCTTGTAGAGCAGTTATTACTTTTGCCGTTGGAACTTTTACAGTTATTGCTTTTGATGCCATTTGTCTAGCCCTCCATTTGTTTTACATTGACGAAATCAACGAAGTTTGACGCACCAGCCATACGAGATACCATTGCGAGCAATTCCAAGATAGAGAGTGCTTCCTCTTTATCCATTCCCGCTTTGGTCATTGTATGAACCCCTGCCTCAATTAGAACTGAGGTGAAAGGCGCAAGGTTGTTGTTGAGAAAACTAACTTCCTCTGAAGTCAATTCCTCATCACCAGTCTTGCTAATAAGGTCAAACACTTTCATTGCTTTTTCTTCGTTCATTTCTTAGCCCCTGTCGTTGAGGTCGTTCGCCTCAACTAAGAGAACCTTCTCATCTCTCGCCAATCGCACTAATGCCCTTTGTTGTTATCTACATCACATCATCTCTCTCCTCCCGATCCCTTTAGGGATAGGACACTGGGAGGGTGGGTGTCCAACACAAACAATTAAGGCATTGAGGCTTTGGGCAAAATAGTATTTTGGCATCCCCTAAAAAAACGAGCTCCAGGATCCGGGCATGGAAAAACCCCCGGCATTTCTGCCGAGGGCTTTCCATTGGGGCTGGCTATGCGATAGCCAACTCTTCTTCCACTTCGAAGGTTGCAACTACCTTCGGGTGCAATTCGGTGCGCATTGTTGCCATTGCGTCAGTTGCCCAACCTGCCTTGTAAACTCGGTCGAGTAACTTAGCGAGTGAGTAATTAGGGTCAAGCAATTGTGCTTGAACGAGTGAGACATACGCCAACTCTTTATCGTTTGCCTCATAGTAGAACGCTGATAGTAAAGTGTAGAACGGTGAACGGTGACCTTCCTCAACTAACGGAAGGATTTCGGTAACGAATTTAATCGCGCCTTCAACACCGAAAGACATTGGTGCGTGTCCAAGAAAATAGTCACGAACCTGTAAGTCTTGTATTGCGTAGACGATAAGATTTACCGCATTTACTGGAAGGGGTTCGTTTGAGGCGAACGCTTCCGCTATTTCATTGTAAGCACTAAGTGCTTGCTTGTTGGTTAGTTTCATTTCTAGCCCCTTTATCAGTTACTTGGTTTCGCTGATAAGAGAACCTTCTCATCTCTCGCCACTCTCACCAAGCACCTTTGCTGTGATGTCCATCACACCCGGCGTTCGAACATCTGTTCGAGCTTCTCTCCACCCTTCCCTTTAGGGATTAGGTACTGGGAGGGCGGGTACCAACACAAACATTTGGCGCGATCTCAGCTACAAAGCAAAGCACCCCGCCCCCGAACGGGAGGGCGAGGCGCTTGACTTATTCGATTACCAAGAGGCTTGGTATTCGAAACTCCATTCCTCGTCGAGATGAAGCGCCTTCTCAATCTGCGCAACGGTGTCCTCTAGTCCTCTGAAGTACCACTCGTCGAACTCAGTACTACCAAAGAAGAACCCTGAACCAGTAGGAAGCAACTTGCCAGCAAGTGACTTGTCCTTGAGGACTTGCTTACATAGAAGTCGCAACTCAACCAACTTCTCACGAGGCACATAGATTGGCTGGCACTCATCCACACCATTGGCTAGGTTCTTGACGAACCAGTTATGAATAGCGTTGACCTTGCGCCAGTATCCGATAGTCGTTGAGACTTCGATTGAAGGTGAGTTAGGTGTGACATAACCACCGATAGCGGTGAGCACAGTATTAAAGACTTCGTTCTCACCGTTTTGTTCGATTTGGAAATTGTAATTGCTTTCATACTTCTTTGCGTGAAGATACATGTCTAGCCCCATTGTTATTTCCTTTCCCAAGTGAAGTCGCACATTACGCCTTCGATAGTTTGCTTACATGATGATTGGTCAATGACTTGGTGATGAGTGGCAAGCCACACCCCACCAGCAACAAGTGCTGAAGCACCCATTACAAACGCTGAGAACAATAGTGAAGCGAATACTATTTCGCCACGCTTTGATAGTTTCATTGTTAGCCCCGTTCCGCATGTGGGCGGTTCCCACCTTGCTAACGCAAGACTATGCCCTAGCACCCCACGCACCAATGACCTTTGCTGTGGTGTTCGTCACATCTACTTTGAAAGACCCCCCCTAGGGTTAGGTGATTTGCGCCACAGAAAAGGGGGCCAGGGCAGAAAAACGGGTAACACCTTCAAAAAGGACCCAGTGGCTTTTTTTCATTACAACAACTTAACGCCCTTATCGATATTGCATTTAGCATGAGCAATTCTAATGTTGCCTTTGGTGTCGGGTCCGCCTTTTGATATTGGGATTACGTGCTCAAGATGCGGATAAAGCTCCCAGCCGGGTTGACCTTGAATATGTGCGGCAGTTGGATTGGTTGGGGTATTGCATAGATAACAATCGTAGCCGTCACGTTTGAAGATCTGTTCACGTGAGTAATACTCATAAGGAACGCCATATTTTTGAGCACGATGTTTGTCGTTATAGACTTTATCTGGGTTGGCTTTCCTCCAACGTTTTTCGGCTTCTTTGTACTTTGGATCAGAATGAAATTTATCTCTAGCGTACTTGGCTGCAAATGTTCTACAAAGGTCGCAGGCTTTTCCGTTAAGTTTTCTACATCTTGAGTAATCCCCTGTGTTTACTCCGTGCTGATCTTTAAGTACCCGTTCTTTTTGTACACGGAGTTTCTTACGAATTATCTTTGCAACCTTGACAAGTAGCAATTTTCTCTCTCGCTCTTCTTGCTTCCTTGCCTTTTCTGCATCCTTGATGATCTTTTCTTCGGCTTTTCTAATTTCAGCCTTTTCATGTGCAATTGCATTAAGAGCCATAATCCTTTGTCGGCCTTGCTCCCAAGCCTTCTCTTGATTGGCTCTTTTTTGTGCAAGTACGGCTGGATCATTCTTTTTTGTTTCTCTAGCCAATCGACGTTCTTCTAGCGCTGCTTTACGGGACTCCTCTTTAAATAATTTTTGAGATTGCTTTTTCCGTGCAGTAGCCTTAGCTTTTTCTTCTCTTAACGCTTTCTTATCTTGACGAGCCTGAATTGCTTCTGGAGAGTTGCTCTTAATCTTATGGTAGTTACGACCATACTCATTGATTGCCGCTTTTTTATCTGGTTGAGATACATAGGCTTTTCTATACTTGCTGTTCTTGTCTGGGTTGCGCTTGTGGTACTCCCTACGGTATTCCCTCATAGCCTCTCTACAGGGCAGGCACAGTTCTTCATTTCTTTTACGATGGATTTTGTAACCAGCGTAGGTTCCGCATCGTTCATTTATGGTTGCGGGTGACTTTTCCATCCCAGAACACTACCATTGCCATATGGCCGCAAAACCCGAACGCTACAAGAAACTTCCTCCTTTGAAGGCAAAGAAGGTAACCTCCATGAATAAAGGTGGCGGTAATACTGAGAAGCTTTCTAAGTTAACTAAGATGGAGATTGCTGAAGGCAATTTGGCCTCTGAGAAGATTGCTAATCGCCCTACTAAGGATTTCTCTAGGGAAGAACTAGGTTCCCTGATGCAGGTACCGCCCGGTGGCGCTGAGCCTCATCAAGTCAAGACACAGTCTCGCCAATTCAATAGAGTCGCCAGCGACCTGCCAGAAGCAACAGTTAATGATCAAGTCATTGGAGTACGTTCTGATTTCAAGAAGAAGCCTATGTCAGCTAAGACTCCCAAAATAGATTTAAACGATTAGAACCAATTCGGCCCCGAATAGATTTACCCTTTAGCCATGTTTATGCAATGGCTTATGGAGCAGGACGATAGAGACGATGAAGTCGGCTCTTTATACAAGTTAATCTACAATGACCGCAATAACGGCTGTCTTAACTCTGTAGCCAGTATGAAGTACGTAATACAGCATTTCATAGATAGGCATCCAAACCAGTTTATTATCCTTCGCTCACACCTTGTAGAAGCTATTAAGGCTTACGAAGACCCACTAGCAAAGTAGAATTCCATTATGGCTATCAAGAACCCAGCACCAGAACCAGAAGACAATTCCGTAGAGAATTGGAAAGCAGAGCGCCCTGAACATGGTGCATCGACTCGCCAATTCCGCGATTGGGCTAAGAGGTCTCCAGATCGTTTGGCTAATGCCGAAGATCGCTTAGAAGAGTTTGAAGACAACCCAACAACTATGACACGTGGTACACGTAAAGGTAAACCAACTAAAACGCGTACTGCTGTAGTTAACAAGTGGAAGTCTGCTCGTCCCGCTGGTGGAGCAGGTATTGCTAAGGATCGTGAAGGCGCTGCAAAGCGTCGTGCGGAATTTATTAAGTGGGCAGGTAGCAACCCTAACAAGGGTGATAACGCTAAGCGTGCTATCAAGGAAGAAACTGAAAAGGGTAAGTAAATGGAACCTGCAAAGGGCCAGTTCGATAACGTCGTATCCCTTGATGCTAAGCGTGCTGAAAAGAAAGCACAAGCAAAAGGTGAACGTCAGTGGGGACCACAACAAGCAGGCGTTGTTAAACCTTACGACAAGGACAACAAATGATTTACGATCCAGCAACGGGTAAGACTCGTGAGCAACGTGCATTTGGTAGAGATGCTAAGGGTGTAAGTACAGGGTCGGGTCGTTCGAAAGCTTTTCTAGGAAAACGTAAAGTAGCTAAAGGCATTTATGAGGGTCCACATGCTAGTTACGGAAGATATCAAGTCGGTGATACAGCATCGGATGCAGTCAATAAAGGTATGTAATGAAACCCTCTCAAAAGCAGTTTGATATTCATCGTTGTGACAGTTGTGGAAAACCCATATTAGGGAAAACAAATACGATTGCTAACAGTAGACTAGGTTCACAAACGTTTCATGCAGATCCTATGGATTGTGCATCAGCGCCCGACCAATACCCCGGAAGGTACAGCAAATGATTCCAAACGGAACGCAATTCTCAGATAGCGCTAAATCACGCAGAGCGCAGATTGATGCTGATGCTACGTGGGCTAAAGAGACTTGGGAAGCAAAAGGTGGCGATAAGGCCGCACATACTTTTAAGCCTGACTTCAAGGGTCAGTCCTACGAACAACAGATGAGGGATAAGAAAACAAAATGATTAAAACACCTAAGGTAGATCCAAAGACTGGATTAATGAATCCAAAGGCTGCAAAGCCTGGCCAAGCTATTTACGGCAAGCAAGCGGTTAGAAAACAAAAAAAGTCGAGCGGTGGGCACGTAACTGTTAAAGGCAATAAGTAGTGACTCAAGCATGGACACGCAAAGAGGGTAAAAACTCTGAGGGCGGTCTTAATGAAAAAGGACGTAAGTCTTATGAGGCTGCTAACCCAGGCTCTGATTTAAAACCTCCTGTATCTGCAAAGGAAGCACGTCGTTCACCTAAAGGTGCATCACGTCGTAAGTCTTTCTGTGCGAGAATGGGTGGTATGCCAGGTCCTATGATGGAAAATGGCAAACCAACACGTAAAGCGCTTGCGCTTAGAAAGTGGGACTGCTAATGGCAAAAGATTCAAACCCATGTTGGGAAGGCTATGTTCAAGTTGGCATGAAGATGCTAAGGGGCAAGAAAGTTCCTAACTGTGTTCCTGCAGGCTCTGGTAAGTCAAAAGTTGCAAAACCTACTAAAAAGAAAGCTGGTAAAAAATAATGTGCAAATCATGTGGATGTGGTTGTTCAAAGCCGGGCTGTAAGGGCGCCTGCAAGAAGACTGCTAAGAAGATGTCACCAAAGCAGAAGAAGCTTGATGTTGACAAAGATGGCAAGCTAGAAGGATCTGACTTCGCTGCTCTACGAAAGAAGAAGAAGTAATGTGCGCCACCTGCGGCTGCGGTAAGCCAAAAGCATCTCATAAAAAAACAATCAAAGTCGCAGGTGAGAAGCACACTATCAAGCAAAAGCCTAGCGGTGAAGTAATTGTTGACCACGCTGGTAAAAAAGGTAAGTACGACAAGATTAACCTTACTAAGAAGGCTGGCGCTAAGACAATTAAGCAAGGCGTAAAGGCTACAAAAGATTGGCATAAGAAGAATGGCTGAGACTAAGAAGTTTGGACCCTACAAGGGCAGTGACGCTAATGGCGGACGCCCTATTTATGTCTACAAGAAAAAGGTAGGCGATAAGTGGGTTACTACTTCTAAGAACAAAGCTCGCGCTGACTACGAGTCAAAAAACGGTAAACTTAAGTCTAAAGATATTACTGTGGATCATAAAGATAATAACCACAATAATGACTCTAAGGGAAACCTAAGAGCTATATCTCGTAGTAAGAACACTGCAAAAGAAAATAAGCGCCGTGCAGGTAAAAAGGAGAATGAAAAGTAATGGAACCAACTAGCGGTCAGTTCTCTAATATCTATCGCAAAGGCGGAGACGACTCAGGTCTAAAGAAGCGTGCCGTAGAACAATCTATTGGTGAGATGGATCGCACTCGTAAGATGACAGGTGCAGAGCGCTTTGAAGATGATGTTAAAACTGGTGTTCAAGGTGCTCGTAATGCAGTTAAGTTAAACCCAACTGTAAAAGAAGCAACAGATAATCCAACAATGCTTGGCGGACCAGTAAGTGGCGCCGCTTTAGCAAAAGAAAAGCGCAAAAAAATTGAAACGAAGAAAACTACTGAGCGCGAGATGAAACGCCGCTAAGTTGGATGACAAGGAGCGCATAAAGCGTTGGACTTGTGAGTTTTGTCAAAAGATATACGTAGTTCCGGGCTTAGCACGTGATTGCGAAGAGCGCCACCTACAGAAAGACTACGAAAATGACTGAGCGTAAAAAGAAGCACAGACAATATAAAAACGTGTCTATGAATGACCGAGGGTTTCTTCGAGTTGGGGGAATCGTACTTCCGTACTATCCTGCGTACATGTGGGGTGGTATGGGCTCAGGAACAACCAATGCTGACACAACTACTACTGAAGGAGCTGGACACGATGGCAACACAGGAGCAGATGGCGGGTCGGGAACTGACGGCGGAGGATCGATGTGATTCTTGTAACGCAGCAGCAAAAGTTATCGCTACATTTTTAAACGGTGAGTTAATGTTTTGCGGTCACCACGCAAGAAGTTTAAAAGATAGTTTATTAAAGCAAGCAGCAAATGTTTACGACCCAGAGGATTCTATCTTCTAGTAAAATTTAAGTTGTCGAGGGAGAAGACAACTGAACGCTTCACGTCCATTCGCAATACTAAGACGGTACTTTAAGAAGCTAAACCTACTAATCGGCACAGGAATGATATTCCTAGTGCTTACTGTGATGTCACCTGCACAGGCGGATCAATCCAACGATCCTTCTCAGCCTGTTGTCGATCCGACTCCCGGTTCAACTCAGACTCCTGTTGTAGTTGTTCTAACGACTTCTGATACAAGTACCGTTTCCACGTTGTCGCCCGTGGGTGTTCCTGCCCCCCAGCCAACACAAAATGCTCTGCCAACAGTTACCTCCGTTACAAGTAAGATTGAGAGTGCAACTGTAACATTGGCAACGGCTGTTGAAGCCGCAATTCCCGCAGCTGTTTTGGAAGCATCCGTACCAGTTACAGAAGCACAGGTTGCAATTACAACCGCCCAAACAGCTTTGTCTACAGCCACTACAGCAGTGGCAGCTGTTGACTCCCAGACAGCAGTAGTAACGCTAGCCGTTACTACCGTAGACTCAGCCACAGCGGTTGTTGCTACAGCAACAGCAGCAGTTGAGTCACAAACAGCAGTAGTAGCAGTTGCAACAACTAACTTAACTAATGCTCAAACTACATTGACCGCTCTTCAAAACACTCCGTCTGATTCTAAGACTTACACAACTGCTGGGTATGTAGCCCCCGTTGCTCCAGCAACCCCAACAGTTACAACTACAACTCTTCCTGCTATGTATGATGGTGCAACAAAAATCCAAACTCCCTTTGATATTAAAATGGGGAATACTGTTTATGAAGGTCAAGGAACATCCAGTCAAATTTATGTAACATCTAAAGCAACTATTACTTTTGGTACTGGTGATTTTAATTGGTGGGATTTCCCTAATGGTCCAAGCATTTCTGTATTTGGTTCTGACTTTCAAAGTGCGGGAGCAGGTGCTGGTATAACAGTCACAACTACTCAAACTACACTTGCAGTTGATTGGGATTTACATAGATTTAGTGACCCAGGAAGCCCACTTACAAACGTTAACTGGATAATGACAGTAAACCCAACAACAGGTGAGTGGACTGGCACGGGCACAGTTGCAGGTAACACAACTAACCTTTGGAATGGACCACGCATTGGTGTTCGTGAAATTGCAAATACTGCAGTCAAGCCAATGACTAACGTAACCAATGAAACTTTAACGGCTCAAATTACAAGCCAAACAGCAGTAGTCGCTGATAAAACAGAAGTTAAAGAAGTTGAAGTTGCTGTTCTTGCAACTGTTACAGAAGCGAAAACAACAGCAGTGACAGTACTTGCAACAGCTCAGACCACATTAACAACAGAGACTCAAACATTAACTACCCTCCAATCAACGGCTAGCACAGCACTTGATACAGCAAATCAATTAGCAAACACCGCTACTACAAAAGTAGCAACAGCGGTTACCGCTATTCAGGCTTACGTTCCTCCAGCACCTATAGTTCCACCAGTAGTCCCTGCCCCAGTAGTGATTCCCGAACCTCAGCCTGTTCCTCAACCCGAGCCAGTCCCTGCGCCAACGCCCGAACCTGCGCCGCAGCCAGTCCCAACTCCCGAGCCATCTCCAACGCCAGCGCCTGAACCTGTTCCTGAGCCTGTTCCAACTCCTGAGCCACCTGCTCCAACTCCTGAGCCACCTGTGGCAATTCCTGATCCTGAACCGACACCTACTGAGCCACCCACAGAAGAGCCATTACCACCCACAGAACCGCAACCACCCGTGGAAGAGCCCGAAACGCCACCCGTAGCACCCGAGGAGCCTCCTGTGGCACCTGAGCCACCTGCGGAAGAACCACAAGCACCAGAGACACCAGAGCCAGAGCCACAAAATCCGATAGAAGAACCATCACAACCTCCAGTCGAGGAACCTCCCGCTGAGGAACCACCTGCTGAGCCTACACCCCCAGAAGAACCCCCTGCAACTGTTGAAGAAGCGGTTACGGCCTCTGTTGATGACGCTTTGGCTGATGGAAAGCTTTCTGCCTCCGATGCTGATGCAATTCTTGAGTCTTTAAGCGCTGATGGAGAAGTTACAGCAGAAGAAGTATCTGCGCTATCCGATGCACTAGCGGCCGATGGCAAACTGACTACGGCTGAAAAAGAACTTGTTGCTGAAGCCTTGATTGAATCAGTAGCGCCAGGAGAGACTCTTACTAAAGAGCAAATTCAAGACGCTGGTATTGAGTATAAGGATCTACCAGCAGAGACACCTGTCGAGGTTAGGCAGGATGAAAACGGTAACGAAGTTATAATTACTGCAGACGTAGCTGCGGCTCTAGTTTTACTAGAGAACCCATCTGAATTAATTGGCGCAATATTTAGCGACCCAGGTGAAGCACTACAAGCACTTGGAAACATCGGTGCTGATATGTCAACCGAAGAACGCGAAGAAGCAACCAAAATGGTTGTTGCTTCCGTTATTGCTGCCGGAGCTGCTATGAATGCAGTTGGCGCAGCTGCTGCTAGTACCACTACCGGAGGTTCATCTTCTGGTGGTGGGGGAGGAAGTTCTGGAGGCGGAGGAGCCTCTGGTGATTCAAAGGGAGTAAGGAGAAGAAAGCCTTGAGAATAATTAAAGACATGATTGACCAACTATGGACATTGCTTGGCATGTTCATTGCTTGGGTAGTGCTCGACGGGTCTGCAAAGACAGTTGTGGGGTACGCAATTATTGGAACGCTATTTGCATGGGCTGTTACTTATCCACTACGTAACCCAAAGGATGAAGAATGAAATCAGGAATTAAAATGTTTGGCAACGTGCTACTACGCATCGTTGCAGTATTTGCAGCATCTGGCCTATCCGTAATCGGTGCAGGTTCAGTAGCTGGTATTTCAGTAGCAAAAGCAATTACAGTTGCCGGTCTTACAGCAGTTGCCGCAGTCGTAGAGAAGCTAGCACGTGGCTTTATGAATGATGGCAAGCTTGATATCTCAGAGATTAACTCTGCATTTGCAGCAGTTGATGTTAACTCTAAAACAGCTGCTGATCTTCAAGTTGAAGCTAATCAATCAGGAAAAGCTGTAACTATTGAACCTACTTTTGCAAAGCCAGATGGACAAGTTCCAGATGAGCAACCAGTTGATGAAGATTGGGATAAACGATAATGGCAGAACAAGGTACAGCAAAAAAACTTATTGAAGTTGCTACAGCAGAACTAGGGACTATTGAAGGCCCTAAAGATAACGAAACAAAGTACGGCGCTTACACAAAAGCTAACTTTCAACCCTGGTGCGGAAGTTTCGTAAACTGGTGCGCAAACGAATCTGGCGTAAAAGTTCCTAACACTGTTTACACCCCAGGCGGTGCGGCAGCATTTAAGAAAGCTGGCGCATGGATTGATGCAGACATTGCTGATCCAGATGCTGGAGATATTGCTTATTTTGATTTTCCCTCAGATGGCGTAGACCGGATCAGTCACGTAGGTATTGTTATTAAAGACAATGGTGATGGAACCGTTTGGTGTATTGAAGGAAACACTAGCCCAGATGATAAGGGAAGCCAAAGAAATGGCGGACAGGTTTCAAAGAAACTTCGTGCTTATAAGAAAAACCCTAAGAAGGTAATGATTTCAATCGTTGGCTTCGGTCGTCCTAAGTTTAAAGGTGCGGGTGCGCCAGCAGCTCCAGTATCTAAGTGCCCGACTTGCGGTAAATAATGTACTACTTAACCCACATTACGTTTCAAGGAATATTTATTGCTTCAATAATTGGGGCGGTAATTCTTGGGGACTGGTGGGCTAATCGTTAAACACGGGGATATATAGCCCATCAGCTTTTTGGCTGGTGGGCTATACTTTTGCCTGAACCGCCGACTGGGGTTCATTTAACTTATATCGTCTAAGGAGATATAAAATGGCATCAGGAATACAAATGTCTAACAAAGGTGATTGGCCTCACGAGTACACTAAGTACCCTAAGGGATTACCAGAGCCTCTTAAATTACCAAGCCTTCACCAAGTTCTAAGCGATCAATTCTTTTTAGGATTTCAAGATCAAATCTCTCGCTGGAACGGCCTTACCAATATGAAGGTAACAACCTTCCCCCCATACAACCTCATCAAGACTGATGATGATCACTATGTAGTTGAACTGGCACTTGCTGGTTACACTAAAGAGGACATCGAGGTAGTGGTAGAGAAAGACGTCTTAACGGTTAGAAGTATTGAAAAGGACGAAGCAAAAGACGCTGAAGTTCTTCATCAAGGAATCGCAAAGCGCCTATGGACCCAGAAGTTTGTTTTGGGTGAATGGATGCAGGTAAAGGACGCTGCTCTAAAAGATGGGCTTTTGACCATCAAAATTGAGCGAGAAGTCCCAGAAGAGATGAAACCAAAGACTATAAAAATCAAGTAATATATCTACTGACAGCGTTTCGCTACCTGTCACATGGACCTGAGTATGTCCTTAAACTGCTCATTCTTTTACCCCTTTTACTGGTTTTACTTTGGGTATTTATTAGATAATAACAACATGACTTTCGCATTCAAAGCTTCTGTAGCCAAGGGCTCTGCCGCTGGGTTCTCTAATATTCCCGGTGCGAGCAAGTACACGATTTCGCTAGGTCAACAGTTTGCTTCACGATTTAAAAAAGAACAAGACGGACCAAAGCCAGTTAAACCTGCTACACCACCTACAGCTACAAATGATCCAGCACCAGTCAAGCCGCCAAAACCTGTAAGTAATAAAGGTAAAGACGCAAGCACTGCAGATGTTGAAGAGGCAGTCTCTAAAGGTTTTATTACTCCAGAAGAAGCCACTGGTGGCGAGTGGGGTAAAGATATGGGTCTAAGTAAGACTTACCAAAGAAAGTTTGCCGCTAACGCTGCTGGAAATGGTGGAACAAATATTGGTAAGCAATTTACTGGTGTTCGAGCTGGTCAAGCAATTCCAGATCAATCTCAAGGCGCTATGAACTACGACAAAGCACCAGACACCCGTCCACCCTCAGTAAATTTAGATGACGTAAAATGAGAGACAGAGAATTCCGTGATGCATTAACCCGTGCGGTTGGTGCTGAAAAAGGTACAGAAACAAACGCTATTCAGTGGGATCGATTTAACCCATGAGGAAAGCGGAGTTCAAAGAAGGCAAATTCAGAAATGATGAGCCAGCAAGATTGGACTCTAGATTTGGTATACGACCAAAATACGGAAGTCCTCAAGAACAACCAAGCATATTTTCATACGCAAACCCTGGACGTGGAGTTCAAGGCGAGAGCCAAAACTGATTTAGCAAGAAATCGCTATCCTTATCCCGTATTGTGGTGTTGCCTTAAGAAAGGACTACTATGGCTTCTTATACAATTAAGCGCCTTACCAACCCAACTCAACTGGGTACAGCCGCTTCCTCTATTTACACAGTCTCTGGTGTAGGACTAACCGTTGCTGTAAGACAGATAATGGTGTCCAACGTTTCTGGATCCTCTGTCAATTTCTCAATGCACGTGGTACCAAGCGGTGGAATTGCTAGCGCATCCAACCTAATGTCCCCTGCCGTTCCTGTTGCCCCAAACTCTTTTATCCTAATTGACCTTAATCAAGTTCTTGCTAATGGAGACGCCCTTTCTGCTTTTGCAAGCGCTGCATCAGCGATTAACGTAATGGTTACTGGCTACGAGGTAACTGCATAATGTCTATCAAGGTATACGGCCCTACAATCCTTGCTAATAACGCTTCGGGCCAAAGAAACATTTTGATATCCACATCTAACCCGTTGAGTACTGATGGTCGCGATGGAGATGTCTGGCTGAAATATACGGCCTAGTAAATGCCAAAGTACGTAAAAGTTCAAGGTACTTGGAAAGCTGTTGACGAATCCGCGGACTGCGGAAAAGTTAAAGTCAATGGCGTTTGGCGTACCGTCTCGAACTCTTACGTAAAAGTAGCAAATGTTTGGAAAGCTGTTTGCGCTCCTGCGCCAGTTTCAACCACAACTACAACTACGACCCCTGTTACAACTACAACTACCACTACAACAGTTCCTGTTACAACTACCACAACAGTTCCTGTTACAACTACTACAACAGCACAGGCATACCCAAATATTAGTTCTGCAATTGCGTATGGTGCGGGGGCGGGTCAAGCGTGGACTTCAAACGCGGCCTACATAACATGGGGCGGAAGCGGATGGGGTTCATACACTGTAATTGCATCTAACGGATCTAGTAGTAACAGCGCTAGTTCTGCGGGCGGACCTCCTGTTTTACTTACAGGTTTTTCAGCAAGTACTCCTTACTCAGTAACAGTAACTTTATTTGCAAACGCTAACTACAGCGGGCAGAGTGCTTCTGCTAGCACAAGCTTTACAACAGCAGCGGCTACAACTACTACAACTACAACCCCAGTCTGTCCTTTCCCGGGTATGACTGCAAGTTATGACTCACCATGCGGTAATACATGTTGTGACAGTGATGGAAGACCTTGGGTAGCACCAAGTACTACTACAACTACTACAGTAGATCCTTGCACTACATGTAATACCTATTCACCGTATGCTGACGGAACATACGGTACTAGATCGGTTGCAACTAGCACCTGTCCTTCAGGATCACAATACTACAGAGTTTGCGTAACCCCAAGTGGTTGTCTAGATATAACTCAAACTAATGGTTGCGTTCCAGTAACAACTACAACTACAGCAGCTAGTTGCACAATGCCTAGCGTAGTAGGTCTTACCGAAGGTGCGGCATCTACCGCAATCACCAATGCTGGGATTGCCTATGAATTTACTTCTTACTCAACTGTAGGCGCAACTGCTCAAAACAATGGGTATGTTAAGGCTCAAGATCCAGCGCCGGGAACTGTTGGTACTTGTGGGTATACCGTTAACGCTACTTTAACTCTTTACAGTTATACAGCGCCTACGACCGCAACAACTACAACTACAACGGACTGTGTTACATGCCTTAGCACTAACCCAACAAATGGCGCTTACACGCTTACTAAAGCGGATGCAACATGTCCAGATACAGGATCTAGATACTATAGAGTTTGTATAACTGCAGCCGCTTGTCCAAATTATGATCAAAATGGCAGTTGCGTTCCAGCACCAGTTACAACCACTACCGCTGCAACTACTACAACTACTACAACTACCGCTTCATACCCAACACTTCTTGCTGGACTGCACTATTGCGCTGCGGGAGATGCTCCAAACCCAGCAAGCCCATGTCCAAGTAATGGAAGCGGTACTGGAGTTAACTGCGTTGATGGCGGTGCCTCTGGAGCTTCTTGTGCACCAGCAACTACCTCAACGGTTGCGACAACTACAGCAGCCACTACTACAGCAGCCACTACTACAGCAGCCACGACTACAGCATGTAATTCCAAGTTTAGATGTAAGTCTTACGATGTAACAAACTCTGCAAGCACAAATTACTACGACTGCTACTCAGTTGATGCATGTACGGCGCCTAGAAACCCAGACGGCTCTAGAGCAAGCTGTTGTGCTTAAAGATGGTAATAATGTGTTATTTCCAAGGTCTAATAGGAATGCTACAATAAATCATGATTAATTTACAAGAGGAAGACTGGTTTATTCCGGGAGTAAAGCAGAGTCAAGTTGAAGCGGGCAAAACTGCAATGCAGTTAGCTTTAATTATAGATGGGGAAATTATTGATTTTATTGGAGTTAATCCCGAGATAGCAGAAAAGTTTTTAAACGCATCTTCTATAACTGATATTGGAGAAACTAGTTCAGGGCTTTTTGAATTTAGTGTTGACGGTGAAACCGTAGTAGCAAATGAGAAAACATACTCAATCATGGTTTCAGATCCAGTTATTGTACATGTAACTTTAGATGTTCAGAGACATGCAGACAAAGCAGAACCTGGTTGGTTGTACGTAGATGGTCAGTTTATAGTCCCAGGAGTGTTCGAATGACAGAAAAAAGTAAGTGGCAACAGTACAAAGAAAAATTAGGCGATACTAGGCCTTGGGATTTACTTAACCCAAAAACTGAGTACGCAACGGAAGAAAAGACTAATCAAAGATATAGCCTGTGTCAGACCTGCCCAGAATTTATAAAGCTAACAACACAGTGCAAACAGTGTGGATGCATCATGTCAATAAAAACTAAATTAGAGAAGGCCGTCTGCCCCATCGGTAAGTGGTAGTTCTGCCATGAGTTTTATATTTCAATCTCACTGGCATGGTAAGTTTGGAAATCGTATGCATCAATACGCGTACGCATCTACTTATAAAAGACTTCACAATGTGGAATACCTAACCCACTCTGAATGGGAAGGAGCCCACCTTTTCAAGAACCAAAACCATAGAGTTACCGATAACGCGGAGTTGGTTCAATCTTTAAATAATGGTGCTATTTTAGGCGATAATCGAGATAATGTTGTATATAGCGCTTTTCCGGGGATAATTAAAGTAGACGCACTTATTGAGCCGCAGAATTACATGAAGCACGAAACGCCAATCTTTTTTGATAGTTTGTCGGCATACAACGACTCCGTGTTTGCTCCAATGAAAAAAGATCATTTGCTTGAAGTATTTGAGTTTTCGGATGAAGTAAAGGAAACAGCCGCATACAAGTATTGGTCTACTCGCGCTGGTACTTACGACATCTCTCATCTACGCAGAGACGACATAGCAAGTCCTGAGTTTAATAAGGTAAACATTCAGGGATACTCTGTTTTATCTAAAGAGGCGTACTACAAAGCATTTAGACAATACGGATTTGACCCAGACCATATGGAATGGTGCTCAGATGACTACTTAAACAAGTGGCATCCAGATCGCCCAGCAAGCCCTAGATTAGGCTGGAGCTACCCTATGGGAGCCGAATATCAAGAAGGTATTGTGTTTGATTGGCTAGAAGATTTCTTACGCCTCTATTTCGCCCGTACAGTTTTTAGGGCTAATAGTAGTTTTAGTTGGTGGGCTTGTTTCTTGTCCCCTACAGCAACTGTTTACAGCCCTGTTCTAGATAACCAAATTATCTATGGTCGAGATGACAAGACTGAAGAGATTGAAGCGTATTTTGTTAAAGGCAACCAGCCACATTGGATGTATCTAGGAACAGCGAGTAGGTGTATAACAATATGAAGAAAGCACTGGTTTTAGGAGCGGGCGGTTTTATTGGGAGCCACCTAGTCAAGCGCCTTAAAGAAGATGGCATGTGGGTTCGTGGGGTTGATATTAAGCACCCTGAGTATTGGGACACCCTTGCGGACGAGTTTGTGTTGGGCGACCTTCGTGATGTAAACGTGGTAGCCGCAACGCTAGATCAGCCTTTTGATGAGGTCTACCAACTAGCCGCGGATATGGGTGGCGCTGGGTATATCAACACTGGTGATAATGACGCAGATGTTATGGGCAACTCAATATTGATAAATGTTCATGTGCTAAAAAGGGCTCAAGAGGTTGGCGTTAAAAGCGTGTTTTTCTCCTCTACCGCATGTGTGTATCCAGAGTGCAACCAGATGGATCCGTCCAGCATTAACTGTAAAGAAGGAACGGTCTACCCAGCTTCACCGGATACTGAGTACGGCTGGGAGAAACTCTTTAGCGAGCGCCTCTACACCGCTTACAACAAGAATCACGGAATGAAGAACAAGATTGCTAGGTACCACAACGTCTTCGGGCCTTACGGCACATGGGATGGTGGCAAAGAGAAAGCGCCAGCGGCTATATGTCGTAAAGTGGCAAAGGCTACAGATGAGATTGAGATTTGGGGAGACGGAAATCAGCATCGTTCATTCTTGTATATTGACGAGTGCATCCGTGCAACCGTGGAGTTCTATAGAGAGCCAGAGTTCTTTGATCCAATCAACATCGGATCTGAAAAGCACGTCTCTATTAATGAGTTGGTAGATATAGTTTCAGAGATTGCTGGTAAGCAATTAACTAAGAAGCATATTGATGGCCCAATAGGTGTACATGCACGAACATCAGACAACACATTGTTTAGGTCAATCATGGGTTGGTCGGTAGACGAGGACTTAAGAGCTGGTCTTTCTAAAACATACAGTTGGATAGAAGAGCAAGTAGCGCTGACAACACCTTAATCTTCTTAGATACTTGGACTGCGCCCCGATCAGGTGCTTAATCACTCTAGAGGAGATAAAATGGCAACAGATACATCAGGTCAGCAAGCAGTTGACTTCGTATGGGGTAACTTCCCTATGCAACCAAATAACGACCGCGCTGCGGCAATCACCCCAGCAAACATCGGCGGAGGCGCCGGAGATTACTCTTGGTCTGCAACTACACGCGTAGCGTCAGACCGTCTTAACCCAGCACTTTCAAACCACGCAGTCGCAGAAGCGGCTTACGCTGGATACCCTGGCTTCACTGGTAATGATGATGGCGCATATGTTTCAGGAGTTGCGTATATCGTAGTTCCTTCAGTACTTGGTGACACAACAGCCTTAGCTCTTGATGAGCTTAAGGATGCTGGTTACGAAGCAGCTAATATCACTACAGCTACAGCAGCTACAAACGTAGCTGGCAGCATCACAGATATTGACCGCACAGCTGGATCAACAACTGTAGAACTTACAGGTGTCGGATTCACAGCAGCATATCCAGTAGGTACAAAGATTACAGTTTCTTCAACAGGAACTGTTGACGGTACATGGACTGTAACAGGTAACACAAGCACCAACAAGATTCGCTTTACCTCAAATGCAAGCACAGTGCTTACATCAGGTACAGGTTCAATTATTGGTGTTGCTGGAACAATCAAGTCTCAGTCAACAGCAGCAGGTGCTGCTTCTGTGGCTACAACAGCAACAATCACAATCACACCTTGGGCAACAGCTTCATAAGTTTCCCAAACAAAAAAGCCCCCTGCTATATGCAGGGGGCTTTTTGCTTTAGTACCATCTATTTTTTTGCCAGAATGCCCATGCGTTGCATGCGCCGTTAGGATCGCTGGCGGATCCATATCTTTTGTAGATATAACGAAGTCCGTATTTGATTTGGAGTTTTGCTTCGGCAGTCTTTTCGACCCCGTAGTTGCCCCAAGTAGATGGCATGAACTGGGCAATTCCATATGCGCCAGAGCTCATGTTCTTAGCCTTAGGGTTGAAATGGCTCTCCTTTTGCCAGATGTTCTGGAGACACTTCCACTCTTTCATATCCCACCCATCGCTGTAAGTAGTCAAGAAAGCGAGCGCTTCAGCGTCAAAGTATTTGACGGTGTCACTTGCCAAGGCGGCCTTGGCTTCTGATTTAGTAGTTGTTACCTTCAGATAGGTCAAACTGACCGTAACTGATTTTTCGGGCTTTGCAGGTGTTGTCAGAGCCTGTGCCGTTGGTGGTACTACTAGGTGCGATATAGCAATAAGAAATACTGCTAACTTCGCCCCTAACTTCTTTAGATCAACTTGGAAGTTGATTCTGATATTAAGCATTGCTGCTCCTCTCAGTTGGAAAAAGGCACCTTGTGGGTGCCTATCTCTGCCTTAACGGTAGCACATGCTATACAGAGTAGAACAAACTGAACTCTGTATGAAATATTAATCTAGTTTAAAACGGACAAAATAGACAGAATTACAGTATAAATAAACCAGTGCAATAAATTATGTGACATAATTCACAGAATAATTCGGTTCCCCCTTCTACTTATAAGGAACGTTAATGACACCCATGGATTGGGCAGGAATAGCTGCTGCTGTAACCGCAACACTTGCAGGCGTAGGGGCGTTTTCACGCTGGATGATAAAAGCATACCTTTCAGAACTTAAGCCAAATGGTGGGACAAGCCTCAATGACAAGATCAAATTAGAGGTTCTACCATTACTTACAGAGATTAAAGTCGATCTGGCTGAAATGAAGGGCCGTTTAGATACACACATTGAAGAGACAAATAAGTAAAACTGCTACACTAGGCGCAGGGCTTCGGCCCGCTATATAAGGAGATTATATGTCACCAAAGATTAAAGCAATGCTAGCGTCCTATGGACGTTCATTTCTTGCGGCAGCAATTGCCGTAAACGCAACCGGTAACAACGACCCTAAGTCAATTGTTATCGCAGCTCTTGCGGCCACTTTGCCGGTAGCGCTTAGAGCAATCAACCCTAAAGATCCAGCATTCGGTATTGCGGCAAAGATTGCCACAGATCTACTTGCTAAGGCAGCCGCTCCAAAGAAAAAGGCTAAGTAACCATGAAGTGTTCTAACTGTCCATCAGATGCAATCTATAACATTTTAGATCCGGGCGTAAGTCCTGCGTACTATTGTGCAACGTGCCTTCCTAAATCGCTACGCGATAGAGCCGATGTTGGGCAGTTAGACATTCAAAAGCCGGTTGAAAAAAAATCCGCTAAGAAAGTTGTCGAAGAGCCTGTTGTAGAAACTCCTGCGCCATCAGAGGGTTCTGATGAAAATCCAGCGGTTTGAGGCTAAACAAGCACACCCATTTCCTAAATCAATAATGAACCCTCAGGGACCTTTTCCCCGAGAGTTGTTTAATGAAAAACCCGTAGTCGATGATTACGAACCAGAGTTAGCGGAAGACGGTGCTAACCACCCTCTTGGCGCAACAGCCCAAAACGGATTTAAACAGCCAAGAACAATGATTTGTTCAGAATGTCACAGCAGAGTTTTAGAAAATAAAACTGGCGATCATGAATGTAGAGATTAATGGCAAGAGGCAACGATAGTTATTTTTCTCGCAAACAAGCCTCTGAAGAACAGTCTGGTCAAAAAACCTACAACCTTCAGCAAGCCGCTAGAGAAAAATTTGGTCGAGCAACCGACTGGGAGATAGCGCAACCAGTAAATGAAGAGCCTCGTGAAACTACTCCTTCCTACTCCTCAATTCCCGCCCCAACCACTAACCCATCGCGCCCACGTGCAATAAAACTTGCGTACAGTCGTGAAGAGCAAAAACTTGTTGTTAAGTTCCGAGGCAGTGCTGGGCATGAGAATAATGGGCCTTGGATTGAATATAACGATGTTCCAGTAGAGATGTGGAACGATTTAAAGTCAAGCAACTCAACTGGTCTATACTTAAAACATTCAGGATTAGACGACTACCCTTGGGCGCCGTTTAACCCCGCAGAGATGCCTCCAGAGACAAGGGTAATGTTCAACAGCTAATGAAATCATTCGGATCACTATATGTAGGAACGCTTCAGTATTACCACCGTGATATTTTGCCAGTGGTTGAAAAGGGATGGACTCAAGAAACGGACTTCCCCTACAAAAAGGGATCATGCCTAGTGTTTAGGTTTCCTAAAACTCACCCAGGGTTCTACGTAGGATTTTGGACAGATAAAGGTCTACCCGGTTATGACGAAGAAGGCGCCACTGCTAGGCTAGCGAGCGCTATGGGACTACGGAATATGGAGCTGACACCAGATGAAATTGAAGACTGGAATGTTTAAAAAGAAAGAACCTTGGGTAAAACCCTTTGATGAAAAGATTGCTAGCCGAGTTAAAAAAATTCCTACAGGAGAACTTGATTTGTGGGCAGATCAAACTTTAGTAGAACTTGGACGTTGCCTCAGCATGTATGGCAGAAGTAGGGATTTGAGTTACCTGAAGGAAGCCTTGACTGGCGTAGAGGCCATTCACGCAATTATTGACGAACTCCACAACAGAATGACAAGAGTGTAAAAGCACGGTTTTAGTAAACCACCTACAATTAAGGCACCTCACTTCCTTCTCCCCGTGTGGCAACGTAGAGCTCTGGTATAAAAGCCAGGGCTTTATGTTTTCTACTAGACTTAGGTTTATATGAGCGACATTGAATTTCTTGATGAAGACGATCTTCTGGAAGATGAAGATCAAGACCTCCTGCTCGGAGAAGAAGATGAAGAGTTAGACGAACTATCCCGTGAGTTTGTAAACAAAATCATAGACAAGACTATGACTTTTATGGAAGCCCTTGTTGGTCACGATCTACACCTTTACCAAAAACCACTTGCTAGACGAATAATTGAGTCGGTTCTTATAAACGACGGTGAAGAAATAACAGCGCTTGCTGCACGTCAGTCAGGTAAGTCAGAAACTATTGCTAACACTGTTGTAACTCTTATGGTGCTACTTCCACGCTTAGGTCGTATGTACCCAGACTTACTAGGTAAATACAAAGATGGCGTTTGGATTGGTATGTTTGCTCCAGTTGAGGGTCAGGTAGAAACCCTGTTTGGTCGTGCATTAAACCGACTTACAAGTGAGCGTGCTTTAGAAATTTTAAACGACGCAGAGATTGATGATTCGCTAGGTAAGGTTCCCGGAGTTACGCGTCAGATCAAACTAAAGAACTCTGGCTCTAGCCTTTCTATGATGACCGCTAACCCGCGTGCAAAGATTGAGTCTAAGTCTTTCCATCTTATTGTTATTGACGAGTGCCAAGAGGCGGACGACTTCGTTGTGTCTAAATCAATTTCTCCTATGCTTGCTTACTACTCAGGCACAATGGTGAAGACTGGTACACCTACTACACACAAGAATAACTTTTACAAGTCCATCCAGTTAAACAAGCGCAGACAGACTGCACGATCTTCTCGTCAAAATCATTTTGAATGGGATTGGCGTGACGTAGCAAAAGTCAACACAAACTATGGCAAGTTCATTAAGAAAGAGATGCTCCGCATTGGCGAGGACTCTGATGAGTTCCAGATGTCGTACAACTGCAAGTGGTTGCTGGAAAGAGGAATGTTCGTTACATCCGCAATCATGGACGAGCTTGGCGATACATCACAA
>Ga0209087_1000263_pt1 | contig 34684 bp, 44 predicted proteins | sample S_130805_EF_Meta_FD_187321 | JGI IMG/M metagenome (GOLD analysis project Ga0209087, IMG submission 187321) | Freshwater microbial communities from Lake Simoncouche, Canada to study carbon cycling - S_130805_EF_MetaG (SPAdes) (version 2) | ecosystem: Environmental > Aquatic > Freshwater > Lake ... | reverse complement strand
GGTGCCAGTAAACGTCATTATTACTCTCCTACTTTCCTAACGGTCACAGGGCCGCACATAGAAGCGTAGTACTCATCTTCTCGTTTACGAACGGCCTCTTTGCGCCTCTTATATCCCCGAGTGTACTCCATAGCACCACCCATAGAACCGCCGATGCTTTTTCCTTTAGTTACTGCAATTTTACTTCCTTTTTTAGCCATAGATTGCATCCTCTCCAAAAACAAAGTGCTTTGCTTTTGCAATGCCGTACTCAATCTGTTCTTTACTCATGTCACCAATATCTTTTAATCCGCTGTCGCCGTAGTTAAAGAACCAACACTCCATGCCTGACTCTTTACATTTAGCAAACATTTCTTTAGATGCTTTTTCTCCCGCTGCATCAATCCTAGGGTTATCAAAAGCAAAAATCAACTTTTCAGCTTTCCTAAACAAATCAAACTGCGCTTGGCTTACAGAAGCGCCGTAGGTTGCTAGCCCACCTAACTGCAGCTTAGCTGAGCTGAGTTTCACCACATCTAATGGGGACTCAACTATGAGCACAGATGAGTCAATCAAAACGTCAAGACCAAAAAGCGTTAGTGACTTTTGGATTCCTGCCGGCCTGTTACGAAACGTTCTGTTTGTCTGTCCCTTTTCTTGCCAGCCCATAAGCTTTGAACTCTCAGCATTCCTAATTGGAATAATCCAAGCCTCTTGCTTGCGGTCCCACTTAAGTTCGTGGTTAGAAGCAGCGCTTCGAGTTAGCTGTCGTGCTTGTAACGCCCAGTCAGGTACTTCATCAAACACTGCAAGGCGGGCGTCGCTCATCTCAATTGGACGAGGTACAGGACCTACGTAAGCATTGCGCAACTCTTCAAGTTGTTTAGCAAGCTCTTCAAAGTCAACTTCGATCTCTTGCTGTAGCCATGCCTTTGCAGCCTCATAGTCAGGACGATCAAACTTAGTTTTAAACTCAAGTACATCCGCAATAAGGCCAAGCAGAATACCTTTGTATCCACAGGAGAAGCAGTGGTGGACACCGGTTTCTGAATTAATAGACCAAGAAGGGTTGTTGTCTTGACGACCAACCCTCTCTAAGTGCATTGGGCACAACCCAGTAATTTCTCGGTTGCGCTGTGACCCGTCAATACCTAGACGAAGGAGTACCTTCTCAATATCTCCGTCGCGATACATTTAATCCCTTTTTGGTGCAACTATAAAATCACCGGCTACGTGCCTAGCAACTTGAAGGTAAATCTCTGCATTAGAAAACAAATCTTCTGGGTGGTACAGCTCGTCAGGTTTAGCTCCCCAGTTATGTCGTAAGTATTCTTTAAGCCCTGGAACCAAAGTGTCTACAAATTCACCCGGAGTCATGTAACCGTATGCACGTAGATCTTCTTCTCTATCTTTTTTACCCACTGTAGTCCATCCCATCAATCGGTGTTGGTGCGGTCGCTAGTGCGTCACATAACGCACATTCCATGTCTAACATATATAGCGAAATTTCGCCATCTTCAAACATTGCTTTTACATTCCATAAAGTAGACCCGCACACGCAAACGTGAAGTGGAGCATCTTTATCTCTTAGGTCTAAACTCATGCATATGCTCGTTTCCGTCGTCTTAGGTTCTTCCGGTCTTGAGGAGTTGTTCCTCCCCAAACACCATCCAAACTACTGTCCCGCATAGCATACTCTAGGCAAACAGTGGTCAGCGGACAGTCTTTGCATATGGATTTTGCTTTCTCCACGCTCAAACGGTGAGTATAGTCCTCAGGAAAAAACAATTCTGGATCCACCGATTTACAAAGCTGAGTTCCATCAAACGGTGCTGATGCCAAATAGAGATCCATACTCTTCAAACTTCCCTTCTTCCCAGTCCCACAACAAATCACTTGACGCCGGTCCGCAGTTACGGCTTGCAACAATACGTAATTCACGGGAAGTATCGTCTTCTTCATCTTGTTTCTGTAAACCAAGAATTACATCAGAGTCCTGATAGAAAGATGATGAGTAACCAATAGCATCAGCAGACACTTGTTTCTTCTTCATCTTCCACAACAAAACCTGTGTTGAAATAACGATAGGAATTTTCTTAGCCATAGCAAGTTGCTTAAGGCCTCGAGTTATATTTGTAAGAGCCTGAGGACTGTTCTGTTCCCCGGTGATCTCATCAACCATCAAGTAAACACCGTCTACAAATACGATGTCAGGACGCAGCTTGTCAATTTTTGCCGACAAGCCAGTCACAGTCATTGCAGATACTGCATCTGTTAGGTAGAACTTGTGCATCTCCTCCATCTCTTCAAGGACCTTCATATAACGAGCTTCCTCATCCTTATTCAGGGCCCCGCGAATGAGCCGGGAGTGTGCAATGTGGGCACGCATCGCGTCGTGTCGATGTTGTTGTTCAATGTTGTTCATCTCAAAAGATTGGAACAAAGGAACAAAGCCATCGTTGTGTACGTTGACTGCAACTTGCAATGCAAGAACTGACTTACCTGTTTTAGGCGGTGCAATAATCGTAATCAACTGACCAGGCTGTAACCCAGCAGTTGCTTGATCAATAGTTTTAAAACCAGTTGCAATTCCTAATAAACCGTTTGGTCGTGTCTTAACATTTAGATACTCTTCAAAACGTTGAGTTGCATTGTCAGTAAGATCAATGTCTGTGGTCTCTCGAGTACCTTCATCAAGAAGCTTTGCTACTCCTTGGCCAAGCACTGCAATAGCAGCGTTGTGATCTCCCGAAGCAATTGCCTCTGAAGCGTCTTGTACAACTGAAATAGTGCTTTGACGTTTACGGTATTCAATCAACTGATCTAGTAAGTAATCAAGATTGTCATCAACAGCTAACAAACGATATGTAGGGAAGTTATCAAGAACAGTTACACCAGTAGGTACTTCTTGATAGCGAGTCCAGTGCTGACGAATAAAACGCCACACTGCCTTGTTTTCCTCTACAAAGAACCAATCGTCTTGTACACCAGCTTCTAGCATCGATGAAATATCGCGGGTGCGTATAGCTCTTGACAGGAGCCGTACTTCGTTATCTGCTGCCACTACAACCGCCCCATCTCTAAATATTTACTGCCATACCTTAGACCCCTAGAGGGTATGTCCACAACTCCTTTTAGTTCTGGACGGTACGGTAGTTCTCCTACTAAATCTGCTACAGAGTTATAACGATTTACATAATTAAACGGATTAGTCCCAAGATTATTTAAATCTTCAAAAACTTCTTCCATTTCTTTTTTTGAATAACCAAAGCCAACTAACTCTAGGGTGTAACCATATTTGTCCGCAAATCGCCAGAACAGGGAAAGGGACTGACGGTTGTACTGGCTCTCTTCTTCGAATACAGGAATCCCTAAAACTTTTTTTACGGTCGGCTTTCGATCGAGAATGCAATCTAGGGTTACTACTACTCGTTGAGGAACCTCATTAGAGATATCCCCGTTACGCATTAGACTACTTCGATCTTGCCGTATTCAATTAAAAGCTGACGGAAAGCAGAAGGGTCGCTGCTAGCAACAGTAGCTTCTAGTTTTGAAGCACGGCTAGAAATTTGTGTTGGATAGATACCGCCGTTTTTGTCCATGCGTTCACGAACAAAACGTACGTGCTTGCAAGAGCTGCGGTTTCCATAACCTGTGCAGTTGCAGCGCAACTTTAGGGAGCCTGTGTTTAGCTCTACTTCGTGCACACCGGTTTCTGATAGAAACAGTTGCGTCACTTGCCAGTTGTTCATTGCTGTCCTCATCTGCGTAAGTCCTTTCCAGAGTCTACCTCAAGTGGTATGAATGCTTCATAGGCAAAGCTTGCCATTGCTGCACCGTAGTTTGTCTCCCACTTTGAAAGTGGTGTATTACTTGTAACTATAGTTGGTAAACCAGAGTTAAATCTAGCTCGCAACAATTCATCAAACGTATCTTCTGCCCAACCAGACGAAGTTCTATGTTCTTTGCCTAGATCGTCTAGAACAAATGTTCGAATGACATTCTCCTTGGGACCGTCTCCGTAGATCCCATTGATCATAGTTTCGACGCTGTCGTCAAAATCAGACCACTGAGACTTCTGAAGGCGCAAAAGCTTGGGATAGTCCATAAACAGGGCTGGGCGCCTCGGGGTCAAATCTGGAGACCCCCAAGACTCGGCTGACATACCCCTCAGAAGCTCCTGGAGGGCCACAGAGGCGATAGTAGTCTTGCCGTGACCAGGTTTACCTAACAAGAGCAATCCCTTGCCGCAATTAGGGTTTCCGGCGGCTTGGACAACCTTGCCAGCCTTGACAGATTTGATCCAAGCCTGGACTTTTTCAAAAGCTGGGTTAGGGGTCAAATCAGAGAACTCCAACCCAATGGTTTTCATTGGGAGGCTGGCTGCTCTGATCTGAGCACGAACACTTGGAGCAACATCTTCAAGTTTGTACATTAGCTCTCCAATAGTTTCAGCATCTTTTCCTGATGCGCCAGAGTATCTTCGTCTAAAATTGTTGGTTCGTCAACTCGACTTACGATTCCGTGGACACTTCCGTAATACTTCATAAATCGTTGATAAATTGGAAGACCAGTGCCTGGTTCTGAAATAACACGAGGATCATCAAAGAACATCCGCATACCCTTAAGAATGCTGATGCGATCTGCGCCCTCCCCAACAAGTTTATTAATCCAAGTAATCAAATGCTTGCCGTTAATTTGATTTGGCGCACCTGTGTGGATCTTCATATACATGTCGTAGAACTCTGCAACAAGATCTCCGGTTGTCCAGTCTTCTTCTGGAACATTGATGCGATTACGAGCTTCTTGCTCAACCTTAGTTTTCTTAGGGCGGGCACCGCCTACTTTTAGAGAGCTTACTTTTCCAATAGCACCTGAATCATCGTCGGTGTCCAAAGACTTGACCTTGGATTTCGGGGCTGTGTTATCTTCAAATGTTGGCCAAGCCATCTTTACTCCTCCAGATTTTTTAAGGGGCGCAGCCCCTATAGATACAGTTACGTTAGTAACTGTATCTATATCTTTATCACTAGTAGATATATCACTAGTACTAGTCAGCTTATTACTGTCAATGTATAGAACGCCTGAAAATCCGTCGTCGGTAAATTTCAGTAATGTCCGCCATTGTCCAGAATTATCTTGATGCCGTACGGCTTTAATATACTTATGCAGTTTTAGTTCTGCCATAGCATTTCTAATTGCATCCCGGCCTTCTGGCACAGATGCTGACATTTCTTCTGCAGATAAAACGCGGCCTACTTCAACATAATAGGCAAATAAACCTCTAGCACGTAGCGAAAGGTTTGGGTCTGAATATGGTGACTTCATAGTCTCCTCCTTTTCGGAGCAGACTCTATAGCGGAGGTACCCTTCTTGGCAAGCCGCGTCGAATTCTGTCTGGGGTACCTGTTACAAGATTTTCTATAATGACTGACGACGTTAATCCAACAAACGCAGCCGCCAGTATGTAAAAGATTTGATCCCACCCCATAGGTCTAAGAACAATGCAAGCTACTGTGCTCATAGAGAGGGCTAGTAAGCCTCTCCAGCGTCCTAAGGATATTAATAGTTCTTCTATGGCCGTTAATAGACAAGCCGTTGCCCAAGCTGCAACAAAGAGTTCTGTCATGGGCCAAAACCTACCTTCTGAAAAGAACTTTGTCAAGGTGGAAGACTCTACCAGTACCAGAAACTGAGGGGGTGCAAGTAACTTGAATCTTTGCGTACCCAATGCTGGTATTTGCAAATGTAGCTCGTCCAATAATGTCTGTAGCTGGGGTGTTCGGGAACGTAACAGCGTAAGAAATCGTATTAGCAGTTTTTGCAGTAATAGTTACGCTTCCTGAGGCCCCGTTAAAAGCAGAGTTTCCAATAGTTACGTTAAGTTCTTCACCAACAGAAAATCCGTGGTTACCAATAGTAGTTATGGTAACAACATTAGATGTAACTGATATAGAGCTTAAAGAAACTGTTTTAGCTCCAGGAGCAACAATGTCTAAATATGCCCAACGATCATTTCTATTTAAAGTTACAACGTCTGTTTTTTCTCGTAAGAAGTTAAACGCTAAGTCATACCATTTAAGGGTTAAAACATACTCTCCATAAGAATCTTCGTTTTCTGGACGAACTGCAATTGAGCTGTAATAACCTTTACCTGGAATAACAGATATAAAATCGGTAATAGTTCCGAATGTCCCGGTGCCGGTGGCTTTTACCTTACAGTAAGCGGCTCCTTGAACCAAAGTTTCGTCAAAAATACTTCCTCTTGCAATTGTTCTAGTTAATGTAGATGAGATTCCAGACCAACCATAAGTTGAGTTTTCAAAAGAACCCGAAGGAGCTAAGTTATTTTCTACATCTGGGAAACCAATAGTTGTTTTTGGTGTATTAATGGACCAAGTAGATCCTGCAGGCATTACCTTATTTAAGGTAGATTTTAATCTTGCATATTTTTGCACGTAACGGTTTGCGTAATAGCTTTTTCCACTACTAACCATAAGACTATTTGCCATAGATATAGTTTCTGCAGCATCTGATGGGTTTTGAATCACTGTTGTAGTAGCGCTTGCAGGATTAATGTACGGTGTCGGAATTCTTCCGTATTCTGCTTGAACACCATCTACGTAGAATACTTTTGTACCCGACCCTGCATCAGACAAACCAATTGTAATTGTAAATTGAGTTTCTCCTGCGTCAGCAATTCTTTGAGTGTTAATACGTACCCAAGTATTTGCAGCAGTAATTCTAAAGTTTCTAGATTCTTGTCCGTTTGTGCTGATTGAATAGAGCCCTGCTACTCCACGAACATAAGCAGAGACTGAGATATCTTCTCCGCCAGAAGCCGCCCCCATAGGTAGTTTTACTGTTGTTGTTGCAGATCCACCACCCGAAGCAGAAAGGCTCATAGAAGAGGTTCCATACAAGAAAGTAGAGCTATTAACTGCCATAGTTGTGCCAGAAGCAGCTGTCCACTTACTAACGTTGTCTAACGAAGAAATAGAAACCATATTTAATTGATCTCTACGTTCCCACCCACACTCATCATTTGCATAATAGTGGGTTACGTTTGGATTTGAAGGAGTTGGTGCTCCATTACCTTGAAAGTAATCTTTAGGCGTACTTGATTCAATTAAAATTGCCGCATCAAGGTAAAACACATCTCCAGCAACAGCGTTATCAACATATACTGCTACTTTACACAAAGGATTGCCGTAATCTGGGGTGTTTACAGCAGCTACTGCTGAAACAGATAGTTTTGCTGCTGTACTGGAAAGAGTTACTGCATCACTGTCTGCGTAATAAGGGCTAGGACTAAAATAACGACCACTTTCATCTAAAAGAACTGCGGTTTGTTCTTCTTCTGTTTGAGGAGCTGAAAATTCAATACGAACTTTAGCTGGTTTTGCCGAACCGCTTGCGTATATAGCAAAGCTGTGGGGTGCTCCGGGGGTAACAGTAATCCAATCAGAAACAAGACCAACTCTTCCGTTAGATAGCGCCGTTAGCTTTGCTACGGAATTTCCAAAAATTACAGCTCCGGATGGGGCGGATGTTTCTTGAATTACCTCAGAGTTGAAAGGTTCCCAACCACCTATTCCTAAATCAAATCCAGGATTTGGTATTAAATTTTCAAGATCCGGAAAAATGTTTACTTCTACAAGGCGTGCATCTTCGTAGGTGTACGCCGGTAATTTTCCACTAGAGGTAATGTCTATTGAAGGTAGGGCTCTAAATTGCAGCATATCAAGTGCAAACTTATTGCCAGTAGCTGTTGGAGTAATAACAAGAGTTGGTTTTGCGTATACCGCATTAGCTGGAGCAACTATTCCATCTTCAACAGAAGTAGAAGGTGATTTAAACTCAGACCAGTAGCCAGTAGACGCTGATAAAGTTGGTCCCGCAACGCTTGTTGATATAGAAATTCCAGAGCCGTCAAACCATTGAATTTTTGCTACCGCTGTAAACGCAGCAGTTACTGCTCTAATGTAGCCTTTAAATACATATTTTGTACCCGCGGTTACTGGAATTCCGTAAAGAATAGAGCTTGTTGTTGCTCCAGGACAACGTAAAGTTATATCGCTAGAACTAGACGCGGTTACTACCCCTAAAGAAACTGCACGTAGTGGGTAATCAGCATCGTATAAGTAAGGTGTTGGTGGGGTAAGTGCCACACCTAATGTTGATAGGGTATTGGCGTACTTACAAACGGCAATAGTTCCGTTAGTAGCCGCCCATCTTCCTACAGACTCTTCAAAAGAAGAATCGTTATAGTCTAGGAACAAATTGCTTCCATAGGTAATTTTGCTATCCCAATGAGTTAAAGACGTAGCGTAAGTACTTACTCCGGCAGTGGTTCCCTTTGCAGAGTTAATAAAATTTCCTGTTTTGTACAAAGAACGGTGGTAGGTATCTCCAAGTGCCGGCTCATAAATAAATCCTAAATCTGTAATCTTATTTTTTAAAAGTTTTGAAGGAACTTTGTAAGCGTCAAAAGAGTTGTAGAGCAGCTCTGCTTGAGTTTTAATTTTGTCATACTCAAAACCATAAGAATCAAGAACGGCATTAATTTCATTATCTTCGTACTCACCAACAGCATCTCCTGTACCCCCAGACTCGTTTAACCAAGCAGCAGGAAGCCAGTTCTTAAAGTATCTTTGAGTTGTTGTTTCAATAACTGTGTTTACGCTAGAACTTCCGCAGTTAATCCATCCGCTTAAAGTACTAAATAACCATAAAGTGTAAGTAACTTCTCTAGATTCTAGAGACAAATCAGAAGACGTATCTATGTAAGATGTTGGAAAAGAAGATGTATCACCTGAATAGAGTTCTTCTCCGCTGTAAGCACCGTCAGGGGTTCCTGTAAACGTTTTTATTAAACGCCAATGAGTTAATTGTTCTCCAAGAGCAATTGATGCTGGATCAGCTGTTACAGCTTTCCAACGTAAAGAGATAGCGCCGTAGTTAAAAGCCCAAGCGGTAAGTTTAGATGAATAATAAAGACGGTCAGCATCACTTTGACCATACTTAAAACTGGGATTTCCGTAAATCCCAAACGCATATTTTGCCATTTTTTGCTCCTGTTAGGTTACATACCAGCTAGTAAAAACGGATCAAACCTATTTCCTTTTGCAATAGTTTCAACAGCAGTTACTTTTGTGTTTAAAGTGTTATATGCGGTTCCACCAACATATAGAACATCTGCAGCACCTACTTTTGGTAGGCCGTCAAAATCAACAGTAAATCTAAGAGTATTGGCAGCATTTCTAGTTTCAATTAAGTTTGCAGAACCCGCCGTTGTCTTAGCCGCAAAAGCTACAGAGCCTGAAGCAGGAGTTACAGTGTCTCCAGTTTTTCTAAAATAAGGAGAACCAGTTACACCGGTTACTAGGCCTGCTTCAATATTACCCAAACGAGCTGACAAAGAAGACCAGGTTGCAGTTTGAGCAAAAGTTCCTAAGTAACTAGAAGCAAGTAGGGTTGTACCTAAGGACACTTCAAGAGCACGTGTCTCATCTTGAAGCACGTTTATGTGGTCAGCAAATACTGTGTCTACAAGGTCTACCTTTGGGGTAAACGATCTAATTGAGCTTGGATATTGAGCAACCATTTCTCACCTATTCTATTCTCTTGGTTTATTCTCTAAGATCTTAGAGCGGCTGTCATGACAAACCGCCAGTTACGTTAATAATGAAGTTTGAAGTTTGTAAAACAGGCATTTGCCCGTTTACAAGCTGAACCCCTGCGGTAGAGGCGCTTGAACCATTATCGGTGTTTAGCTTGCTAATCAGTACTGACTGTACTCCGGCTATTCCCGCAGCTTTAGCCATAACTGCTGAGTAGGCAACTAATTGACCAAAACTAACGCTTTCGTAGGCAAACAAACCACCTGGATTTAAAAAAGCATCTCGAATGTTTTGTTGCACATCGTCATTGTTATACGCAGAGTTAGCTACAACATCTAAAGTTACGTAAAAATCTACATAAGTAGGGGGTTGAATAGTTACAGTTGTTCCAACAGGAATTTTATCTAATAAGTAAGCTGACACTTCGCTAGATAATTGCGTCCAACCAGAAGTAGGGCTACCACTAACAGTTCCTGGAGTTACTGAATCATCGTTTTGTGTTTGCAAATAAAGAGTCACTGAGCTGTACACAGAAGCTACCGCTTTTGCACGACCGACTGTAGATACTTGGGTAGCTAATGATGCATAGTCAGATAAAGTAACCGCTCTACGACGTGCGGTAATTGCATCTTTAACCTTTGCACGAATCTGATCGTTGTCATCCCCATCAGCGCCTCCATATGAGGCAGATGGATTTGTTACAGATAGGTATCCAATAGCTTCTGGAACAGTGTTACCCGGAATAAAGGTTACTTCTTCAATAGTTCCAGAGTTAAGGTTTCCAGCAACACCCGCGCTTGTTCGGTACAAAGCACTAATAATTTGTCCAGCAGGCGGTACAGCTCCATTAATTCCATCACCAAACTCAAGAGAAGTTGTTCCATCTTCATCTATGTTTGTAGTAAATACAAGTTGGTTTGGCCCTGCTTCAGTCAAGGACTCTACGTAATTCCACGGAGTAAACGCAACTCCTTGCCCAACATAAACAATTACTGAATTGTCAACAATGTTAGAATCAATTAACGAGATAACTTGTCCAGCTGTACCATCTGAAGTTCCTAGGTTTACTGGGAGAGGTTTGTTAGTAGTTGGGCTAACTAAGTCAGGTCTGTCTGTATTTACTGTTTTTCCTTCTTGACAAAGCAAAGTAACAGTATCTCCAGGAGCTAATTGAGTAGCGTTTTCTATAGTTTCAAAATAAACCTCTGTGTAATCTCCATACAAAAGAGTAGCTAAAACTTGAGTTCCCACTGGAATATCTAAAGTGATATCGCTAATGTTTTCGAATACCACACTAACTCTTGCCGGTGTAGGTCCTGAAACTCTGTAACCGTATAGCTTTCCTAGATCAACAAGGGTTTTTCTACGAGCAGCTGTATCAAGATTTAACTCATTTGCTACGCGGTCAATATAGTAGGACATAACGTCGCCCATATAAGCAAACGACTCTAAAAGAATAGTTCCTAAATCATTAGGGTCATCAGCAGTCCAGGCATAGTTTGTTCTAACGTTAACTAAGCTAGTTAGGTCTTCCACCAAAGATTGGTAATCTCTGGAGGTGTAGTCTATCTGGGAAGGTACTTCATTAGCCATTATTCATCACCTCGTAGTGGTCGCGTCTGGATTTAAAGTTGTGCTTAAAACTTGAATATTGGTTGTAGTAAAATCCGGCAAAGTTATGTTTAGTTCTACGGATACTTGTCCGTCCTCTAAAAACCCAATAACGTTTACTTTTTCTACTGTAAGTTCTGGAATCCAAGTGGCTATTGCAGAACGAACCGCCTGATTTATTGCGGCTTCTACTTTTCCTTGATTTTCAAACATAGCTGCGCCCATATTTGTACCGTACGTTGGTCTCATAGGACGTTCTCCAATAGCGGTGGACAAAAGGGTCAACACTCGGTCTTGGTATATTTTTTCCTGTGTAGTTGTGCTAGTTGTTTTGCCAAAGGGATCCAGAGTAAATGGGAAAGATATAGCTTTCATCCTTGTACTCCTATCCATACTGGCTCTTCCAGCAATCCTGCAACAAACATAATCCACACACGCTGACCCTTGTTAGGGACGTACCTGTGTGGCGTATGCTCGTCGGTGCTAGTTGCATCGTTAAACATACTGGTCTTGGCGTCTGAGCCATTCCATTTTTTTGTTGCGTCTACGGCTGTTTTATGCGGGTGTTTAAGGGTACCAGCGCCTCCTTTTGCTACAACGGTCAACGCGGGGATAGTTACAGGGTGTGTATGTGCAGTTCCTCCTGAAGCAGACCCCGAGGTAACTGACGTTGAGGATGTGGTTAATAGTGCCGCAATTTGAGCTGCAGTATGCTCTTGATGGTCAGGGTGGTTTGCGTTATGGGTAATTGGCAATACAGCTTTTGCCCACCCCGTAACCTCTTGTCCAGTAACAGTAACTTGAACCTTAATGCGACCTTTTTTTAAAGGATCGTTAATTTCTTTAACTATGCCCTCATAGATACCAAAAAATCTAACACGACCCTGTGGATCCTGCATGTAGGTTTCTTGGCTAATATCGTCTGTTGTCATTTAGCACTCCAAGTAACTTCTCGTCTTACCTGAGAAAAGTCTGGAACTTCTCCCCTATATATGTTAGGAGTATACTTTGTTGCAGCGGGTCTAGCGTTAGGCGCAGGGACATTCTTAAACGATTTAGTAGCTTTTACGCCTAAATCTGTTTTTCCGTTGTTTACCCCAATAGAGTAGTTGTTTAGTTTTGCGCCTTTTGTAGTCAAAGATTGGTTAGCTAATTCAGCCTCAAAATCTCTTTTTCCAGAATTAGTACCTGCGGCGGCATCTGCATCCCCAAGTTTATCTGCACCAATGGATACCTCAAGTTGATAAGCCATATTTCCACTACCAAATAAATGACTAACTTCTAAAACCGTCCAATATCCGGACATGCCTTGATCTAAGTTATCTAGGTATATAACCTCTCCTACTTGAACGTTTGCGTCTCCCGCAAGAGTGACCGTTCCACGATAGTTGTAGCGGTAGCCTTCGGCAATATCCTCAGCAATGTATTTAGCGTCAGCTAAGCTAGTAGCAACTTCAAAAGGAAGGTGTTTTACAAATTTTGCTTTTTTAGGTTGTTTGCTATGTGGACTGGTCATTTTTTCAAGAATTTCTTATTAGGTACGACCGCTCCAAGAGTTTTCTTAGCTGCAGGCTTAATTGCGTGTTTGGTTGCGATAGGTTTGTTATTTGTTTGATGTAGGCCACTTACTACTCGGTCTACTGTAGATCCTACAAAGTCTGGTGTTTCATCAGATACATGGGGTACAAAATCAAAAATTGTACCCATTTGCTGAATAACTCTAGATGTAGGGGCAGCACCTTCTTTAAAGAAATAAGAAGATTTAGGTTTGCTAGAGGTAGCTAATTTATTTTTAGACATAAAGTAAATTGTAGTTCCGTTTATTTTTAGTCCAAAACCAGTTTGTTTAGCTAAACGTCGAAGCAATTGCCAATCACTTTGACCACCTTGACCAATACTAGAAAACACTCTAGGGTGGCGTTGAGTAACCGCTTTCATGCCGTACTGTTTTGCAATTTTTTGCACTATTTGGTCAGCCGTAACGTTTTTGTAAATTTTTTGTTTAGTATTTTTTAACAAGTAAGTTGGTGAAGCACATATGATGGTGGTTGAGTTGTCTGCTACTGTTCCAGGGATAACTGTATGTACGTAGCCAACCCAGGTAGCTTTTGCTTGACCACCCGAGTAGTTAAAGGTTACTGGGTCTCCAGAACCAATAAACGTACTAGAGTCCTCAACTTTTCCGGCATACTTAAGCACTAGCAAGTCGTGATGCTCAAACTTTTGTTCTAACCTTGCACTTAAAAGAGTTAAAGGAAAATTAGGGTTTAGCTCAAAGATTACTTCCCTACTTGAGTCTCTTTCTATAGGGGTAACAACAAGTTTCTTTTTAGTTAATGGTACTGCAGCCATATTAACTCCTTGGAATTCTTATGATAGTTCCAGGCTTAATAGAAAAAGCATCAGGAATATCTGGGTTAATATCCAAAAGTTCCCACCAACGTGTAGCGTCAGACAAATACACAGCGGCTAAATAATCTAGGCGGTCTCCGTCAACCCAGGTGTACTCAATGTACGTAACTCTAGTAGACTCAGGAAAAGCTCGATAAACCGTCCAGTTATAAGCTTGAGTAGACTTGTTCTTAATCTGTTGGGCGTCGCCATCATAATAACGAGAGTTTCTATAAACCGCCATTATGCCTTCTTTCCTTGGTAACCACTGTAAGGGTTAGTAGCGTTATTAGCTTTGATAATTGGGCTAAGGTTGTTAAGTGCATCTGCTTGAAGATACTTAGAGCCCTTAGTTGGGATATCAGGAATACGCTCAAGTTGAATCTGCACTACAGTTCTAATAGGGATCATTTCTCTAGTAAACATGCTATGTTCAATAGACAAACTGCTAAGGACTACCTTATATCGCATGTGATCAGAGACTTTAAATACAAAAGGAATTTGAGCAATATAACCCATATTAGCCGTAAGCATTTCGAGTTTGTCTTTAGGGTTTCTTCCTAAAAGTGTAGACTCTTGTGGATTTCCATTAAGAACTCTAAATAAGTACTCAAGATCGTACTCAGTTCCTCTGTGTAAAATTCCAGCGCATTGTTCTGGATCCATATCTACAGGGTATGGCCCTCTTTGAAGAACAGTTCCCGCAGGTTGGTCTCGTTTCCAAGCACGCATAGTGTTCATGTCTGCTACGCGGTCAAGCAAGATATTTACAGTAATGTACCCACCAATACCCGCAGCTACTAAAACTGCCCCGTTTTCATTAGGTCGTGTCCAGTCAACTTGACTATTTGAGTTCATGCTGTAGCTAAGGTATTGAGGGTTGTATAAAAACCTAAATCCCCAAAAACGATTTAAAGCGGCAGCTTTAGAATACTTATCTGCATTTGGAGCTTTTCCAGAAGAAATATCTACGGTATCTGGGTCAATGTAAAAACTAGCGAGTTGATCATAAACGTTATCGTCAGAGTAATTTTTTTCAGCGTCATTCCAAATACGGGCAGCAAAATGTCTCGTAGCAATGTGTGGATATGGATTAAAGTTATCTGCTTTTTTAACAGACTCAGGGGTTGTTATAGGGGGTGGGTTTCCTCCACCACCACCGCCGCCAGTTAAATTACAGTTTTTTGTAGCAGCCAGTAGTTTTTTAGCTTTTTGCCAACCACTGTCTTTTTTATTAAAATCATAGTTATATTCTCGTTTATTGTTTAACTTATCTTCCCTAATAAGTTGACCTAGTTCGTTAAAGTATTTAACCGTGATTGTTACTTCCCATTTAGGGCCAAGGTTCTTGTTTGTTTCTTCCGCCGTACGGTTTACTTGTACAGCGTTATGTAACCATCTACGAGCCCATAACCTTGTTTTAGAGCAGTACTCATATTCAGGATTTTGACCAAAAGCAAATCCTCCATCTGTTTGGCTTACGGTTTCAGGAACTCCTGGAGGAGTATCTTTTTTACTAAAAATAGAAGAAGGGATAGTAGTTCCAGAAGCAATACTTACGTCTGCCCAAATGCCATTAATTTGAACTTGCACTGTAAATTTAGGCGCAACAGTTCCATTAATACCTTTAGGTTTTAAAGTAAAATCATAGTACTTATCGTCAATTGTTCTAATGCCTTTTACATCACAAATAGTTTTTACTGACTCTTTAAATGTGGCGTAAGCACCGGTATCAAGAACTCTAGACTTTACGTTACCATCGCCTGAAATTGCAACTCCTCCATCAGGGATAACAGTGCTATTTTTATAAACTGTTATTCTGTAAATTACGTCAGAGTCAATCATCACAGACTTAGTTTTAGTAAACTTTACTCCGTAGATATCTGCGTATTGTTCTTTGTCTGTGCTGTACTTATTAAGCTCGTACGCATCAACTGTGTATTTATAGCCTGCAGGTGCTGTCGCCATTAGTACGCCCCTATCTTCTTAAGGTCTTTATCATTAGCAATTGCGGCTTTAAATTTTTCAAGAAGAAGCTGTACTTCTCCGTCGCTAGCCTTAGCAATGTTAACTGTCATGTTTACGTTAATAGACGTATCAGAACTACGGCCAGAGTTTCTTAAACGATCAGCCTGGCCCTTATTAAGTACCATTTCATCATCATGTAGGTAGGCAAGACCTTCTTGTGTTCTATCAGTGCCGTAGAAATGGGCCGGAATACCAGCTGATTTTGCTGCGGCTTCAGCGTCATCTAAGAATTGAGAGAAAGACCCGTTCTTATACGCAGACCAAGCTTTCCAGTTCTGACCTTCGTTAGAAATATTCCAAGCAGCTTTAACGTTGAATGATGGATCAAATAAACGCTTTGCATCTCTCCATTGACCGCCAGGGTACTTCTTGGGATCTTTAAGACTTCTAATTTGGAACACACCCATGCTTGGGCCGTAAGTCTTATCAGTAAGACCTTTATCTCCCAAGGCTTTTGTACGCCCACCTGATTCAGCTAAAGCAACTGCAAAAGCAGTTTGTAGCGCTTTGCCACGGAAACCTTGAGCATGCAACGCTTTTAGCAAACCCTTACGAGAACCAAAAGCCATACCTCCAGAGTCTCCAGAAGCTGCAGTCATTTTATTGTCGCCCATCAAACCATCTAATACAGAAGATCCTTTACCCTTTTGTTTAGCCCAATCCACAGCTCCAGAATCAGAAACGTCTGAGTATGAAAGTGGACCGCCTTGTTGAATCATTGCTAGAAGTTGACCTCCAGCGTAAGCAGTTCCTGATGGAGTACTGCCTCCCAACACAAACTGTGACAATTCTTTAGCCATGTCACCGGACTTATCATTGCTGAATAAACCAGCAACGCTTGATTTAATTTTTCCAAAAATGCTCTTAGGATCTACAGACTGTTTGGTTGCTTTGTCTTTGCGTACTTCAAAGTGAAGGTGCGGACCAGTAGAAGATCCAGAACCTGGTGCGCCCTTTTTACCGCCAGAGTAAGCAATCAAATCTCCCTGACTAACTTTTTGTCCAACTCTTACTACTGCACGACTTAGGTGTGCGTAGTATGTATAAAATCCTTCATGCTTAATAACAACGTATAAACCAAAACTTCTTGAAGAGTTTGGTTGAGTGGTTACTTGGTCTACAACACCATCTGCTGCTGCAAGCACTGGGCTTCCAACAGGCATTGCGTAATCAATACCACCATGATGGTGACGTTCTTTAGGGTTGTTTGGATCAGTTCTCCAACCATATGCTGATGAAACATACTTTGAGTTTGGCGCTGGATTGATTCCTACAGTCTGTGCACCACCGGCACTTGCTGGTCCAGAGCTATCTCCACCACCTTTACCAAATAGTTGGCCAATTGCATTTGAACCGCCACCGACCAAAGCACCAATTAAGCCGGTAACTAAAGCTCCTGGTCCAGTACCTGCACCAATCAACGCTCCAGAACCAGCACCAAGTGCGGTGCTACTCAGCAATGATCCCCAATCAAATCCACCCTTTGCTTTAGCAGCTTTATAACCGCCGTAGGCTGATAGAGCAGAACCCAAAACAGGTATTGCCTTGCCACCTGCGCCAGCAAACTTGCTTGCGCCTCCAGCAATTGCTGATCCTCCAGCCTTAAGAGCACCTCCGGCACCTCCGCCAAAAGCCATACGCATCATAAGGAGGTTTGAAAGGCTTCCCATAGCTCCTGAAACAGTTGCTCCTGCGCCACCTGCCATAGGCATGGTCTCTAGAACGCCTTTGAGGGCCGCTAAGCCGTTTACAACGCCAGGTAGGGTCTCTGCTAGGGCAGCCATGCCGTTATTGACTCCAGCGGCTACTCCAAGGGCTCCCTGATAACCAGCTACAGCTCCTTGCTCAGTTCCTTGTAGAAGTCGGTTCTGTGAGCTTTGAAAGTTAAAGTTACTTGATTGAACGCCACCACCAACGCCCATAGTTCCAAGCATGCCCTTAGCGCTACCCATTTGTTTTGCAGTAAGGGGCTTACCATTTTTAAATCGAGCCATAAGCCCGCTTGTGTATAGGCTGAAGAGGTTTGAATCCCCACCAGCAATAGTCATGATTGTTTGGTACTCAATGCTGTTTGGACTAAACATTGCTTCAGGGTTCTTAGGTGTACGACCCCGGTATATCTTTGTATAAAGTTCGTTAATAATTTCGTTAGGCGGACGAAGGTTTCCTTCTCTATCGCGTACACGAATGCCTAGTCGAAGCATATTCATGCCGTTTTGTCCAGCGTATGCCCCAGCTGCCTGCTCATTACTCATGCCGCTAATGGCGCTCATTCCGCCAAGCTGACTCATAATTCTTTGTGTGCTAACGGACTGTGCGCCGTAACCACCCTGAGACAATATCTGTCCCATAGCCATAGTAGGTCCCATAGCACTTGTTGCGTTTCCGCGACCTGCCATAGAATTAGCAGAAGTAATAACTCCTCTAGCGCCTATTCGGCCTGAGGAGTACATTGCAACGTTTTCAGCACTAAGACGCTGTGTTACTGCAGTCATAGTGCTTGGCATAATGCCCATAGCAGCTGAACCAACAGCCATTGCACCCATTGCTAGCTTTTGTCCACCGGACATAGAAGGCATGGATGCGAGGCTGTTGCCCATTGTGCTAGTAGGTTTACCACTAGCTGAATCTTGTGTTTTAGCAACGCCTTCTACATGTGCACGTATTTTGGCGTAAGTTTTTTCAAGTTCTTTAGCAGTCTTAAGAACGTTTCCAAAACCTTTATTAGCGGTATCAGTTAACTTTTCGACACTCTTTTGACCGGTGAAAGCTTCGTCTCCACCGGTGCCAAAGTTACCTCTAGCTTCTGCCACGCTATCTCACCACCCTAGGTCTCATTGCTGCTTTAGATAAGAAAACTAACCGTTCTCTTACCGTAAGGTTTCTTAACTCTGTCAATGACCAGCCCGGAAAGTACTGGGCCAACATGTCGTATGAGTCAATTACATCTTGGTAACTAGTTTCACGAACGAAACAACTCTGCCAGGGTTAGTGGCAGTTGTACCTCCTGGCCGCATTTTCCGCAAGCCTTTTTAATTTCGCTCAGTTGTGGTCCAGGATTACGTTTTGCAATTTCTTCTAGAATGTCACGGCGGTCTTTAATACCAAGATTCTTGATGCGAACATCTCCTAGTACTGGTTGATCACCGATCTCTGACACGCAAGAAGCTAACAAAAGAGTGTCTAGCTCTGCTGAGTTCTTATTTGGAGCGTTAATGATTTTTGCTTGGACATCTCCGGTAGGCAAAGAAACCTTTGCAACTCCGGCCTTTAAGTTCATAGTAAATCTACGATCATTAATAGGATCTTCAAGCTCTTTAATCTCTACATCCGTATTTAGATCAATTGTGAATGTTTGAACTTCTGGGCACTTATCGCACACAGCTTCAACCACAATTTCTGATCCAAAAGTTGCTTTTCTAATGGCTAGAAGAAGCATCTCTCGATCTCCTGCAAGCAATTGTCCAAACATCTCTTTAGTAACTGGTTTCCCACCTACAGATACGGTTGCTTTTTCTAAGATAGTTAGCAAAGCTTTTCCAGGCTCAGAGATTCGAACAATTGCCTCTTCATCTGAACCAGTAAGCTCCCTAACTTCTGCTGTCTTCATTAGGTTTCCTTCAAAAGGGTCGTATAGACCTCCAGGAAGTTCAACTGTTGTTTCAGGAAGTGATGGGATTACTACCTCGGGGATAGTAGGTGCCATCACTTCCTGAGCAACAATGTTGTTTACATCTTCTAGCAGTTTGTTAGCCATTGCCGGATTACTCGCGGCGTTAAGTGTTGTTTCCATGTTATATACCTATTCTGTATAGTTCTTATTAGAATGTATCTGCAGATGCCTTGTAGTCAGCTGCGTACTTAGCGTCCCAACCTTCATGGACAAGAGTCATTTCCTCAACCATTAGGCTGTTTCCACCAGCATCTAGGTTGCTGTATGAAAGGTTTGTAATCCACGCATTGTATACGCGGAAACGTAGAGCAACGTGTGGTGCTGCTCCTGCTCCTGCATTAGTTGCAGAGGAAACAAGTAGGCCTGCAGCGTTTGGATGGCTAAGAACTGAGATGTCCATATCGCAACGGAAATCTGCTCCAACGCCAGCCTTAGCTCCTGAGCTAATAACTGAGAAGAGACGCTTCATCCAAGCGTACTGTGAGGAATCCCCCAACATTACGCCCTTGCTAAGTGTTACTGGGCTAAACGATGTTTGCCCAGGTAGTTGGTGAACAGTGGTGTTGTAACCACCTTCACGGTATTGGATTGCCTCAGTAGAGACTGTTAGGCCCGATACTGAAGTGAATCCCATCTTTGCACTAAAACCCCAATCCTTAGGGGTAGCTTCATCGCTACTAGGCAAGAATTCAACCAAGAATCTAAAGTTACGGATTGGATCCGTAGCCAAAGTACTTAGTACGTTAGTAAATGCTTGTTGAGCCATTTTTGTTTATCTCCTTACGCCGAGGCGTTTCCAGTGATCTGCCCAATGCTGATCACAATAAACTCTGCAGGATATTCAACAGCTACGCCAATTTCAATATTTACTCGGCCATTGAGAATATCTGTAGCAGTGTTGTTTGATGCATCGCACTTTACGTAAAATGCTTCTGCGGGAGTATTTCCACGTAGTCCACCCTGTGACCAGTATGAACGGAGGAAATTTCCAAGAGCAGTGCGGAGTTGATTCCAAAGCTGCTCATCGTTGTTCTCGAAGACTGCGAAGTTACTGCGATCAGTTAATTCTTTCTTCAAGTAGATCATTGAACGGCGTACGTTAATATAACGCTCACCTGTTGAGTTATTTAGAGTGCGACCACCCATGATTACAATACCTGCACCAGGAACGTTACGAATAGCGTTTACCGGCTTAGATGCTGCGTTAAGTGAGTCAAGTTCAGCGTTTGTCAATGTACGCTCAAGAGCAACTGCGCTTCCGATTTTTGTACCGAAACCTGCTGGTGTCTTAAATACGCCACGAGAAGCGTCTGTCTCTAAATACTTACCTGCTGCAATAGCAGCTGGACCTACAAGGCGAGTTGCGCCTGGTGCAGACTTCAATAGATCTGGAACTACTACCCATGGGTAGTAAATTGCTGCGTTTCCGCCATCTACTGCTCCGCAACCATCGATTGCATAAGTAATAGCTTCTGCAGCTGTAAGGCCTGCTGGTGGATCAATAAGAGCAAATACGTCTCCACGAGCATCTGCATAAGCAGTTACGTCTGTGTCAAGAAGTACTTTGTTAGCACGATCCTGGTTACTTCCACCTGATGCAAACGCATATGAGGCATCAGCATTAATCATAATAAGTGGATTAGTAATTGAGTCAAAAGTTGTTAGTGCAGTCTGGTAGCTAGCACGTGTAGGGGCTGAGCCGTCTGCACCGCTTGTTAGAGACTTAATGCCTGCAACTTCTGGTTGGTTATCTGGAGCTGCTGTACCACTGCTTAGGTTAGTAAGTGTTACGTAGCTAGACGCTGAGTTCACATATGCAACAGCATAGCGACTGTTTGTTGTGGACATGCTTAGATCAGTAAACTGTTCCAAGATGCCATTTGCATCAGAAATGATCAAGTTAAATGATGTAGTAGATGACGCCTTTACTTCAGCTGTTAGTGAGTTACCCCAAGCACCAGTGTTCTTTGCTGTTACTCGAAGTGTGCTGAGAGGTGAGGCTGCACGGTCACGAAGTACAACAGATGCTGCTGTAGCTCCTGAACCTGTAACACGCTTTACGTAAGCGCCACGTCCACCATTGGCAAAAAATGAATACAAAGCCCAAGTTGCTGGGTATGCATCTGAAATGCTGCCAAAGATCTTTCCAAAGTCGTACCAGCTTTCAACTAGCACTGGGTCTGTTGTAGGTCCCTTAGCAAATGCGCCAAGAAACGCTCCACGAGCCACGCCGTTGTTAGCTAGTTCGACTGCTTGAGGCAGAGGAACTTCATTAATGAAGACTCCTGGTCTGCTGTATGTAGCCATTCGGTTTTACTCCTTAGGTTTAATTAGTTTTCTCGGGGTTCCAGGTTATAGATTTATTGTTTGAAACGGAATAGACTGACTGTTGAACGATATTAGAGGAGCTTGCTGTACTGGGAACTTCTGACGAATAACAATAGGAAGAACTTCAGCGCTAATGCGTACGTTGTACACGTTAGAGAATAGGCGCTTACCATTTTGATCAGTAGTGTCCTTTTTTGTAAACCCCAGCAGATCCATACGGCGTACCGTTTTATCTTCTGGGACAACTAGTTCGCCAAAGCGTAGAGGGATGCGCTGTCCAGCTAACATCTCTCCAATAATTGCACGGTCATGGCGAGGTTGACGTGCGTATGTAGTAATTTGATAATCAAGATTTACAGGGATAGGGATTTCAGTTTTGTATTGCTTTGATCCCGCACCGTTTTGACTTACGGTTCCTGGGTCCACACCTTCTGGATAGTAAGGCATAGTAATATTTCCACGGTGTGCTCGAGAAGGATCTTCTGAGTAACCAATAAAATCAATTGTAATATATGGGTATACCTGATCACGGATTTCCATATCAGGTTGTCCAAACCATACGCCTACTGGGCGTTGAGCATTTGCGCTGTCAGAGACTTTTATTCCCTGGAGCATAGCTTTAAGTGCTTTATCTTCATTAAGAATAATAGGCATTAGACAACTCCCATTCCTTTAAGGCTACGAGAGATCCCCGTAGCAAAAGCATCAGTATCGATGTAGTTAGTTAGGAAGTTTCTAAGCACGGCAGATGGAGGAGTATCTTGATCCCCGTACTCTAAAAAGTTTACCTGCGCTGCTAGATGTGGAGGGTAAGAAATGGTGTATTCGCCATTTTCTTGACGGATAGCAAGTTGATTTACAACCGCGTCAGGCCAACCGTTCATACGGCAAAATGTCTTAAGGCGAGTAGTCGTTACAAAAGAATCAAAACGAGCACCTTCAGAAAGGGAGTTAGTTAATAGTTCTGTGAGTCTCACTTACGCCCCGCGATTACTTTAGACGTTAGACTCCCTGCAATCCAGCCAGCTACCATAGAGCCAGCGTGAAACTTGTCTAAGCCAAGTACACCGCGTACGAATTGTTCTCGATCGGCTTCGCTTTCTTCGCGTGCCAAACGGTCAAGTAAGTAAATCATCAGAATCTCCTCCAAGGAAGATGCGGGGTAAAGCTGCAGGGTCCGGATTTCTCCGGCGTCAAGAACAAGAGTAAATGAAAAAGCCCCCTTTCGGGGGCTAATCATTTACTTCTTTTTAATCTTTTTAATGATCTTGGCGTCAATCTTCTTGTCTTCAGCCATTGTCTTTGGCTTTTTCTTTTTGCCGTGTGCATCATCGGCTTTCTCAAATTTTGCCTTCTGAGCAGGGGTCATGCCCTTGGTCATTTTGGCATCCTTCTTCTTATCCTTAGCCTCTGTGTACTTGCCCTTTTCAAATGCAGCCATTACATTCCCTTTTTGCGGACCATTGACTTCTTCTTGACCATTGGGCGGGCATTAGGGTCCGCCTTCTTTTTGTTACGAAGCATCTTAAAGTCTGCTGAATCAATCTTGTTTGGATTTCCAGCTGTCTTAGCTAGCTTCTTTTGCTTATCTGACATTGCCATTAATTTTTTCCTTAATTTGCTATACGTGGAGGGGGTAGGTCATCGGGTGGATTATCGCATAGGCATGCGTATTTGTTAATTTCCACTAACAAATTTGTGTGTTCACACTTATCGCATGGTTCGTCTTTAAATACTGTTTTTTTCATTACTTCTTACCGCCCTTAGGCTTCTTCTTGCAAGCACCCTTGCAGTTAGGCTTTGAGCATCCGCATCCGCATGATTTACACATTATTTTTTACCTTTCTTAGGTTTAGCGACTTTGTCTTTTCCTTTACCTTCAGGTACACAGTTTGGCACCTTCTGGCCATTCTTGGTCTTCATACCAACTTGGACGTATCCGTCCCAACATGGATTCTTAGCCATTATTTACCCTTCTTATGAGGATTTTTCTTGTGCCAGTCTTTGGTGGCCTTTACGCCTTCCTTGACCGTCTTAGCCCCAGCTTTTTTAGTAAGGTTGATCTTATCGTACTTTCCAGCTTTAGCGCTGGCAGCATGATCAACAATGATCTCGCCTTTTTTATTTTTCTTAACTACGTGGTCTGCCCCACCGGCTTTGATTTTAGCCATAATTAGACTCCTGGAATGAATGGGTTGTAGTTTGCGTACTGTAGGAATTGTGGGTCATTGACCAACTCTTCCGCGTTTACCTGGTTTAGATCTAGGCTGATTAGGGTGTAATCATTTCCCATAAGTCCACGAGGTAAGAATTTAGCTGGTGACCAAACCGTGCTTCTAAAGACAACCCGGTCTCTTAGATAGCGGTCTGGGTCCTGGCTAAAATAGTCATCGTCTGTAGTGGTTGTGCCACGTTCTTTAGAGATGCTATTTCTAATAACATCTACGTTAAAGGTAAGGCGCAACTGGTCAACGGTATAGAGACCGCGGTCATTACGCTGCATGACACCTTGCTCAAGCTTTGCAGAGACTACAGGAATAGTGATTTGTTTTTTCCAGCGTCGGCCAACGGCAGAGGAACCCACATCATATATTGGGTCTACTTGGCTAGCAATTGGGTCCCAGGCCCACCATTCAACGTCCATACCAACAGTACGGACAATGTCCTTGGTTACGCCTATCTTGATAGACTCTTTTTCAGAGGAAACGCTAAATCGTCCCTGTACCTGTTCTCCACGCATACTTACATTTTAGGGCTGAATGAAGAAAAAGAAAGCGTTAGCCACCACGTTATTAAATGGGTCTGGGAACTCTGAGCGCACAAATGCCTGGTCGGCGCTGAAGAATAGGCCTTCGTTTTCTCCCGGCTCAAAATGCTCCTCACCAATTGTAGTTTCCCAACCAAAGTGTTGGTACACAACAACACTTACTACGTAGTCAGCATCTTCACTAAATTTCTTAGAAGTTTGTGTTGGCTGCGGCCCAGCGTATATATCTAGGTGCTGCCAGTTGGGAATTAAGGCATCATTCATAAACGCCTTTCTAGCTACAGGCAAAAGTTTTTCGTGCAGCATACGAAGCTCCGGAGTGTCTTTTAATTGCAGAACCCCATATCCAGATTCGTGTGCAGGCCTAGTCTTCTTTAAAGCTTCGTGGTGCTCTAGAGCATATTTCTGAAGGTATTCAAAATCTCTTTCAGATAGTAGGTCTTGAATAACCTTATTCACTCTCAGGCCCTTTAACCTCTTCTACTTTACTCCACTTGCCAATAGGGCATTCGGCAGGAGCAAGCTTAACTTTAAGGTGCATAAAGCATCCGCACTTCTTGCATTGTTGGGTCAGCTTAGTTAAGTGGGCGCATCCGTTGCACATCTCAAGGCGCTTTTTAGCTACAGCGTCTGTGGTGCGGGGGACGTTCTTATCTAGGAGATCCCAAGGACGTGTTGTTCCCAGGTTCTTCTTATATTGCTGCCACAGCGATAGGTTATCTTCAGCCATATTATTCTCCTAAATTTCTACCCATCTGGATAGGTCTTGGTTCTTAAGCATCGATTTTGGGGCGATATTGAATCCTAGCATAGCAATATCCTTGTGACTATAGGTAATCCTTTTACCGGCTTCCCATAAGTATAGGTCCCCAGGGGCTAATAGGTTTGAGACACCGCCTACAGTAATAAAACTACCCTCTTCGGCTTGGATTACGTACACGCCAGAAAAACACGGTATACGAACCCCTCCGGTGTCGTACCAAACGTCCGTTCTAACTTCTTTAATTAACTCTGATGATAGATAAAAAGTTGAATGGGTTCGGCTCAATCCATAGTAGCTGCAGGAATCATCAAGTAACTTTTTTATCTCTTTATGAGCATAGTTAATTGTGGGGTCCTCAGTAAAAGGTACATTTGATGAGAAAACCTTTACCGGTTTAGTCAATACGCTTAGAAGCACCTGTTCTTTATTCATTAAATCCCCCTATTCTTTGACCAAACCATATCAGGGGAAAAGCTGGATCTCTGGGAGGCTCCATCTCATCGTACTCAATTCTTCCACCTTTAATAGGCGGTACAAAAGAAACATTTCCTAGCTCAGCCCTAGTTCTAGCATATATTCGATCAGTCTGCTTACTTCTATCCCCGGTCCCGTCTATATTGATATTAAACTTATTTGCAAAAAATTGTTTTAATAAAACTCCAAAAGGAACCCAATAGCCGTTACGCCTATGTATGGGGTTCGTATACATTCGTTGAATTTGATAGTTTTTGTCAAAACAACCGTACATATCCGGATAGGCATAGGGCATATACTTAGAAAGTATTACTGTTCCGGTAGGGTACTCATCGTTCTTGTATATTGAGACGATATAGGTAAACAAAGTACTTTCTGGCTCAACACAAACATGCACCCAGAACCCATTTAACTTCTCAGGGAAGTCAAACTGTAGAATTTGTGCGCCGTCTAAGTTCATAATTAGTCAACCGTGTTTGAGTCGTGGGTCAACATCCTTTCGGTAAAGAATACGTCATAAGGTTCACAGTCAATAGAGACTACCTCATGATTTATGTCAACCTTATTTAGTGCAACTATATCTAACCAATTTCGTTCTACGTACGACCATACAAGATCTGTAGGCTCTAGATCTAGGGCCTTAACAAATTTTGATTCTTCGTTTCGTTTTACCAAAATATAGTGAGTATCTGAGAAAATATCACCATCTACAACTACGGCCCACTTAGCAATGCGGGTGCGAATGTTCACAATTTCTGTTTCAACAAGAGTTATAGTAGGGTTATCTGTTGTCCAGTCAATTGATTCTAGATCAATATTAGACAAGGATTCGTTAGGGAACCCATCAATATGGGCTGCCCACAACTTATCCCCAACTTTTAGGTCGTGTGCAGCAACTAAACCATTTGGGGTACGCACTAGCGTATTAACGTTAATACTTTTTAGTCCACCACCACCAAAATTTAAACCAGACAAATCTGGAATATAAATTGGATCAGATCCAGGAATTGAAATAACAGTTCCACCGTCTGTAGTAGGTGTAGACGTTATAACTTCTGTGCTGCCACCACCTAGGGGAGTAGTTGTAGCTTGAGAAGGAATAGTTGTATAGGTAGGTCCTGTTGGATTTGTTCCAGTTGGTCCAGTAGTAGCAGGAGTTGTGCCGGCACTATCAGAGCTACATGGGCCGTAACGATCTGGACAACCGTAATCAGTAATACAGTAGGTTTGTGTACCAGGACCGTAAGTTCCATAACAAGAAGTGACTCCAGAACCAAATGTACAGGCAGTACAGTCTGGTGGAGGTGCTGTAGGGCCGGTGGCGGCTGGCACTCCGCAAAACGTTCTACCTAAAGATACTGGAGAACAACTTGTCAGCCCACATGGATCCCAGTAATATTGATAAAAAGTTCCGTACCCATCAGCCCCAACATTTGCGCAGTACCCACCGTCATCTGGTTGGCAACAGGTAGCTCCAGTAGTAACAGCTACGCAAGCTCCATATTGATCTGGGCAGTTTTCTGGGGTTCTGTAAATTGTTTGAAAACCGGCTGAACCTGAACTGGTAGTACAAGGTTGGTTTGGAATTTCTCGTAATATTGGACAACCTGTTACTACCTGTATTACTTCAGTTGCTGGGCAAGGTTCAAATTGACCATCAGTTCTTACTCTATTAACGCACGATAAGTCTGTAGGATCTGTAGGCGTGTAGGTAGAATATTGACGACAAGTAGCTGCACCACCCGTGCCACAAACCTCTGTTACTCGATAAATAGTGGGGGTAGGTCCACCGCCTGTTGGACCAGTTGGAGGGGTGTAAGTAGTACAACGTTTAAATTGGTATACGGTGTCGCATCCCTCGGGAGTTACACACTTGTATCTAATTCCAGTACCTGACTGGCAACTTGCGTTTGCATATTCTTCTTCTCCGCTACCTTCTCCGCAGTATGCACCGCCACATTTAGGGGTTTCTCCAAGACAGTCACCAATTACTGTATTTTGAGTTGTGTCACACCAACTTTGATATGTATTAATGGTAACAAGTCTTTGCCCTGTACTTAAATAACCGCAACCCTCGTAGTATGAAGATGTGCTTTTTGGATTTGTACAGTTTTCTGTTGTACGGCATGAAGGAAACGTAGTTATACCTGCAGCTTCACAAACCCATTCTCCAGAACCCGCTATTACTGTTCCAGTAATATCTTCGTTTTTAAGTTCATTAAGACAAGTTCCAGTAGAATAAGGGCGCAGAGTACAGTAATACTTTACGTTTCCTGTAAGCGGGTCGCAGCAATTGTAAGAAACTTTAAGGGACCCATCGCTATACTTTTTGGTTACTCGTTTTCCGTATCCGTTAGTACATCCGGATAAGCCACCCCAGTATTCACAGTCACCAACTTCTTCGCTAGTAACACTGATAATAGGTTCTATTTTTGTACAAACTCCGGCAGGGACCGTAAAGGTAACGCATCCCGGATCAGTTACGCAAGTATATGGAGCTGTTCGTGTTCCAATAGACCCATCTGCTAAATAACAATTTTCTGTTGTAGGAAGAATAACTCCGCCGGTACCATTTAAACAATAGGTTGGGCGGTAACAAAGAGTTTGTTGTACTGGGGCCGGTTGTTGACCTGGTGCAGTACAGACTGATCTCCAAGTACCATTTATTCGAACATAAGATTGATTTACTGTACGCCAAGTTCCGTTTACTTTTACATATCCGCAAACACCATTGGAAGGAGAGTCAGTAGTGACTGTTCTCCAAGTACCGGCAACCTTGACGTATGTTGCCATGGCTTACACGTACTTCAGCCAGATGTCTCCATCAATTCCGCCAGTTGGTGTTCCAGTAGACGTAAAGATGTTTCGTACAACTCCAGAGCTAGTACTTGCAGTAGTTACGGCACCATTAGTTACGCTAACTGCACCAATATTTCCTGGAAGAACTGGATCTAAACCTCCTTGGGCATGCTGAGTGGCGTGCAAAGCTGCCGCAGCACCAATTGATGCGGGATCAGCTTGAGCTGTTCCAAAAGATTCCCAAGTGTTTGCTAATTGATTCCAACGTCTTAGTCCCATTAGTTCACTCCATACACTAGCATTGTTCCGGCAGCAAAACCGCCAGCACTGATTGTTAACTGAACAGAGGTCATTGGTTGAGTTTGAACCCAAACACCTGCTCTAAGAAAAGGAACTATAGCATTTGCTACGCTCCTATAACCACCTTCAGCTGTTGCAAACTGCCAACCTGAAGAATCTTGAGTGTCCTCAAATTTAAAAGTAAATTTGTTACCGTTAAGGCCCGCTTTAATTCCTGCTAAAGTAAATAACGCACTTGTAATTGTTCCTGATTCATCTACATAACTAACCAAGTCGTTATTTAATTGCACAGTAAGGGTTGCAGTTGCGGATAAGTTTAAGCCTCTAAGAACAATGTGAACGTCTTTATAGTCAGAGTTTACGGAAACGTTTACTGTACGACCCACAATAGTAGCTAAGTTTAATGTTTGAAGGAGATTTTTACCCGCATTATTTTGAGTATCAGAATCAAACCAAACGTCGCCGTCTGTAACGGACGTTGGAAGATATGGACCAATATGGATGGTTTTACCTGGTCGATCATCGGTAAATTGAATGGGGCCAAAATCTTGGCCATTTATTCTAATTGCCATTAGTCTGAAATCTCCGAACCAAACGCATTAAATGATAAAGTATTAGTTGCTGAGTAAATATATACAGCATCACCTGTTTTTAACGTAATACCTAGTGTGTAAGTAATAGTTGATGTGGCTGGAACTGAAGCGTCAAATACTATGTATTGTTTAGAGCTATCTGCAGCTCCGTTTTCACGAATAGAGATTCTATATGTAGACGCTGCGTTTCCTCTATTACAGATTGCAATTGTAGATACTACGGTTTGTATTCCCGTACCTACAGGGCCATAAAGTAAAGTTGGGGTAGTGGCTACCGGTGAATTTTGAGCCAAAATCTTATAAGTTGTTGCCATCTAGGGTCTCCCGTGAATAAAAGGCTAAGTTAGACTGAAGCCTAAGGTCGTCTGGATTTAATTCTACAGCTTTAGTGCCGTAAGTCAGGGCTTTCTCTGAATTTCCTAGATTATGTGCTGCTAAAGCTGCAAAATCGTAGGGCATATAACCCCAAGCAAACTCTTCGCATAGATACTCTAACGGTTTTGAGGTTATCTCTAAGGCTTTTTCTGCAGACGCAAGGCACTCTTCCCAACGTTTTTGACCGTGGTAAAGCTCCGCTAATTCAACATATGCTTCTCGTCTATCTGGTGCTTCAGATATTGCTTTTTTAATCCAATTTTCTTTTTCTCTTGGGTCGGGTTCCATTTTAGATAGGAATCTCATAGAGGCCGCCCTTTCTGGCGCCCACACTGCTTTTGGAAGCGATAAATGACGATTAAGTTCTGCTGTTCCCAAAGCATATTGACCTTGAAAAAATAATTCTCTTCCGTAGTAAAAAGCATTTCTGTCGTCATACGGATCTTCTTTTACAGATTGCGCTAGCAAGGGTAGGTATTGAGATCTAGACTTAGTATTGTCTGCATGGTGGTGTATCTCTAAGTCAAACCAACCTTGGACTTCCTGTATTTGATTAGTTACTAAAACTTCATGAACTGGGTGTTTCCAACGATATCCCGTACGAGTATGGATTTTATCTCCACCATACTGTAGGCCTGGAGAACCGTCAATGTTCCAGTTCCAAGTGTACTTGTACCTAGGTCTAGTAATTCCAGCCTTTAAAGCTTTTTCTAGCTCTTCTTTCCAACCCTCAATTAAAACTTCGTCGAGATCCAAAGCAATACAGTAATCAATATCCCCAGGAATAGCAGCAAGGCTAGCATTACGAGCATCGTCAAACCTCCAAGGTTTTACAGAAATATGCACGACATTAATGCCAAGTTTTTCGGCAAGAGCCACGGTTTTATCTGTAGATCCAGTATCAGCAATGAGTAAATAATCAGCTTCTTTTGCTGATTCATACCATTGTTTTACAAATTGTACTTCGTTTAATGCAATTGAGTAGACCGCGACCTTCATGCTCCTTCTTTCTGTACCTTATTCAAAAGACTGTAGTTTTGCTTTTGCATCCTCCAGCGCTGCTTCAAGTCTTTCTTGTAAACGAGTATCTAGGGTTTTTGTAAGTTCTAATTTTGTAAGCTCAAGCTCTAGTACTGCTATAGCTTTAATATACGATTCTTTTTCTACTTTAGGGTCATTTTTATCACTCATTTTTTACTCCTCGCTTGGATAGGCAAGATCGTAGCCTATGACTGCTCCAGTCTCGTCTTTTACTTCAAATTTCTCCGCCCCAGTTTCTGGGTCAATGCCTAAACTTACTTTAGTTACGCTCATGATAACCTTCCCCAGATTCCAATGGTGCTTGTTGAATAAGTACTTGCTGTAGTTGGTAGGTCACTAGTAGCGGCTACCAATCCGGTCATTCTTGGTGACAGAGTACTTAATGCTGATGGAATAGAATTAAACGCAGTGTACACAGTACCAGTAGTTGCTGCTACTACCACCACACCAATAGCGTATCTGGTACCGGCAACAAGAGAGTATGTAGATGGATACCCCCCGGTAGTGTTAAAGGTACGGGTATACACAGTGTTAGCAGAGCTAAAGATAGTGGTGTCTGAGGCGGTTCTTGCTACCAAAGTAGCGTTACCAGAACCATCTACGGTGTACAAACCAAAACGAACTAGGCTTTGCCCAGTTGTTTGTGTTGAGGCAGAAGCTACAGATAGGGAGCTTACGGTTGCATCCCAACGTGGGGTAAAGAAAGTAAAGTACGTAGTAGAGCTAGATGGGGTACCACTAAAGTTTCCGCTACGTGGGTATACGTCAACCACAGAGGTAGTCTCATTTGTAGCTCCCGCTACTGTTGCTGCAGTCAAATAAAGGTTTGAATCTACATCACCGTTAGCTTTTAAGAACTGAGAGGTGGTGCCACCCTGCTTTATAAACTTATCAGCATTGATGTACTGGAAGTAATCGATAGAGTTAGTAGACCCACCGGTTCCTGATGTAGCAGCCAAGGTTGATCCAGGCTTATCAAATACAGTATTTAGTATTGAGTAGAAGCCATTCAACACAACTGGGGCTACCCCAGTTAAGTTTGAAGTTACTACTTGACAGTTTGCAATAATAATAGCACTTGAAGCAGCAGATGTAACGGCGTTAGTTACCGCGGCAATTACTACTGTCTGTACTAGGCTTAAACTTCCAGCAGTTAAGACGGGTGCAACAGTAGTTCCATTTTTAATAAGAACATTTGCAGTAGCGTTATTGACGGTTACGGCTGTTGTATTACCTCCGTAGATATCAACTAATCCGCTTCCAGTAATGCTTGCAGAGGTAGTTATATCTGTAAAACGAACAAAGGTATATAGTCCTGTGCCACTCTTTGTAAAAGTGCCAGAAACTTCGCTGTTAAGTAAATTTACATTTCCAGTACCACTTGCAGCAGTGCTGGTAAAGTTTGTCATTTTTAACCCTGAAACAGTACAGCCGGTGTTTGTGCTTATCGTTCCAGAGACAACTACGTTTCCGCCAAGAACTCCTGGAGCAGTTAATACCGTGTATTGAGTAGTTATTGATGGGTTTTCAGTATAAGTTCCTGGGTGAATAATAATTGTTTTACGCTGTGCGGTTACTAACGTCAAAGCCTTAGTAATAGACGCAACGGGTGTAAGCAAATCACCATTACCAGTAGTGTCATTTCCGTCTACCTGGCTAACGTGAAGTTCGTAGTCAAAGCCAGCAAAGTTTGCACCTGTTGGTCCTAATGGGCCTGTAGGACCGGTTGGTCCTGTAACAGTAGAGGGAACAGTAGACACAGGGCCTGTAGGTCCGGTTGGTCCAAGAATATTTCCAGTATTAAGCCATTGAGTTCCAGTCCATACCCAAAGATCTCCAACAATAATATATGCATCGCCAATAGAGCCTGTTGGGTGAGCCGCAACTAATTGAGAATACGTTGCGTATGATCCAAGAATACTAAGGCCTGCACCAATAGGTCCTGTTGCCCCAGTTGGACCAGTAGGTCCTATAAATCCAGTATTTCCTGTAGAACCAGTAAGTCCGGTTGCTCCTTGAGGACCAGTTGGTCCAATAGAAACAGAAGTATTCCACACGCTTCCATTCCAAAAAGAAGTAGAATTAGTAAGAGAGTTTATCCAAATATCTCCAATGCTTGGAAATTCTGGGGCTGCTAAGTCGTAAGTAATGTATTGATTACCTGAATTTTCATATGCACCGTTTGCAGAAAAAGCAATGTTGTCGCTACTAGATAAAACAGATACTACGTCTCCAACGTTTAAAGCAAATCTAAAAGTTTCTACGGAAGATCCAGAAGGAACAGAAAGATTTTTAGCAATGTAAACTGAGCCTGAACCTAAATTGTATCCTAATGGAATAATAACAACGTCTACAGTAGCTGCTACGGCCCCTTTATTTGCGGCAATAATTGACGCAACATAGGACTTGTCTGCAGTAAATAAGGTTGTTTGTACATTTTTTAAGGGGTTTGATAAACCTAAGCGTCTTACTGGCATTTATACCCCTTAACCAATTATCACAATTTGACCATTCATTGCTGAATGGAATTGACACACATAATATAGCGTACTTGGAGCACCTACGGGAACAGTAAACGAAATGATACCGGATTGAGCACCGCCATTAGTAATACCAGTTGAATATACGTTTCCTGCCGAATACCCTAAAGAACCGTTGGTTGTTTGAATCCAGAAAGGGTGCCCAGTTGCGTTTACTGTAAAGTAATAGGTATAACCTCTAACAAGGGTTAATAGCGGATTGGTAGCCCCATCAATCGTATAGGAACCAGAACCAGAGTTTGTTACTATAAAGTTTTTTGCAATAGTAAGACCAGTAGCGCCTGTAGGCCCAGTAGGTCCAGTTGCACCCGTAGGCCCAGTTACTGTAGAAGCAGCTCCTGGAGTGCCCGCTGCACCGGTTGGCCCAGTTGGACCGGTTGGTCCAGTAAATGGGCCGCCATTTGTCCAAGCAGTGCCGTTCCAAATATAGATGTTTCCAGAGGCAGTTACTAGATATGCATCACCTGAAACGTTTCCTGTTGATGGTAGGTTTCCAACTGCAGCAACAGATCCTTTAAGGGTAATAGATGTTCCGGCAGCGCCTGTTGCACCTGTAGGGCCCGTTGGTCCAGTCGCTCCGTCTGTACCGTTAGCGCCGGTTGGGCCAGTAGGCCCGGTACTTCCAGTGTTTCCAGTTAACCCAAGACCAGCAGGTCCGGTAGGTCCGGTAGGTCCTGTTGCACCAGATAATCCTTGAGGACCAGTGGGTCCTCCAGAAGGTCCCGTTGGTCCCGTAGGGCCAACAATAGGTCCAGTATTTAACCAAGTATTTGAAACCCATACATAAAGATTTGTACCTATTAGATAAGAATCCCCACTTGTTGGATAAGGCACTGCGGCTTGCAAAGCAGATAGAGATGAGTACGTACCCTTTACGGTTACGCCATATCCTTGAGGCCCGGTTGCGCCAACTGGTCCAGTAGGACCAGCAAGAGCTTTCCAACCAGAGGCAGCTTTAAATTCAACATAGTCAAGCTCCGTATTAAAACGCCAATACCCTAAGGTTGCGTTTGAAGGCCTAGAGCTAGTGGTACCAACTTCGGGATAAATTACGTTGTCATTTCCACGAATAATTTTATTAGTGAAAGTTAAAGGAACATCGCTAGCACTGTAATTTTCTGGTTGTAGCATTCCTTGAATTGAAAAAGAAACACCTGCAGTAGTTGATCTAACTGAGACGGTATCTCCAAGACTTACACCAAATTTAAAGGTTTCAAAAGATTGACCAATACCAACCTCTAAATTAGACACAATGTATGCGTATTGAGTAACAGAATTTGAACCTTGAGGTTGAACCCAAATGTCTACTTTTGTAGCTAAAACGCTACTTGATAGAGTATTTGCGGCAATTACTGATACAAGGTAGGAGTTATCTACGTTGTACAGAATTTGGTTTGTG
>Ga0209087_1000262_pt1 | contig 34690 bp, 54 predicted proteins | sample S_130805_EF_Meta_FD_187321 | JGI IMG/M metagenome (GOLD analysis project Ga0209087, IMG submission 187321) | Freshwater microbial communities from Lake Simoncouche, Canada to study carbon cycling - S_130805_EF_MetaG (SPAdes) (version 2) | ecosystem: Environmental > Aquatic > Freshwater > Lake ... | reverse complement strand
TATGTTGGTTAATTCTTATCTTGGGGGATTGATGAATAAATCAGAAAGCATCAAGGAGCTGGCAACAGCTTTGGCAAAAGCACAAGGTGCAATTAAAGGCGCGGTCAAAGACTCTGCCAATCCGTTCTTTAAAAGTAAGTACGCTGATCTGGCCTCGGTTGTGGAAGCTATCCGCAGCGCCTTTGCTGCTAATGGCTTGTCCTACATCCAGTCCGTAGAACCTAGCGACAAGGACGAAGTGCGTGTTGAAACCACAATCCTGCACAGCTCTGGCGAGTGGATTGGTTGCGGCGTGCTGGCCTTGCCGGTCAGTAAAGTGGATGCACAGGGTTACGGGTCGGCTTTGACGTATGCCAGGCGGTACAGCTTGAGCGCAGCAACAGGAGTTGCGCCAGAGGATGATGATGGCAATGCCGCCACCGTTGCAAAGCCGAGCTTAGTTAAAAAGATGGACGGGGTTGAAAAAGCCCTGCTGGTAATTGGGGTTTCGCCTACTTTAAAAGACCTGCAAGCGGTGTTTACTGAATCGTACAAAGCAGCGCAGGCCGCAGATGACAAGGCAGCCATGACCATCATTACTGCCGCCAAGAACAAGCGCAAAGCGGAACTCTCGCCTAAAGACCCGTTCGTTATTGAGATGGAGGCCAACGAATGAAAGTGATTACCGCAGAGCAGGGTAGTCCTGAATGGCTTGCAGCTCGCGCAGGCAAAGTGACCGCCAGCATGATTTCAAACGTGCTTGCCAAGCCGGAAACGGCTGCATATCGGGATTATCAAGCCCAAATCGTTGCGGAGTTGTTGACCGGCAAACCACAGGGGTCTGACTTTACCAACGCCGCAATGGAATTTGGGACAGAAAACGAACCCTTTGCCAGAAGCGCCTACGAGGTTTCCAGAGGCATCATGGTTGATGAGGTAGGCTTAGTCTTACATCCGACAATTGACCGCGCTGGAGCTTCTCCTGACGGGCTGGTGGGTAGTGACGGGCTGGTAGAGATCAAGGCCCCAAAAGTTGCTACGCACTTGTCCTATATCTGCGCCGGTGTAGTGCCAACAAAGTACAAAAACCAGATGCTGTTTCAAATGATTTGTACAGAACGGGCATGGTGCGACTTTGTTAGCTTTAGACCTGATTTGCCCGAACACCTGCAATTGTTTGTTATTCGGTTCCAGCGCGACGAGGCAAAGATTAAAGAACTCACCACCGCCGTCAATTTGTTTTTGGCACAAGTTGATGAAATGCTAAAAAAACTGAAAGGTATTAAATGATTAAAAAACCGTTTGAAATACGCGAGCTGTCCGGTTCTTTGTTTAAAAACCCAAAGCAAACTAATGAAAAAGCGCCGCAAATGACGGGCTCTTGCCTTATTGGCGGGGTTGAATACTGGGTTTCGGCCTGGACGCGGGAGGGCGAGAAAGGGCGCTGGCAGTCTTTGGCTTTCACCAAAAAAGATGCAAAACCCCAAGTAGAAAAAGATGAGGATATAACATTTTGAGCATCAAAGAGTACGCGGTGCTACACAAGGTGTCCGAGTCCACCGCCCGTAATCGTCTTGAAGCATTGGTCAAGGAGGGCAAGATGAAACGGGTAGAAGGGACTAGGGCGTTACCTAATAGTGGTCGGACTAAGACCATCAATTATCAGGAGGTGGAAAGTGTCTAGCGAATATAACAAACGTAAAAGAGAAGCGGCTATCCAGTATTTAAAAGACAGAAGTAAGCACTTACTAACTACTGGTTACGTTCCTACCGATTCGGCGCATACCAATGTGTCTGAAACCATGAAAAAGTATGTGGAGGAAACCAGCGGAAAAGCGGTTGCCGTTAAGGAGATGAACGGTGGATAAACGAGTGCTAGAAATGTGTCGCGAGATTGATAAACAAAAGTTAGCAACAACGCAGGACGGCGTGACGGCGTGGGCTAAAAAGTTGCTGGATGAGAACGCCGCCCTGCGGGGGCAGCTACAAAAAGAAACGCAGCGCCGGTTCGATGGCAATGAGATTGCCAGTAAAGAGCATCGGGAGGAGGTTGCCGCCCTGCGGGAGCAACTGGCAGGAATTACAGAGGACAGGCTTGAATCTCATCGTAGGTGGGACGCAGAGAACGCAGCGAGGATGAAAGCCGAGGCCGAGCGTGACAAAGTGGTGGCGGCATTTGCTCACTTAAAAAGTTTTGTTTCCGGTGATTTGCAAGAATACGATGCGGCAGAAGTTGCGTCTTTGATTAACGCAGCCTTGAAGGAGGAAGGGAAATGACACTAGAAGAATTTGCACAAGGAGCAGGGGTACGCATTTGCCATTGCGATTCAGAATGGGGTGGGAATTTTGCCTATACAACTACTGATCACCCAAATTCTACGGTCAAAGGATTCAAAACAAAAAAAGCAGCCTACCTAGATTGGCTTGAAGATATGTTTGGAAAAACAACTGGTCAAGCGGTGCTTAAATTGTTAAAGGAAAAAGGGAAATGAGTGACGGGACTACACACTACGCAGGGTGCATCGAAGCGGGGTCAAAACATTACAAGTGCGCTCTGCTGGAGATTGCAAGACTGCGGGATGCTCTGTCGCGGCTGGTTGAGGTGCATGACGCTATGGGCGGGAAATGCGGCACAGTACGCATCGCCGCAGAGGAAGCACTCTTGGGGAAAGCGCAGTCAGAATACATCTGCACTTGCGGCATCAGAGTGACACCGCACAAGTGTCCTACAGATAATGACTTTTAGGGAGAAGAACGGTGGATAAGGATGAGATAGATGCAATGGTAGAAGCGCACCGTCAGGCATCATGGCGGCATGGGTTCCTCTGCGGGTTCGCATGGGCTGCGCTGGCGGTGATCATCGCTGCTGGAATTTGTGCTGTGTGGACGATAGCGCATCAACCGGCGAAGGTAGACGTACTTAAACTGGAGAAGAAGAAATGATGCTACTAGGCGAAACACCGTACACACCTTGCTACGTTCGCAATGAGTTTTTGTTTGACGAGCAGAAAGGTTTTGGTGAATTTACGCCAGCAGTAGTCTTTGCGTTTCGTGCTGAACCTGCACGTGTCCCTATGTTTCAGGTCATGCTTGAGTCAGGGGCGCAATGGGCTAGAGTACCCATACACATGATTTGCAGCAAACCCTGCAAGCCTTTGCCTATTGAACAAGTGTGCTGGTGGGATTCTTACGGCTATGAGTTTTCCGTAGTTGCTCTGCCGTTCCTTAAAAACCATGCCGTTACAGCTTTAGGCCGGGACAAAGTTATCCGCAAAGGGAACTATCTTTTTACTATTGACTGGATGAAAACAGGTTATAGCGAGATACCTGACCAGCACAAGAACCATCACGTTATCGCGCTGGAAACAGGCCAATGGATTGGTTACCCAAACAACCGTTTAATATGGCACGATGAGTCGTGGATAACACCAGCACCCAATAAAGAATGGCAAACGCCTAGCCGTAATTACTTTGTAGAAGGCCGTTAGGCGTAAGGTCTTGTCCCAGTTTTGTCGATGATAAGCGCAGTCTTGCGCGGTGCGACACCTTCGAGCGGTATCGAAAGATGCGTCCAGCGGTCATGCTCACGGATAACTTGGTCGTATTCTAGGTCAGCAGAACGGATAGCTTTTACTACCTCATCCGGTGTCATGCCCGGAACCCGTATATCTGCAGCACAACCTGTCCGGTGTTGGCTAGTATCTTTACTACCCACCGAGTCATTGACCGCTTTAGACCTAAAAGCTGAGTTTATAAGGATATTACGGTCATCTAGTACCGACCTAACAACCTCCAAGAACTCAGCCAGCCGCACCAGATTAGCCAACTCCTTATCCGTGGGCGTGTTGTCAAACTCACGATGATCGGTATGGGTAAGTTCCTCTAGCGAGAAATGTTCACTTAGCTGCAATCTTCTTCTCCATCATTTTTTTTCTTGCAGGGTGGTTATCACCAGACAGTCGTTTCCTGTCATGGTTATATCGGCCTTTCTGCATCATGTCATTAGAGTTGTCTTTTGGCGTACCAAGGAAAAGATGGTTAGGATTAAAACATTTCCTAACATCGCAGGTATGGCAAACAAACATTCCTTTGGGTACTTGACCACGAAACAATTGGTAAGAGTATTTGTGCGCCGTGAATACACCGCTTTTAACTGAGCCAAATTGACCGTATCCAGTTTGTTTGAATATAGCGCCATCCCATATCCAACAATCATTTGGTTTTGCATCTTTATCTAAATGAGCAAGAAAACGGCAATCATTGCTACACCATTTCCCCATAGAACCAGTTGGTGTAAATGATTTTTTGCATGACTGGCATAGCCGTTCTTTGTAGATCATCGACTTGCTTCCCCGCCTTTTACTTTTTCAACAGACCGCATTGCACCAAGGCCAAGCAATCCCATTAAAACTTGCATGGTTAAGTCGGTATCAATAACAGGGAATTCTCCGCTGTACCCAACAAAAACTTTTGCAACAAATCTGATTATTGGTTCAATGACTGCAACATAACCTAATGCAAAAGCACAAACCCAACCAACAAACGGCCTCCATCCAGCTATAAACCAATTTGTTGATTTTGCTTCTTCAATGTTATTTTGAATTTGCAGCTTTGCTATATCCGTTGCCGCCGCAAGCTGGGCAAGTTCGCCGTTCTGTTGCATCTCCAATAGTTTTAACTTAGCAGACTCAGCAGCCGCAGGGTCAGGGAAGAACTTGTCGATCATTTTGCTACCAATGTCGAGTAGAGCGCCTATGGGGAACATTACTTCTTCCTTCCTAACAAAGTATCAACCAGTACGTCAACTTCTGTTGTATCCGCAGTTCCCATCCAATTCGCCCTATTGTTGCGGATGATGATCATCTTTTCCAAAGAGCAGGAAGGGCCGATTTTCTTTAGCCACACTAACGCAAGTTTCTCTCGTTCTATCTGATCGTTGGTGGATAGTGCAATTAGCTTGAAGTCTGAAACCAAACAGGGCTGCTCCACATTTCCAGCACAAAGACTCAGCAGGAAGATGAGAAGCCATGTCCGTTTCACTTCGCCATTTCGGTACTTGCAGCATTAAGTCTAACTTTGATTGCATTTACGTCTTCAGGTTGCACTTTGAAACCAGCGGTTATGTACCCAGCAAAGGCGCCTACTTCGGGCGGTATAGACCCTCTACAGACATACGTTGCACCCTGCTTGGCTTCCCACTCCGTAGTTTTACCTGATATCTCTAGTTTGCTGCACATCACCTCGCCGTTAAGCATAGCTACCATCGCTGCGTTACGCTCAGAACTAGCCGAAAAAAGACTACTCATACTGCCGTCGATGCTCTTATCCCTGCCCTCTTTGCCAATAGCCAGAACGGTCACACGGCTATTAACAACCAAGTTTGCCTTGTAAACAACCACGCTCACGGCATCCGTGTCCTTTTGAAGCAAAGCAGCAATAGGCAGTAGTTTCTCCTGCTCTTTCAAAGTCGGCAAATGGTCTGCCGTAGTGATGGCGTGGAGGATGACTTGCCGTGAATCCCATGCAAAGTACCCAAGGAAGAACAGACTGGCTAGGATTACCACTGCAATTAGTTTAAACGGCGTGTCCACCCACTTGATTAACTCAATACCCTTATCCAAGTACGTCCCACCTTTGGGGTTGATCGTCCCCTTTTTGGGGGTGACCTTTCTAATGACACGCTTCTTGGTAGCCATCAATGCACCTTCACCACCAACGACAGCAGTAACATGATGATTGCACCAGCAACACCTAAAAAGATATGTTCCATCCGCTTAATCCGCAAGATAGTCTCTTTCCACCGTTCGGCACAAACGGCTTCATGGGACATAAACCTAGCCTCTAACTCGGTCACGGCATTTCAACCCAAGCAAGGGTTTCTTCATTCCATGTGTACCGTTTATCGTCAACGGGCATTGGAGTCGGCGCAGTCCACTGGCAAGTCTGCTCAACCAGCGTCCAGCTTGGGAAGGGTTTGGGAGGGATAAAGGCATCACGGGTAGAGTCGTAGGTGAAACCGATACCGGAATAATTCTTACGCATGGCTACACCACCGTCAGGTTGACCGTCTTGCCCGTAGTGAACTCCACCGCGTGTGTTGTAGGAGGTCTGCACCCAGCCTGACCCAAACATTCCTGAGTCGATTACGTCCTGATCGGCAACGATGACTTGGGTGACTATGCCGTTTTCTACTTTAGCAAAGTGACTCAAAATGTAATGCTCCCTGAAGCAGTCCAGTTATAAACACGATAACCACCAGCCACGGTTATTGTTGGCGATCCGGTTGTAGAAGTTGCAGCAGCAAATGTATCAGCATAACGAATTATGACTCTGCCTGAACCGCCAGCAGCACCGTTTCCACCGCCGCCGCCACCGCCGCCGCCAAGATTTGCCGTGCCCGCAGTTCCAGCGGCAGAAACAGCACCGCCCGCACCGCCGCCGCCAGAACCACCAGTTCCAGTTGTTCCAGCCACCTCGTTTCCACCACCACCGCCACCGCCATAAGTTACCGAGGAACCAGATATGCTGCTTGCAAGGCCATTTCCACCGTTACCAGATATTGATGCAGACGTTGCATTTTGCCCAACAGCACTTGCGCCACCGCCGCCGCCGCCAGCATTTTCGCCTATGCCAGAAGCAATACCGCTGCCGCCAGCATTACCTTGACCAGATGGAGAAGCTGCACCACCCGCCTGGGGAGTTCCTAACGAACCATTACCACCACCGCCAGAACCACCGTCTGCACCAGTTGCAAAAGTTGAGCTTCCAGACCCACCACCGCCACCACCCGCTGATGTGATAGAGGAGAACACAGAATCAGAACCATTAACGCCTTTAGCACCTGTTGATGTTGCTCCAGCGCCACCAGCCCCAATGGTTACCGTTAAAGGTGTCCCTGCTGTAACAGAAAAACTTGCGGCTGTTCTGTATCCACCAGCACCGCCGCCACCACCGCCAAAACTACCTTTGCCGCCACCCGCGCCACCAGCAACAACAAGGTATTCAACGAAAGAAGGCGCAGAAACACCACTAGCTAAAAAGAAATTCTTAGCGGCAAACATTACGGTGTGTACCCTTGAGCAATTGAGCCATACCAATTAGTACCGTCAGCAATAAAAGTAAGAATATCCATCTTGCCAGCGGTTGCGGTAATCGTCGGAGCGCCAGCAGTACCAAACTTAACCCCTGTAAATGTCGCCGTTCCGTTTCCTGTTGCCGCCGCTTGTTTGAGCAGCAAGACAAAGGATTTGCCAGCAGTCGCAGTCGGCATGGTAAAGGTGCAGGCCGTTGAAGCGGTCAAGGTTGCGGTTTGTACCGTTCCGCTTGTAAGCGACAAGGTGGAGGAACTTGTAACGGTTCCAATCGCAACCACCGATTCAACGTAATTTGTAACGGTAGGATTGTTAACTGTTGGACTGGTATCCAGCACCATCTTGCCTGTGCCGGTTACTGCGTTTGTCAGCGTTACGCCGCCATAAGTCAAAGCGCCAGAAATCAGCAGGTCGGTGAAGGCATTAGGGTCGAGCAGTTGGAACCTAGTCCCGTCATACTCTACCAAAGCAACTTGTCCTGTGACCATGCCGCCAGCCACCAAAGCTATTGCACCCGTTCGAGTGACTGCTTTAGCGCCCAGGCCATCAATGTTAAGCGTCACCGCGCCGGTGTTGGTAGTGCCTACAACAAAGCTAAATATCTGCCCCGCCGTGTAAGCGGTAAGGCTAGGCGATACGGTTCCCGTTATGGTGTCAGTCCCTGCAACCGTTATAAGCGTGTTAATGCCAAAGTTCTGGAGCTGGCCTAGCCTAACTGCGTCAGTCGCTACCGTACCAGCGCCCAAGTTGGTGATCTTGTACGTTCCCATTGGGATATTGGCGGTCGGCGTAGTCTGCCCGTCTTTGGTCAGAGCTGTGGTTAGACCAGTCCCGAGGTCAGCCGTTAGCGCGTTAAACGCGGTTGAGCTGATGACTGTGCCGCTAACTACGGGTTGCCCCGCGCTGTTTATGTTGAATGTGCCGCTTCCATTGTAAGACACTAGCCACCTCCATCGATATGGTATATGTTTTCAGAATAAAAAGTGGTCATAACAGAAAGTAACCTACCTTTCGTTTCTTGCTGGCTGTTGAGCCAAAGCGTTAGTCAATGCCGCGTTTCTGGCTTGTGCTTCGTTAAATTTCCGCATAAATTCAGGTAAATCACGCAGCGTTTTTTGTGCTTCTGGCCCACGTTGCAACAAAAGTTCAGCAAGTGCGTTTCTTGTAACTTCAGGTGTTTGGACTTGATTCCAAATTTTAGGTATTGCACCCATTGCTGGCAAAGGGTTTCCTTGTACAGCTCCAGCAACGGCTTGACCAACCGCAGGCATTAAACTTAAATCGCCTTCACCAAACAATCGTTCTGCGGTTTGCGATCCTCTGCCAACCGTTTCCAATTCTTTAAGTTTTGCCTCTTTTGCAATACCGGAAGCAAACTTTTTGTAATCATTGCCAAATATTTCTTTGAGTTTATCGCTGGTTCCTGTTTCTTTCCACATTTTAAGCAAGGACGTTTGCCCTGCTTCGGTTCCAACTTTATCGCGCAATGATTGCAAAGCTCCAACCCTAAACGCTTCCAATTCGCTTGCACTCATGCCTTTAGTCAACTCGCCAACGCCTATTGCATCAGTTTTCATTGCGCCGCGACCAGTTTCTATAGCAGAACGCAACTCTGCTGGCCCTGCAAACGCATCACGCGCTTGTTTGTAAATTGAGCCTCCAGCATCTCTAGGCGAGAGCTGATCCATCTTTTTAGTTAAGGCAACCCGTATTCCATTAACAGCGCGGCTTTCGGCTGTTGGCGCAAAATTTACTTTTTCTTTTTCCGCAATAGTCCAGAGTGCTTTTTTAACCGTATCTAAAGCGTCAAACGGAATGTCATCGCCAACCTTTAATTTAGAAAGGTCAATAGGTATTTCACCCTCTCGACGTGCTAAATCAGCCGCCGCTTTAAATGCCGCAGGTTCGCGGTTAAGAATCTTCATTAGATCATCATCGGCGCGAACAGATAAACCTTCCAATTGCGCTCTAAAAGGTGCTTGTGCTGCTTTTTGTGTTGCTTCCAAAGCATTTAATGACGATACAAACCCTTTTCCTTGCGTTCCTAACGCTTCATCAGCGGCAGTCATAATACGTTCTGTTCTGCCTGTTTGCCGACCGCGAATCAATTGTTCAGTCAAATCTTTAGTTTTACCCGGCAAAGTAGCCAACACATCAAGCAACCTTTTACCAGATTGTCCTGATACGTCTGCAATCGTAGCTTCTGGCCCAAGAAACTGAATATCCGCAGCGCGTGACGGGCTGGCAGCACCGCCAGGACGAACAGGTATGCCGCCGCTACTACGCGACAATGCTTCAGCCAATTTGGTACGCGCATAATCAGCCGCCGAGGTTTGGCTTAACCGCTGCGCGACATTACTGCCAACCGCGCCAACAGCACCTAATACGCCTTGACCAGCAACGCCTAAAGCGCCGCCTTGCGCCGCGTGTTTTAAAGCATCAGCCGCAACGCCACCCATATCCTCTGCGGTAGACTCGCCAGCGCCAGCAATGCCGCCTTGAATAGCGCCAACTTTACCAGCAGTCAACAGCCGACCTGCCGTTGTTGCAACAGGTGCAATAACGCCTTTAGCCGCAGCCACAGGAGCGCCGCCAATTAGCATCATCGGAGCCGATGTCATCGCAGAGGTTAAAGCGCCGGTTACTGGGTATTCTTGCCTAAATTGTTGCGTAGCACCACGGACATAATCCCGCGCCTCTTTGTATTTGCCAAAAGGAGCAGCGGCAGCACCCACTAACTCATCAAGAAACCCCATTGTCGGCCCTTGTAAGGCGTTTATAGCGCCTTGCACGCTTGAGCCTACGGGTACGCCGCCAATGTTAAAGTCTGCCTTTCTACCGGCTTGCATGGCGGGGGATTCTTGCGGCGCGGCTTTGTGAACATCACTTGCCATTTTCCACGCCGTTTTTTCATCTGGCGCGTCAACTTGGTATGTGGCGTTGCCTACATCAACTTCAAAGGTTGCCATTACCTAATTCTCCTAACGGCTCCAGCAGGTGCTATTTGTCCTGACGAGGTTTGTCCTTGTTGCTGATACGGTGTAGCTTCATATTTCAATTTGCCATACGTTTGTTCGTAAGCATTTTTAACTCGGGTTGAACTAGACGATAACTGGTTATTTAAGTTAGTTAAAGCCGCCCTATATGCGTCCGGTGTTTGCGCTCCATCAAGTGCAGCCAATTGCTGTTCAAGAATAGGCCATTCTTTTTCAGTCACCCCACCAACCGCACCGCCAGTTTTAGAAGCATCACGCATTGCTTGCAAAGCATTAACCGCAGACTGCTTTACCAATGTACTTTGCAAAGCTCGCGCATTTACGGCTTTATCAGTCATATCAAACGTGCTGTATTGATTTGCTCTACCAACAATATCAGGCAAACCAGGATGATTTTTTAGTTCATTTGCTACATTAGTCAACCGTTCCATGTTTTGCAAAGCAGATTGCGCGGCTACGTTTTGCTGCGGTTGTGCAACCATTAAAACCTGCCGTTCTTTTGGCGTGACCGTATTGATTAAAGGTTGCGCCTCTCCTGCTTGAGTAGCGGCTTGCGGTGCGACTTGAGGCATAGCGGCGCGAGGCATCCCTTGCGGCATAGCAGGACGAGGTACACCTTGTGCTGGAATAGGCGCAACCGGCTGGTTAGGCATTGCTTGTGGACGCGTTTGTACGCCAAAGTTAGGAGCTGGTGCGTTTGCTGGCAGTCCAGATACCGGTGTAGGACTTAAACCAGTTTCATAACCTAATTTAGCCACATCAACGCCAGCTTGCGTCAGCCTGATTCCAAGTGAAGCACGCTGATCTGCCGACAAATTGCCAAACTGATACATATCCATATCGCGTTTTAGCGCAGCATCAACGGTTCCAGTTGTAAATTGGTTTAATGGTTTAGCTGGGCCTGTATCTTTTGCGTTTCCTTCTTTGTCAAAAACAAAACGGTGAAGAACACCATTGACTTCTTCATAATATGGCGTAGTGCCATATTCTTGTTTTTGTGGCGCGGTATAAACAGGTGCAAATGTTGTCGGATGAATTAACGATTCACCTGCCGATAGTTTAATTGGAGCTTTAGGCCCAATCTGCGACAACAGTTGCGCCATTGCCATTTGCTGCGCTTCTGGCGTTTTAAACTGACCAATCATTTCAGGGTCTATTTGTCCAGCGCGGCGAGCTGTAACGGCAGGCATGGCAGCAGTAGCCGATACGCCTGGCATTGGGTTACCTTCGTCATCAACCATTGTAGTCGGCGGTTGCGCGGCTCTTTCTGGTACGGCAGCAGCACCAGCAACAGCAGGAGCAGAAAGCATTTTTGCAAGGTTAGTAAAGTCGGCAGACTGTTCGCCGCGATACTTTTCACCAAGTGCTTTTTCTTCCTCCAGCCCCTTCTTCTGCATCATCATTCCGGTAAAACCTTGCAGCATTTTAGCAAGCCCTGCCGTAACCGGAGTGCGAGCCTCTATGCCGTTGTAGCTAAACCGTTCGTTAGGCTGCATAGATTGCGCCTGGAGCATTTCAGCCATTTTCTGCTGTTGTGCAATACGCCGCTGCTCCGTCTGGTACGGACTGGGGACGTTAAAAGCAACCGTAGTATTTGCCATGATTTATCCCGGAGAGTAACCGCTGTTGAGGTAATCCGCGTTTGGAGTTGCAGACCCGCCGCCAAGTGGCGACGAACCTCCCCCAAGTGGCGAACCTCCGCCTTTTAGCATTTTAGCTAAATCCATCAAACCCATGCCCATACCGCCACCACCAGCAGCAGGTGTTCCAGGCATCTTAAAAGTATCCTGCGGAACCTGCGTAGGGTCTTGCAGCAAGGCAGCTAATGCCATGCGCTTTTCGTCAGGGTTAAAGTTGTGGTATTTGTTCATTCCATTGCCTTTAAGCAAGAGTTAATTGAACTTTTTAAGTTATTCATTTTTTGTTTATACATATTAAATAATTTTGCGGCAAACTTAACGGTTTAAAAAAGTTTATTTTATCCATAAAGTTCTTTTTTTAAATTTTGCATAGGTGCAGAAACCGCACCATTTATCATTTCAATTCGTTTTTTATATTCTTTATGTTTTTCAGGGTATTTGGTTTCAAGATACTTACCATGCCCATCGTCCCACCAAGCGGAGCAAGTCATACATTCAGGCGCATGGGCCATGCCTTGCGTGTAATAATCTTGTTCTGCAAAACCATGTTTTTTTATAAAGGCAATTACTTCAAATTGCGTCCAAAATTCAACAGGATGCAAAAACTCAATTCCATCAATTATTTGACCTGATGAGATTGCCCCTTTGTGCTCGTCTGAATTTTTTTGCCCCCGTATAATTAGTGTAATTCCGTCTTGTTTCATTCTCCTATACATTGGTTCCATGATTGACCTGTAACAGCAAGCAACACGGTCTTGCATCAACGGAGAAACACCGGCGTTTAAAGCATGAGCATGGGCGGTTGAACCGTAAGGAACTAAATCAGAAGGAATGCCATAATTTTGTACAACATCAAAAACTGAGGATGAAACCTCAACAAAGTGAGGAATAAATTTTTTTGCTTGTTTGATAATTTCTAAAGTTTCAGGAAACCCATCGCCAGCGTTAAGCCAATAAACGGTTATTTTTTCAAGGAAAGGACGAAGGAGTAACAAACAGGCTAAAGAATCTTTCCCACCAGAAAAATTTAAAGCAATGCGTGTATGGCGATTTAAAATGCTTTTTACCGTTTCAGGTAAAAATGCGCGAAGGTCAAATACTGGATCAATGCGTTTTGACAGATCAACCATTTTTGCAAAAGATTCCTTGCTGTGCGTAAAATGTTCCTTTCCGTTGCATTGAAAATCACGACAAACTTGTGGCCTCGCCTCATAAGCCATGCAAGAACCATTTGAGTACGCGGGACAATGTGATTGCCCCCCTTGTTTAACCGGAGTCACTACTTCCCTTCCCAACGCCTTAGCAACGGCACGAGCTTCTACCTCGGTAACGGGCAATATCATTTGCGTCCCGCCAACTTCGCAACACTTACCGCACCCGTTTTTGCACTCTAAGCTCATTAATAAATAGCCGCCGCAGTCATTCCCGCGCCAATCAACCCTTGCGTCCCTGCCGTTTGTGCATTTGCATTGGCAGATTGAATTCCATACAAACCCATATTAGCTTGGCCTTGAGCTTGTGCGCCCTGCATTATGGGAGCTGGTGCAACTGATTGACCTTGATAACCTTGAAACTGCGGCATCTGAATCTGACTACCAGACATAAGGCCAGTTATCTCGTTCAAAGGTTGTTGGCGCAAAGCAAGTTGACGTTGCAGTTCGGCTTGTTGCGCTGCGTTCTGCGATCCCATTTGCTGCGTTGCTTGCCCAAAACCTTGCGCTTGTGCGCCTATGTCAAGATTAAGACCCTGCAAAGCGGCTTGTGAAAGCATATCGTTTTTCTGCTGGTTCACGTCCAGCATTGCATTCTGGTACGCTTCGCCTCCAGGCACTAAACCCTGATTTGCAAGCCTAGTCCTCGTCTGCGCGTCCATCCGTTGTATCTGCGGCTCCAATCGCGCCATAATCGCAGCTTGTCCCGTAGTGCCAGCATTGACCGGCATCCGCGCAACATTAGACAAGTCCATCTGCGTTTGTAGCGGCCCGCCAGTAGGAGCGAAAGCAGTACCAAGAACACCGCTTGCAGTAGCCGCGCCACGCTCGCCGAGGTTAGCCAATGCCCCTTGAACGCGTTGCTGCGCTTCTAGCGTCGATTGCGCGGTAGGGGTAAGGTTCTGGGTTACGGTAGGCTGGTCGCCGTTCCACGTTACCGTCTGACCACCAAGAGGGCCGACGATATTCGGGTTGTTCATTTTACCGGCAACGCGTGCGGCTTCTACGTTAGCTGCACCTTGCGCTGCGGCTGCACCCGTGTAATCAGGTGCTGGTGGTGGCGAGGGACTATCTTTGCCCATTGCAATCTCCTAAAGTTATGGGTACAATATTTTTATGCCCATAAAACACAAACCCCACGGAACTCTTGAATTCCGCTTTTGGTTGAAAGTGGAAAAAACTGATAATTGCTGGAAATGGCATGGAACCAAACATACGTTTGGATATGGAATGATTCAACGCGGTATAAAACCGCATAAAAAAATTACTGCTCATCGCGCTTCTTGGGAAATTCATTTTGGTTCTATTCCATGCGGAATGAATGTTCTTCATAAATGTGATAACCCAGAATGCACAAATCCTAACCATTTGTTTATAGGAACACTTCAAGACAATTCTAAAGATATGTACCAAAAAGGGCGAGGATGGCTTGCTAAACGGCGAAACATTTAATACGTTTCCCATATCGTTCTCCGATATACCGGCAGTTTTCATGTGCCAGCGTCAAAAATACAATGTCACCATCCGGGCGACCGTCTTTAATTCTAGCTTCCTCTGCAAAGCCCATTTTCTTTACCAGGCGGAGGCTTTCTTCATTCTCGCTTCCAACTGGCACTATAATCTTTTCAACTTGACAAATATTGAACGGGTAATCAAATATCGCCGCTAAATACTCAGGGGTTAAACGCCCCTCTATCGCTATGTGACACCAAATGCTTTTATGGTTCCAGTTCTCATAAATGACACCAGCAACCAGCTCTCCATTACGTTCTAATCCTATCGCTTCTGAGCGTCCTTCAAAGTAACCGCCCCGTATTCGTTTTGCTACCCATTGGCCCACTTCGGAGCCTTTGGTTATATTCCAGCCCATCCGGTTTGATATACAACGTCTGTTGCCGCCCACTCCAATTGAATACCAGAGCTGCTGCTTTTTAGTTGTATGCCGCCGCAGTAACCTAATCCTGTTATGCCTTGCCAGTTGTTTGTGATCTGTAGCCCCGAACCCCATAGCGCAGTATCCCAAACGCCTGTGTCCCATAAACCAACGGTGGTAGGACTAAAGGACAGGCTGGCGGTGCTATCCGCTACGTTAAAGTCTACATTCATGCCTACGAATACTGCGGGCGCACCGTCAGTAAAAATGCTTGGTCGGGCGCGAGTAAAGTATTTTTTAACGCCGCGTGACTCGTAGTAATTAAAGGCTTGCAATACGTTTGTTTGAATGTTGCTTGTGCCATCTACATAGGTAGAATCCCACGCCTTACAAACAACGCCATTGCCGCCAAAGTAAGGATTGTCGTTAAACGTTTCCCAACAGTTAGCCGCCCACCCTGTAAAGTTGCACCAGCTTTTGGTAATGTTGTTCATTACCCATTGCTCTTGCTGGCCTTCCGCAACGGGTACGTTTATCCACAAGGCGTTATTTTTGGACGAATAGAGTAATTCCCACCCAAAATTAGAACCGTAATTGGTTGTTGCGGCTGTAATCGCGCCCTGTATCTTATTACTCAAAGCTACGCGAGGATCAAGCCTGGAGCTTTGCAAAGCCGAAGCTAAAGGCAAAAGACCGTCTAAAGTAATTATTAGCAGGTCACCGGAATACTTCAACATACATCGGTTGCCAACTGGGGAACCTAGCTTCCATACGCCAGCAGAAGCCCATGTTGCATCGCTTGACGGGTCTGTGCCGCGCCAAACTATGACCTCGCCGTTGCTAGTAACAAACACTAGGTTATCATCCGCGCCATAACCTGCGTCCAACGTCCAAGTATCAAGGTCAACCAAGTGACCGCCATACTTAGCGATCTGACTCATATCTAAGACTTGAGCCACGCCACCCACAGCACCAGTAGGCAAATACCACGCTTTTAGCGTGTCTTTCTGAATAAACCAGACGCGGTTTTTAAACAGCGCAATATTGCTTAACGTGGTTGTAGTTACGCCGGTAATAGCTATTGGCGAGGAAGAAGCGGTAATGCTTTCCCACGTTGAATTATTGTAGAGCAGCGGAGCATCTACCCCATTAACGCAGTACAGATAGCTTCCAGCGGCTGTGGTGACGTTGATATGCTCCCACTTGGCGTTAGATAGCCCCGTCTTAACAGCGGCTCCTACAGCGCCCTGTGTCGTTACGTCATATATAGAACCGCCAGCCCAAGCAAACAACTTTTCAACCGTTCCCGTTGAATAATTGATTAGGGTTTGAACTTGACCTGAAATACCCGTAACCCAATTAACAAACCCGCCGCGCAATACGATGTTGGAAACAGACGGGAAAAAGTTAGTTAACTGAACCGCATCCATCGGCTCCATGTTGGCGATAGAATCACGCGCATTCCAACCGCCTACGGGAGCTGGTATTGAGGCAACCCTTGCTGCTGTACGTTGGACGAGAGGACGCGCCATGCTATAATATGCCCATAGTTTTTATACGGGGATTATTATGGAAAAATGGCGCGACATAATTGGGTTTGAAGGAATTTACAAAATTTCGGATCATGGACGCATTCTTTCGATGCGAACTAACAGCATTAAAAAATTGACTATTCACAGTAATGATCCACGTCCTTATCTTGGTCTGTGGAAAAACAACAAAAGCACTATTGTTAGGCCACATAAACTTGTTATGGAAGCGTTTGTTGGAAAACGTCCTGAAGGTATGGAATGTTGCCATAATGATGGAAACCCTCAAAATAATCATTTGAGCAATCTTCGTTGGGATACTTCGAAAAATAATCATGCCGACAAAGTTAGACATGGAACTACTAATCGTGGAGAACGATGCGGAACGGCAAAACTTACTCAAAAACAAGTTGATGAAATTCGACAAGATAATCGTTTGCAAAGATTGATTGCCGCTGATTATGGGGTTCATCAAAACACCATAAGCAGAATTAAAAATGGAAAACGGTGGCAACATAGTTAATTGCTTCCATAGTTGCTGTCTGGGATATTATCGTAGCCAATTAGCACAGTCCCCGGACGCGGTGCAAAACTCAAGTTTGCCGAGGACATATCAAGCGCCATAGCCGCTTCAAGCTCAGAGGAATAGTTCCTGTACATTGCGGTCGTATCAAAGCCTTTGCCCTCAAAGTATTTTAGCTTTGTGAACAACACCATTAGGCGAGAAGGGTAAATGCAGGTGTCGGTATCTGCCGTAAAGCTGGTCTTTACAGTACCGCCAGAACTTGCCGCCCATCCGTTAGAACGGTACTCGTAGCCTAGCAATTCGGCGTTAGAGAAGCCAGGCCATATCTGGAAATACGAACCAAGCAAACGCCAGCGGACGCGAGGGCCGGTAGAAATATAACCCGACAATAGCCATTCCCATTGCTGCGCGTCCTCTGGCCCTAGCATTTCCCAATGCTTGCTCTTGTCCCACATAGTACGAGGCACAAGGCTTTCGTAATCGCTAGGCAGGTCATACTTCATCTTCTGGAAGTAAGCCGCCGCACCCGTACCAGCAGCCGCAAAGTCTTGGTTTACCGTAACTTGGGTGGAGGAATCAACCGAGCTTATAAACGTATTCTGGTTGATGCCTGTCCCGGTCACCATATATGTTGTATCTAAACCTACGGTCGTAGGTATGCCGGTAATCGTCCTTGCCGCCGTTGTCCATGTCCCAGTCGTCGTAAGGAACTCGGTGCTAAACAACTTCTGTTTAGTCATCTCGCGCCAGTCAAACTTACGCAGCAGCTCGTATCCGCAGGCATTCATCAAAGCAAGAATCTGGATCACGTCCTGATTTGTGTTGCCTACGACCGAAGTAGGAGTAGAAACTCCCAACTCGTTTGTTACTTGCTGAACCAACTGGAGCATCGAACTCGACATAACTACACCTCTTTTTTGGGTCTGCCAGCCTTACGTTTTTCGCTCAACAGTTCTGCCATTTGAGCTTTTAATTCGTCCAGCTCATTCCTAGTTTTAGCCAGCTCTGTAGAGCTTTCCGTCTGATTCTTGCTGAGTAAGTAAGCCCTTGCTCTTTCCCGCAAGCCCGTCCCGCCCATTCCTATGCGTTGCAATTGCCCGTCAGAAGCGGTAGCAACCTGCTCTACGGTCTGAAACTTAAGAATCTGCAATTCAACCATTTGGTAATCGTTAAATTCTTCCGGCTGGTCTTTGTTCCAGTCTGAAAGGGTTGTACCTATTACAAGCCCAGTATCAGACTTCATCTGGAAGTACATCCATTCACGCGGGAAACGCGCCTTATGATCTTCACGGACAGGTTGATCTATTATGTTAGTTGTATCGCCAGTAATAGTAATTCTTACAAAAGGCCGGTCTTTGTGCGGTTCTTTTTCGTGAGTGTAAAACTCAACGTTTATATTTTGATTTCCATTACCAACGTCGCTGTCTAGCATTTTCTTCTCCTGTGGGGATTAGGTTCGTGTACCGCTTAAGCTGTACCACTTTGTTGCAGATACCGCAAAAAATATGCTGCTGTAATTGCTTGCAATAGAAGCAAACGTAGTTTGATTTATCGTTGATCCTGTGTCATACGGATAAACCTTGATCGTGTTGGCGCCAGAATTAGCAATAAATATTGTCGCCCCCATTTGTGTAGGAGGAAGCAATACGCCAGTACCGGAAGCTGCGGTGTCAACAGAGTTATAAATCCGCGTCAATTGCAACGCATCAGCCCTTGTCGAACCCACCGCAGTCAACCCATCAACCCCATCGCCGCAAATGGCAACGGTCATCAGGGGGGTTGCCCCTGCGCCCATTACCCTTGACGGAATAGTCATTACGCGCCGGTCATTGTTGCCCAAACGGTTGCAGAAATACCGAAGCAAAGCATTGTTTTGCCATCAGCCAGCGTAACCGAGGTTGCGGCAGCGTTCATGGTTGAGCCGGTTGTAGGATAAACGCTAATCGTTTGGCCCGAGTCATTCCGAATGCCAACAATCGCGCCCATTTCCGTAGGCTGGAGCTTTACGCCTGTAGAAGCCGAGCTGGTTGTAATCTTGTTAAAGACTGCTGACAGTTGCAGCGCATCGGTTGCCGAAGAACCAACAGCAACGAGGCCGGTAGTGCCATCGCCACAAATGCTCGTTGTCGAAAGCGGGGAGTTACCAGAAGCAAGAACGCGTGAAGGGATAGCCATTTTTAAATCCTTTGAGTTAAGGGAAAAGTCATGGCTTTCGCCATTGCGTGTAACAAGCCGGGGCCACAAACTTCAATTACAACATCTTCCTGTGCGAATTCTCGCGCTAGGTTTTGGAAGTCTTTTACTTGCTGGCACATCCACGGAGCCGCTTTAAACTTTCGTTCGTGAATTGTAGCCGTTATTACATTCTCCCCGTCATTAGATTCTTGCTTGTAAACGTGGTGTTTATCGTCGGAGTAACTACTGTCCATGCCAAACAAGTAAATTCTGCGATAACCCTTTAGCTTGGCAAGAATCATTGCCAACATACCGACCGTAGTAAAACCGCCCATAAGATGCACAGGACGGTCTTTCTCGCTCTCTAGGTACTCGTACACTCCCTCGGTCTGAACGTGGACTAGATCGACGTTAAAGCCGTCCAAAGCGTCAAATATGCAGGGGTCGCATTGCGAGGCGATGTAAAACTGAGTTTCTTTGCGCGGGTGCTGCAAAAACCTGACATTTTCAGGTCTGGCGTCTAGCATTACATGACCGTCTGGGACTATGCCGCGCTCTATCAACCAGTCATAAGTGCCGTTCATCGACCAAATTCTAGCGCCATTCTGATACCTTGCCTTTAACTGAGGAAAGGACTCATCAAGGCTAGGCGCACCGCCGACAATACAAATACTTTCTTCGTTTGACTCCGTATCAAAATCAAACCAAGAAAGCTGCCTTTTGCAAGACAGCTCCACATTCCCAAGCATTACGCCTGGGGATGTGTTTCCAACTACGTCTAAAACTGCTTCGACCATTAAGTGATCTGGCCTTGCAGATGAGGACGGTTAATCGTTACCGTCACCGTTGAAGTGCCAGCAGCAATCGTAGCCAAGTTAGCCGAACGAGCGCCAAGAATCTGGAGACCCGCAGAAGCAAGAACCTTGACCCGACCAGCAGTACCGGACAGGAACAAAGTAACTTGCGGCGTAACGGCAACTGCCGTTTTCTTGACCACCGCATTACCGTCGATTTGATACCAGCCGAACGTGCCAGCCAGATTAGCCGACATAGCGACTGCTACGGGGCAAGCCTGATTACCAGTATTCGGGACAAGTACCGTTTGGTAGGTCGTTGAATTATACGAAACCAACGAACCGACCACCGTCGAAGCAACGCCAACCAGCAGGATAAATTCACCCTCGCCATAGGTAGGATCGTCAGCACGCACGATCTTACCGAGGACGTTCGGAGGCGTAGGAATGACTGAAGTCGTACCAGTCGAAACGCCACTAGGTGAAGTTACCCCGGTGTCAATGGTTGCAATCTGAAGCAGACCGCTTTGATTCTCTACAATAGTGTAAGCCATGTTTTTTCTCCTTTAGGCGATCAACACGCCGCAAAATTGCGGCCCGCTGCTCGTCAAATTTCCGGCCCACCCAATAAGCTTAACAACCATTCTATTACTTTCAGCCTTGCGGCTTACTGACCATTTCTGGCGGGGAAACTTCTTCGAATCTCCCTCACTCGCTTCTTTTGTTATACGAGTGTTTAGACTATCGCATCCGTTATTCACGGTTTTCTCACTTAGTCGTTCACGCTGCACGCTTACGCTGCTTGCGCCCTGTTGCCCACTTCTGGGTTTCCAAGTCAATAAGAGAAAATTTATAGACGCCATTTGCAAGCTCAATGCAAAGTAGGTTTAGCGTCTTGGTTGACAGCCTGACGTTCGCCGCCAATCGGAACAAAGTTACGGTCTGCGTGCGGCCTGAACATCATGTACTTAGTGTTCAAGAACCACATATGACTTGCAGTAGCTGCCGAACCGATACCACCGTCCAGCACCACGTCAGAAGCCATACCTGCGCCATAGTATTTCAGCGAGGCAAAACCAGCACCGGCAGTTGAATTACCGCTGTCAGAAATGCGCTGGATCGACTGCAAGGACTGCAAGTAAAGCCTATAAAAAATATTATCTGCTACGATTAGGTCCGGTTTATCAATTCCGCGAATCAACTGCACAGCAAGCGAATCCATATATTGCTGGATGTTGGAAGCAGTAACAGCAGCACCACCGTTCGTTACGCCCGAATAGGCTACGGACTGCCAGAACGTATAGGTTGCGCGGTTAATACCACCGTAAGTTCCAGAAGAAGGCGCATCAGGAACGGCAGCGCCGAGGCCCGTGATGTTCTTTCCGCTGTTGCCGGTTCCGTCCAGATAAATATCCGATCCAATACGGTTAGCCAATTGCGCTTCAGCCACATTCATACGACCGTCCAGCAGGTCAATGATGGCCTCTTTGCCGCTGTTTTGGATCATTTCCAGACCGCTAATCGAAACCGCTGATGCGTACTGGGTGATACCAAACTGCGCCGCCGAGATGGGGCTGTTTTGCGACACGTTAAGCACTTCATCAATTTTGTTAACGTTTAGGCTCTTTATCCTAAACTTCAATATGTCACCATATTGTTCAGACTATATCATCCCTTTCGGGTGGGAAGCTCGTGGGTTCATTACCGCTTTCGCTCGGAACCTAGTCGTTACACCTTCTGTATCCCTCAGGCTTTCGCCTTACATATACAGCTTGGCTCGGTATTATCTTTAACTTGCTTACGGTTAAAGGTTTTCACCGAATTCATCCCATTTGCTTTGTAAACTTGCTTAATGCAAATAAACAGAGGGGCTAGAAGTCAACCCTGAATAACTATTGGTATTATTTGAAGCCGCGTCATTGTACATAATCTCCTGGAGTATGATATTCCCGCCGGAAAAAGTCTTAACATTCCCGCGTTCCTTCAAGCGCCGAAGTAGTGCATTGTTATTTGTCCTATCGTTACGTTTCGGCTCTTTATCCGAAACCTGCACATTCCTTTTATGTGCAGAGCAGACTATCTCATCGCAAGTTTTTCGCTTGCTTGGTGGCACTAATCTTTGCGCCATGACCTTTCGGCTTTCCAAGCTGCGCCAATCTACGTTTTAAGTTGCTTTCAGGTGATTGCGTAAAAGTTCCCGCCCTCGCCTTTGTCGCTAATTGTCCTCTGGCAATAGCATAAGGTGTTGGTTGAAACGAAACTTCATTTTCGTTTAGCAACAAGCCTTGCGCCCTGTAATGTTTCATCCAAGACAACTCGCGCTCACGCTTCTCAATCACCGAAACTTCTGCTGGCATCGTTTCAAGCACCCGCATCTGAAACTGTCCAGCGTGATCGTTCCACGCTTCTTGCAACTTTGTAGAGCTATGCTTTCCCGCTTTCAGCAAACTTCTATGCTCTCGCATTCGCTTGCCAGGCTTACCTGCTGTGCAACCTATGTAAGCCGCGCCGGTACTTGCATCCTCTAATCCGTATATTGTCACCATTTGGGATACCCCTCTGTGGTTGATACTTACGCTTCGCGCTCGTGGGACTCAGCTTCCGCTTTGTCCTAGTCGTTACACCTTCAGCAACCTTTTAACTTTGCCGCTTGGCTCGGTGTTGGCATCGCAGCTTTTCACCGAATTCACGAAGTTTTTTAACGTCTAATTTAAACGTTATCTGCCAGCTCACCGGAGCGACTTTGAATGTTGGTCGCAATGATGTCACTGACAGAACTATTGGCAAATGCCATGATTTAGCTCCTTAGAAAGTGAATTAAAGCCGGTCACTCATGCTGTCAAATTGCTCAGCAAGTAGCGCCCGACGATCTTGCGCTTTGGATTGGGTCGCTGCTCCGGGTGTGGAACCTCGCACACTCACCGCTGCCGCCCTTGCAGCTTTCGCTGCCCTATCGGCTACAGTTCTTTTCGCCGCGTCTGCCGTAGCTTGTTGGCTTTGGTGGACGGTTTCAAAAAGACCTGCATCAAGGCGTATAGCTTTCTCATAAGCATCTTGCAAATCGGTCGCCACGCCACTCTGTAGGAGTTGAATCATGACAGGCCGCGCTTCTTCAAAATGCTCTGCTTTTTGGGAAAATTGATTTATCTCTCCCAACAAAACTTGGTTCTGCTGCTGTTCCTGCTGCTGCTTCCAGTTTTGCACCTCGCCACGAACAGAATTAAGCTCGTTTTGAAGCGCGTAAAACTGCGGATCAACAGGGGCTTGTTGTTGCAAGCCACCTACATCGCTTAAATTTATACCATAACTCTGCGCTAGTCTAGCGAAATATTGCTGCTTTTCATGGGGTTGACTAGTCCGCAGGATATGGTCAGCCTCCATCAGAGCTTTGACCGCTTTTGGCGCATCAATCCCCAGGCCGGTAATCGTCTGCATATACGGTGCAATGACCTCTTGCATCTGGTCGGCATACTGCGCTTTAGACTTCAGCGGCTCGATACCGGCTTTCATCTGTTCTTCGCGCTGAAAGGCGTATTCCTTTAGCCTATCGTCAGCACCTTGCCAAACCTCGTGATAATCTTTTTTCCAGCTTGCAGGAGGACGTTTCCAGACGGGTTCTTCAACCGCTTCTGTGGCTGCTGGAGCCGCTTCAGGCGCGGGTTTCGCATACTTGCCCGTATCGTCGCGTGCGGGTTCGGGAGCCGCTTCTACCTCGTCAAACTGCTGTGCAAGCAAATCACGGCGTGCATCTGCATTTTCTACCGGAACAATCTCATTTAGGTCTGCCATTTAATACTCCCTGTGGGGGTTTAATTACGGGTGAAACGAATATCGTCGCGCAACTTGTTAAGTATCTTGTTTGCTTGCGAGTGCGTCATGTTTGACAACTGCGCTTTCAATACGTCCTTGCGGGTATCTTGAATGGGGACAGGCTTGCTCTCCATACGCTCATTGCCAACTTCAAAGCAGTTATGCTCCCGCAAGTGTTCTCGGTGCTTGCTGCGGCTGGTAATCATGCTGCCGTCAACCATAGACTGATAAGGTTGTATGTCAGGCATGACATAGTGGTGATCTGGCGTGTAATCACCCTTTTCTATCGCAACGCCATCAACGTAAATCCAGCTTTTTCTCATAGCAGGGCTAAAACGTCCTCGTCATCAAGCTCGATGTGCAATTCCCATATCCGTTGCACTCTGTCCAAATCCTCCAGCATCCGGTCGTAATCAATTGCCGGCAATGTTGCTGCTCTGGTTTCCATAAACGGCGCGGCTATCTCCTCCGCTACGTCTGGCCTACCCTCTACAATCTTTTCAAACGCATAAACAATCTCTGCCTTACGACGCGCCTTATCTGCAATTTCCTTTGCAAACTTCTTTTTAAGGTAATCGCCGTCATGGGTGTCAAACTCAACAAGGGGCGTTACATAGTCCCAGGTTGCATCGTTCCAAGTACCTGTGTCCCAACCTCCATTCATTGCACAACTTCAACGCCGATAGCTTTACCGTCAGGGCCGCGAATAATTCGCTTTTTAGCGGTTGCTGCAGACATAACATTGTCCATTTTCTCCATCGTTGCGTTTTGCATATCGTTCATGTTTTGGTGCATTGCTGCTATAGTTTGCAAAGCGTTTTGCACATTACCGCCCAATTCCGAGGCAATACGGTCACTTGCTGCCGTGGCTGCCTCAACTAAAGGCACATCCACGCCCGGATTTGCACCAATTCTGGCAACCAAGACCTTAGTCGCAGCCTCAAGTTCCGCTTTCCAACGGTTAAATTCATCCTCTGCCGCGGCGGTCTGCGCCTTCATAGCCATTTCGTGCTGCATTTTCTGATCTTCAATCTGAGCCTGCATTTGCGCCAGTTGCATCTCAGCTTGAATCTTGGACTGGTGCATTTGCCCATCGAGCTGCGCCTTCATTTGCGCTGCCTGAGCGTCTGCCTGCACCCGCATCTGGTCGGACTGTGCTGCGGCTTGCATTTTGGCTTGCTCTAACTGTTGTTGAGCCTGGAGCTTCATCATTTCGGGGTCAGGGCGCTGTTGCGGGTTCTGTTGGCTTGCAGCGGCTTTCTGCTTGATCTGCTCCAACGCCACGTCTAGCGTGCCTTCTATTGCTTTGGCTTGCTTAAACCCGCCCACGCCAAACTTCATCAGTTCTACCAGCATAGGGACAAGCTCTGGTGACTGTTGGCCTACAGGTAACGCTTCCCGCATGAAAGAACCAAACGCGGTCAGAAACTCCACGCGGTCTTTCTTGTTTTGCTGCTCGTCAAGTTGGACCAGGCTATCAGCGTCCACCTCAATTCGGAAGTTTCGCAACGGACTATCTTGCAGCAGCATCAAGGCTTGCGGCACTAGAGCTTGGTCGGCCTCGCTCATCTGCTCGGCAGCGGCGTATTCAAGGATGGTTTTAGGCTGGAATTTAGAGCAAATTACCTGCGCTTTTAGCCTGATAAGCTCAGAAGCAAATAGAGCAACTTCCTCCTGCATACTACGGAGCCTTAGACCGGCATACTGACCTTTGATCTGCTGCGCGGTAGCGGTTTCGGAAGCGGCGGTCTGGCCTCGAATAATGTCCGATATGCCCGTAATCTCGTAAATCTGCCCTTTAATATCTTCTCGCGCCCGGTAGCATTGCAGCAAGGCGTTTGACAGCACATCAAGCGGCAACAGGTCAATACTGCCCTTCAGACCGCCCTTCTCCGAAAATGCCATCCACTTATCAACAGGGATCAGCGCGTTATTTTCGCCTTCTGTCAACAGCCTTTGCAGGCTAGGCTGGCTGGCGTCATACACACCCCGAACCCGGAGAGCCTTTACCAGCCCGTCAATGCGATCTGAAAGGATATCAAGTTCATTCGCTTGGTCTTGGTACAAAATGAAGTCAGGAACCGGAACTAAGGTGTCCGATGTCATCGTCGCGTACAGAGGCGTAGCGCAAGGGAAGAAACCCTCTAGTTCTAACGGATCGTCACGCTCATCAATCAACGTAGGATTGTTCTTGGACAGCCAATAAACCTTGCCGGTTTCCTTGTCCCAAAGCTCGCATATTTTGGCGCGGGTACGTTCTTTCGTAGACTGCCCGTAGTTTGTAAGCGTTTCGGGGCCGGAATCTAACGCGATAGTTTTGGCGGTTTTCTCGCCAAATCGCTCAATTAGAGCTTCGCGGCTCATGTACACCCACCGCCAGACGCAGGTTACTTCTTCCCATGTACGCGCTACAGAATGTCCGAAATCACGCCAATGAATATAATCCGTGGGTGCTTGTTCAAAGTCAATTTCCTCTTGGGGTTCTTCGCCAGCGGTGTAATCTTCATTCTCCGGCGCACCTTCAGGGGTTTGACCTTCGGATCGCTCATTTTCTACGTCCTCCGTTACCTGCAAACCATCTTCAGGCATATCTTGCGTTTTGACGTGCGGCTCGTACCGTACCCAAGCAACCCCGCGACCACCGAGGAACCTATCCTCGACCGCGTGTTTCATCGTTGCGCGGAAGTCAGGGTAATGCTCAATCTCAAAGTCTAAGGCGCGTTCAATAAGCTGTCCCGCTACTCGTCCAACAGGGTCATTATCGCCAAACCGCCGTTCTGCCACCGCTTTAGGGAGCTTGGCATAAACAGCAGGGATAAGCGTCTGGACGTTGCTCCACAAGATGTTGAACTTGGCGGTTTCGTTCGTGTGCTGGCTTCTGTTATCGTCGCGGTAACGCTTAACAATCTTAGTTGTCCGCGCTTCCCACTTTTTAAACTCATTGTCATAGCTTGAAATGACGTTGAGCCATTTCTGTACGCCGGTGCTGGTCGGTTCCATTATTCTTGTCCTAGTATATTGACGGCTTCTTGTTCGCTGTTGGTCAATGACTTACCTTTAGCAAGTTTTTTCTGTGCGCTTTCATACCGCATTTGCATTGCAGTTTGTTCTGCAGAAGTTTGTTTTTGCAGTAATTCTGTTGGCCCTTTAGCCCGCATTTCCATTGCAAGATCAAAAAATCTTTGCGTTGATTCAGGATTATCAGAAATTTCATGCACAAATTGGCTTTGATACGGGCCTTTGGAATGTCCCGAAATCCTAGCAGGGGAATTGATAAATCGGCCTGTTTGCGGGTCAAATACATTTACATAAGCAGATGGCCCTGCCGCGCTACCTGAGTATTTAGCAGTTGCTTCAAATCCTTGTTTGTTTAACGTATCTGATAACTCATCTACTTTGCTACGGATCAAATCCATGCCTTTATTGGGTAACCCTGTTGTGTTAATTACTGGCAACGCCATGCCGGTCTTGAACGTGTAATTTTCTAACGCTTGCGCTACTTGAGGTGTTGCATACCGTCCAGCAGCCATTACCGCGCCCTTAGCCAACGGTGCAAACGGCAAAGCGCCAGCCAATATGTCAGCGCCAATCAAAAAGTTCTCTGTTTCCCTAGACCTGCGCTCATAGTCCCTTGAACGCGGATCCATTACCGAGGTAGGGGGAGCCATGTTTGCCCTGCCCTTTCTACCCTGTTCGGCAATGTTAGGGTTCATGGTTACCGGCCCTTCCATATTTTGCTGGTAACGTAAAGCAGCGGCAAGTCGGTTAGCGTCAGCCATTATTTATTCCGCGCCGAAATAGCACGCGCTTTTGCCTGTGCGTCCTCTTTGCTTGACGCACCCCATGCCTTTAGAGCAAGCGCCAGACGGGTAGGATCGCCATTAGGCTTTTGCATCGGCCCCGGCATATTACCCATTCTCGCAAGAAATGATGCTCTGCGCGGGTTATCGCCCGCTTTTACCGGTGCTTTCAGCGTCCCGCCGGTTTCAGCCTTATAACTAGCGCGACCAGCCGCATTCAGCCCTCCCGCAGGGTTCTTCCCTTCTTTACGTGTCCAGGCTGCGCTCATCGTGTGAATATAACGTCCCTGTTAACTCGGTCGGCTATCTTGTAACCCATAAACCGCAACCAAGTGATGGTTTCATCGTCGGTGTACCCGTACCGTTCGCCCAAACCTTTAAGCTCTAAGGTGATCACAGGCCAACCCGCCTCGATAGTAGCTACTGCGCCGAGCAGAGCTTCATGCTCTGAACCCTCAATATCAAGCTGGAGGAAGTCGCAATCAGCCACGCCCAAGCTATCAATCGGGATCACCGCAAACTCGTTGCCTTCCTTGACCCGATGCGCACCTATGTTGTCAGGATAAACCCTATCTATCGCCGCCCTGCCATGCACCCGCCCAAATGCTGCGCGTCTGCTTACAATATTCCTTGCGTTGCAGGTGTTAGCTTCCAACGCCTCAAAGTTATCCACATCCGGCTCGACCGTATATACAACAGCAAACTTTTCTGCGAGCGCCAGAGGATAAACGCCGATATTGCCGCCAGCCTGTATAACTGTCCTGAAGTCCTTGCACAAATCCAAACTAAAACCTAGATCACCCACTTCATCAAGCGCCGCAGCTAGGCAATGCTCGTCGGTTTCAGGTACGAAATAGCCTCTACGCGACCGCATACTGAACCCTTGTCTGCTCCCACGGCCGAGGTTTCCCGTGAAACACAATCACTTTGTCCTGCTCCCTAAGACCATGCTCCAGCACATCAGCCTTGAAGCTGCACACACCGTCCGTAATGTCCTGCCAATAAGTAACGGGTTCGTTTCGGAGTGCGTGTTCAAGGTAAATCTGGTCACCTCCTTCGCAGTACCGTTCGCCGGTCTTAAACTCATCGTAGAGATACTCATGCGGCTTTGACCACCACATAAGGCTAGATTGCATCGCCAACGGGTTACGCTTACCCCTATATATATCGCGCATAATCACAAAGTCATGTGGCCTTGCTGCCTCTAACATCTCGCTGCAATCTCCCACTAGAACCGTGTCCAAATCCATGTACAACGCGCTTGGCAGCCTAAATAGCTCTAGCTTTGACCACCAGCCCGGCCAGTCGTGGTCGAGCGCCAGCGTCGGGCAGTCTAGCTCCATGTCGGTTAGGCAGATAAACTCCTCGCCCGGCAGGAATCGAGCGCACATTTCTTGCAGCGCATAAACATGAGCCGGTTTAAAGTCACCACCCGACTTTAGGACGCAGGCAATCACGCGCTAAATATGCCAATTGCCATTACTTCAACCCCTGCGCCGGTCGTGATCTTCCACGCACCGTCTTGGCTAACCGCGTTCAGTTCGACGTTGTAGACGTTCACGCCCGTACCTGCAAGCGCAGGAAGAATGGTATGCGTCAGAATGCCCGTTCCCGAACCGTCCACAATGACCACGTTGCCAGTAGCAGAGGTGCTGACAGTACAAACGATGCGATGCAGATAGTCGCCTTTTGCGCCCGTTGTACCCAAAACCTGCGCGGTTTGGCTCGCTGCGACGTGTTCGTAAGAATACCTGTATGGATAACTGACGCCACTCATAGTCTTTTCCTTTTGTTAAATTGTTGATGCGTTGCCCACATATCATCCAAAGTCACCTCGTTGCCGGGGCCGACTATCAAGGGTTTTACCCTATCCGGTGGCTTAACTGCTGGTTCCTGCCGCCAGACTATAGCTAACATCCTCATGGCATCGGCTGGATGGCTGCACCAGTCGTGTCTAGGAGTCTGCCTAAATGCCTTCTTGTCCTCGTCATATTCCCGTTGGTACTGGCGCAACGCTTCCATTCCTTCGTCGCAGCGCTCGGCATCAAACCACGTATTTGGCAGCATCTGCCTGACAGCCTGTATCCCGTCCTGCACGCTTAAGTCTGGCACGATAGCCAGGTTGTTGATACCGAGATACTCAGCCATTTGCTCGATGATTGACTTGCCTTGCGCTGCCAGCGTCTTAGCGCGAGCGTCATGCGGAAGGTAATGCTTGCCATAGTTGTAAGGTTTGCTTGTAACCGTAGCGCATATCTCGGTTATGTTGGCGCCAGATACCGCGTGGTAATCAATGACGTGTATTTCGCCACGAATGACCTGATAGAACCAGATAGCCGTATCGTCCCTATAACCGAGGTCAAACGCCGTATTTACCTTAACTTCAGGCTGGTAGTCCACGCGGCATATCCTGCCCTGCTCTGCCGCTTCACGCATCTCTGTGCCGAAAAACGCCCCTAAGATACTCGCTTCAAATGAAATTTCATATTCTTGGTCGTACTGGTCTTTTGAAAGCTGCGCCCTCGCCGCGGCTAGTTCGCCAGCCGGCAGTAGACCTGACTTGCTTGCCGGCAACTCCAGCAGGAACCATTCGTCTCTCAACCTAGCGGCGGTCTGCTTTATGTCCCAGAACTGGTTTTTTCCTTTGGGTGTGCCACCGAAGCAACACCAGCCCTGGCGGTCTGAAAGACTTGGTCTCAAGATATTGCCCCAAACGCTAGGCTTAAAGTCACCATATTCATCCAAAAACATTCCGTCAAAGCCCAAACCACGCATGGCATCTGCGTTATCGGCTCCAAACAGCCTAACCTTTGACCCGTTAATCATATCCACGGTTAGCTCGGATTCGTTGGTGCTGGCTGCCGCAGTAGCTGAGAAGTGCTTGAGGTAGTCCCACGCCACGGATTTAGCCTGGCTGCGAAAGGGGGCTATGTAGGCAAATTGGGGCATGGGACTTTTACTTGTGACCGCTGCTCGGATAAGGTCGTTAATCGCCGCCACGGTCTTACCAGCCCTGCGGTGCGCTACCAAGCAAGACCACCGCTTGGTACGGTTATGAAACGGCAAGAACGCCGGACGAGGCTTGTAGGGTATGACGTGGAGCGTCACTCAAGCCACCGGAAAGTGTGATCTACAGGCCCGCCGTCTTTACCCGTAGTTTCTGATCTTGCCAGTTTAGGAATATGGTACTCGATAGCCTTTAGGAACAGATCAGCAGCTTTGCCGGGGTCTTCTGAAGCTACTTGGTCGAGCCAGCCCTCAAACTTTTCCACGTTCCTTTGAGCAATCAGAGCAATCGCTTCCCGCACGTCCACCGTGGTCTTGTTCGGCTTACCCTGCCTTGACCCGCCACCAGTCTTCGTACCTTTAGCCATCGCTCTTAGTCGCTCTTTGCCATTAAAACTTGACAATCATTTGAGATTTTTTAACTTGTAGCAAGTTGAATCAAGCAATTCTGCTATTTCATCAATGATGTTCTGGAGCTGTGTGTCCTCTGGCAACACCTTGCGAATTTTATCCACAAAGTCTTTGAGTTGCTCGATGTACTCAACAGGCTTCTTAGCTATGTGGTAGTCGGAAGGATAGTTAGCGATTACTTCATACCGGCCTTGATAGGCTTCTGCCCACTTATCCACAAGGTCAATGATGGCATCGTAGTAAGTACCGAGCGCAACGTGTTCGCTGTAACTCTTGGTTTGCAAGTGCATAAAGTGAGCATTAGTTCCGCTATGGAACATCACGCTTACAAAGGTCGCTGCGTTTTTGCTATCCATAAAAAGCTCCGAGGGCTATTGGCGTACTGGCAGACACCAGCCCCCGGCGCGAACGTGCGCTATGCGACACGACCAGTTCATTCACCGAAGGGGGAGGACGGTGAGTTCGAGAATTATACATTTTTTAAGATTAAACTTCAATTTTTTCAATGTCAATCGGTATTTTTTGCTTCCAAAGCCGCCGATATTCAGCTTCAAGGTTTTGGTAATGCAAAGCCAACGTACCCGCCGCAATCATTGCAGCCTCAAAATCCTTCTTGTGATCGTTGTCCAACATGGCTTTATTCCGGTTGTAAAGCAAACTGGTAATCTCTGCTCGGTCAGTCATACCATCCCCCTTAGTTGTTTAGATTGTGCCGCCATTGTTTTAACTGTGACGATAACCCCCTCAATGTCCCGCACAACTGCCCTGCAACCCAACCAAGAGGCCGCCCACGCCGTTTGTAGCGCGTTCTCCTTACCTCTACCTGCCTTGATCTCAACTAGCCAAGTAATACCCCCCAACGAAACCATAATGTCGGGAACGCCTTTGCCGAGGGCAGCCAGGGATTGGACAGAGCATCCCAACTTGCGGAATGCGTCTACTACTTCCCCCTGATTTTGATCTACTTTGGCAGCGCGGCGCATAGTTTTTTGACCTCCTCCAACAAGTAAAGTTCTGTCCCATATCTAGCCTCAAACCTCCGTTGTGATTGGTCACGGCTCACCACCTCGTCATTTCTTCCCGACCTGTGATGCTGCTGGCACAAAGGTAATACAAACATTTCGCCCCGCCTACGTCCTCCTGAAAGCATATGGTGAATTTCGGCTGGACTATCTATTTGTAAATCCAGCTTGCAAACAATACATCCTAGATCACGGAGCTTTGCTTGCCACGCCGCTTCTGCTTTGTTCATACGCCTTTGCCCTCCTTTTCTTGTTTATTTCTGCTTTGTGCTTTTGCCGGTAACGCAAGTTTTGTTGCGCCACCAGCTTCTTATTCGCTATTCGCCACGCTCGCATGAGCCGGTATCCTTATTCCCGCATGATGAGAAGCCGCGTTTAACCAATCCAACCACTCCGAAAACCGTTTTTTACCGTAACGACTCGTCCTTCTGCCTAACATCACGACCCCGCCCTCAAGCCCTGGCGCAAGTTTTGGTGCGGTTTCGCCCTCAAAGGTCGCAGTCAGTACGTCCTTCCATTCCTCGTCGTTCAGCCAGCACATAACCCCGTTAACAGGCCATTGCTTCTGCTCAGCCCATGCTCGCAAAATAGGCCATTGCAAAGCGTTTTGCCCTGCGTTTCTACGTTCCTCGCAAACTGGGCATAAGGTTACAAAAGCAATTGTCATATAAGCATCTCCTGCTGACCTTGCGGAATTGAATACTTCGCAACCCGCTTTCCAGAAAGTACGGTAATCATCTCAACTTTTACCGGATGACCCTGTTTAATCAATTCTCCGCACCGCTGGCTTAACGCATACACCCCGTAACGGCTCAAAGCATCTGCCACCGTCAAACTTTCGCCACGTTTCATTGCTTCCAAAAGCTGCTCGCATTGGTTCATTTTTCTTCCCCCAAAAAGTTAACAACGTCCAAAGCTGTGGATAACTTTAACGACTTCAAAACGCTTGGCAATAACTTTGGCTCTGTTTTTTTAATTCCGACCAGAGTCATTGCTTTCGATTGCACACCGCAATTTTCCAGACACCTAACCCAATCTTCAATTCTGTTAACGGGTTTCATCGCTTATCCCAACACGTTCCGCACATCTTTCCGCTTTGCGTTTCAACAAACCCCTTCAAGACACCCCCGCAAACGCAACAGGACAGCTTAGGCGGGGTGAACGAGGGTTTCCCCTGCCCTACCCCTTGCTTGACCTCGAAAAGCCCACTCCAGCCGTTTTCGACGCTTTGGGTAATTATTGCGGCAATGTCTTTTCCTTCAGCTTTCCATCGTTCAAGTTTATTGATGGCGGCGGTTTGAGCTGTTGCGGTTAGGGGTTTGCGCGATTCTTTCCGGTGTTGCGTGTAGGTTTGCCAGCTTGCAGGGAGCCAATCCGGTGCTTCAGCACCTGCGGGTTTGACTTTAGATTGGTTAACGGTTAACGGTTCTCGGTTAGTGGTTAGGGTTATTTTGGGTTCGGCTTGGGTTAGCGGTGGGTTAGCGGTGGGTTTTGTCTTAGGTCTACCACCTTTGATTCCATTAGCTTTTTGCTTTTCAAGGAAAGCATGGTAAGCGGCAATTTCACCGTCTGCTCGCTTGTTACGATAGCCAGAATCGGTGTATTCAAAGAATTCATCCAGCACTAATTTGATGGTATCTGGATCAATTCTTAACCGACGGGAAACCCGTGGGATATCGGTGGGTATTGGCATTTCGGTATCGTAATAAATATCTAAAAGCCGACGATAAGCAATATCTTCTAATGGCGAAAGATGTGCCGTGTGCTTTAGATAATCGCCAATGTTGAACTGATAATAGAACAACACAATCTCCTTCGGTGCTAGGCCTATCCGGTGAGAATTCCGGAGGTCAGCACCCTTGACGGGTTGGAAACGGTCAGATAGACCCAGCCCGAAGGAGACTGTTTTATCTGTCCTCTATACGCTTCTCACGGCGTAAAAAAATCATAAATTACTTTTCGCCTTGTGTAAAGCGAAATACTGCTCAGCTTTTGTATTGCGTTGCGTCCACCAATAGTTTTTGCTCCGTCAGCACCTGAAGCCGGTAAGCCTGGCCTCGAGGGACAGCTCCGCGCTTGACCCAATACGCCACGGCTTGCACCGAGATATTAAGAGCCTGCGCCAATTGACGCCGACCGCCGAAGAAATCTACCGCTGTTTGTGTTTTCATTCTGGCAATATACCATGACAATTTATTTGTGCAACAATATTTAATCATAAATAGTTGGGCGGAATCTTTTCGCCCAGTTTTAAATATATTTGTTAAATATCGCTTGACAAGGTAATTGGCAAGGAATATTGTGGTTTCAGACGCACCGCCGGTGCGGTAACAGGAGATAAATATGAGCAGCCAAAACGAAGCACACGGTGACGAGGACTGGATAGACGTTTCAGATAACGCGGTACGCGAAGCCGCTATAGAAATCATCTGCGACACGCAATTGCTCGGATTGCAGCTCAATGACACAGAGCTGGTTGCGCCGCTTGCCGACTTGTGCGCCTGCATTGACAAAGCCTGCCAAGGCGATCCTATTGCCCTTAAAGCCTTGACCCGCGCCGGTAATTACTTGAAGTGCGTGTTAATAGCAATCGTGGAAGATGAAGCTTACGAAATTGCTTTCAACAGGCAACTTAACGATGAGTGAAATTGTTGGGAACTGCTGCGCCATCGGCGCGGCGGTATGTTGGTTAATTCTTATCTTGGGGGATTGATGAATAAATCAGAAAGCATCAAGGAGCTGGCAACAGCTTTGGCAAAAGCACAAGGTGCAATTAAAGGCGCGGTCAAAGACTCTGCCAATCCGTTTTTCAAAAGCAAGTACGCTG
>Ga0209087_1000261_pt1 | contig 34725 bp, 51 predicted proteins | sample S_130805_EF_Meta_FD_187321 | JGI IMG/M metagenome (GOLD analysis project Ga0209087, IMG submission 187321) | Freshwater microbial communities from Lake Simoncouche, Canada to study carbon cycling - S_130805_EF_MetaG (SPAdes) (version 2) | ecosystem: Environmental > Aquatic > Freshwater > Lake ... | reverse complement strand
CTTGAAAGCGGTCTACTAAATACTGGTCGTTAATAGGAGTAACACTCGCCCCCGCATTACGCTGGTCTATGACCATGCCGCCATTGATGATGCGGTTTTTAAAGCCGAAGGTGCTGGCAGAGTCAAAACTTGTAGCCAAAAGAGTAGTGAAAGTTCCTGGGGCAGCTGTTGTAGCACCAATCGTTGTATTGTTGAGCGTGCTTGCTCCAGTAACTGTCATTGTTCCAGCAACCTTCAGCGTCTTGCCAGAGCCGACATTAAGGCCGACAGAAGTACCTGTGCCATTGGCTGTGAACAACGCGTCAATGGTGTCCATGTCAGTATTGATCTTTGTACCCCAAGTGTCAGTACTGGCCCCTACCTCTGGCTTGGTGAGTAGTAGGTTAGAAGTCGTGGAATCTGCCATAGTAAATCTCCGTTAAATCCCGTGATTAGGATGAAAGTTTAATTGCAATTCTGCTGATTTGCGTTTGCAAACAGCCTCAAAAAAATCGTCAAAATATCCTAAAAATTTTCCGCAAGCCCTGACTTCCCATTTGTCGTATCGCTTACCTAATCTTTTAGTCCATGAAACACCAACAACACCAGAAGTGTTATCAGATGGTTTTGAAATGTTTTTTCCATTTCCAACTCTGTCAGTTGCCCTAAGATTTACAAGTCTGTTATCAGTTCTTATATGATTTTGATGGTCAATTTCTTTTGGATAGAAACCATAAACATACATCCAAACAAGTCTATGAGCACTGTGTCTGACTCCATCTATTCCAATGATCCAATAACCATGACTATCTTTGTTACCAGCAATTCTTCCTTTTACCGCTTTAGTCCTATCCATTGCCCATGTAAAAACACCAGACTCAGCGTCATAGTTCAACACTTCTTTCAATCTTTGCTGAGTCAATAATTCCGTATTTTTCATTTTTAACCTATGCAATTGCTTGCCAAGTTTCCGCGTTATCTGAAATTGCTGTCCATGATTCTGAAGTGTCTGTGCCTGGTGTCCAGCTCTCGGATGTATCCGAAACCGCTGACCAAGACTGAGAAGTGTCTGACTGACCTGACCAGGACTCGGATGTGTCTGGTGTAGCACCCCACCCGAATCCCAGTATGGTCCCAATAGAACCTGATGCACTTACCCCAATTATCGCTACCGAAATGACGTTTGTGACGCTGCCAACATTTGATGTCGCTGATACGCCAGTAATCTCTTGGAACGTGATTACTTCAACGCCGAATGTCCCAACGGACAGGGTTGAAGCATTACCACTTAGGGCAAACGAAGTATTTCCGCGAGATACAGTTCCAGCAGACAGGGTTGAAGAGTTACCAGATACATCTACCGACCTGGCAGGCGCCACAGTGCCAACGGACAGGGTTGCAGCGTTACCAGTAACTGCCTTGGTGCTCGATACCGCAACCGAGCCAGCGGACAAGGTTGCCGCATTGCCGGTGATGGCCACCGAGACTGACGCGACAACAGTGCCTACGTTGCCGGTGGCAATTACGCCATCCTCTTGCTCGGATATGTTGACAAGCAATGTGCCAACGGCGCCAGTTGCCTGGTTACCGCTGACAACGACATTGCCTATGCCATAGACGCCCTTGCCGTAATAGCCAGAGCCGTATGCAGCCATATCGCTGCCCCCAGGTTATGCCAGCCGAATCAGGCCGGTGCTGGAGTCATTGGTGGGCATGGTCAGGGTAAACGTACCGGCGGTCACTGTCTGTGACCCAAAGGTATGCACGCTGACTGCCTTGTTGCTCTGGCTTGAGTTATAGATCAGGCACGCATCAAACGCCGTAGTCAGCGTGACGCTGCTAAAGACAATGCTCGCGCTGGGAGTGATAAACGCCGTAGTGCTTGTGGAGGACGGGGCAGTGCCAAACGTGACCGCAACGCCGCCAGCGGTGTATCCAGTACCACTCACCTCATTGGTGCTGCTGTAGGCCGTTGTAGCGGCTCCCAGGCTACCTGCTGTGGTAAACAGGGCAGCCTTAAATGTGTCTGCCGTGGAAACAGTGTGCGCAGGTACTCCAGTGCCGTTAAACGCATGGACCGCGTTTAGCAGGTCAACCTTGAACGACGTACACATTGCCTGGGTATTAGCCATAGGTAATCCTATCCAATCATCGCCGCGACACCCTCTGCCGTGACGTTCTTTTTCAACAGTACATGAACCGATCTGTGGACCAGTTCCCCATCTAACCAGTACTCAGTCCAACTGGTTAGCTCGTTATCGTTTTCAATAGCGCCATCTTGCTTCACCAGCAGAGAGTCATCCATATCACCCTTGGTGGTAGTGACAATCATCCAAAGCTCCTTGCACGCGCAGCCATAGCTCCACCAGACGTAGAGCCACGATCATCTGCCGTCTGAACATCGGTCAACGCCCTGTCGTACAGGTTTGACCATACGGGTATTCTCGCATCATCTTGCAGATATGGCGCAGCCTGCAATAGGCTGCCATAAAGGTAGATATCGGGGCTGGATGTCAGCAGCCAGTTAGTCGCTACTGTGGATGACAACTTGGTCAATTTGGCGTAGTACACCAGCTCAGTGGTGTACGTTGCATCTGGCGTAGGTACTAGCCTGATCTGGCCACCAACAATGCCAAAGTATTTAGGACGCGAGGCGGCAGAAAATGTTCTAGATAGATCGTCCAATGCATCAATAGTCTGGAATATTAATGGCGTGACGGGGTTTGTGCTTGTCAGCTTGAGTGACTTTGTCTCTAAGAAATCATCGGGTACGGCGCCGTACTCGGCAGAGAAACTAGCCGTAGCCCTATTAATCATCTGCCTGGTGCGCAGCTGGCGCTCAATCTGCGCCTCTGCCAGAGAGATAAAGTCGGCAATGGCAGACGTTAAATCGGTGCGGTTAAGCCAATCACCGATTGATGTCTTTAACTCCGTGTACGTTGTCAGAGCCATTACGTTGCCTTTTCCTTTTCTTCAAGCTCGCGCATGACCCAGGTGTGGTCGTGCTTGAATTCAAACGTGCCAATGTGACCAATCTCTTTGCTCACGTCATGGTCAATGTGGATTTTAAACCCTGCATCTTGCGCTTTACGGCAGAAGAAAATATCCTCTCCAATGTAGCCGCGCTCCTTTGGGCGCCACGGCGTCTCAAACCAAGGCTCTGACAGCTTCTCAAAGACGTTACGCTTAATCAGCATCACGCCCATGCCAATGGAGCCAACCTCCTCAATTCCGGTGGACTCGGGCATGGTGTACACCAGCTCCCGCGTCCCGTCAGGCTTGTAGTTCTGAGCTGTGGGTCCGGTGGGCATACGGCGCCGTGCGCAGTTGGTGGCCACAATGTCAAGGTCGTGCTTGAGCAGCCGGCCAACCATGTCCTGCGGGAAGGTCATATCCGAGTCAATAAACAGGATGTGCGTGCAGCCCTCGGCCATCGCATCCAAAGCCAAATCAGCACGCTGGTTCTGTATCAGCGTACCCTGCATAATCTTCAGAGATACGGCGTCGGTGGTGCTGATAGTGTGATACGCCACCATATTCACCAGGCAGTAGGTGAAATTTGTGTGGACCATATCACGCGCTGGCGTGCAGACTGCTACATAGTTCATACTTGTCCTGGGCGAGTTCTAAAGTATTGGTTTTCGGGGTCGTTGAGCCAGCGTTTCATGTACGCATCATCATCCAACTTACCCTCTGCCTTGAGCTTGAAATAGACACTCAGTGGTATGGACGCCACGCGGCTCCACTCTCCATACTTGTCGTGCTTCTCGCCCTGGTTGTAAATGCTGCGGTTTTCTTCAATGATCGCCGTTACATCTTGACTTGTCTGAATGGTTGCCTTGTCAGTGTCCTCGTCGTAGTGCCACGTCCGATTGATGCCAAGGTCTGAGTTTGTGTTAAATAATCTTGATTCGCTCATTTAAAAAAGGGACCAGGTTTCCCTGATCCCTTCCATTGTTGATTACGAAGTAATCAGGTCAGCAGCTAGGCCGTGGGCATTCTCAGTCAAAACCTTGTGACCGTATTCAACGATAAGCATACGTTTATCGGCGTCTCCGGTCTTAGCCAGTTCGATCTGCTGGTAAGGACGCAAGGTGGCTACCTTTGCGTACTCAGGGTCAAGCACCCAGGCATCACGCTCACGTTGGAACCTGTTCGCAACCGTGGCCACATTTCCGAAATCGCTGACATAAAGATCCACGGCCCCCACGATAGTGGCGGGTTTTGCGCCACCATCAATGTTGAAACGCGAGGACGCAATACCGGCAAAACCAGAGACGCGCTGCTTGTTGATAGGACCAACCATCAAGATTTTTGGAGTACCGCCAGCGGCCCAGACTTGCTGGATGACGTTCTTCAAAATTGTCTCGGTGAAGGTACGCACCGTGCCATCAGTACGGGCGCTGTTAGGCAGCGTTGTGTAAGATGGGTTAGTGCCGTCACTCGCCTTATCCACGTTGGTCTTGATAAACGCACCAAGCGAAGCAGTACCGCGTGCAACGCTGGTAGAACCAGCGGCAGCCACTGCACCATTGAGAAAGGTGAATTCTTGATCGCGACGAAGTTCAGAACCCCGCTTGGCAATTTGATAGGCTAGTTCACTGCGACGCCCTGCCTTGTTAACCACTTCCTCAGTTGCGGACAAGACAATAGTCTTGCGCGAAATCTGAGCGTAGTTCTGCAAACGCACGGTAGCGACAACAGCATCGAAGGATGCAACATCGTCACCCTCTAATTGCTTGTTCGCTGCTGCGGCTGCCAAGGTATCGGTCTGCCACTCAAACAAAGAATTGCTGATCGACTCGCGTCCAATGTTGGATTGGTACGGTACATCTTCCGGTGCAATATTGGTAATAATATTGCTCAAATCTTCACGGATACCTTTGGCATCAAAGGTAGTGAAGGTGTTAGTTACGATAGTCATGATTTACTCACTTTAATAAAAGTTCAATTGCGGAAGCCGCGTCGTTGACGCGACCAGTTTTTGCAAGACGCTGTTTTGCGCGAGTAGCTTCACTTGTCGTGGAGACACGGCCTGCTGCACCTGGCTTGGCAGGACGTGGACCATTGTTCGTCACCGGCTTGATGTTCTGCCTCTTGCCCATCATCTGCTCGTACAGTGCCGCCTTACGCAGCACGTTAACGACTCGGTGGTCGAATATGTTCTTCAGTTCATCGGTGCTAAACCCAGCCTTTTGGCCGAAGTCAATGAGCAATTCTTTCTCTTTTTTCGCCTTGTTTGGGTCTTTCCAATCAGGCAAAACCTTCAGCAGCTCGTCTTGCTGTTGCGCAAGAAAAGACTGCATCTGTTGAGCTTGCTCCTGCTGTGAAATCTGCATAAGACGCTGCTGCTCAAATTGAATAGCCTGCGACTTTGCTTGGTTTTCACGCATCACCTCTTTCTGCCGCACCCACTCGATGGGGTCCTCTTGGTAGAGGCGATCCCAGTCGATATTAGGTTGCGCGGCTTGCTGAACCTGCGACTCCAATGCTCCTAACAACTGAGCGTACTGACTACGCTCGGCACGAATGGCCTCGGCTTCCGACTCGACTTGGCGTCGAATTTCGGCAATCTGCTGAGTCTTTCGCGTGTAGTCCTGAGTCCGTGAATATCCCTTCTGAAGTTCGTCCAGGGTTACAGTAACCTCAGTGCCGTCAACTTTGACGGTAAAGGTCTGATCCGGCTTTTCTTCCTCGGAATCTTCACTTTCCTCTAACTGTTCGCCATCCGTGACATCATCGGTTGCGTCTGCATCTTCCGCTGATGTTTCGGATTGCGCCGCCGACTCGCCTTCCAGCGAATCGTCAAACGTCTCCTCAATTGACTGTTCTCCCTCATCGGGCAGCATTGCTGAGAGTGCCTGGGCCGCTTGGTCCAGATTCATGGGTCCCGCAGAACCCGTTTGTGCTTGTTGCATAAATGTCCTCTACTTATTCGCACGCTCGATAGCGCGTTGCGCCACCTTTGCGTTATCAACAATCTTTTGCAATTCAATCTTTAGATTGTCAATTGCCTTTAGCATGGACCAGGCGATCTCTCGCTTGGCTGACTCCTCTGGTTTCGTTGACCGAAAGTACCAGAGCTGGTCGTTTTCCATTTTGTTGATTGCCATGTTGAAAGTTTCATCCTCCAGCAACTGGCTTGCCTTTCGGCCCTTGCGTACAAGTTCATCATTCTCCATTTATGCCATTCCAAATTGGTTGATGGGCGCAGCCGCTGACATCTGGGCTTGTGCCAGGGTAGTCTGCTGCTGCATTGCTTCTCGGTTAAGACTTTGCTGTGCTTCAATCTCAGCCGTAGAAATCTGTGCGTTGTACTTTAACTCTAATTCATATTTCTTTAAGTATAAATCTTGAGCCAAGGCATCACGCCGGTAATCGTCATCGCGCAGCATCTGCTGATGCTTTAGCTCCAGCTCTGCCGCTTTTTTCTGAATATCGGCCTCGATAGACTTGGCCTGCACCTGCGCCAATACCTCCTCGGGAGTAGGCTTGGGAGCTGGTGGCGCTGGCGGCTGGTAGTCAGCAGGCACGTCATTGAAATACTGGGACGTATCCTTAAACCCAGACAGCGCCACGATCTGGCGCAGGGTATGGGAGTACTGAGACGGGGTAACCAGCGGGTTCTGTGGGCCTAGCTGGGTCAGTGCCTCCTGCTGCTTGGCTAGGATCATCATCAGAGCCTGGATGCGCTCGTTGGTGTCCCCGTTACCCAGGCCGATATTGATGTGTACGTCCATCGCTGAATTCCATGCGCGCGGGTCCATCTGCACAAACCCGTTACTCAAACGAATCATCCGAGGCTTGTCCTGGTGCGTCACCAGCAAGAACAATATTCCCTTAAACAGCTTCTTCATGCCCTCGGCCATCAATCGTGCCGTCAGTTCAATCCTGCCCTGGCTTGCGCTGATGGTGGCGGCCACCGCGGCCTTGGTGCTCGACTGCAAGGCATCAGCGTTCAAGCCCATCGCGGCCTTGCTCATGCCGGTGCGGTCCTCTTTGATCTGGTCGATGTAGTCCAGCATCGGGAACGCTGCCTGGCCAACAAATGGATTGCTAAAGGGCTGCACCATCCCAGGTTGGCGCATACGGATAACGGCGCCCGTCTCGTTGTTGAGCACGTCATCCATGTTGACCATGCCCTCCACCACCGCAGTGCGCGGATGGATAGACTGCGCCAAAGAATCTAGGGTATTGCGCAAAATCTCTGACTTGATCTCTTGGATGTCGTGCGTGATGTCGAAAATAGACATCGCCTCCAGTGGAGACGTGTGCGGCTCGGGGTCGCAGGGGAAGTCAACAAATGGAATGTAGGACGCTGGCAGGTTACGTACTACCTTGTACCCAGAGCCAATGCAGCAAATCTTGCGCAGCTCTGCCATGCCGTCGCCGTCATAGTCAATGCGCGAGTATGCCTCAATGTACAAGACGCGCTGCTGCATCGGGTTCGCGCTGTCGTTCATACCAAACGTAGTAGACAGCGGCTGGCGTGCCAAATACTCCTCATTACTGTCCAAATCTGTGGACGTGATGTTGTCGCGTACCTCGTCCTCGTCGTAGCCCATCGCCACCAGCTCCTCGACTGTGGCCATCTTGCGGTGGGCAATGATTCCGGCATCATCAAAGGACCTGGCGCGCCGGTCGAGCAATAATTCCTCGGGCGGCACTGCCATGATCTGGATGCGGCCATCCTTTATCACGCGCTTGATCTGCACGTCGTGCAGCATCGGCGGTGGCGGCATAGGCATCGGCTGGCCGGTGGCTGGGTCAACCTGTGGCGCCATGCCCTGCATCGCCTGCGCTGCGGCAGGGTCTGGGTAGCTAACGACAATCTTGACTTCGGCATCTTCTTGCGCAAGTATCTGCAATGTCTGGTCATCTAAGCCAGAATATTCCTCAATCCGGACAGATTCTGTCTCCTCCCACCAGTACTTAGCAATCCCACACTTACGCACCAGGCTATCTTTGAAGATAGCGTAAGTGGTCATAAACCCGTTGTTGTCACTGTTGAACACGAAGTTAGCGTAGTCGGTGGCCTGTTTGGCAAATGCCACGTCCTCGGGACCCTCTGGCACAAACTCGACAACGTTCTCGCTGGAGAAGAACACCCGCATCAGGCTTGGCATCATGGCCGAGACAGTGTCCCGCACCTCCATCGCCACCACCTGGGATCGGCCATCTTCCTCGTTCCCAAACTTGTCGCCTCGGTAGTACTCAGTACCACGCGCACGGATAGGCGACAAATCAGAATCTACATAACTGACCGCGTCGGTCAGGTCCTGGCCAATGATCGCCTCAAGCTCGGCATCATCCATCGGTTCCATCGCCGACACGTCGGTGGTAAGTAATTCGTTCATCATTTTGATTTGTTCCTTGCAGATATTGCTTTTGCCTTTGCGCGAGCATCTTCCTTGGAGGACGCGCCCCACGCTTTGAGGGATAACAGCAGCCTGGTCGGTTCGCCGTCTTTCATCTCAGGGCCAGGCATATTGCCCATTCTCGCAAGGAATGACGCCCTGCGCGGGTTGTCGCCAGACTTAACCGGCGCTTTTAAATCCATGCCCTGGGCCTTGGCACTAGCGCGCCCCTTGGCGTTTAAGCCACCGCTGGGACTCTTTCCCTCACTACGCTGCCAGGCCGGTGTTTTCATTTAATGCCCCAAAAATACAAATCTCTTGGAGATTGGCTTTCGCTAAATTGATGACGTGAAAACCTCTTAGCCAACAAACCAAAGTGTCCCGCCTCAAGATTCATGTAGTAGTCATTGGTAAAGGGCGCATCACGCGGTGACGTTCTCGTCGTCCCGTGCTCCTGCCTTCCGGTAGTCGCGCAGGAAAATACAACCAAGCCGCCAACCCTCACCAGGTCAATCATCTTGGTAAATGTCTTGCGCCAGTGCCGGTCATGCTCAAAGCACTCGCACGATATGGCCACATCAAAGTAACCATCAGCGTATGGCAACTCGTGACCCGCGCACACAATGTCAACGCCCTCGCCCTCGCCCAGGTCGCAACCGACATACTCGTCAGAGCTTGAGAAGAACTCACGCACGCTGCCGTTGATGTTCAGTGAGCCAACCTCTAAGACCCGCCCACCCGAAAAAAACTCAGGGAAGTGCGCCTTGACGCCACTGACAAAATCAATTTGTGCTTGGTGACTCATTTGAACCAGACCTCTGCATAGTGTGGCCGGTTCTTTCGCAACCAGGGCATGGCCTGCTGGGTCAATCTCTCACCATCCAAGCCAATGGTCGCGCTGCCAATGTGATGCACATAAGACCGACTCAGGTAATGCTGGAAACCGGCCTGGCGCAAGTCCTCGCAGTGGACATCATCGGAGTACCAGTTCAGCGGAGGAAACTTAAAGCAATCCCACGCATCGCGCCCTATCCACGCAAATATGGGACTAACAACCTCCATCTGCACAATGCAATCCTCATAGGGATACTTGAAGTAGTGCAGCTTCTCGTCAAAGGGATTGGTGCGAACGTTCTGCCCAGGACGCGCCGCATCACAGCGCGCCGACACCCAACCCACTGGATCGGCAGTCTCTTTTTTCAACTGCTGCACGTCCTCCATCAATTCCTTGTAGCTGGTAGGCGTCAAAACAATATCGTCATTGGCCACCACCACGGAATCAAACCCATCGCTCAGTGCTCTGTCTATGATCTGGTTGTAATCTTCACCAAAATTGTGCGGTGAGCCAAATACTTTAAGGTCAGTATCAAAGCCGCCAATCACCGACTGAGGACCGCGCAAGTAAACAGGAACCTCGGGACAATACTCGGCAATGCTCGCAAGCATCACCCGCAAACCCTTGCCGTGTACTGTGGATATGACTATGGGGCAGATCACTTTTTAGGCTTCTTCGCTGTCTTAGCCGCCTGCCTAAAGTCAGCAGCAGAGGGCGCCGCCTTGCTGCCGACCTTGTTCATCTTCTCTTTAGAGCCAGCCGCGATACGCGCTTGCTTGGCGTTAATGTTGGCATAGAGTCCAGGTTTTGCGTTCTTCATATCAATCACCTAAATTAGTATCAACCGATTCAGTGTCCCCATCATTAGGGCCGCCAACAACCCACGCATCGCACGTCCGGCTGGCCGCGCACTTGAAGTCAAATATCTCGCAGTACCCAAGGTCAGCCAAGGCAATCGTCCCCCACGGGTCTGCCTCCATACCGATACCCTTGGCAATACACTCCTTGATGGCATCCTGCACATTGAACGCGGCGCAGTTACCACAGCGGCTCTGCTTGGCGTCAGCAATGCTCACGCTCCAGGTATCGGCCTTTTTCTTCCAGTACGCCGTGTTAGGCAGATCAGGATTCTCAGGGCCATACGCCGCCGTAGTAATCGCCTTGGCGCGGTTCTTCAAGTTCAGAGTCACGTCCTGCGTAGGTAGCGGACACTTCTTGTCTGTCTTAGACATCATCTGCTTCATCGCGCCTTGGTAGCGCGCAGGCACATCACGCATATTCGTGGCCATTACATTCTCCTTGTATACTATAGCAATGAAAACTACATTGCAATCGCTATCATGAAAACTTCAGAATGCTTGTTTTGTAAAAAACAATTCACTCCAAAAAAGAAAACAACAAAATACTGCTGCAGACATTGCCAGACAAAAAACATCGGAATCTTGACTGGCAAGCAAAGAGCTGAAAAACGTAAAAATGGGAAAATTCTTTCATGTTTAATTTGCTCAACATCATTCTATGTCCCTGCATACAGAATTGAAACAGCAAAATTTTGCTCTAGGAAATGCACATCAATTGCCAATCCTCAAAATACGAAAAAAGCTCGACTTGCAAGCCCTCTTATGAAAAGAGCAGGCATTGGATCAATCAAAAAATACATTGTTATCAAAGTTGATGGAAAATATATTAGAGAACATCGCCATGTAATGCAGGTTCATCTTGGTAGAAAATTAGAAACTCACGAACATATTCATCATATCAATGGGGATTCATCTGATAACAGGATTGAAAATTTACAAGTTTTAACAAATTCAGAACATCAAAAGTTAGAACTTAGCTTTTTTTCTTCTGCTTTATTCCAGCAGAACTCAAAGCAATAGCCACCGCCTGGCGTGGATTCTTCACTACTTTGCCGCCTGGTCCAGAGTGCAAGCCTCCGGTCTTAAATTCATGCATCACCTTGCCAACTTTCTTCTGTGCCTTGGTCATCTTCATGATTTCACTCCTAGAAATTAATTACGCCAATTATGCTACGCGGGGTATGTTCCTGCGCAGTGACTGCCCCCACTTATTGCTGGACGCAGAGCCAAACGCACCCGTTATCGCGTCACTTGCAAACGTCAAGCAAAACGCGTCTGCCCTATCGGGACTCGCTAACCCGCGCTTCCTGATCTCGTCCTTACCCTCAATCTGAATCTTGCCGCTGCTCGTAAACGAATACCGCACGGTGGCCAGCTCCGAGATCAACAGGTCATCCTTGGGCATGGTGCAGTCACGCTGCTCCAACCACGCCTTGGCCTTGTGCCATAACTCTGCCTTCAAGTTCCTGTACGTACCGCCCATCGCTGGACTCTCGGAGACATTGATACCCCGCGCCGGCAGGTTCAGCTCGCGCAGCCGGTCAACCACGCCAGCACCCAAACCAATAGAGTCCACCAGTATCTCGTGCGGACGCTGGCTCGGCATCAGCACCTCATACTCGGAAACAATCGCACCCGTCAGTTGCATTAGGTCCAAATTCTTCCACGTCTTAATCGGCTCGGTCACCGCGTTGCCCTGGCGCTTGCAAAGTGCGCTACGGTCAGAGCCGAACCTGGCCACGTCCAATCCCCACACTAACCTTGCGCTGACGCTTGGCGCCACGTCCCGCTGTGTGGCCATCTCCAATAACTCCATCGGGATAACGGTGTCGTCATCGCTCCTGGGAAACTCACCCAGCACGCGAATGCGGTACGCGTTGCTCTCCTCGCCATACCTAGACTTCATCTCCTCGATGTAAGCCTCCGAGACGCGGGGCGAGTCCGCGCACGAAACCTTCATCGTGATCCAATCACCCGCCAAACGGTTATGTGTGTCAAAGAAGAAACCACTGGACCTTACCGGATTACCTAGTAACAAAGTTACAGCGCTGTGGCCGGACATGGAACCTGCCGCAGCCTCGAACACCTGCTCGGGGATACCGCTGGCCTCGTCTGCCACCAGCATGACGTGCTCGCTGTGTACACCCTGTAACGCTTCCGGCTGCTCGGCCCTGCTGGTCCTGGCGCTGATAAACGCCTCGTTTGGGTACTCCTTAAACTCGATCCGGTCTTGCTTAACCTCCAGCTGGTCTTGCAATGTCGGCGGTAATGCCTTCACCCAGCGCTTTAGCTCCGCGAATAAAGCGTCATACAGCTGCGAGCTGGTCGGCGCCGTGAGCACAATCTTGACGGGAAAGCGTAGGAACGCATACCAAATAATCGCCCAGGCTGCTGCCGTGCTCTTGCCTACGCCATGTCCCGACCGGACGCTGATCCTGCGCTCACCCTTGGCAATGTGCATCAGAAATTCCTTCTGCCAGGGGTCAGGCTCCGTATTGAGCACCTCCTGGACAAAGAGCACAGGGTTGCGGTAGTACTTCTTCGCCCACTCAATAAACGGGTTCTTGGACTGCTCGCCTTGTGCCTCTGTCATCTCGGTGACAGTGGACGCGATAGTTGGCACAGTTTTTATTTTTTTTTTGGCAGAGGGCGGTGTCGGTGACACGGGTAGGGGGGTCGGGGTCATGGCGGCGGTGTCTGTTTAGGTGCAGCAGTTGCCGCCCCCGCCGCCAAAGCAAAGGGGGGGGGTCGCGGCCACTGGAGCCAGCCGGACGGGCCAGTACCCAGCGTACAGTGGTAAGTTATCCACAGGATAGTCACAGGCTAAACAACTTAACATAATGCCCGTCGTATAAAGTAGAGACACTTGAGACATGGTTATCCACAGACCTGCTGGACGTTGTCAGCGTCCTGCACCACCTCGACATGGCGCAGCGCATCGAGGCGCAGGCCGCCAATGGAGATGTTGACCGCGGGACCGCGCTGCTGGGCGTAGACGCCAGGCTTCCAGCGCTCTGCTACCCACTGGCGCGTCTGTATGCGCACTCTAGCCAGGTTGCTCTCCTCCGGCGCCGCCTGGTCAGCGATCTCCAGCGTCTGGCAAGCGAGCACATCTGCTGCACGGGCGCGCGCGCGAGCAATTTTATGCTCGTTATCGGGCATATCGCACCATATTTCCAATGCCCTTCGCCCGATTCCAAGTGCCTCGCATATCCGCGCCGTTGACTTGCCGGCCTCGAACATGGCCACGATCTCCTCGACCTGGAGCGAGTCCAGCACCGCTAGGTCGCTAGTCTTTTTCGGTTGCCCAGCCATTAGAAAGCCCTCCAACGCAAAATAGCGCGCCCAAGCACCATACCCATGCCCAGCCCCACATAATCGCTTCTACGCATCATCTAGCCCCTTTAAAAGCCTTTGTGTCGAACAGTTTCGGCAGCGTGCTCGGTTTGCTCATGTCCAGGTCGTTGACCATGTCATCGAACCCGCTTGGACCACCGACCGCCACCAGCTTGCTCTCTGGCCACAGCCGCTTGATCTCTCCCAGCTGACCGCCTGCCTGCTTGGCTAGGATTATCGCAACCTCTGCCGCCGTCCAGACGTCCCTGTCGGTTGATCCTGGCCACTGCTGGCAGTACAGCGCCTTGGCACGCTCATCGGGCACGATCACGAAAACTGTTCCATCCTCGCGCTGGTGCTCGATCTGCCCCAGGTCTGGAAGTTCGCTAACCCCGTTGTCTGCAGCCCAGGTCTCCATCGCCTGGTACGCCTTGCACATACCCCTGACCGCCTTGTTGAGCTTTTCGTCGTCCCGATCTTCCTGGGCCTGCCAAACCCTCTCCAGTTGCAGCCACACCTTTTCGCGTAGCTCGCTATCCACCAACCAGACCAGCCTATCAATACCCCATTTAGCATCATGGGTATTCTTCCGATTAGCCAGCTCAACCATGACCGCGTTTTTAAACACGTCAAACTTGTCTGCTGGATATGCTGGCATTGCTGGCGGGTTAATCGCCAAAGATTTAAGTTTTTTAGTTGCCACATGGTCCTCCGATTCTGGGCATTGTGCGGAGGAAAAAATGGGAGCGTATATCAAGACATACGCTCTCCCATTTTTCCATTCCCGCCAAATCTATGCCGAAACACTGTTTTTTTCCATTTTTCTTCCATTTTTCTTCCATTTTTCCCATTTTTCCAGTTTTCATATTTCCCCATTTGCATTGACTTCTTCCATTTTTCTTCCATTTTTCCAAACCCAAATCTGCAAGCTATAAAACACCCTAAAAGTCACTATCGTTTTGGTCATCATCGCTGTAAATCACCCACGCATAAGGAGCGAAAACATCTGCCTTTTCAGCGGTTTGTAGGGTTTGAAAGCACCGATCAAAGTCCTTTTTTGCCGTTGTTTCGTCGATCTGGGTAGCATAAAAAGCTGCTCTCCACTGGTCAACGTGAACCGATTTATTGCGTTTTCCAGCACTATCCCGCATCTCTCCATGCTCCTTAATTGCCTTATGCAGTGCGTTCAGAACCAACTTTTGGACACCTCCACGACCTGTCCTTGGCGGCGGAACCTTGGATTTCTTGTGCTGCTGGTCGATGTTTTCCTGCTGCTCCCTGACCGCTAAAGAGACGTTTTCGTCCAGCCCTAATGCGCTTTCCTTGTCCTGGTTAATGTTGATTTGGACCATCTCAAAGCCAAATTTAAGGTTGTCCTGGCCATCCTTTTGCTTACTTATGGTGAGGATTCCTTGGCCAGCGACGCCTTCTTTAAGGTCATCATTGACGAGCTTTTGCAGCTCCAACTGCGTATCCACAGCGCCTAATAGGCTTGAATGACCCCTCAATCCTTTAGTGGCGTCCTTGCCACTATGGTGCAAAACCATCAAAGCGCAGTCCAGTTTGCGCTGTAACCTGCCTGCGTTATGGATGAATGCGCCCATGTCCTGGCTGTCGTTCTCGTTGCCGCCGCCGAAGGCTCTGGCAAGGGTATCTATCTGCACCAGGCGCAGCTCTATGCCTGTGCGCTCTATCAGGCTGTCAATTGACTCCATCAACAGGTTGAAGTCATCCGCGCTTGATCTCAGGTTCAACTGGTAGCGTATGACGTAGATTTCGGCCCCGTCCTGAGTCTGGTGGTTGATCTTGCAGGCTTTGATACGCGCCCCGATACCTCCATGGCCTTCTCCCGCTATGTACAGGACCGCACCAGGGTTCGTTACCTGGTTACCCATCCACTGCCTGCCGGTGGCCACCGCCTCGGCTAAATCGAGTGCGATAAAGCTCTTGAAACTGCCAGGTGGTCCGTAGAGTGCCGAGAACCCACCCTCCGGTAATACGTTCTCAATGATCCACCTGACAGGCTCATCCTTGATGGTGTCCCATGCCTCGATGTTGAGGAGCTGCGGCGTCGGGTTGTAGGCTTCTTGCTCTGTTTGCGTTGTTTCTGTTAATTGTTCGCTGTCTGTGACAGGCATCTCCTTAGTGATGATCGGCGCCTGCTTTGCCATCTCCGCAAGTTCCTTGCGCGTACCCTTCATGTGGTGCACCCACTCGTGCGCGTCATCCCCCTCTACCATCAGGTCCAGGTCCAAGTACCGGATTGACTTGGCCACAGGTAGCAGGTTCTGTATTGCACGCCTGGCGTACTGTCTACCTGGCTCGTCGTTGTCCGGTATGACCACTATGTTGGCGCCTGCGAAGTACTGCGTTATCTCGGCTGGCCAACTGCCTGCACCCGTGTGTGACGTGGTGGCTATGGCGCCAATGCTTACTAAGGCGTCCGCTGCCTTTTCACCCTCCACCAGGTAGATGGCACGGCCTGCGGTCTTAGCGTCCAAGAGTTCCGGTAGCTGGTACGGCACTATGCGAGTGTCCTTGAGTCCGGCAATGCGCTTCCCCGCGGCGTCCACGCGGTGTATGGAGTACGTCTTACCCTTGGCGTCGTTAGTCTTGTACCTGCGCTTGGTAAACAGGACATCGCCGTCCTCCGACCTGTACAGCCATTCCTTCTCCAGTACCGGAGCCTGGTGCTGGGTGAAGCTAATCTCCTCACGTTTAGGTGTGGTGGGCAGCAGGTTGCGCTCCCTGACAGCGTCGAACACGTCCCGCTGGTCGCAGCCGCCGTGACAGTGAAACAGAACCTTTCCCTCCGACTCGGTGATCGACAGGCTGGGGTTCTTGTCGCCGTTCCCTCTGCCGTGGCCAGGTACGGGGCATGAGCACACCCACTGCCCGTTGACCTGCTTGGCATTACCCAGCGCCTTGGCTATTGTTTCTGTGTCCATTTATTCGTTCTCGTTATTCGAGGGGAAAAAAAAGCCGGTGGAGATCAACCCACCGGCGCGTTCAGTCTAACGCTTAGAAAATCTCGTCATCCTCTACCACTTCCACGGGCTTGGGAGCTGCCTTGCGTACCGGCTGCACTACTGGCGCTGGCTCAAAGGCTACTTCCTCGGCTACCGCATCCAATCCAGCAGGACGGGCAACCCAACCCTTTAATACGAAAATTGGTATCCGTGTCGTACCCTTACCAATCTTCTCGGCCTTAGAGTGACCGTACTCCAGCACAGGCAGCTTGCTAGGGTTAGCGGCACGCTCGGCAGCGCAAGCCTTGTACATCTGCTCCAGCCCCATGTTTGGGCCTACGCCGTTAGATGACCACTCGGCAGCACCGATCTCTTTGTTGTACAGCACCACCTGGAAACCTCGCTTGTGTTCGGGGCTGGGCTGCGGCCCTTTCTTGCCGACAGATTCGTCTTGGACCCAATCGCGTACACCGACACCTAGCAAGAGCCAGCCTGTCTTAATGTTGTCGATGTCGAACACTACTTTTTTGAGTTCGATCTCCTCGTTGTTGTTGTTGGTCCAGGCATTAGCTTGGGGCGAGAACCGGATGTAGTTTCCAGAGCCGGATGATGAAGATAGATTTAGCATTTGCGTTTAGCTTTCAGTTTTCAGAGTTGTAGTAGGGCTGTGCTCTCGCCAAGCCCACGGGATTTGGATAACGTGAGTCCAGAAGAAACCTTCTTGGTCACACTATCCAAAACTTGTTTCCTGTCCTTGCCCAGAATCTTGTCTGCGGCAGCAGGCGAAATGATTGATGTCTCGTAAAGTTGCGTCTCGGGTATGCCAGCAGACAGCAGCACCTGGACAGCGTCCGAGTCCTTAGTCCACTGCCTGGTGGGACGTTTAGGCGCCATCTGCCAGCCGCGCAGAACACCACCCGCTTCCAGCGTCTTGGTGGCCTGCTTACGCAGCGCAGTGATGAAGTCCTCTACCAGTTCCGCCTTGTCCAGCAAGTCCGATACCTGGTCCGGCGTCAGGGTTGTGATGTCAGCAGCCACGGGGACCGCGGCCAGCGCCTTGGTCTGCGCGGGACAGATCATCTTAGCGGGGCAGTATTGGCAGGCTTCTTTGGATGGTGTGGGTTCGGTTGTATCCTTCACGGCAGCGTTTACCGCAGGCATGAGCACGTTATCAGCCCACTCGTGCAGCTCTGTTGCTGTCATTATGTGCGTTCGGTTATCGCCTGTCTGGGGCTGCACAATCGTAAGTCTGATAATTTCAAAGGAATGACTCAGATATTTCTTGAGCACGCCCAATGCGTAAATCTTCATCTGTGGGGAGTCAGCGTCCACCCACTGCCGACCTGTTTTTAAGTCCGCAATTTCCAGTATCGACTTGTCCTCATTGAAGGCAACAACGTCAGCAGTACCAGCAACCCTGACCAGGTCGTTGGAGAACGCGACCCCGAATTGCTCCACCTTAATAGTGCCTAGTTCCTTCTCCAGTGCAGCCACCATGCGGATGTGCGCGAGTGCGAATTCAGCGTTCTCCGTAGTCATTGTGATGCCTTCAATGACCTTACCTACAAAGTCCATCGGGTCCTGATCTAGCTGCCAGCAAGTCTCAGACAGCGAGTGAATGGCAGTGCCTATCTTTGCCGCCTCACCTGACTCCTCGTAGGGTACTTTTAGGGACAGGCGAGCTGATGCAGGGCAGGCGATCCAGCGAGCTGCGGATGATGGACGAAGGATTAATTGTTTCATTCGGGGCTTTCGTTGATGAGTAATTGGTAAGCAAGGTTGCGTACCTCGGACGTTACGCAGTGGCCAAGGTCCTCTGGATGCACCAGGCGCTTCAGGAATTCGGTCTTATCGCGTGATGCGTTGCGCTCTTGCTCCAGTTGCGTTGCCAGGTACACGGCGTGCTCGCGTAGGGTTCGTAGGTCTTGCAAGCTCACTTGTTTCCCTTCAGATACCAAGCGCCAATGAGCACGGCATCAGCGCGCCCGTCATCCTTGACCCGTGCAAAGGATTTCTGGTGACTTGGATACAGCTCGCAGGCTCTGGCGCGTGATGCGTCCTTGCCTGCACCACGGCCTATGCCCTTTGTCCATACGCTAGGCATGACGTAGGTGACGGGTATGTTGTAGGCCGCCACAATGCCCTCAATGATGCCAAGGCTGCGCCCAAAGCTAAACATTGATGTCACCCCCTGCCCTGGCATTGCGGATACCTTCTCAACAATGACGTGGCGAGGATCGTATTGACAAAACACACCTGCCAAATCAGCAGCAGCTATCTGCCTCTTTGCTTTGCCGTTGCGGGTAAGTTCGTGGGTAGGCATATCCAAAACGGCAATGAGATCGTGCCCGTCAAACACCGCCAATGCGCCACTCAAGCCTGGGTCGATGGACAGGACAATCATTGGGGCGCCTTTGCCGCAATCAGCGCGTCCACTGCTTGCTCCAATTTCATAATATTGCTGTACAGCGGGATCGTCTTGCCTGTAGACCACCTGCTGAGTTGGGCAGGGTCAATGCCTGCTGCATACGCTAGGTCGTTCATCTTGAACCCTGCTTCCTTTGCTTTGAGACGTATTGCCTCGATTGCTTGCTCAGTTGACGAAATCATTGTGCCTAACCCCTTTAATTGACGAATGCGTCCATTCTAAAGGTGTTTTTTGACTAGAAAAGCAATTATTTTGCGTAACTAAGGGTAAATACCTACTTAAATCAGTTGATGAAGTAGTCAATTCATGTAAGATGCAAGGCATCAACAACCAGCAAACAGGATACAAAATGAAAGCAGTTCAAATCAAAACAAACAAAAACGGCATCCAGTACGGCCTATTCGCCGTTCACACTGGTCTGTCCGCTGATGCGGATGACGTTACCTATGCCGTTTACAAATTGTGTGAAAACTATAGCCGTCATATTTCTGGCGGTATCGCCAAAACATGGCGTTATGTTGCCAAAAATTTGGCTTTTGAAGATGCTTTAACACTGTTTGAGCGTCGCTCAAAATAATCACCAACCCACGGGGCTGCGGCCCCATCTTTAGGAGTCCACCATGCGCTACCGCGAACACTACACCATCCAACCCGTCACCCGCAAATGGGCAGAGATTGCCCTGGCCCTTGCCATCGGAGTCGGTCTGGCCTTTTTCTTATTCATGGGAGTATGACTATGAGTGAATCCATGCAAAAAGAAATCGACGCGCTGGTAGCAGAGCTGTCACCCAAACCAGGCAGCCTGGGCATCCTTACTACGCATGAGATGGTGTCCCACCTGCGGATGGCGGCCACCAGGGGAACGTTAATCGGATGGGTTGGCGCCGAAAGACTTACCAGCGCCAAGCACAAGCAGGACTACGACAACCTCGCCCAGCATTGCAAGCAACTTGAATTAGAAATAATGGAGCTGAAAAGGTGAGAAAGCGCAGCTCGTACCGGCCCAAGCCGCAGCTGCCGAATCCGGTGGCCTGGCTTGTTAATGGCTTTAAGCCTGTCTCGCAGGCTGGCATTGTGAATGTCCAGATCAAGAACCACCAGGCCATCGACGCACTCAGAAAAGGTGTTGCGGACCGCGAGGACATTGACACGATCATTGCCGCGCTGAACATTACCGAGGCTTTGCAGCGTCTGGGCATCGGTGATGAGTACAGGGACCAGGTCAGAGCCGCCCAGAACGCGCTATACGCCGTCTCACGCAGAGGCATCGACAGAGAGTATCGGTTCGTGCTCAAGGCGCAGGAATTGACCGCCATCAATTTAGGCATGGAGATACACGACGCGCAGATAGAAGTGACCAGCATCAAGCACATGGAGGATGCGCTCGACATAGTCAGGGACGAAATAAAGAACCGCAAGGCGCGGGTAATATTGGAGAAATCAGCATGAGATTTTTTAAGTTTTTGAAGGACTACTACCGAGAGTTAACGCCAGCCGAAGTCATCCAGCGTGAGCTTGCTTGTGCCCATCTGGACCGACTGGAGGCAGAGGCAGCAGTCGAGTATGCGGCGGCAGTGCTCGATATGAATATGACCCGCATTGAGCGTTTAAACACCAGACTGAAGGAGTACAAGTTATGACCTGCTGCGAATATGGGAAATGCACTAACGCACCCAACTGCCCCGTTAGACAAGCACACAGGGAGGCCGCAAACAGGGCATATTCTGAGCGTGGAATGATTAGGGACACTGACCCCTACACAGACACAATCGGCACGTTTAAGGCGCTTATTTCTGTGCTTGCTGTGTGCATTGTAGTGACGCTGATTTTCTTTTTTTGGGGGAAGTGATGAACTTTGAGGCTTGGGTTTCCGAGCAGGTTTCTGCTGGCGAAGATGCAACCATCAGCTTGTGGTTGCTTGAAAAAGAATTTTTTGGCAGTTTTTACTTTGAGCGAAGAATTGCAATTTGGGTGGATGCCCTTGCAAAACGATTGGGCGTGACGGCAACAATTCATTGGCCTAGCAATGTGGTGACCTTTTATCCAAGAGCAAGGGGAACAACATGACAGGTTTTCAAAGCAAACGCGAGTCCGCTATCGGACGTTTTGCAAATGGCAGCGACTCTAAGCGCAGGGTCCTCGGCCTTGCTGGTGAATGGTCACCACGCGAGAAACTGCCAGGCGAAGCACCGCCTACCACTATCTCTATCTGGCATCATCCAGTTTATCAACCGCCAAAGATGGAGACGCCTCGCCCTGGTGCTAACGATCACCTCAACATCAGGAGCAGAAAAGCATGAAGTCCGTCAGGGAGCCGCGCATACTGGACATCTTGCAGCGAAAGGATATGTCTACCTCAGAGATATGCGTCCTGGTCCACTGCACGCAAAGGTCAGCGCAGGAGCTGCTGGCCAAGATGCGCCGCAAGGGTCTGGTGTATAGGTCAGGGTGGCGGCGCCAGCCAGATGGCATTGCGGCGGTGTTTAGGGCAGGCATAGGCGTCGATGCGCCAAAGCCTCCACGGACTTCTGATGTTGAGCGTAAGAAGAAGTCCCGTGCCAAAGAGACTCAGGAGGACAAAGAGTTTCGCCAGGCGCGTGAGAAGGCCAAGAGCATTAAACCCAGGCGCGATCCAATGATTGCGGCGTTTTATGGAGAGTACAAGTGAAAGAAATAGAAATACTCAAACGATTGCTTGACCAGGCTAATGCTATTGAGGCAGAGACAGGTGAAGTGCCTACTGCCGTCGAAGCATTAACCTGGGCTATTGATGAGATTACTCATTATTCATTGAGTCGTAAGCAAGCAAGCCGCCAGCGCCGGCCCCAAGCAATGCAGCCAGTTCTGGATCAATGTATCCAGCATGAGTCTGTCCACGAATAATCATATCGCGTGCAGTTTCTGGTGATACGTTTAGGCGCCTAGCAGTCTTTCCAATTTGCTGGGAAAGCAATTCCAACTTACCAGCTCCAATTGGTGATGTAACACCAGTAGCGCCCGATCCAGCACCCCATATAACTGCTTGCGCAGGGACCGGCTCCAACCCCATAGGAGCTGCAATTTGATTTTGCCACCAAGGTCCAAGAGATACCATCTCAGGTACAGATGCACTTGCATTTGGCACTGATGCTTTACCTTTTTTAGTGGTAGCACCACGAACATCAGGCAGACCAACTATGCGTGACCAATGCGCATCACCAACTGGCCATTGAGTCTGAAATCCTGTCTCTGGTACTCCAGATGCTGCAATGTAACTTGGCACTTTTGCAGACTTCATATCAAGCAATCCACCACTCAAGTACTTTTCCATAGGTCCAGCTTGTGCTGTCTTATGGTAAGGGTGGCCCATGATTGCTTCAAGCTCTGGTGGGAAATCGCTTTTACGTTTGTAAACTGGCAATCCACCATACTTTTTAAAGTCTTGAAACCTTCCAGCTTTATCCATCATGTAAGCAGCAGAACCACGATTTAACTCGGTAAGAACCTCGCTTCCAGGACTAGACATTCCGGTTAATGTATTGAATTTGTTGTATTCAGTAATGGCTTGCTCTGGGCCATAAATATCAGCAAATCGTTGAAATAGTGGGTCCATTGTGTACCAGGAAGCCATACCCTTATACAAATCAGGCTGCTGCTGTGCCTCACCAATGATGTCAGTAATCCTTTTCGTATTTCTAGGATTCATTACTTCTGCTGCGTGCTCCGCACCAGTAGCATTTTTTGCAGCCTTAAAAGGTCGATCAGTAATGTTTCCTTGACGCTGACCTTGCTGAGAAATATTCCAAAGGTCTTCCCTAGTAACACCAAACAATTGATTTAGCAGTGGGTCTTCTGGAGCCACGCGAGATGCAGCTTCCGCTACAAGTTCTTTTGGATTCTGATAAATATTGGGATAAGCAATACGCTGCGGACGCATCACTGTTGCATCCTTTTTGCCAATTCTTACAGCACCAGTTTGCGATCCAAACTCGCTAGGCATTGCAGCGTTTTCTGCCATCCTAGCCATTGATTGGCGCATAGGTATTGCAGAAAGCGCAGCGGCCTCTGGCAGTATTGGCGGTATCTTGGCATCGGACAGCAACCCACCAAGGTACTGCAAGGCGTTCTGAGCACCCTCAGTTCTAGGCTGATAGGTATTGCGCTCAATAAACCTACGCGCTTCCTCCTCGGCGATCCTATTGGCCTCTGAAGTGCCATACTTGCCACTTGTCATGCCCTTGTAGACGCCATAAGGCATACCCACCATGCTGGATACAGCACCCGAGCCAAGCATGGCTCCTGTCTCTCCAATGCTCTCTAAATAGTCAAGCAAGCCCATCTCAGTTACTCCTTATTGACCATACGGCCCTGCTGGGCTAAGAAAGTTAAATTGATCATTGCCTACGCCAGAACCAATTACCGGAGACGTAACGCGGCCAGCTTGCCCAGCGGTATATCCACCATAACCGGCTGCCCGTGAACGTGCCTCGTTCATCCTGCGAATCTGGTCACCAAGCTCAACAAGGCGCTGCTGCTCACGCGATAGCAGTAAACGTCCCATCTCAGCCCTAACTGGCTCTGGCGTACCCATGCGATTAAATAGGTTTGTAGCCGCTGCCGCTACACCAGGTACATTACCTGTGCTTACAGCCTGCCCAGCCGCCATAACAGCGGGTATTCCAAGGTCCTCCATCCCAGCCAAACGTCCAGCACTTTGCGATCCACGGCCAAGAGATTCAAGACCTTTAAGTCGAGCCTCTTTTGCAACTGCTGACGCAAATTCTCGGTAATCGTTATTGAATACTGCCTTTACGCGTTCCCGTGTACTTGGTTCTTGCCACATCTTTAGTAGTGACGTTTGACCAGCCACTGTACCCGTCTTTTGACGTAAAGCCTGCAATGCTCCAACGCGAAACGCATCCATCTCTGACTGAGTTAGTCCAACCAGTTGTTGTTTAAAGTCAACAATATCACCAGTCATAGCAGTGCGGCCAAGTTCAGCGGCATCCCTCATTTGCGAAGGACCTGCCCACTTCTCCATAGCCTGTGCATAAGCAGATTTACCGCCAAGTCTTGGTGATTTATCTGTTAGTACAGTTATCAAGTCCTTGCGTACATCATCATAGGCATTGGCTTGTTGGCCACCACCAGCACGCTTTAACGTCTGCGCAGAGTCGTACAAAGAATGCTTTAGCGTATCAAGCACGTTCATCGGTACAAAATCACCTTTTTGCAAGTTAGCCAAGTCAATCGTCTGTCCCGTCTTTGTCTTGTACAGCAACTCAGCAGGACCCTGCAAAGACTCAGATCGTCTTAACAATGCAGCTAAAGTATCGTCAACCTTGACAGTCGCTTTATCAATAATGTCATAAAAGGGTCGAGATTCAGACTGGCGTTGTGCATTAAATGCATCAATGCTTTGCTGAAACTGCGCACCCTGTGTGCCTAAAGCCTCGTCAGCGGCAGTCACTAACCGGCCTGCACGTCCAGCCTGGCGCTCACGGATAGCACGCTCCAGAGCCTGCTTTGTTTCACCAGGTAGCGTAGCAATAGTGTCCAGCAATTGCCGAACATTGGCGCCACCAACGTCAGCAATACGCGCCTCTGGTCCGAGCTTACCCATCCTGGCCTGCGCCATACCCAATGCGCTTTGCAGTAAATCTGGTGGCGTATCGCGCAGCAGCGCCTCGGCAACCTTTTGCTGGGCATAGGTAGATGCCGTTTCTTGTGAACCATACCTGCCAGCAACCTGGCGTCCAGCAGCTCCTAAAACGCCCATTACAGGCTGCGTAATAGGTCCAAGCACCGCACCCATCAGCGCGCTCTTTCCAGCGTCTGTTGCTATCTCTCCTGCTGTCTGTCCCTCGCTTGCTCCAGCCCCACCAAGCAATCCATAACCGACGCCTCCAGCACCGGCCTGGACCATGCGCTGACCCAGACCCATAACCTTGCCAGCCTCTGGCGCCGCAGTTAGATAGCGTCCAATATTTGAAACAGTCTGCGCCACTTTTGGTGCAGCAAATTCAACTGTAGGCATAACTGCCTTGCTAACAACGCCAGCCGCCCTCATAGGTAAACCTGCAAGCATGGTGGGGATTGACGCCACGCCCTGCAAGCCAGCAGATGTCCAGGGGTTTTCCTTCATGTAGGACTCAGCAGCTCCACGACGTATATCACGCTCCTGCTGATACGCCTCGAATAGCGGTTTACCAGTTTGATAGGCAGTAACGGGAGCCGCCAATGCACCGGCAAGTTCATCATAGAAGCCGAATGTCGGACCCTGCATCGCAGTCAAGAAACCTTTTTCAAGTTCAGACTTTTTGGCGCCGGCCTCGTAAGCAGGAGACTTACGCTCAGACAAGAATTTAAGTATCTCTGCTGGTGCGTATTGGTTCTCTACTGCGCTTGTAATGCTTTGAGTTAGATCAGGCATTGAGGCAAGATACTTGATGATCTCATCATCCTGGTATCCAGCAGATTTAGCCTCTTTGATCTTAATTTTTAGATCATCCATGATTTAATCCTTATGGTACTCTAGGCTTAAAAATATCGCCTAATGGCTTTCTTTGCGTTCCACCAGGTCCACCACCCATCAAAGACGGAATTTTTGCCTGTTCTCCAAGTGCAGTGCCAAGGTTTTTGAATCCGTATGAAGTACCAAATGCCTCGTACTCTTGACGCTTTTTGTTGTAAGCCTGACCAGCAGCCGCATAAAGTTCATTAGACAAACTCTGGAAATCATCACGCTGAGTAGGTGTCAGCTTTTGACCTGACATCATGTTGCTAAAGTAGTTCTGTAAACGATCCATGCGACCAGCAGCGGCCATTGCAATACCAAGTTCAGACTCACGTACAACAGAGCCAGGATCAAGCAGTTTCATTACCTTAGTAGCGCCAGCAACATCACCAATTGGAGTTCCTTGCTTTAATGATGAAACTACCTGTCCGTATGCAGATTGCATATCGCTGAAATCTTTGTAGATTGGTTCTGCTTTAAATGCTTTACCCAAAGACATCTCATTTTCAAAGCCTTTTTGACCGCCAGTCATATCAACAGGAACATTGACCTTTGTTATTGGTGCAAGTGTTCTACGATAATCACCAACTTGGCCCATGCCAGTAGCACCAGTTCCACCTAGTTTTTGACCTAAAAGGTACTCAACAGAACGGATATCTGGTGACTGTGGCTCATACGGCATAACACCTTGTGCAATCCTACTATCGCCTTTTTTGTTGTACTGGACCATCTGAATTTGTCCGTTAACAACTTGCGCTACTGGTGCTCCGTATTCTTCAGCACCTAGATCAGCAGGTTCAATTGGAGCCGGTATCACGCCGCCCGTATCTGTTTGGATATAGTATTTTCCATCAGCAGCTTTAAATGGTTGTCCTTGTGTCTTAGCTGGCTGCATATACTTCATCAACTCCGGTATGCCTTCTTTTGCTGGCAACCGAGACAGCAATGCAGCCATTTGCGGAGGCAAATTAGCGCGTTGCATTTGAGCACCACCAATAGCAGGATTACCTAAACTTGGAGAAAGTTGACCAATCATCTCGGCCCTAGCAACAGTAGGTCCTGCAGGCAGTTGCGCTGTAACTGGAGCAGCCAATACAGACTCTGGAGTCATGGCGCCCATTTCTGGCGCTTGTCCACCAGTTAGCTGCATAACCATCTTGGCGTAATCCTCTTGCATCTGCTGCGCACGCTTTGCCTCCTCCAGCTTCTGCTTAGTAAGCAGTCCTGCAATGCCCTGCTGCTGCGCCTGCTGGTAACCCGTCTGTCCAGCCCCATACGCCTCGCCCAGAGCCTGGCCGATACCGATAGGCACTCTACTTGGACCAGATGACCTTAACAATGACATTGCTGCCTGCATGACGCCTTGGTCACGCATAGCCTTTAACTGCTCTGGGTCCAGGTAGCTTTCAAAGCCGCTGGATGGCGCATTGCCAAACAGCAAGCCGCCTAAATCAAAATCTGCCATGATGTTTCCCCTTTAACCAAGTAGTCCAAGCAAGCCGCCAAGTATGCTTCCTGGTACGCCAAATTTAGAACCAGCCAAAGCACCTCCAAATGCACCTGTAAGTGGATTTTTTGTATATGGTTCACTTGTTGTAGTACCCAAGTTAGGAATACCCTGACCCAAAGCAGACTGCGCCACCTGTAGCTTTTGCAGACCGATATTGCGCTGCGCGTCCATCTGATCTTGCAACAACTTTCGACGTGCTTCACCAGCCTGCATAACCGTATTAGCGCCACTCATGCGCAGACCCTGCTGTAGTTGTCCAAGGTTACCCAACTGATTAGCAGCTCCAAGTCTTAACTGAGCACCCGAAAGACCAGCACCCTGATTAGCAAGTGACGCCTGCTGCTGACGTGCTAGATCAGCCTGCTGCGCGGCCATAGCTTCTCTAAATGCGTTCTCATTGAGCTGCGTAGAAAGCCTGCCCGCCTGCGTGCCATAGCCAAGGTTTGTCTCAGCCTCTGCAATACCCTGACGTGAACCACCAAAGGCGCGTGCCTGTTGCGCACGTTGAGAAGTCTGGCGTATGGCATTCTGACGCGAAGTCTCCAGATCAGACAATGCGTTTTCTCTAACGTATTTTGTATACGGGTTCATGTAGCTGCCGATACTTCCAGCGCCACTCATACCAAGGTTTGCCTGCGCAGCATTGACCATTCCAGGTTGATAGGTTCCTTCAACACCAGTACGGTATGTGGCCTCGTCAACAGTGCCAAGTCCAGGTCCAGCGAGTCCGGTATTGATTAACTGCTCCTCTCCGGCCTGGTACATTGGATTGAATCCAGCAAACTGCTGCACTGGTAGCGCACCAGCAACTCCCTGCGCCTGCTCCAGGTTAGCTAAGAATGCTTTCTTTAGATCGGGATCAATGCTTGTTGTCGCCGTCTGACTGCCGCCTTTGCTCATACGTTTCCCCTTTACATTTCGAGCAAGCCGCGTAGCTTGCCCTTAGAAATCTTGCCGCTATTGATGGCGTTCATCAACTCGATGCCGTATTTTTTTACAGCCTTGTCATTGATGACAAACTCTCCAGACTTTAAGGCGCCATATCCTTGATCTGGACCCATAGGGTTTGGACCTTTAAGGTGCTGCATGGATACCTGTCCACCTTTAGCAAGCCCACCCGCATCACGGCTTCCCCAGCTTTTATTATCACCACTATTATCACCACCATAACTACTATCACCACCAGCATCACGGCGTCCAAAACTTCTACTATCACTTCCTTCATTGCTGTAGTTAGAATCTCCAACTGCATTCGGGTTGTTGTACATACCATACTGGTTTGCAAGAGATTGCAATTGTGCTGACTCTGCCTCTGCAACACTGTTATATCCAGTAGTGTCAACAATTGGAGCCGGTGGCTGCTGACCTAGCAATGCTGGTAAAAGACCACCTGTATAACTATTTGGGTCATACCTAAATGGCATACCGCCATAGCTTCCATTGCACTGGCCACCACTGCGATCACCGCCGCTACCGCCACCACGATTTCCACCACCCATATCGGGCAAGACTACAGGTGCAGCAGGTGCAGCTCGTTTGTACAGGTCAGGATTGAACCCTCCCATAGCACCACCAGCACCGCCGCCTCCATAGACGTTACCCATGCCCTGCTGGTAGCCAGTACCGGCAGAGCCGCCGTAGTTGCCCATCTGGGACATGATGGCCTGATACGGACCCTGCTGCGCATATGGCAGGTAAGGCGTAGAGGAGTAATCCTCTGGCGCAGAGATGTTGTTTGCTCTTAAATAGTCAGTGATGCCGCCTAGACTCATATCATTCCCCTTACAAGTTCTTGCTCAAAATGAACCACTTAGGTTCGTATCCTTCATCGCGCAGAAACGTCTTGGCCCAGCCCTGACGCCCTGCGAGAGTAACTCGCGTGCAACCTAAACTCTTGCCCCAACGCTCGATGTGTGGTCGCATCAGCTTGAGTTCATCTAGGTCGCCGCCAGCAAGAAAGTAGTGCAAGTTCTTGATTCGCGGGTAGACAATGATCTCGGTCACAACAACAGACTTGACGCCTGGCCATACTTGGAACCTGTTATTTCCAACCCCCTCGGCAATGTCGTCAAATGTGTGTGTACCTTCAGAGTATTCTAAAGCCGATTCCACCTGCTGGCGCAGCCTGTTTAACTCGTCCAGGTCTGTCACCGACGCCCACCGGCAGTCGCCTCCAGCCGCATAACCCCAATCCTCCAATCGGCCAAGGTGTTAGCCGTAACCTTCATCTCAACCTGGCGCCCAGAAAATCTTACAGACGTAGGGTTTGCCGCCGTGTAGGGTCCAAAAGTAGACTCCGCGCCTGTCGGGTAGAACCTTGACGTGAAAGAAACAACGGCCTCGCCCAGTGTCTGCTCGTCAGGAATCACCTGCCTAACGTTCATTATGTTCTCGCCTGTACCCAGCTCGATGGGTCCAGATTGCGCGAACAAGGTGGCCGAGTCATAGGCAAAACCGACCTCGTGCTCGTAGATATAGCCATTGGTATCCACCATCACGGGATAGGTGAACACCCCTGCATCAGCACCCGCTAGGCGAGACAATGTGCCTATGTTCCAGTGACCCTCGCGGTAGTTGTACGTCACATAAGAGTCGTTCTCGTTGGAGTCATTGGAGGGGTAAAACCACCATATCTCACCGAATTTGCTATTGTGGACGGCATAGATTTTTGACTTTTGCGTCAAGTTTATATCGTTGAAAATGTAGTCAGACACGTCGCACGGCAGTGGCTTGACGTACCCGTCGTACATCCAAAACCCGCTGCTGGACATCCAGATGGCGGCAGTGTCGATGGCGGCCACTGACTGCGCCGAGATCAACCCGCACCCGCTGCCGGCCTTGTCAAACCCATAAACGAATGGTGCGCCAATGTACTGAGCTGTGTGCACGTCTACGTCAGTAAACAGTAGGTTTACACCCTTAACGCGCTTGCCGGCCAGTAAAGTTCCTGGCGTGGCCAACTCGTAGTCACCCGCCAAATTGTCTATGGCGGCAGTCCAAACTGTATTGTTCTCTTGATCTGACCAGGCCACCTTGCGCGGGTTGCCGCCAGCACCTAAAGCAAACACGATCCGGTCTGCGGTCACCATTACCGCCTTGCATCCTGTCGGTGCATTGGTGATGGCCGCTGCCAGCGTAGGCGTTGTAAAACCCAACTGCCACTCGTACAGCTTCCCATCTGCACTTGAACAAGCAATCAGGTACTCACCCCAGGTATCCATTGACCAGGTCGTTGCGCTGATAACGTCACCCAAGTCAGGGCGCTGCACGCCATACGCGAAGTTTCCATAGGCAGCGTACCCGTAGCCGGTGTACGAAGTAGCATCAGCAATGCCTGCCGTAAACCCTGTTGGGGTAATCTCTTTGAGCGTGCCCGACTCGTTCATCACATAAAGTTTAGTGTGCGTACCGGCTGCAATCCAACGATCATTGGTGTTATCACGCCAGGTAATCAGTCCCCTGCACTTTCCACTCATAGCCGTCTGAGAGCTGAAACGCTTGCGCCACCCGTTAATCGGGCGCAGAGTGTTCTCGTACCAACGAACCAGGTTAGCGTCGTACCAGCGCCCTGATGATTGGTACTCAGTCCCGTTACGATAGATTCCTGGTGGTATTTTTAATGGTATGTACATGACGTTCTCACATTGTGTTTGACACAAATTGCATGGTCGTAATCAGCGACGCGGTAGATGGATAGTTGGACGCCGCAGCGTATGCCTGGATGCTGACTGCGGTGCTGTCAGTCTCCCACCAAAGCTCGATGTAGTCATTGGCAGCAAGTGACAGAAAGTAGTTCCATGCAATTATTGTGTGGCCATTGACTGCGCCATGCTTAGAAGGTATCCCAGCAAATCCAGTAGAGCCAACAAGATTTGTCCCGTTGACCTTAATCCATACCCTTACATCATGGTCTGCGCTGGCTGTATTTTCAAACTGACCAGACCACTGTAGGTTATATATACCAGAGTCAGTGACTGTGATACGCGAGCTGCTGACAACTGTCACCCCATTGGTGAAATCAGTCGTATTAAACGTCATGGCATACGCGGTATTGATGGCCGCCGCAGTCTGGTCTACAGTACTCTGAAAGGCGCCATAGGGCGCGTTTATGTACCGGCTGCCCTTGACCCCAAACAAGGCGCCAAGCACCGAAGTTATTTTGCGAAAGTAAACGTTCAGCGCTCCATTGGACTCATTGAAGTTACGACGCTCGTACTCCTCTGGTGGATACCCCAGATTAGGCGGCGTCGGAGTCTCAAGTTTTTGCTGGATGGCCATAGTTTTATTGTGCCACCATTAGGATAAGAATAGGACGCGCTCATCCTTGCGCCGGTTCTGCAAACCTTTCAATGGCTTACCGCCGGCCATGCAATACTTCAAAAGCTCGTCCGCAGCGCCTTCCATATCCCCGCGTAGCACTTTTTGGCGTAGCGTACTACGCTGGAGTGTCCCAAGACCCACGTTAAAAGAAAAGCTAACAAGCCCATCAAACTGACCCTGTGTAAGAACGACAGGACAGAATCGTTCCACGCCGCGCTCAAAGCGATCAAGGTCTGCTGCAAGTATTCCATCTACCTCCTCCATAGACCACAGCCGGTCATCCTCTGGCCTCAATGGGTATCCATTACGTTCTTCTAGCTTTAGCTTACTCTGGGCTGGGTACAGTACGTGGCCAACGCAAACAGTCCAAAGCAGAGCCGGACAGCGATAAGGGCGCTGCCTAGTCCCCTCGTGGTGCTTAATCATTGACAGTGCCTTGGCAGATACTTTCATTTCTTTTGCGTTTGCACGCACCCCACTTTGTAGCCCAGGTCGCGCCACTCTTTAGCCGCCTTCTGGCAGGCAGCCTCGTACTCAAAATATCCAACGATTAGGATTGAGTTCATGTTGATACCTGTAACTAGCACCAGGGTCCAGATCATTTTCCAAAGGCTCGGCCACCAAAATGGAACGCTACTATGGAAGCAAACAGTGCCTGGGTATTGCTGTCCCACAGCTTCTCAGCCAGCGCAGGGAATGCCACGCCGTTGTTGTATCCATAGATAAATAAACCAACGTCTACGAAAACCAGCAGCAGAAAGAATCCCATAGTAATGAAACTGCGCGTTCCAGCACGCAAGTCCTTTATCCACTGTGATGTTCCCTCTCCCAGAGACTCGTCGTGCTTGTAGATGGCGTTCATCTCAGCAACCTGGGCATTGACTAAGTTCTCTCCAGCCTTGGCAGTTGTCTCTAACTCTAGCTGCTGGCTGTGTATCTGCTCAACCCGTTCCTGCGCCTCAAACCCTGCCTTGCGCAGCTCTAGCTCGCGCTCGATCTGCATAGCGGCCAGCGCCAGCTCGTGCTTCTTGTCATTGCGGTCCTGGAAGAAGTCCAGCAACTTGGGCAGGCCACCCATCAGGAAGGAGATCAGTGTGGATAGGATAGTCAGCATGGTTTAGTCCTTTTTGCAGGGGGGAGCATCTTCACTATGGGAAAGTTTTACGCCAGCCAGCAGCCCAATAAAGCCACCAACAATAGTCTGAAATGCGGGAGATATGAGTTTAAAAATTTCTGCGTTGTCCACAAGGGGGTTAAACAGACCAGCCATTAGCACACCGACCATTCCAATGACAACCACACACAGGGTGAAGCTGACCATTAGGGTCACAAAAAACGTAAGTTTTGATTTGATGTCGTTCATCTACTTTTCCATCAAAAGTGTTAGCCACCAAAAACAAAGACCTAGCAACAGCAGCGCAAGCGCACCACCAATTAGCCAGGTCAACAAATCTTCTATCTCTGCCTTGCGCTTCTTAGCGTGATTCTCTGCCAGTATTTCCTCTACCTTGCGCTGCTTGATGATGTTGTTGCGCTCTACCATGAGCTGCTGCCACAGGTCAGCGTTACCGGACATCACCATATAGTTGTTTAACTCTCTCTCAGCATCAGCCAACTGCTTGGCCTGCATCACTATCTCAAAGGCTTGCGCCGTGTCCGACTTTGCAAAACTACTCTTAGGCTTGGACGCTTCCCTCTGGACAATGTCCTTTGCCTCGAAAAACTTCATCATCTCCCCGCCAATAGCGTGGATGTCCTTGCCCATCTTGATCGCGGCCTGCACCCCCTTTATCGCGGCTTGTGCAGTCGCAAAGGCGGTGATTGGATCGATCATTTTGGATCACGATTTACCAAACCAATGGCTTACATAACCGATCACGCTACCAAAAGCAGACACGGCAACCATGCCCATCCAGAATCCACCCTTGGATTGATTCGCCATCTCAACCAGTTTGTCAATAGACGTTTCCATCTTGTCGATCTTGGCGCTCATTTCGTCAAACCGGCGCTCGTAGTCCTGCACCTTCTGCCAAAGGACTCCATAACGAATCGGGTCTATAGTTTCTGGAATGTTCATGGCTCATCCGCAGGCTCTGGTGTGTTGCCTTCTTCCAGCCATTTCAAATAGGCTTGGTAGTCTGCGCTCTCTGGTGAGAAAAAAATAAAAGCACCATCTAAAAGTCTTTTAATGACATTCTCGACAAGGCCACGTTCATTTGATATTTGTTTATACATCTTATAACTCCGCAGAAACAAGAATAAAAGCTGATGAACCAAAATCAAGAGCTACAGTGTAGCCTCCTGTTCCGCCACCCATTGTTGTCAAATAATAAGAGATTGTTTTTGAATTTACAAAATCAAATGCAAAAGTAAAACTTGAATTAGTTAAAAATCCGTTATTTGAATATACGTTAATTTGAGTCGCTCCAGAGCCATATCCTGTAACTGTTGTTGTTATAGTAAATCCAGTATTTATACGCATTTCAACAGGATGTGCATAAAACGCACGCATAAATGTAGAGCTTCCCATAATTCCAGAACTGTACGCAGCTGCCCCGCCAAACTTGTAAAAATACCGCTGGCACAGCGCCAACTCCGTACCATAATCTCTAAAGTCAAAGCTAGTAGCAGTGGAGCCTTTCTCTAGCTGTACGCCTGTGATGTAGAAGGTAGCGCCGTTTGTGCCTACTACTGATGTAGCTCCTGTTGGAGCAAAGTAAGTAGAGCCAGACCATGTGTTTGCCGTTCCGCTGTATGTAGAACCAACACCAAGACCAAATAAAAGCTGAATCCCCTTGCCATTTGTCGTTAGCCAAGTGCCAGTTGTATCACCAGCGATGGTTACAGATTTTTGTTCCCATGTGTTAGCCACGCTGATTGTGTAGCTAAAAGGGTAAGAACGATTACCAGCACTGTTAAAAACCGAACCGCCAAAAGTACCTGTTAGGCTTGAACGAACCCAAAATGATAAAGTGATAGTAGCAGCACTTGAAGTACCCCATGCCAAATCTGCTACGTTTAAACCTTCAATCGACTGCCTAATACCAAAAAAGTCGCCAGAAAGTACGCTGTAAGCGGATGATGAAGTAATCAATAACGAGTTTACAAAACCAGTGGAAGCGGTAGTGCTTTGCTGCGTTGTAAGTTTTGAAGATTGCGTCAAAACAGCTTGAAAGCGGTCTACTAAATACTGGTCGTTAATAGGAGTAACACTCGCCCCCGCATTACGCTGGTCTATGACCATGCCGCCATTGATGATGCGGTTCTTAAAACCAAAGGTGTTAACCGCATTGATGTTTCCCGTGCCGGTTAGATTCAACGTACCAGCAACCGTCAACGTCTTACCCGATCCAACATTAAGACCAACGCTTGTACCTGTACCAGCCGCATCAAACACTGAGTCCACCAACCCCAAATCCGTATTTATCTTTGTACCCCAGGTGTCGGTACTGGCCCCTACCTCTGGCTTTGTGAGTAGTAGGTTGGTCGTTGTCGTATCTGCCATGATTTGCTCCTATGCAATTGCTTGCCAAGTTTCCGCGTTATCTGAAATTGCTGTCCATGATTCTGAAGTGTCTGTGCCTGGTGTCCAGCTCTCGGATGTATCCGAAACCGCTGACCAAGACTGAGAAGTG
>Ga0209087_1000260_pt1 | contig 34738 bp, 58 predicted proteins | sample S_130805_EF_Meta_FD_187321 | JGI IMG/M metagenome (GOLD analysis project Ga0209087, IMG submission 187321) | Freshwater microbial communities from Lake Simoncouche, Canada to study carbon cycling - S_130805_EF_MetaG (SPAdes) (version 2) | ecosystem: Environmental > Aquatic > Freshwater > Lake ... | reverse complement strand
ATGCAAGAGTGGCTAGAATCCATTGCTAGTGACCCTAAGCATGGCCCTAAAGTTGCATTTGATTGCCTAATGGCAGTATCTGAATACCATGTCCCTAAACTAGCTCGTACTGAAGTAGTAGGTGATGCTAAAGCTCCTCAACGAATGGTGGTGTCTTGGAAGAAGTCCTAGATATTGAATTGGACTATTGTCCAAGAGATGTATTCTTAGACTTCCATGAACGCCAAGAACGCTGGGCTGTCATCGTAGCGCATAGACGCTGTGGTAAAACTGTTTCCTGTATTAATGAGTTGATATATAAAGCACTTATTGAAAACAAAGAGGATGGGAGATACGCTTATGTTGCCCCTTATTACAGCCAAGCTAAAAACATTGCTTGGGACTATCTCCTTAGGTTCTCTAAGCCTGTTATGGCAAAGGCTAATCAAAGCGAACTTTGGGTCGAACTCATTAATGGTGCGAGGATTCGACTGTTTGGTGCTGACAATGCTGATTCCTTGCGTGGTCTTTACCTTGATGGCATCGTACTTGATGAATATGCTGATATGCGCCCTCGTATTTGGGGTGAAATTATTAGACCACTCCTCGCAGACAGACTAGGTTGGGCAGTATTTATTGGTACACCAAAGGGTCATAATGCCTTTTGGGATGTGTATAGCAATGCTTTACAGTCACCAGATTGGTACGCCAAAACCCTAAGAGCTAGTAAGACAGGGTTATTGCCGCCGGAAGAATTAGCCGATGCTGCTAAGTCAATGACTCAAGACCAATACTTACAAGAGTTTGAATGTGACTTTGAAAGCGCTATTTTAGGGGCTTATTACGGTAAAGAGATGCGAGCCTTGACCGATGCTGGTCGTATTACCGAGGTAGAGTATGACCCACTATTCCCTGTACATACCGCCTGGGACTTAGGTTACTCAGACGATACAAGCATTTGGTGGTATCAAGTGGTACATGGCGAAATAAGGGTTCTTGACTACCATTCATCCAATGGACAGGCTATTGCTTACTACACAGGGCTAATTCAAGCTAAAGAACAAGAGTACAAATACAAATATGGAACGCATTGGCTGCCCCATGATGCAAGAGCAAAGACTTTAGCAAGCGGTGGTAAAAGCATCATTGAGCAATTAAGTGTTAAAATTCCTATAGAAAAGATGAAGATTGTCCCAAGTTTATCGTTACAAGACGGAATTCAAGCAAGTAGGCTTGCATTACTGCGTTGCTGGTTCGATACAAAATGTGACGATGGCATTGAATGTTTACGGCAATATCAGCGTGAGTACGATGAAGATAGAAAAGTATTTAGGGATAAACCTAGGCACGATTGGACTTCTCACGGTGCAGACGCATTTAGAATGATGAGTATTGCTTGGCGTGAAGAAGAAAAAGCATTGCCCAAAGATGACAAGATTAGAGGGTTGTTTGTAGGTAAAACTGATGTAACGCTGAACGAGATGTGGAAAACAAATCCCACTCGCTCAACAGGGAGATATTAATGACGCATACATACGAAAAGTGGTACAACACCATTATGGGTTACGAAAGAACCTATAAGAAGTGGGAAAACCGCACAGACCGCATAATTCGTAGGTACAAAGATGATAGTCGCTTCCAAAACAACCCTAATGCTCGCTTCAATATCCTATGGAGCAATGTACAAACAATCCAACCTGCTATCTTTGCTAGACTTCCAAGACCTGATGTATCTCGTAGATTTAGGGATAATGACCCTATAGGCCGTGTAGCATCAATGATGCTTGAAAGAGCTTTAGAGTTTGAGATTGAGCATTACGGTGATTACAAAGCCTCAATGAACTACGCTGTACTTGACCGTTTATTAGGCGGCAGAGGCACAGCTTGGGTTCGTTATGAGCCGCATATTGCTGGTGAAGTAGAGGATGAGCCTGAAGATGGCTACCAAGTTACCGAAGATACCGATGAAGCTGAAACTGAAGGCGGCATGGAGAATGAGAACCAGGAGCGCATTGAGTATGAGTGCTGCCCTGTAGACTATGTTCATTGGCGTGACTTTGGTCATACCGTAGGTAGAACTTGGGAAGAAGTAACCGCAGTCTGGCGTAAGGTTTACATGAACCGCCCTGCATTGGTAGAGCGTTTCGGTGAAGAAGTTGGCGGTAAAGTGCCACTTGACACTAAGCCAGAAGATTTAAAGCGTTCAGAAAAGCCAGTAGAAGGTTCTTACGAAGCCCTTATCTATGAGATTTGGGATAAAGAAACAGGCAAAGTCCTGTGGATTAGCAAGTCATTAGGCAAGATTCTTGATGAGCGTGATGACCCATTGCAATTAGAAGGATTCTGGCCTTGTCCAAAACCTTTGTATTCCACAATTACTACAGATAGTCTTGAGCCAATCCCTGACTTTACAATGTACCAAGACCAAGCTAGAGAGCTTGACACCTTGGCAGACCGCATTGATGGCTTGATTAACGCATTAAAAGTGCGTGGTGTATACGATGCTTCTAACTCTGAGCTACAGCGTTTATTCTCCGAAGGCGAAAACAATACCCTAATCCCTGTTAAAAACTGGGGTGCATTTGCTGAGAAGCAAGGCATGAAAGGCGCTATTGACCTAGTAGACATCGCTCCTTTTGCTTCTGCTTTAGTGTCCTGCTATCAGGCTATGGAGCAGGTTAAGGGTCAAATTTACGAAATCATGGGTATTGCCGATATTCAGCGTGGTCAAACTGACCCCAATGAAACGCTTGGCGCTCAAATTATTAAGTCAAATAACGCTGCCGGTCGTTTAAAGACTATGCAGCACAATGTAGTGGATTTTGCTACTAAGCTGTTGCAAATCAAAGCGCAGATTATCTGCAATCATTTTACCGATGACACAATATTAAAAATATCTGGTGCATCACAGTTGAGTCAACAAGACCAACAAGTGATTCCACAGGCTTTAGAACTGCTTAGAAACGAAACAGCGGCAAACTTCCGTATCGAGGTTACTACTGATTCAATGATTTTCCAAGATGAGGAAGCTGAAAAGAATAACCGTATGGCTTTCTTGGCGGCAGTCGGTGGATTTATGCAAACCGCATTACCTGCGGCTTCTGCCCAGCCTGAACTAGCTCCAATGCTTATGGAGATGCTCAAGTTTAGCGTTACCGCATTTAGAGCTGGCAAGCAATTAGAAGGCATTATTGACGAAACAGCAGACCAAATTAGAGAAGTAGCACAGCAATCTAAGGGTCAGCCTAAGCCGCCTCCTCCTGAAATTCAGAAAATGCAAATGCAAATCCAAGCTGAACAGCAGAAGATGCAACAACAGGCTCAGATGGAGCAACAGAAGATGCAGATGCAAAATGAGCTGGAGAAAGCCAAACAAGAGTACCAGGCTCAAGAAAATCAGCTTAAGTTCCAGTTAGAAGAAAAGCGCAACATGGAAGAAATGAACATGGAAGCGCAATTAACTAAAATGAAGTTAGAGCTGGAGAATAATAAAGCTATCCTCTTAGCTTACTTGGATAATTCGACTAAAATAGAAACTGCTCGAATTGGTCAAGGATTAACTGACGGCTCAGATGCTTATATTGAGGCAGTAGAGCAAGCTCGCAACCTACAAGATACGATGGGATTCTCACAAATGGCAAATCATCCACTACAGCCAGCAATGGAAAATATGCAACAAACCAACGCTCAGTTGACCCAAATGGTAGCTGCATTGATGCAGAAACTATCCCAACCTAAGCAAGTTATCCGTGATGAAAACGGTAAGATTATTGGAGTTAACTAATGGCCTCAAACTTAAAGTATTCAAACGGTACTAGAGATGCCCAGCAAACAGGGTTAATTACCTATGCTGGTTCAGGTTCTATTATTCGCTTATATGACGGCACTCAACCAGCTAACGCTAATACTGCTATCTCTACCCAAACCCTATTAGTTAGCCTAACGGTTGCCGGTTCTTTTGGTACAGATTCTAACGGTACGATTACTTTAGGCTCAGTTACAAGCGGAACAGCCGTAGCATCAAGCACAGCTACCTTTTTTCGCATAGTTAAATCTGATGGCACAACCGTAGTGATGGATGGCTCAGTTGGCACTTCTGGCGCTGATATGAACTTAAACAGCACAGTTATATCATCAGGTCAAACTGTTGCCATTACTGCTGGTACATTTATTCGTGGTAATGCTTAAAGGCTTATATGGCTCTTATTCTTAAAGACAGAGTACAAGAAACAAGTACAACGACAGGCACAGGGACATTGACCCTTGCTGGCGCTGTTACTCAGTTTCAGACTTTTTCTAGCGCAATTGGTAACGGCAATACAACTTATTACACTATCTACAACGCTGGGGCTTCAGATTGGGAAGTGGGTATTGGTACTGTAGGTGCAGGAACTTTAGCTAGAACTACTGTACTTGCATCCAGTAACGCTGGTTCTTTAGTTAGTTTTACAGGTACTTTGTATGTGTTTTGCGATTACCCTGCTGGCAAAGCAGCGTACCAAGATGCTAGTGGTGTTATTAACAACGCTACATTTAACGCTACAACTAGCGTCATTACTCCTATTGTCCAGGCTACAAACTCAGGTGGTTTAGCGCTTAAAAATTCCGCAGGTACAACCCAAATAAGCATGGGTGCTGGCGGTGGCGATAATGTGTCAGTTAATGTATCTACTAACTTAAATGGTGCAAACGCACAAATAGACATTAGCCCTACTGGAACAGGTCATGTACACATGAACCCTTCTGGTTCAGGCTCAGTTGAGATTAATCCTACAAGCGTAGGCACAATAAATAATATGACCATTGGAGCTACAACTCCTAAAAATGGTAGTTTTGTAGATTTAAGCGTAACAGGCACAACCAGTTTTGATGGTAGCCAGGGAACTGCTGGTCAAGTATTAACTTCTGCTGGCACAGGCGCTACGCCTACATGGTCTACACCAACTACAGGCACAGTCACTTCTGTAAGCGCTACAGTACCTTCTATATTCTCAGTATCAGGCGTACCAATTACAGGTTCTGGCACTATTGCCATGACTTATAGCGGTACAGCATTACCAGCCGCCAATGGAGGCACAGGACTTACAAGCCCAGGCACAGCAGGTAATGTATTGACATCTACAGGTACTGGTTGGTCTAGTGTTGTTTTTTCTGGTTCTGCCACACCAATTACACAAAACCTAGACATCGTATCTACAAATCAAACAATAGCTGCCGGAAGCAATGGATTCTCTGTAGGCCCTATGACTATTAATAGTGGTATTACAGTAACCGTAGCTTCTGGACAAAGATGGGTGGTAATTTAATATGGCACTTACATTAACTGGAACATCTGGCACAGCTTCAGTAAATTCTTCTACTGGCGTTGGTTTTGCTACTTGGGCAACAGGCGGTAGACCTAGTTCACCTGTAACAGGACAAACAGGATACAACACTTCATTTGGTGGTTTAGAAACTTGGAATGGAAGCTCTTGGATTCTTGTTGCTAATCAAAATGGAAATTATTCTGCATCATATTTAGTTATTGGCGGTGGCGGAGCTGGAGGAGGTGGTAATTCTGCTTCATCAGGTGGCGGAGGAGGAGGAGCTGGTGGTTATCGTTCTTCAGTTTCTGGAGAATCTTCTGGTGGAGGTGCATCTGCGGAATCAGCTCTTAGTTTAGCTGTTGGAACTACTTACACAATTACTGTCGGTGCTGGTGGTGCTGGGGTTACAGGTGGTAATGCAGGTAACAACGGAAGTTCATCTGTATTTGCTTCTATTACTAGTTCAGGCGGTGGAGGTGGAGGCGGTTCAGGTTCAGGTGCAAACCAACCAAATGGAGTTGCTGGTGGCTCTGGTGGTGGCGGTTGCGGAGAAAACACTATTGCTACAACAGGTGGCTCAGGAACTACAGGACAAGGCTACGCTGGTGGCTCAACTACCAGTAGTACAGGCGCACCAAATTATCCATCAGCAGGCGGCGGTGGCGCTGGAGCAGTCGGTAGTGGAACAAACAATACAAGCGTTGCTGGAGCTGGTGGCGTTGGTGTTGCATCTTCTGTAACTGGCACTTCTGTTTATCGTGCTGGAGGCGGTGGTGGCGGAACTTATGCTGGTGGTACTGTAGGTGCTGGTGGTAATGGAGGCGGAGGAACTGGTGGTAGTCCATCTGGAGCTACTGCTGGAACAGCTAACACAGGTGGTGGCGGTGGTGGAACTTGTAACGGAATTACTAGTGCTAATGGTGGTTCAGGTGTGGTTATAGTATTAGTACCTACAGCAAACTATTCAGGTACAACTTCTGGTAGCCCCACAGTAACTACTTTAGGCTCTAATACAATTATGACTTTTACATCTTCAGGAAGCTATACAGCATGAGTACAATAAACGCTGGAACTACCTCGACTACAGCATTTTCAGTAACTGGTGACACTACTGGAAATATTGCTTTAGCTCCTACAGGTGGAATTGTTGATGCTGGAAGTGCTACTGGTGCGTTTAATCCACCAAGAGGAACAACCGCTGAAAGACCAGCTAGTCCGTCTAACGGAGCAACAAGATATAACACCACTTTAAATACTTATGAGGTCTATAACGGAAGCTGGCAAACTTTAGCGGCACAAGCATATTCTGCATCTTATTTAATTGTTGCTGGTGGTGCTGGAGGTGGAGGTACTGGAGCAGGAAACGGTATTGCTGGAGGCGGTGGTGCTGGCGGATTACTTACTAATACAACAACATTAAATGTAGGAACAACATATACCATTACTGTTGGAGCTGGCGGTGCTGGTGGAGCATCTGGAAGTAATGTAGGAGTTAATGGTTCAAATTCAGTATTTAATTCTTTAACTGCTATTGGCGGTGGTGGAGGTTCTCCTGGTCGTGATGCAAATATAGCTGGAGCTTCAGGCGGTTCTGGTGGCGGCGGTGGTGGAGGCGGAGGTGGTAGCGGAACAACTCCTGGCTCTGGCACAAGTGGTCAAGGATTTGCTGGCGGAACTGGAAGTGGCTCTGCAGCCAACTATGGTGGTGCTGGTGGAGGTGGCGCTAGTGCAGTAGGAGTAGACGGCTCAGGTTCAGGAGGTGGTACTGGCGGCGCAGGGACAGCATCATCTATAACAGGTTCTTCTGTTACCTATGCTGGCGGAGGCGGAGGAGCTGCTGTTACTACCGCTGGTTCAGGTGGAGCAGGTGGTGGTGGAGCTGGTGGAAATAGAGCTAATTCTCCTGCCGCTGTTGCTGGTACTGCTAATTTAGGTGGCGGTGGAGGTGGTGCTGGAAATGATACTAGCGGTTCTGCTGGTGCTGCTGGTGGCTCAGGCGTAGTAATCCTATCTGTACCTACAGCAAACTACTCAGGCACAACATCAGGCTCTCCAACTGTTACAACATCTGGCTCAAACACAATTATTAAATTTACTTCTAGTGGAAGCTACACAGCATGACAACTATAATAACTGCGGATGATGGTGCGGTATCAGGCTCAGCTGGACTTAAATCTACTGCTGATAGTTCTGGTACTTTAGGACTTGTTTCTACTTCAGGAATTGTTACTACTGCTGGAAATACAGGCGGCTTTATTCCGCCTAGCGGAACTACAGCACAAAGACCTAGTAGTCCTGTAGCTGGTACAACAAGATACAACACTACTTTAAATACTTACGAAGTTTACAACGGAGCATGGCAAACATTAGCAGCACAGGCTTATGCTGTTTCTTATCTTATAGTTGCTGGAGGCGGTGCTGGTGGTTCAGGTGGTGGTGGTGCTGGTGGTTTATTAACTGGTACAAGTTCATTAGCATCTGGTACAACTTACACAATCACAGTAGGTGCTGGCGGTGCTGGTACAGCAGTTGATGGTGGTACAAGAACAAGTGGAAATAACTCAGTATTTAACGGACTAATTGCTATTGCTGGCGGTGGAGCAGGAACAACAAGTAGTAGCGGTGGAACAATTCAAGTTGGTTTAAGTGGAGGTTCTGGAGGTGGTGCAGCAGCCGATGGTAATGCAAATGACGCTGGCGGAGCAGGCACTTCTGGTCAAGGATTTGCTGGAGGTGGAAATGGCGGATTTACTACAGCACCTTATTCATCAGGAGGTGGTGGTGGAGCTTCTGCAGTAGGAGCAACATCAACTGGAGCAGGAAATTATGGTAATGGTGGTGCAGGTGTTGCATCTTCTATTACGGGTTCAAGCGTAACTTACGCTGGCGGTGGAGGTGGTGGAGCTTACTTTACTGGAACAGGCGGAACAGGTGGTAGTGGTGGAGGTGGAAATGGAACTAACAGTCTTTCTGTTGGTTCTGCTGGCACAGCTAACACAGGAGGTGGCGGTGGTGGTGCTGGTACTGGGCAAACTGGTGGTGCTGGCGGTTCAGGTGTCGTAATTCTCTCAGTACCAACTGCCAACTACACAGGCACTACATCAGGTTCACCAACAGTAACTACTAGCGGTTCAAACACAATCATTAAATTTACATCATCTGGTTCTTATACAGCTTAACAAAGGAAACAAAACAATGTCACATTATGCAAAAGTAGTAGACGGTAAAGTAACACAAGTAATTGTGGCTGAAGCCGATTTCTTTAACTCATTCGTAGACTCTAGCCCTGGTGCTTGGATTCAAACTTCATACAATACTCATGGTAATCAACACCCAGAGAATAGACCTTTGCGTGGAAACTATGCTGGTATTGGTTTTACATACGACCAAGCTAATGATGTGTTTTATGCTCCAAAACCCTATGCAAGCTGGTTATTAAATGAATCTACTTGGACATGGGAAGCACCAACACCTATGCCAACAGATGACAAGTTATATCGTTGGGATGAAGCTACAACTTCATGGGTAGAAACACCAGCATTGACTGACTAATGCTCGGCTTTAGACCATTTTCTACTAATCCGTTTTCGGATATACAACTACCAGTTATTACTGGTGTTATATCTGTTACTGACCAAAACGATACCGCTAGTATTGATGGGTATGCGTTAGCTTCTGGCACAATCAGCGTTACAGACCAAAACGATACTGCAAGCATTACAGGCAATATTGTTACAGGTAACATTACAGGCACAATTAGCGCCACAGACCAAAATGATACAGCTAATATTACTGGTCAAGTAGGTGTAATTCCATCTGAAATGGATATGCACGATGGATTTACTAAGAAAGAATATGAGCGTCTAAAACGCATACAAAAGAAGATTGCTCAAGCTGAGCGTAAGAAGCTAGATGCTTACAGGTCTGCCCAAGAATCTCGTAAAGCTGGAATTAAAGAGTTAATTGACCCAACTCCTAAGAGCAAGCAAAAAGAAAATAAAGTACAATCCAATCAAGAAGTTAGCGCTGATATACCGTCAGACTTAACGAAATTTGACGATACCATCGCTAGACTTGTTAAAGAACAAGAACAACTGGTACAAGCAGCTTTTTATAGAAACGAACTGGCAAGAATTCAAACCCAGTTAGCCATATTAGAAGCTCAGCGTGTACAGAATCTAGACGATGAGGAAGCATTATTACTACTGTTATAGACCCAGTACAGCAATATAAATTAGCTTACGAGCATTTACACGCTGGAAGATACGAGCAAGGCTTTAAACTTTTAGAATACCGATGGCATCCAGAGGTAATGAAAGCATCAGCCTCTCCTTATCAAAAAAACCCTGAAAAAGTCCGTGCCTGGCAAGGTGAATCCTTGATGGGCAAGTCTATTTGTGTCCAAATGGAGCAAGGATTTGGCGATATTATTCAATTTTCTAGGTTTTTACCTGCATTAAAGGTATTAGGCGCTAAAAAGCTAGTAGTTATACAAGAAAGCTCACTCCATTACCTTATTGGGCAAATGGAATGTGTCGATGTATTTACAAATGAAGTTAATGCTGGCGAAGCTGCCCAATGTGATTACTGGATTGGGTCACTTTCCTTGCCTTATTACCTATCTTTATCACTTCCTTATGTTAGAAACCTATTTCCGCTGTCAAAAGACAAGGTTGTAGGCTCAGAAGGCTACCTTGATGTAGTCCCTAGCTTTATTCCTAGCAAAATAGGGGTAAATTGGAACTGCGCTAGGACTCATCAATACTATTCTAGGTCAATATTGCCGGAAGAAATGCTGGCATTAACAGGTTCAAACGCTTACTCCTTGACTATTGAGGGAGATGGGCCATTTATACCCCTTCCTGACGATGGCTGGAAGAAAGATTGGCACAAGTTTGCAAGGCATATAAAGGCTCTTAAAGGCGTTGTTTGTGTAGATACTGCTACCACTCATGTGGCTGCCGCAATGGGCGTAAAGGTCATTGTATTGCTTCCTAAAGCCCAGTTTCATTGCTGGCGTTGGAAACACGCAACATGGTATGACTCAGTAACCCTTTTAAAACCAGACGAATATCACAAAGTCCCAGAAATCATAAGGAGTTGGTAATGAAATGTCCTAATTGTGGATATGAAGAAGGAAATCACGCTGCAAAACAGTCAGATGAGGAGTATTTCATGGAAATATGGACTCCGACACTAGGTTTAGAAGAAGCTAAAAAGTCATGGCTAGAAAAGCAAAACCAACCTAGACAGTTAACCCACATGGTAATGAGCGACATTGAAGGCTATGTTTCTCAGGTTGATGGTTCATGGATTAAGAGCCGTAACCACCATAGAAGCCACTTAAAACAGCATGGAATGATTGAATTAGGTAATGATGTACCGCAGCAACACAAAGAAGCAGATATGAATACCAAATCTAAAGAAGCTCGAAAACAGCACCTTGCAGAGCAGGTATACCAAAAATTAAACTACCGATAAATTGGAGAAAACGATGTCCGATGACAAACTAGACCGCAGAGATGCGTTAATGGCTGCACTAGACCAGGCTGAAGAAGGTTCTTTGGAAGTACCAGAGGAGAAATCGATTGAAGTCGCACAAGATGATATTTCCGAAGAATCTGCTCAAGAGAAAGCTCGTAATGAAAAAGGGCAATTTACTAAGCAAGAAGAACAACCTGCAAGTGAGAAGGTTGAACTTGAAACTAGAGCGCCAGAGGAGGATACAGAGGAACAAGTAGCCTATAAACGCCCTACTACTTGGAAAAAGGAATACAAAGAGATTTGGGACAAGATGGAGAAAGGCGAGCAAATAAATAAAGATGATTTTGTTCAATTTGCCCTATATGCCAATCAGCGTGAAGCTGAATACCAAAGAGGCGTAAGCGCTTATAAGGCTGAAGCTGACCGTGCTAGGGAATATGAAAACGCTATTGCCCCTTTTGTGCCGGAATTAGAGCAACAAGGTATTGCTCCTGCCGCATGGATTAACAATCTTGGTAGAGCGCATATGGTGCTATCAAAAGCACCGTACGACCAAAAAGTTCAACTATTTCATAAACTTGCACAAGATTATGGTATACAATTAAATAATAATGGTCAGGCTCAACAGGTTGACCCTTACGCTCAACAGCTAATGAGTCAGCTTGCTAGAGTCAACCAAGAGGTTTCGACCATCAAAGGTAGATTCGCCCAAGAGGAAAATCAAAGGCTAATGGGTGAGATTGAAAGTTTTAAAAGTGGTGGTAAAGCACCGCATTTTGAATTGGTTAGGGAAGAAATGGCTCAACTACTTGAGCTAGGGAAGGCCCAAGACCTTGAATCGGCTTATAAGATAGCTGTTCGCATTAACGATGAAGCATGGTCGCTTGAGCAAGAGAAACTCATCTCTACCGCAAAGCAACAAGCCTCAAAGTCGCAACAGGTAGCTAAAGCTAAGGCTGCTGCTGTTAGTCCTCGTTCCGTTACTCCTAATGGACAAGTTGCTAATAACGCAGATAAAAAGGATAGAAGGGCTTTATTGGCAGAACAAATGGAAGCCAATGGAAGCTCTAGGGTTTAACTTAGTCTAATTTTGGACAATTTTTAAAGGAAAATATCATGGCATTTGCTAACTCAGCAATCACCGATATTATCGCTACAACCATTCAAAGTCGTAGCGGTGAATTGGCAGACAACTTAACACAAAACAACGCAATTCTTCAGCGTTTAAATCAGAAGGGCAATGTACGCCCATTCTCAGGTGGTAATGTGATTTTGGAAGAAATCATGTACAACGACCCAAATACTAACAACGCTAACTCTTATAGCGGATATGAAGTATTAAATATTTCTCCAGATAGCCCAATTTCTGCAGCGCAATATAAAATTGCTCAGTACGCAGACGCTGTAACTATGTCTGGCTTGGAAATGCTACAAAACAGTTCTAAAGAAGCAATCATTGACCTTTTAGATGGTCGTATGCAAGTTTCTGAAGCTCGTTTGTTAAACCGTATCTCTGGTGACTTGTATCTTGACGGTACTGGTAACGGTGGTAAGAACTTGGATGGTTTGGCTGCTGCTGTTTCAACAACTCCTACAACTGGCACATACGGTGGTATTAACCGTGCTAATTGGGAATTCTGGCAGAACCAAAAGGTTGGTAGCGTAGTTATTACTCCTGGTTCATCAACTTTGTTGGCAAATATGACTGCTTTGGCAATCAAACAGGTTCGTGGTACTGACAAGGCTGACCTTATTGTTGCTGACAACAATATGTATGCCGCTTATGTAGCTTCATTACAAGCTATCCAGCGTATCGCTTCTGAGGAATCAGGCGCTGCTGGTTTTGCTTCATTGAAGTTCTACGGTGGTGGTACTTCTGCTGATGTGGTATTAGGTGGTGGTTATGGCGCACAAGCTCCTTCAAACACTATGTTCTTCTTGAACACTAACTACATCTTCTTCCGCCCACACAAAGAGCGTAATTTCGTTCCTATCGGTGGCGAGCGTCAAGCTATTAACCAAGACGCAATCGTTAAACTCTATGGCTGGGCTGGTAACTTGACAACAAGTAACTCATTCCTCCAGGGTGTTTTGACAGTTGCAGCCTAAACCATTGATTAGAAAGGATAAATTATCATGGCATACTCATTACTACCTATCTCTGGTGTTAATTTAAATACTACAACTCCAATTTCTTTTGCTTACACAGAAGTTGCAACTGATATTGCAATTCCTAACTTTGGCCCATTGGGAACACAGACCTTTGGTTCAGACGGTAAGCGTTATGTATTTGGTAAAGCTGGAGTAGCTATTGCTGCTTCTGCAACTACCTGTATCGTTAACGCAAGCACTTTTGTTGTAACTACTGGTACTGCTGGTACTTATGCAGGCCCAACAGCTACTTCTGTAGCAGCTGGTGAATTTGCGTGGTTTGCAGCTACATCAGTTTAAGTTGTAAATTGTAGTAATCTGGGACTTCCTCACAAGGGGAGTCCCTTTTCTTTTTTATTAACCCTAATTCCTTAGGAGCATTAAAAATGGCGATTGAAAGCGATATTTCTAACCCTGATTCACGATTAGCAGTTAAGTTCTATAAAAGACCTGTAAAGCTCGAAAATGAGTCTATTGCACAGGGCAGACCGATATTTCAAGAGTTTGACTTTATTAAAATCCTAGTCCCAGGCGATGCTTTGACTGAAATTGATACTTATGTGTCAGAAGGTCATAAAACTCGGTTTCCTATTCAATGGGCTAATTATATGAACCGCCAAGGTTCTGAAATTGGCTTTAGTGGCACTCCTATTACAGAATGGCCACAAATTAGCGTTTCTCAAGCTGAAGAATTAAAAGGAATTAAGTTCCATACCGTAGAGTCTATTGCCCATGCTTCTGACCAACAACTACAAAAGATTGGCATGATTGCAGGAATGAGTCCTCATAACTTCCGTGAAAGAGCCAAAACATTCTTAAATTTAGCGTCAGAATCTGCCGATATTTCTAAGCGTGAGGAGGAGATTACACAACTGCGTGAGGAAAATGCTAAAATCAAGGCTGAAACAGACGCAAAGCTGGCTGAGATGCAATCTCAGATGACGGCTCTACTTGCCGCTGTTGGAACTAAAAAACCACGCAAAACCAAAGTAGAACCAAGGGCTTAATATGTCATTAACGATGCTACAACTTGTGCAGCAAACCGCAAGTGAACTTAACTTAGCCGTACCAGTTTCCGTAGCCGGAAATCCTAACCAAGATGTACAGCAGATTTTAGCGCTAATGAATGGTTCTGGTTACGAGTTGTTAAAAGAGTACGATTGGCAAGCTCTACAAGTTCAGTATCGTTTTTACACTCAAGCTATTACAACAAACGCTACGACAGTCAATGGTTCTACTACATTGACGGTTGATAGCGGCACAGATATTAGTGGCGTTACAACACAATGGCAAATTACTGGTTTTAACATTAACCAAGACACTTATGTTGTGTCTGCCAATAACACTACAAAACAGATTGTAATGAGCCAAATGGCTAATGGTACAGGCACAGGCTCGATTGTATTAGCCCAAACTGCTTATGACCTTCCTAATGACTTTGAAACAATTACTGACCGTACTCAATGGGACAAGACAAAGCGTTGGGAAATGTTGGGGCCTGAAGATGCCCAACAATGGCAATGGCTAAAGTCTGGTTATATCTCAACTGGCCCTAGAATCCGTTGGCGCATATTGGATAATCAATTCCAAATATGGCCTCCAATGAATACCAACGAGTATTTAGGGTGGGAATATCGTTCTAAAGGTTGGGCAAGAAGCGCTACTGGTGCTATTAAGAATAGCTTTACCGCTGATACTGATACTACCGTCTTAGATGACCGTATTATGGTTTTGTCTACCAAGCTCAAATATTTCCAAATTAAGTCTTTTGACACTTCTGCATTGACAGCCGATTACAACCGCTATTTATCCGTTGCCAAAGCTAACGATAAAGGCTCTCCAAATCTATCATTTGCTCCTTACCCAAGCAAGGTGCTTATTGGTTACGCTAACATTCCAGATACAGGGTATGGGTCTTAATTATGGCGGTAGTTAAACCACAAACCGCCCTTACTACTTCCATTACATCTCCTATTGGTGGTTGGAACGCTAGGGATTCTGTATCATCAATGCCTCCTACTGATGCGGTTACATTGACCAATTTATACCCTACACCTACTGATGTAGTGCTAAGAAAAGGGTATTCCAAGCGCTCTATTGGTATTACTGGTTTTGTAAACAGTTTAATGAACTATGCTGGCCCAAGTAGTCAAAAGCTATTTGCTGCCGCAGGGACAAGCATTTATAACGCTGATACGGCTACTGCTACTGTTGTTTACCCTATTACTAACGACAAACTTCAGCATATTAATATCAGTACAGGTGGTGGTCACTTTTTGGTTGCTTGTAATGGTACAGACGCTACTATGGTTTATGACGGTACTAGCTGGTTTAGTATTGCCCCAACAAGTACAGCGCAGACTATTAGTTCAATTACCTATGTAACTACAACAGCTACATTAACTACCGCTATTGCTCATGGTTTATTAACTGGCAACAAAGTAACTATTGCTGGCGCAAGTCCTGCCGCATATAACGGCACATATACCATTACAGTAACAGGTGCTAATACCTTTACTTACACAATGGCTAGTAACCCTGGCGCTAATGCCACAACAGTAGGCACTTATACTGTTTTGTATGCAATTACAGGCGTAAACAGCAACAAGTTTATACAAGTAAACTTATTTAAAAACCGCTTATTCTTTACCGAAAAAGACAGTTTAAAAGTATGGTATTTGCCTGTTAATCAAATTGCTGGCACAGCTTCTTCTCTTGATTTTGGCGGTATTGCTCGTAATGGTGGCTTCTTGCAAGCAATGGCTACATGGACTCTTGATGCTGGTCAAGGCGCTGATGATTACGCAGTATTTATTACCAACATGGGCGAGATTATTGTCTATAACGGTACAGACCCTGATACACCAGCCACATGGGAACTTAAAGGTGTATGGCAATTAGGTTATGTATTTAGCCGTAGATGTTTCTACAAATTTGCTGGTGACATCCTATTGCTTACCCAAGATGGTCTAGTACCATTGGCTTCTGCATTGCAGTCTAGCCGTTTAGACCCTAGGGTTAACCTTACCGATAAGATTTTCTTTGCAATTTCTTTAGCAGCAGATACATATTCTACTGAGTTTGGTTGGCAAGCTATTTATTTTGCCAAGCCTAATATGTTGATTATTAACATTCCTAACCCAAATGGTGCAGAGCAATATGTTATGCACACTATTTCTAAGGCTTGGGCTAACTTTACAGGCATTAATGCCAAATGCTTTGAATTAAGTGGTGATGATTTGTATTTTGGTGGCAATGGCTTTGTAGGTAAGTTTTTTGATACTAACGCAGATAATGGCGCTCAAATATCTGCTACTTGTCAACAAGCCTATAGCTATTTTGACACCCCAGGTCAACAAAAGCGTTTTACATTGGTTCGCCCTACATTCTTAGTGGATGTTGGAGCGCCTGGTATTTATTGCGGTATCAATACCGACTTTCAGACTCAAAACAACCTTGGCAAAGTATCTTTTGAAACAAATCCAACTACTACAGCCGTATGGGATGTAGCCAAATGGGATGCCGATGTATGGGCTGGTAATTTGGTTATTTCAAGAAACTGGCAAGGAGTAACAGGTTTAGGCTACGCAGGTGGTCTTAACTTGAATATGGTTTCAGCAGGAATTGATGTACATTGGCTTTCTACCGACTATGTTATGGAGAAAGGTTCTGTTATTTAATGATTATTGTTGAACCACAAGACCAATTAAAGTCTTGGGCATCCAAAATCTTAAATATTCCACTTCCATACGATAGTCAATGTATAGGTAATGTATTAAGTAACGAATTAAGGGCGGTAGTTGTATTTTGTAATTTTGAAGGTAAATCCTGCCAGATGCACATTGCAAGCTCTGGAAGTCATTGGATGACAAAGGATTTTCTCAAAGTTGCGTTTGACTACCCTTTTAATAAATTGAAACTAAAGGTTATAATTGGTGCAGTTCCTGGGAATAATGAAAAAGCCCTGAAATTAGACCGACACCTTGGTTTTGAAGAAATAGCCAATATTGCTGACGCCCATAAAGACGGCAATTTGGTAATTTTAACAATGAGGCCAGAACAATGTAAATGGCTGAAACTAGGAGTAAAAAATGGGTGCTAATTTTAACGGTGCATTAGGCGGTGGCGGCAATCAACCTACACTTTATCGTGAGCCAGCCCAAGGCGGTGGAAACCCTAATTATCAAATGCAAAATATGACTTCTCAACCAAGTAATTCAATGGTTGCAAGTAATTTTGAAGGTAGAGGTTTTCAAGGATTTGGGAATGATATGCAATTCAATCAACCAAACCCTTATGGAGTTAACGCTAACCCAAATGCACAAGGTTTAATGGGTGGCGGTCAACAACAAAATCCATCTTATCAAGCCCAAAATTCAGGCACAGCACAAGCTCAATCAGCTACTCAGCCACAAATGAATGCTGGTCAATTTGATAATAAATTTCTAACTGGCGCTTATCAGCAAATGTTTGGCAGAGCGCCTGACCAAGCTGGTTATGACTTTTGGCAAAATTCTTTAAATTCTGGCTCAACTCCGCAACAAGTTCTTAGCTCTATGCAAACTTCGCCTGAGTATCAACAAGCCCAAGCGCTAAAAACAATCGGCACAACTACAGGAAATAACCCATTTGGTTTAACTGGTGCTAATGCAGCAGGAAATCAAACTAGTACAAACCCTTATATTCAAGCAGCGCAACAAACTGCTGTAGGAAACTATCAAGGTGCTACTGCCGCTACTGCTGCTAATCGTGTAAATCAACAAACTCCTTATTCAAATTTACAGTATCAACAAACAGGTACAGATGCTAATGGCAACCCTATTTGGTCTGCTAATCAATCATTAAACCCAACATTGCAAACCGCAATGAGTGGATTACAAAATAAATTAGCTAATACTGCTGGTCAAGGCATTAATACCAATACATTGGCACAAACAGGTATTAATCCTGGTGAAATGTATTCAGACGCTATTATGCGTAGATTGCAACCTCAATTACAACAACAATCTGCTGCTACAGAAACACAGTTAGCTAATCAGGGAATTATGCCTGGTTCAGAGGCTTATAACCGTGCTAAAACACAATTAGCACAACAACAAAATGATTTATTAACTTCTGCTCAAGTAGGTGGAATTAATGTTGGTTTGCAAGCTAATCAGCAAGGATTTAACCAGCAATTACAACAATCTAATTTACCAATTCAGCAATTAGGTGCTTTTAACCAAGCTACTCAACCTGGTTATGTAAATCCTTATAGCCAAGCTGCTGTATCTGGGCCTGATTATTTAGGTGGATATACAACAGGTCAAGCTGCTGCTATTGCCGCACAAAATGCTGCAAACGCAAAAACAGCTAACCTGCAATCAGGTTTGTTTGGTTTAGGTTCTAGCGCATTGTTAGGTGGTGGTGGAATAAGTGGTTTAGCAAAAAATATTGGTCAAGGATATGATTGGTTAAGTGGATTAGGAAATTACAACACAGCAACTAATAATTTCTTTACAAATCCTACTTCTGGCGGAACATTTGCTAGTGATATTTTTAAATTAAGTTAGTCATGTTAAAAAGCAAACATTCTGGTTGGACATGGGAAATGAAGCGCACTCCTTATGGAGGAGGCGGAGGTTTTTTATCTTCTATTGACCCAAGCCAAGCTATTGGAAACGCTTTTGCTTCCGCTGACCCAAGCAAAGCTATTGGTAAAGGATTATCTGAAGTTGATACATTTGTAAACCGTGAAATACCTGGTGGATGGACATTACCAGCAGCTATTGCCGCTGCTTATGCTACTGGTTATATTGACCCTAGTTTGTTTGCAACTGAAGCTGCTGCTGCTGCTGGCGCTGAAGCTGGTGCTGGAGCTATTGCAACTGAAGCTGGTTCAACCGCTTTTTTTGATGCGTTAGCAGCAGGAGCTAGTAGTACAGAAGCTGTAAATGCAGGATTAGCTGCTGATGCTGCTCTTGGTGGCGCTGGAGCTTTTACTACTGGCGAATTAATGGGGCCAACATACGGCGAATTAGGTGTTACAGGCGTTGAAGGTGGATTTGCTGGGCCAACATACGGTGAACTTGGTTTTACTGGATTAAATCAAGGACAAGCTATTTCAGCAGCAGATGCTGCATCACAAATGGCTTCATTAAAAAACGGTTTATCAACCGCAAAAGATGTTTACACTAATGCTAATCGTTTAAAACAATTGGCTAATCTTGTAAGCCCTTCTGGTGGCAAACCAAATGCTCAACAATTTGCTCAATTTCAACAGGCAAATCAACCTTTGCAAGAACAATCTGGCGGTTTATATCGTATGAATCAAAACCCATTTGCACAATCACAGCAACCTACATCAATACAAACACCATTTGGTAAAACACAAGATTTTCTTGCTCAATTAGCAGAAGAAGGTAAACCAATGCCAACATTGGCAGATTTAGTAAGGACAGCATAATGGCACAACCAGCATATTTAACAGACCAACAAGTATTAGGGCAAACCCCTGAAACTGCTGATTTAGCTCGTCAGCGCAAGATTGCTGAATTGCTTATGACTCAAGCTACTGAGCAACCACAAGGTCAAATGATTAGTGGTCATTATGTAGCTCCATCTTGGAGTCAACAGATTGCGCCTTTAGCTAAAGCAGCGATTGGCACAGGATTAAGCCAATCTTTAGATGAAAAACAACTTAAATTGGCTGAAGCATTGCGTGGCAAACAAGCTGAACAAATACAACAATATGGCGAATTAGAAAAATCTGACAAAGCTGCTGCTTTGCGTTTTGCATTATCTACTGATAATCCTATTTTGCGTGATATTGCTAAAGAAGAATTAAAAGGAATTACACTTAAAAAAGGCGATATATTTACTCGCACAAGTTTAGGTGGCGGCGTTACTAAAATGGAAGGCACTCCAGACATTCCAGATGCCATTCAATATGCAATAAGCGTTGGAGGATTGCCAGCCAATCCATCTACATGGAACGACCAGCAAAGAGCTATGGCAAAACAATTGGTTGAATCTAAAGGAGCTGCTTCAGCTGGAAGAAATATTACTTATGTTGGTAATAAATCTATTGCTGAACGAGTTGGCCCAATTATGGAAAAAGAACAAGAAAAAACTCTTGCTGCTAATAAAATTTATGATTCAGCTTCAAATTTAACTAGAGCTTTAGATACTAATAAAATTTATACAGGTTCAGGGGCAAATGTTCGACTAGGTATTGCTCAAATAGCAAATACAGCAGGATTTGGTGGAAATACATTAGAAGAAAAGATTGCAAATACTCGTACTGGAATTCAAAGTCTTGCTCAATTAACCTTACAAGGCCGTAAAGAAATGAAAGGTGAAGGCGCAATTCAAGTGCAGGAAAGTAATTTAGCTGAAAGAGCAATTTCTGGTGACATTAACTTTACTCCTACAGAATTGAAAATACTTGCTAATGCAGCAAAACGCTCTGCCGAATACACACAACAGCAATATGACCGCAAATTAAAACATATGGCTTCTGATGAAGAAACTGCTAAATTAGTTCCTTATTTTGAAGTTCCTCCAATGCAGCCTATTGGTAACAATTCAATGCCAAACCAATCTGCTATTGATGCTGAAATTGCTCGCAGACAAGGAAAAAGATAATGGATTTATCTCAACTATCTGACGCTGATTTGATGGCTTTAAAAGCCAATGATTTATCAAAAATGTCTGATGCTGGATTGATGGCTTTAAAAGGTCAACCTGCTGCACAGCCACAAGCGCAAACGCTAAGAGAAATTCCAGCTTATCAATCAGCTATTGTTGGTGCTGGAAAAGGTATAACCGACCCATTATTGGCGGCTGGTCAATATATGGGAGGCAAACCTGCTGAATTGTCTAATTTAGTTTTGAATAAAATGAAGCCTTTTCAAGAAGCCAATCCAATGACATTTGGAGCTGGTCAAATTGGTGGCGGAGTATTAACTGGTGGCGCTTTAATGAAAGGCGCTGGCATGATTCCTAGTTTTGCTAGGGCAAACCCTTATATTCAAGGAGCAGCAATTGGTGGCGCTACTGGCGCATTAACCCCTACAGAAACAGGCGTTAGTGGTATAAAAGCGGTTCAAGAAATACCGCAAAAATTAAGCATGGGCGCATTGGGTGGAGTTGGTGGAACGGCTGTTGGGCGTGGAATAGGAAATATAGTAGCTCCAAAACTATCTGAAGCAGCTCAAAAGTTAATTGGCGAAGGTGTTAATTTAACCCCAGGTCAAATGATGGGTGGCGCACTTAGAAAAATAGAAGATAAATTAACTAGCGTTCCGTTACTTGGCGATATTATTGATTATTCTCGCACCAAAGGAATTGAAGAATTTAATAAAGCCGCATACAAACGAGCTTTAGAGCCTATTGGCGGCATAATGCCTAAAGAAACAGGTCGTGCTGGTGTAGAGGCTGTAAAGACACAAATTAGTGATGCTTACAATACTTTATTACCAAAAATGAAATTTGTGCCTGACCAAGATTTAATAAAAGGTATTAATAATTTACCTAACGCTGTAACTGGTTTACCAAAAACTGAAGGTAAAGTAGTTGTTGATAACATTAAAGAAATTATTAAAAAACATACGCCTGATGAAGGAGTAATTACTGGTAAATCTTATCAAGCTATTGAGCAAGATATAGATAAACTAGCTTCTGCATTTAAAGGTGGTAGAGGCACAGATGCTTTTGTATATGATGCTTATAAAAACGCTTTAGGCCAAGTAAGGCAAGGTTTACAAAGAAGTAATCCAGAATTTGCTGATGAATTAGGAAATATTAATACAGCGTTTGCTAATTTTGCAAGGATTCGCAGAGCTGGCTCTATGGCTAATACACAAGAAATGATTACACCTAGTCAATTAGCAGCCGCAGTAAAAGCTGCTGATGAATCTTCTGGTAAAGGAGCTACGGCTACAGGAAAAGCATTAATGCAAGACCTTACAGACGCTGGCGTTCAAGTATTGCCTAGTAAAATACCTGATTCTGGTACTGCTGGAAGAAGTGCATTAGTTAATGCTTTATTGGGAGCTGGTGCTGGTGCTGGCGGTGCTGGTGCTTATCAAGCGTTTCCTACAATAACTACTTTAGGTGCTGGTTTAGCTGGCGCTGCCGCTACACCATATATGCCAGGTGTAAGAAATTTGGTTACATCTGCTGTAGGAAAGCGACCAGAAAGCGCTAAAAAATTAGCAGATGCAATTCGTGAATTAGCCCCTTATCTAGCTGCACCTGCGGCTCAAAAATCAGTCGGAGAATAGAAAATGAGTAGAAACGGTAGCGGTACTTATGTATTACCAGTAGGAAACCCTGTAGTCACAGGTACTACAATCACTTCTAACTGGGCTAATACTACTTTTTCTGATGTAGCCACAGCCTTAACTGGCTCTGTAGCTGCGGATGGTCAGACTCCAATGACAGGCCCATTAGCTATGGGTAATAACAAGATTACAGGTGTAGCTAACGGCACGGCAGCTACTGATGTAGCTACAATTTATCAAATTTCTAACCCCAATATTACTGGTGGTTCTATTGACGGAACTCCTATTGGTAACATTAGCCCATCTACAGGAAAATTTACTACTTTAAGTGCTAATGCTGGTGCTACTTTTACAGGCACTTGTACAGCTCCTACAGTAACTCCAGGCTCTGATAACTCTACAAAGATAGCTACTACAGCGTTTGTACAGTCAGCTATTTCTGCCGTATCTTCAGGTGTTACTAGCTTTAATACTCGTACAGGCGTAGTTACTTTATCTTCTGGTGATGTTACTACCGCATTAGGGTATACCCCATATAACGCTGGTGGCACTACCGTTATTAATACAGGCAACATTGCTACTTATGCTCCTAGCCCAACAGGTACAGGCGCTTCTGGTAACTGGGGTATTAACATTACAGGTAACGCTGCAACTGTAACTAACGGTGTTTATACTACTGGCACTCAAACAATTACAGGAGATAAAACATTTTCTGGGTTAGTTCTTTCCCCTGCTTATAACTTTACTTCTAATACCAGTATTTACTATTCTGGCGGTCAATATACTTTTGCTGCTGTCGGTTCTAATATAGCCTTTTTAACTTCTAGCGGTAATTTTGAAATTACAGGTGCTACCGCTACTAAGGCTTCAGGAACAACTTGGGCAAATCCTTCAGATGTTCGTTTAAAGGACAATATTACAGCGTTTAATAAAGGTTTAGATGTTCTTACTCAAATCAACCCTAAGACTTGGGTTTATAACGGTAAAGGTGGCACAACTTCTGGCACTAAAGGTTTAGGTGTTATTGCTGATGAAGTTTTAAGCATATTGCCAGAATCGGTTGACACTTACAGAGCAAAACTTAATAAAGAAGATTCAGTAGAAATTGATATTAAACGCTTTGATGCAACAGAAATTACTTGGTTATTGGTCAACGCTGTAAAAGAGCTAAAAGCTGGTCTTGATGCAGCTAACGCTGAAATTGCCGCATTGAAAGGTTAATTATGAACTTTACATTTACATGGATACTAGACAAATTTGGTTTGCAACCAAAGTTTGAAATAAACAAACCAGTTGCTAAGCCACCTGCTGCCAAAAAACCAGCCGCTAAAAAACAAGCAACTAAGAAAACTGTACGAAAGAAAACCTAATCATGCCTAACCTAACTGACAAAGAAATAGAAGATATTGTTGAAAAAGTAACAGAAAGAGTTATTGAAAATGTCTATACCTCTGTTGGTAGGTCTGTTGTTACCAAGTTTTTTTGGTTTGTTGGCGTTGCAGCAATAGGAGTGGTTACCTATCTTGCTGGCGTAGGCCATATCAAGGTGGGCTAAGAATGTGGCATACGGAATACCTGAAGGCGTCAAAAGCCTTACAGACAGCATTGAAGCAAGCAGAGCTGCAAGTAAGGGCCTGTCTGAGTCTATTGAACACATACAGCAAGATGGATTGGATGTTGCTCAAAGACAAGCAAGACAAAGACAAATAAACAAGCGTGAAGCTGAAGTAAAAAAGCAGTTAGCAATACATAAAGCCCTTGCAGAATACAGAAAAAAACGGTTAATTACTGAAGAAGAATTTAAATTAAAGTCTGAATTTATAAAAAAATATGGTGCAAAAGAGTGGGAAGCAGTATTAAAAATTAAGCTAGATATTGAAAATATGCAACGCAAAGAAAATGAAGAATATCAGCATGATTTAAAAGCAGTTAGAAGGGTTCAAATATGGTGTTTTATTGCTGCATTGATTGTTACTTTGTGGCTTAAATTTGTTTTAGGAGCTTTTTAAATGTTTCCATTAGCCGCATTACTAGACATTGGTGGCAAGATTTTAGATAAAGTCTTTCCTGACCCTGTACAAGCAGAACAAGCTAAACTTAAATTGTTGGAAATGCAACAGAATGGTGAGTTAGCTCAAATTAACGCTGATATTGCTGAATCCCAAGAAATTACAAAACGCTGGCAATCAGATATGTCAAGCGATTCTTGGTTGTCTAAGAATATTCGCCCAATGACATTAATAGCTATTTTGGCAGGATACTTTATATTTGCTACATCTTCTGCATTTGAATTAAATGTAAAACAGGCTTATGTTGAGTTGCTTGGGCAATGGGGTATGCTAATCATGTCTGCGTACTTTGGTGGCAGAACATTAGAAAAGATTATGGATAAAAAGAATGGCAAATGATTTTCAAGAGTGTTTAGATTTAGTTTTACAGTCTGAAGGTGGTTGGGTTAATCATCCTAGCGACCCTGGTGGTGAAACAAATTTAGGGGTCACCAAGGCTGTTTGGGAAGAATATGTAGGTCATTCTGTTAAGACCATGAAAAACCTTACCAAAGACGATGTAGCCCCCTTATATGAGCTTAAATATTGGAGAACAGCATATTGTGAAGTATTACCTAGGGGACTCGACTTTGTTGTATTTTCAATGGCAGTTAACGCAGGCCCAGGAAGAAGCGTTAAACTTCTTCAGTCTGCTATTGGCTGCGTACCTGACGGAGTTATTGGCCCTAGAACAAGAGAACTCATTTCCGCCAGTATTAGCGCAAATCTTATCGAGAAATTCTGTACCGCTAGGCGTGAATACTACAAGTCATTAAAAACATTCCCTGTTTTTGGTAAGGGATGGCTTGCTAGGGTAGACAGAGAAGAAAAAGAAGCACTAGATATGATTAAAAACGGCTAACGAATACGCATTACTTTAGCTTTTTTCATTACTAATTCGTACTCTTTTTTAGCATTGTCATCTAATTTGCGTAATGGCAGCTCTTGAAAGTGTTTCCATTTAGCCAAATATTCTGGTAATTCAGAAGGTGGAATCCAACCAGTTAATCTCCAGCGTACCGTAATGTCTGTGCCTGTTGGCGTGTAAATGTAATCGTTATCCATTATTTGCTCTCCATGTGAATTAGAACAACAATCACAATCATTATTGACCAAGCTATTATTCCGCTTAAAGCCATAGCTGATATAAATATAGTCATAATTTCACCTTTTTAGTGATTACTTTGCCGTTTTTATGATGGGCTACCTCTAACTCTTTTCTTAATTTAATGCCTTCTTGAGCGTTTTTATTGTGCTTTATTGCTTGTTCTAATACAGATATAAGGCCTTCTTGCACTAAAAACTCAAGCCCTTCTTTATCAAAGTTAACAGCTGCATCTGCTGACCCATCTTTATGCTCTTTTGTTATCTTAATTTCAATTTGCATAAATTCCTCACATCTGCTGGTGCATTACTAGGAAGGTCGCTACAAGCAAAAACCTCTGTAGAAGGTGCGCTATGCGACCACATTAAAAACATAATCGCTATAAACCAAAATACCGCTATGAATAGCTTAAACATACATTTCCTCGTAAGTTAACCAAGGTTTTTGCTGTAATTTATACCCAAATATGTAAAACAATGGATTAAAGTTAGAAACTATGCGTCTTTTAGCGTCTAATGTAGTGCCGCTAATCTTTATAACGCTGTCAATTTGCCCAGACATCTTAAACATATCATTCTTCAAAGAGGTCATGTATCCCCATTTCTTCTTTAGCTTTAACAGATTTTAAGTAATTTTTAAGGGCAGTATCATCTTCTTTAAACACCTTGTTAAAAATGTACCTGGTTGGCTGCCTAACTGTATATTCCTCAAATCTGCCATTTAATACATAAAAAGAAAACGCTCTACAAGCCCATTCATTTTCTTTGCAATCTTGAGCTTGGTCGCATTTATCACAAGGGGCTTCCCCCTCAAACACTTTCCTAATATCCATTATGACCAAGGCTTTTCGTTTTCAGCCAATTCTTCAACCTGAGGCCAAACATCGAGGTAATGTAACATTTCTGTTATGTTTTCATCGCCAATGTATGCGTATTCTATCTCTTGGTTGTAGCCGTACAGGTCAACTGAAGTGTTGCCAATATATACGCTGCAAATGTGATAACCGTCTTTTTCCATGATTTTCCCCTTTAAAAATTCAGTTTCTTAAAGTTTCATGCACTTTTATATAGGTGAAAACCCTAAGTGTTGTATTTATGCAAATGTATATAAGTATTTATATAAATTGGGCTGTATTTGGCAGTTGCTGACAATGGGCGAGAAAGCCGCAAAAGTACCCAATTACTGCATCCTACATTGACGGCTTAACGCCCAAAATAAGAATGGGCGGTTTATAAACCTTTAACTGGCAGAAAATGCACAGACCCGAATAAGGTGAGGTGGCAGGACTCCGTGATGTATGGTTGTGCAAAGGGGATAGCACACCCACCACCTCTTGATTAGTTTAACCCAGTTTTAAGTTTGTATATTTTGAGCAAGGCTAAAAACATCTCATACCCATCTCTAATGTCTTGTTCTTTATGCTCGTAAATGGCAACTTCATTTGTAGTGCCATTAATGTAAACATTAGCGCATCGTGCAGAAGGGGCTAAAACCTCTCTGTAAGCTGCTAACTGTAGTGTATGCTCTAGATAGGGTGTTAAATCACCAGGGGATTTTTCCGTAGTTTTAAAGTCAATTACGACCCCACCAAAGTCATGTGTTGCTTTGCAATATAAATCGCATTTACCACCATAGCCTTCTTGGTTAACTAAAGACTGTTCAGGAATCCATAGCTGAGTGCCAAAATGGGCTGTTATGGCGTCATCTACCTTGCGGATATAGGTAGGCATCTCTGGCATATATTCTTGGTTGTAAAACGCTTCTATGAAGTCATGTATAAGAGTACCCCTAGTCATGGCTTCTTGGGATTTTTGCTTTGCCAGTTCTAATATTCTGGCTACATAATCTTTTTCTTCTTCTTGCAGACCCCTTGGGTTTTCTGCGGCAGCTTTTATGGCTTCAGTTTGCAACCATGTATTAAGGCCATCTTTTGATAATTGTCCATTAATTGTAGATACGCTTGGGACAAGTGAACCTGGGTTTGCTTTGGCATCTCTAAGTGTAGTGTTTCTTTCTTTACCGTTTTTGCCAATGGTTGTATAGCGTGGTGCGCCTGTTTGGGCGCAATACCAATGCTGTGACATGAATATCCCCTTATTTGCATCTTAGTTACACATCTTTAAAATTTCGGCTCTTTCAGCCTCGTTTGTTACTTTTTCTGCCGCTGCTTTGACAACCGTATTAATGACACCAACCAACCCTTCTAAGGTCATAGAAATCAACTGTCTTTCTTCATCCACATGGTATTCCTCAGTATGAATAGAAACAATGTTTTGTTGGATAGCATCATTAATAGCGGTTTTCATGCTTATCTCCTAAAAAGGGACATCGTCAAGGTCTTTTGGCATTTCATCAGCACCTTTAGCGGTAAAGCCTTTAGGTTGTTTTTCTTTGCCAATAGATACGCTAAAAAACTTGCCTTTTGCGCCTTCCTTAACCCACGCAGAAAGATAATGTTCACGGTTATTGACCATAATAGAACCTTGGTAATCTGGGTGATTTTCAGTTGTTTTGCGGTCATTTTTAAATAAGCTCCCAGAGCCTTCTTTTGGTACATAAGCCATGATTAAATATCCTTTGCTTTTACTACTGGTTTAGGTGACGAAGCGGCATTACCGTCATCGTCTGCTTGTACTACTCCTACTACTGCTGCTAAACAAATTCTTCTCATGTATGTCACAGCACTTGCACATCCATGCGAGTCAGGTTTAGATACAGGAAAAGATGCTTCTTGGCCTATCCATTCGCCAGACTTGTGCGTTAGGATAGTAGTTAAGGACATAGCCCCATCATAATATTCCCCTGGAAATTGCAAAACTGCCAACCCATTTTCAGAAAGAAGGCTACGACAAGCATCCCAAACAGACTCAAGGTCAGCATACCTAGACTTAAAAAAAGGATTAGCAGAGTCTTTAACCGCATAAGTAAGTTTTCCTTGTACGATAGATAAAGCTAAAGCAAGGTTAGCAATAGAGTCAGATTGGTTCATTGCGAGCCTCCATCATTGCGTCAGCCATTCTGTAAGCAGATTCAGCTATAAACTCTAATGACACTCCTGATTCAATAGAACTGTCAATCATTCCTTGCATAGCTTTAGCTGCCATATAATCACGAAAATTTATTTCTATAGGCCCAATAAAGTCATTTATTTCTAAAAATGATTTCATTTTGCACCCCCAAAGATTGCGCCAAAGTCATCAAACAATTCTTTTAAGACTACATTGCGCTTTGGTTTGCCACAAGCCTGGCGTATACAGTCGACTTGCTCTTGTGTAAGCTCGCCACCGTATTCCATGTCATCGAGCGATGACTCTAAAAATTCTTCATGCTCTAGCATTAATTGGTTTAATTCACCCATAAAATTCCCCTTTAATGGCATAGCAAAATTGCTATAGTTCTACTTTAAAGTAAATTTACAAAAAGTGCAAGCGTGTCGTTAAAATAAAACAAATAGGGTAAACTTAACTTACTATGAAAAATAAATTTACCGCAGAACAAATGATTGAGCTACTTGGTGGGGCTAAAAAAGTGGCTATGAAAACCAATGTCACCGTACAAGCGGTATACCAATGGCGCAATAGCACCATTCCAGTTGATAAACTAATGATGTTGGCAGCATTGCTAGAAAAAGAATCTCATGGGCTTATTACACGCCAAGAAATGTTTCCAGAATGTTGGCATTGGATATGGCCTGAGCTTGTGCCAAAAAACAACGCTTTCATAGAAAGAATTTAGTGTAGAATTCATATCCCTTGTGCTGGCGGCTCTAACGACATCGTAGCGGCATAAGGTTATAGCGTTACTAGTAGGGTAAGAGGCTGAAACAGCGCAATACAGGTGGCGAAATTAGTGCCTGTGCCTCGCAAGACTGATGGGTAAGCGATTCCTCAATGGAAGAACTTTGAAGGCAACCTAGGTAGGCTAGGTTCGCTCAAACCTCTTGGAAGTTGTATTTTAACAACTAGGGATAAATACTAGTGGACTATTACAAGACTATTGGGGAAACTACATTTACTCAATAACGAGTAAACATTTAAGGGGATTTAAATGAAAACTACAGTAAAAGACTTTTTAGGCGCTTGTTTACTAGGTGCAGTATTAGGAGGTTTGTTTGCATATGCAATACCTTCTAAAGCTCAAACTGTACAACTAACTAACTCTGCTGGGTACAATGTTGGCACAGTTCAAATAAACGGCAATACAGCACAGTTTGTAAACCCTATGGGCGTTACTACTCAAGTAGCTACTTTGTACCCAGGTCAAGTTGTTATTCAAACCCCAAGCGGTATAACAACTTCGGTGGTTGGTAACACAAGCTACACAGTACCGCCAAGCCCACCAACACCATCAAGCCCAAGGGTGCTGCAATGAACAGTTTGAAAATACTTTCAGTTGCCGCAAAAGAATTAAAAAATGCTTATGAAGCTGATTTGTGTGATGGCCCAGATTGGTATAGCGAAGAAGAACAGCGTACATTTCATGTTAAATATCCTCATTTAATGCAAGTAATTGTGGGTATTATGGAATTTGCAGATGATGACGGAGAGGAAGATGTTTGAAGAATTCTGGTCTTTATACCCAAGAAAGATAGCCAAAGCAGTTGCTCGTAAAGCATTTGCTAAGTTAACAGAACAACAACAATTAGACGCTTGTAGGGCTATAGATGACCATTTAGCGTATTGGAAAGCTAAAGAAACTGATTTAGAATACATACCCCATCCAGCTACCTGGCTAAACCAAGAGCGCTGGGAAGATGAATTAGTCATTGAACCTAGGAGAGAGAAAATTGACAAAAAGTGGATGTTTACTAATGAAGGTATTGAATCTAAAGCTAAAGAGTTGGGTGTAATTGGCAATGGTTACGACACTTATCAAACGCTTAAAGAAAAATGTCTGAGGAAGTTAAGCATCGCTGTGGAGTAAGATTTTTGTGTAATTTACGACACAAAAAAGGTCTTAAATGGTTTAGGGAATACATAAGCAAATCACCAAATATTCACCATTTGCTTAATGATTTTATAGACCAATACGCTAAAGGAAATAGGGGACAGGGATGGAAATAGAAAAAATTATTGTTGCAGCTACTGGTTTGGGTTATCTAGTTGTAGGATTGGCCCAATACTTTAAAGGCTCTATTCCTAACGCAATGATTTGGATTGGCTACAGCTTTGCTCAAGTCGGTTTATGGATGACACTTAAATGAAAGACCCAAATGATGCAATTGACTTCATTTTCAAGAAAGCGCCAGATTATGCGGCTGCAAAAGGCAGATTGGCAGAGTTGGAAAATTTTAGACATTCTCTTAGAGCAATTAAAGCTACCGAATCAAAAGGTTCTAGCATTGCTGCAAAAGAAATGGAAGCCTACGCAAGCCAAGAATACCAAGACTTATGCAAAGCCATTGGAATAGCCACAGAGCAAACAGAAGCGCTTAGATGGCAATTAGAAGCAGCTAAGATGAGATTTGAAGCCTGGCGTACAACAGAAGCAAGCAACCGTAACATTGAAAGACTGACTAGATGACTGACTACTCTGAAAACTATTTGCGTATACAAAAACTATTAAAGTGCTATCACACCGCTACACTTAAAAACCAATACGAAAAAGCTACAAGAATAGCCCATGATTTAGCAGATGAAACCATTAAATTAGAGTTTGCTACATACGAACAGATAAGAAAGCAATGGCTAAGCTAATGCGTAATATCTTGGCTAAACACCAAGATTACTCTGATTTTAAAGGGCTTATACTTGATAACCCATGCTTTGTACCATGTGACATAGATGGTGTTGTAGAGCGCAATGGTCAATTCCTAATTATGGAATGGAAAAACCCTGGCGAAAAGTTAAGCGAAGGCCAAAAGATTATGCTTAAATCTTTAGCTAGTAAAGAAGGTTTTATAGTGCTTATCATTGTTGGCAATACCGATAATGACACCGTTGTAGAAAGCTATTGGCAAATTACCAAAGACGGTGAGTTTATGAAGTGCGGTACTAGCTTTACAGAATTAAAACAATTTTATAGAGATTGGTACACACTAGCAAATGGCTACAAAAAATGAAAAGAAATCACTTAACAAAATTGCAGGACTCGGATGTATTCTCTGCTCCGAAATCCTTGGGTTTGAAGGCACTCCGAGCGAACTCCATCATGTTCGCAGACATGGAAATGTTCGGTCTGCATCCCCTGTGCTTGCACTATGCCCTGAGCATCATCGGAACGGAAACGATAGTATTCACCGAATGGGTGTCAATGGTTTTGAAAAAAAATGGGGAATATCCTGTGAGGAGTTGTTGGAACGACAAAATCAAAAACTTGGAAAATTTACTGAGTGAAGATGAGGTTCGTTGGGGTAGACCGTTTGGTACTTAAAGCTCTAAGCTATCCCAGCCAAACTCCCTAGCAACTTGTCTAGTGCGTGTTTTAAACGCTTTACCATGCTTATCCCATGCCCCTGTTTTCCAAAAGCTCATGTGGACAATTTCATGGGCCAAACTTCTTTGAACCGTATCAAAATGTTCATTTTTTAATCTGCTGACAGTAATGATATGAGGCTTTTCTAGCTCATCATCATGCCGATAGCTTGCCATAGCATCAGTTTCCCTAGTTACGGAAAATGTAATTAGCTCTGGTGGCGGCAAATCCCAATTACGCATCGGATAGCAAGAAGCCATACATAGGTATAGGTTTTCAAGTATCTTAGGCGTTAATTTCATGCTAAATGTTTAAGTTTTGCGTGGGGAATGACTGTTCTAGTATCTGTAGAATATGCGCCACAGGATTTACATTGATAGCGCTGATATGCTCCAGTAGTTGTATATCTAAATCCTTTGCTAAGTAATGATGGTTTACTACAAGTAGGACAATTAAACCCATTCCTATCTTTCATCATTATGTTTAGATTTATTGGTTGTTTTATCCAAGGCAATAAGCGTTTGTACAGTTTTTCAAGCAATAACACATCCTGAATATTGTATTCTTTCATTGTTGCCCAGGCTTTTTTATCATTAGCCATACATTTAATCCACAGCGTATGGCCTTCATGCTCTTTCTTTTTACCAAGACCTAAGCGCTGCGCTACATAATCTAGTTTATTACTAGGGAATCTAAACTGACTTTTAACCACTCTGAGCAAATCTATTTGTTTCATTGGTGGCGGTGGCGTCATTTTATGCAGCAAGAATTCTTTGTTTAAAGTGGGCATATCAAACTTTGTGCCGTTGTAGTGGCAAACTCCATCCGCTTCTTCTAAAAGTTCATGTATGCCTTTTAACATTGATTTAGGGGTACTTTCGTAAACAGAATCAAAGTAAATGTCTTTTTCCCCAAGCCATTTGGCTGAATAACACATTGTGTAAGAGGACTCTAAAAGTTGGGATAACCCAACATTTTGCTGCCATATACCCCACACATGAGCCACATTGGGCGAGGTTTCTATGTCAAGCAACAGGATTTTCAATTTATTCCCCTATAATCAATAAGTTACCAAATACTAACTGAAAAACATGACATATAACAAGAAAGTAGATAAAAATCAAGCCATTGTTGTTAAAGCGCTACGAGACAATGGAGCTGATGTTTACTTGTTACACATGGTTGGTAAAGGAATACCAGATGTTTTGGTTGCTTACGAAGGACATACTATTTTAATAGAAATTAAAGATGGGCCTAATAAAAAATTTACCCCTGACCAATTAAAGTTTATTGCTGGTTGGAAAGGTGGGCATTTATACAGGGTAGATTCTAGCGAAGAAGCTATTGAAGTGTTAAAATCATTAAAAATGGAGTGATTTATGAATGAAAATATGGCTATGTTTGCCTCAACCTTATTGCACAGCGCAACAAATACCCACTTTTTTCATTGGTCAACCGACTCCTTTAGTAAACACATGGCGCTTGGCACTTATTACGATGAAATCGTTCCATTGGTAGATGACTTAGTAGAAGCCTATATGGGCTGTTATGACAAGCTGACTAGCTTTCCATCTACCTACCATCAACCCAAAGAACCGCTTAAATACTTGGAATCATTGAAGAATTTTGTAGATGCTGCTCGCCAAGATTTGCCGCAAGAAACCCAAATTCAGAATATTATTGATGAAATAGCTCAATTAATAGACTCTACCCTTTACAAGCTACGCTTTTTAAAATAGGAATACATTATGCCAATGGACAAATCAGGCTCGGCACAGAGCGTAGGTAAGAACTACAAGACAGAAGTTGCCGCAGGAAAGCCAAAGAAACAAGCATTGGCAATAGCATTAAGCGAAGAACGCACCCATGCCAAAGGCAAACGCAAGGCTAAATTACAAGCTGCTTACGAAAAGTACATGAAATGAGTAGACAAGACCAAATTCGTGCCGCAGTAGAAAAGCACGATAAGCCTATTCCAAAGACCACAGTCGGCAAAGGCAAGAACTATTTGCCTACCGAACAAGGTGCAGGAATGACGGCTAAAGGTCGAGCAGCTTATAACGCTAAAAACAATAGTAATTTACAAGCACCTCAATCATCCGGCCCAAGACACGATAGTTTCTGTGCAAGGTCTAAAGGATGGAATGGGGAACGAGGCAAGGCAGCTAGAGCAAGGTGGAAATGCTAATGAAAAACGGACTTTATGCCAATATCCACCGAAAGCAAGAACGGATTAAGAATGGCTCTGGCGAAAAGATGCGTAAAGTAGGTTCTAAAGGCGCTCCTAGTGCATCAGACTTTAAACAAGCCGCCAAAACAAGAAAAGAAATCATTACTGACAAAATGAAGGGTATGTAATGAAACACATGACAAGAAGCTATCCGCCAGAAAACGCTATGCTTAGACCCCATGTAGAGTCTACGCTTGAAAAACAAGAAAAGAAGCGTAATAAGCCAAAGCCACAAGAACTAGCAGTAGGCGGTAAGGGCGAAACACTTAATGCTAAAGAGAACGCAAGAATGAGGCGTAAACAAGCATTACATGACGCAATGAACAAAGTTTACGACCCTGATATTGCATAAAAATATGTAGTAGAATAAAGTCCTTATAAATCAACACCTTGAGTTTATATGACAAATAAAGTATCAAAATCTGTAGAAGGCAATCTAAATAGAGCTGGCAGACCTAAAGGAACGCCTAATAAAGCTACTGCGAAGGCTCGAGAGGCGTTTGCTAATTTCGTTGATGCTAACTCTGAGCGTATGCAAGAGTGGCTAGAATCCATTGCTAGTGACCCTAAGCATGGCCCTAAAGTTGCATTTGATTGCCTAATGGCAGTATCTGAATACCATGTCCCTAAACTAGCTCGTACTGAAGTAGTAGGCGATGCTAAAGCTCCTCAACGAATGGTGGTGTCTTGGAAGAAGTCCTAGATATTGAATTGGACTATTGTCCAAGAGATGTATTCTTAGACTTCCATGAACG
>Ga0209087_1000259_pt1 | contig 34795 bp, 31 predicted proteins | sample S_130805_EF_Meta_FD_187321 | JGI IMG/M metagenome (GOLD analysis project Ga0209087, IMG submission 187321) | Freshwater microbial communities from Lake Simoncouche, Canada to study carbon cycling - S_130805_EF_MetaG (SPAdes) (version 2) | ecosystem: Environmental > Aquatic > Freshwater > Lake ... | reverse complement strand
GTGGAATAACCGTATAAGGAGAACTATGGCACCAGTAACCATGCGCGACCTTCTCGAGGTCGGAGCCCACTTCGGGCACCAGACACGCCGATGGAATCCCAAGATGGCGCCGTTTATCTACGCGCAGCGCAACGGGATCCATATCCTTGACCTTGCCAAGAGCGCGAAGCACCTGCAGATTGCCCTCGACGCCGTACGTGACGCGAGCGCAAACGGTGAGACGATTCTCTTCGTCGGCACCAAGAAGCAGGCGCAGGCTCCAATTCAGGAAGAGGCGACCCGCGCCGGTCAGCCATACGTGATCAAGCGCTGGCTCGGCGGCATGCTCACCAACTTCACGACAATTCGCAAGCGCCTCACCCTCATGGAGCAGCTTGAGGCACGAGAGCAGGCTGGCGAGTTCGACATCATGTCGAAGAAGGAGGCCTCCAAGCTTGGCGACAAGCTAGAGAAGCTTCGCGGAGCGCTCGGCGGCATGCGCCGTCTGCGCAAGGCCCCAGGGATGGTCTTCATCATTGACCCGAGCCGCGAAACCCTCGCTGCGATTGAAGCGAACAAGCTCGGGATCCCTGTTGTCGGCACCGCCGACACCAACGTTAACCCTGACCTACTCACCTATCCGATCCCAGTGAACGACGACGCGATCAAGTGCATTCGCTTGATCTGCACCGCCGTCGCTGATGCGGTGATCGAAGGCGCGGCGATCCGCGCCGCACGTTTGCCTGAGCTTGAGGCGCAAGAGGCCGCAGCAGCTGCCGCAGAAAACGCCGCTGACGCCCCTGAGGCATCCGATGTCCAGGACGATCTCGTTGCTGCGCTGAGTGCCACCGGCACGTTGAGCTTCTCGCCTGACGAGGAGCCAGCACCCGCCGTCGACACCACCCCAGCAGTGTAAGGAGGCCACCATGGCGATTAGCGCAGAGGCGGTACGAGACCTACGCGAGCGCACGGGCGCTGGAATGATGGATTGCAAGCGCGCACTCGAAGAGTGCGGCGGCGACGTTGAGAAGGCCGTCCTGGCACTTCGTGAGGCTGGCCTTGCCGCCGCTGCGAAGAAGGCTGGCCGAGATGCACGCGAGGGACTCGTCTCTTCGTACATCCATACCGGCGGCCGCGTCGGCGTGCTTCTTGAGATCAACTGCGAGACTGACTTCGTGGCGCGCAATGAGCAGTTCCAGAAGTTGGTGAAAGACATCGCGATGCAGATCGCAGGCCTTCATCCGCTCTATGTGAGCCAGGAGCAGATCCCTGCCGCTGCACTCGAAGCGAAGCGCGCCGCTCTCCTCGAGGATGAGGCGCTCGCCAAGAAGCCAGAGGCGATTCGCGCCCAGATCGTTGAGGGGCAGCTGCGCAAGTGGTTCGAAGAGGTCTGCCTTCTTGATCAGCCATTCCGCGACGGCGATGAGACAGTTGGTCAGCTGATTACGAACGCGATTGCCACGATTGGTGAGAACATCCGAGTACGGCGCTTTGTGCGCTACGCACTCGGCGAGGAGCTGTAGGCCCCACATGATTGGGGCGGTGGAGGCGGCATGACCGAAACCACACGCTATCAGCGAATTCTGCTGAAGCTCTCAGGGGAGGCACTCCTTGGGAAGCTTGAGTACGGTGTTGATCCTGAAGTTGTTGCATTCGTGGCTGAGCAGGTGAAGGCCGTTACGGCGCTCGGTGTGCAGGTCGGCATCGTGGTCGGTGGCGGGAACATCTTCCGTGGCATGGCCGCCGCTACTGCTACCGGTATGGATCGCGCGACCGCTGACTACATCGGCATGCTCGCGACAGCAATGAACGGCCTCGCCCTCCAAGACGCACTTGAGCGCGCAGGCGTTCCAACGCGCGTGATGACGGCGATCGATATGAACGAGGTCGCCGAGCCGTACATTCGCCGACGTGCCGTGCGACACCTCGAGAAGGGGCGCGTGGTCGTCTTTGTGGCTGGCACAGGGAACCCGTACTTCACCACCGATACGGCTGCCGCACTGCGCGCCGTAGAGATTGGCGCTGAAGTTGTGCTGAAGGCCACCAAAGTTGACGGCGTATACGACAAGGATCCGGTGAAGCATCCAGATGCGAAGCGATATCCAGCAATCACCTACGGGCAGGTGCTGGTCGACGGACTACGCGTCCTCGACGCCGCCGCCGTCTCGCTCTGCATGGAGAATGACCTGCCGATCGTGGTCTTTGACCTCGACGCCCATGAGAACATTCTGAAGGCGGTGCGCGGCGAGAAGGTCGGCACCCTGATCAGTAAAGGGGGTACGCGATGAGCGGCACGGCAACTGAGCGCATGACCAAGGCGGTCGAAGCATTAGGTAAAGATCTCGGCGGCTTCCGTACCGGGCGCGCCAGCGCGTCGCTCGTTGAGCGCGTAACTGTTGAGCACTACGGCGCGATGACGCCACTCAATCAGATGGCCGGTATCAGCGTTCCAGAGAACACCCTGCTGGTGATTCAGCCGTGGGATAAGAGTGCGATCCCTGCGATTGAGAAGGCGCTGAACAATGCCCAACTCGGCATGACCCCTGCAGTTGATGGCGGCGTCATCCGACTCCGCGTTCCTGCAATGACTGAGGAGCGCCGCAAGGACCTCGTGAAGCAGATGGGGAAGCGGGCCGAAGAGGCGCGCGTTGAGATTCGCAATGTTCGACGCGACGAGCAAGAGCTGGTCAAGAAGGCGGAGAAGGCGAAGGAGATTGGCGAGGATGATGCCCGCCGCCAGCTCGAGACGCTCCAGAAGCTGACGGATGGAAAGATTGCTGAGATCGACAAGCTGACCGCTGCGAAGGAGCGCGAGGTTCTAGAAGGGTGACCGACGCCGAGATTCGGCGACCTGCTGACGCGCAGCCGCTGGTGCACAGCACCCCACCGCCTGAGGGCGCGCCGAACCATGTCGCAATCATCATGGACGGGAATCGCCGCTGGGCACGAAGCCAGGGCCTGGACGAGCTCGAGGGGCATGTCGCTGGAACCGAGGCGTTGCGAACCGTCCTCAAGCACGCAGTGCAGATCGGCATCCCGCACCTGACCGTCTATGCCTTCAGTCGCGAGAACTGGGCACGCAGCGACAAAGAGGTGGCGCAGCTCTTCACGCTGCTGGCCAAGGTGATCGATGACGAGACCCCCGAGCTGCTGCGCCAAGGAGTCGCGGTGCGCTTTCTCGGTCGACTCGCTGAGCTGCCAGCACAGGCGCAGGAGCGCATCACGGCCGCGTGTGCAAAGACGGCTGGCGGCACAAAGCTTCAGTTGAGTGTCGCTTTTAACTACGGGAGTCGCACCGAGATCGTCGACGCGGTCCGCTCGATTGCCGCCGCTGGACTCTCTCCCGACAGCATCGATGAGGGCACGATTGCCAGCGCCCTCTACACCGCCGGCACGCCAGATCCCGACCTTGTGATCCGCACGGGCGGAGAGGAACGCCTCTCAAACTTCCTGCTGTGGCAGAGCGCCTACGCAGAGATCGTAACGATGGCAACACTCTGGCCAGACTTTGGTGCGGCCGATCTTGATGCGGCGATCGCAATCTATGCCCAGCGAATCCGGCGGTTCGGGCGATGAGCAGCGGAGTGCTAACGCAGCGGGCGATCGGCTCGCTCTTGATCCTTCCCGTAGCCGCCATTGCGCTCTTTCCACCAGCAGGCACACTCGCGGTAACCGTTCTTCTGATCGCCCTCGCAGCACGAGAGGCGGCTCGAATCCTCACCAAGGTGATCGGTGGAGCCTCCGCGCTCTGGATTACCGTCATCTTGGTCAGCCCGCTCTTCGCCGCCATCTCGCCGGCCCTCGGTGCGGTGCTGACAATTACGGCACTCCTGATCTTCGTCGGCACGGTGGTTCGCCGAGCGATTCGTGCGACAGCGGAGGGGCTAGAGCCTGAGCTGCGACTTCTCCTTGGCACGCTGGCTGCGGTGATCTGGTTGAGCCCGCTGACGCTGCTCCCACTACTCGCATCACTGGATCCGCTTGATCGAGGTGCTCCGGCACGCTGGATCGTGTGGCTTCTGGCAATCGTCTGGACAGCAGATAGCGCCGCCTACCTCGTTGGGCGGACCATCGGTCGGCGTAAGTTGGCGCCGGTCCTCTCGCCGCGCAAAAGCCTCGAGGGCTTTTTCGGTGGCATTCTCGTTGCGGGTCTCGTTGGCGCGCTGATCGCTGGACCACTCTTTACACTCGGCACCCCCGAAGAGGCACGCCCACTCTGGGGCCTGGTCTGGGGTTTGATCATTGCAACTGCAGCCGAGGTGGGCGACCTTCTTGAGTCGCTCTTCAAGCGTGTTGCAGGTGCCGAGAGCGCATCCAACCTCATCCCAGGTCATGGCGGCGTTCTTGATCGCATCGATAGCCTGCTGCTCGCGGCGCCCGTCACGCTCATCGCCGCACTCATCCTGCGAGGGTAGGGTGAGCCGTATCCGCGTCGCCCTGCTTGGTGCAAGCGGCTCGATCGGCGTACAAGCCGCCGATGTGATTGCGCAGCACCCCGAGGAGTTTGAACTTGTTGCCCTTGCATCAGGCCGTGGCGGCGAACAGTATGATGCGCTGGCTACGGCCAATCCGCAAGCGCGTAGCCTCGTTGGTGGTAGTGCTGATGATCTGCGCGCGATCGTCCTTGATACCGCGCCTGATGTTGCGCTGATCGCTACGACCGGAGTCGTCGGCCTTGCTGCGACCGTGGCGGCCCTCGAGGCGGGCCTCGCGGTGGCAATCGCGAATAAGGAGACGATCGTCGCCGGAGGAGATGTGGTGATGCGCGCCGCCCGTTCAGCTGCGGTTCGCACGGGGACTAATGTTTTGGAGCGGTTGCGCCCAGTGGACTCAGAACACTCAGCGCTCTGGCAGTGCCTCGTTGGCGAATCGCTCAATCGCGTTCGAGCACTCTGGCTAACTGCGAGTGGCGGACCCTTTCGCGAATCGACCGCCGCTGAGATTGCCGCCGCAACTCCCGCGACGGCCCTCAAGCACCCAACCTGGAGCATGGGGGCGAAGATCACCATTGATTCAGCGACCCTCGTAAACAAGGGCCTTGAGGCGATCGAGGCACACCGACTCTTCGCCGTGCCCATGGCACAGATCAAGATCGTGGTGCACCCGCAGAGCGTCGTGCATGGCCTCGTGGAGTTCGTTGACGGATCAACGAAGGCGCAGATGGGGAGCCCAGATATGCGCGGTCCGATCGGTTATGCCCTCGGCTATCCTATGCGTATGGCTTCAACAATTCCGAACGTGGACCTCGTATCGCACGGACCATTCACGTTCACCGCGCCTGATCTTGTGCGCTTCCCAGGGCTCGCAATCGCTTTGGAGGCCGGTCGAGCCGGCGGTGCCGCCCCAGGCGCGCTTATCGCTGCCGACGGTGTGGCCGTCACCCGTTTTCTGGCGGGGGAGTTCCCACTGGGCGGCATCCCACAGCTGCTCCGCGATGCGCTGGAGCGGTTTGGTGTTCGCCCCGCCCCAGCGAGCGTCGCTGAGGTGATCGCACTGCATGAAGAGGTGACACTGTTCGCAGAGCGATGGAATGGGGCCGCCTGATGGAGATTCTGAGCGGCATCGCCGGACCGGTGCTCGTATTCGTGCTCCTCGTTGTGCCACTTATCGTGGTGCACGAGCTGGGGCATCTTGTTGCTGCGCGATTCCGCGGCATCGACGTTCCTGAGTTCGGCATCGGGTTCCCACCACGCCTCTTCACGCTGCTGCGTGGTCGTCGCACGGAGCTAACCATCAATGCCCTCCCGCTCGGTGGCTTTGTGCGCATGGCGGGCAGCGAAGAGGGTGATACCGACCCTGCAGGTTGGGAGCGGGCCACCCTCACCTCAAAGGTGCTGGTGATGGTCGCGGGGGTCGCCATGAACATCGCGGTTGCCTTCCTACTGATGCTTCTCCTTTCGGGTCCGTTGGCTGAGCGATCGAGCATTCTGCTCGAAGATGTGCAGCCAAACTCTCCAGCCGCCGCCGCCGGCCTGCTGCCAGGTGATCGCATCCTCGGCTTAGAAGGGGAGACGTTCGACCGCTTCGATTCGCCGTTGCAGGGCCTTCCAGAGCGGGCAGGGGAGATTGTGCGCGTGACGGTGGTAACTCCTGGTCAACCGGCACGCGATGTTTCCATTGCACTGCGGACCGCAGAAGAGGCGGCAGGGCAGGGATACCTGGGCGTGAAGATCGCCTCCATTGATAGCGCGGGTCCACTCTCACGCCCAATTGGCGATGCACTGGTACTCGCTGGTACGCGCACGTGGGATGCCGGCACCTCAATTCTCGGCGCGCTGGGTACCTTCATTACCTCACCATTCAGTCCATCCGACGGCACCGGTGGCGTTGCCGGCCCGATCGGTATTGCTGTTGGCGTCTCCGCGGCCGCCGGTCAGCTTGGCTTTGCAGGTCTCCTGCATATCGCCGCACTGCTCTCTGCAAACCTCGCGGTGCTAAATCTACTGCCGATTCCGCCCCTTGATGGTGGTCGCGTCGCCGCGCTCTTTCTCCGACGCCTGCTCGGTGAGGTTCGTGGTCGCCGCGTCGAACGACAGCTGGTCACCGCAGGCGCCGTGCTGATGCTCGCCCTCTTCGCCTGGATCTCCCTCGGCGACATCCTGAATCTCTTTGGGGTGAAGCGATGAGTCGCGAGCTAAACGTCGTCGCTCGCCCTGCAGCCGACAGCCCAGATCACCTGCGCCCCGTTCGTCGCTCGACCCCGAGCGTCTCTGTTGGCGGCGTGCTGGTTGGCTCGGCTCATCCGATTGTGGTGCAATCCATGACCAACACCGATACCGCCGACGCCGCAGGTACCGCAGCGCAGGTTGCGCACCTCGCACGCGCGGGCAGTCAGCTGGTGCGCGTCACCGTCAACAACGACGCAGCTGCGGCGGCGATCCCTGAGATCGTGCAGCGGCTGGCAGATGAGGGGCTCACGACGCCGATCGTGGGCGACTTCCACTACAACGGCCATAAGCTCCTCGCCGCTCATCCGAAGAGTGCCGCATTGCTGGCGAAGTATCGAATCAATCCTGGCAATGTCGGAAGCAAGCATCGTGATGAGAATTTCCAGACAATCGTCAAGTTGGCGATTGATCACGGCAAACCGGTGCGTATTGGCGTCAACTGGGGATCACTCGATCAGGACCTCCTCACGAGGCTGATGGAGGAGAATGCCGCATCGACCACTCCAGCGAGTGCGCGAGCGGTCACGATCGAAGCGATTGTGCGCTCTGCAACGCAATCGGCAGAACTGGCCGAATCCACCGGACTGCCGCACGATCGCATCCTCCTCTCCGCCAAGACTTCCAACGTGCGCGACCTATTTGACGTGTACACCGAGCTTGCAGGTCGCTGCGATTACCCGCTGCATCTCGGTCTGACGGAGGCGGGGATGGGGATGAAGGGGATCGTCGCCACAAGCGCCGCCCTCGGGCATCTCTTGAACCAGGGGATCGGTGACACGATCCGCGTCTCGTTGACGCCAGAACCAGGTGCTGACCGCGCGCTCGAGGTTGAGGTGGCGCAGCAGATCCTGCAGTCGCTCGGCCTTCGTGCCTTCTCGCCACAGGTCACCTCGTGCCCGGGGTGCGGGCGCACCACGAGCACCTTCTTCCAAGAAATGGCGCAAGAGATTCAGGGCTACCTGAAGGCGCGTCTGCCAGAGTGGCGCCCGCTGCACCCTGGGGTCGAGAACCTCGAGGTCGCGGTGATGGGTTGTGTCGTCAACGGACCAGGGGAGTCGAAGCACGCGAACCTCGGAATCAGCCTTCCAGGCACCTTTGAAGAGCCGGTAGCGCCCGTCTTTCAGGATGGCGCCCTCCTCACCACCCTCCGCGGGGAGAGGATCGTGGCCGAGTTCCTGGAGATCCTCGAGCGCTACGTAGAGGCCCACTACCCAAAGAGCTAGGGCTCACCGTCTTTGCGCAGGCTTGGGGCGCCCCAGGAGGGCCCACGAACGCGCAGCCATGAAGGTCCGGATGCCCGTGGTATAGTTATTGTAACAACGGCCGCCGAACGAGAGACGTGGGTGACCCCCACGTCTTTTTTATCGGGGTCGCAAGTACAGAAGGGAGGCGTGACGTGAGCAAAGAGCTTGTGAACGCCCTCATTCAGCTAGGCGCTGAGCGCGGTATCGATCGAGCTGCGGTGTTGCAGGCGGCAGAGGAGTCCTACGCGGTCGCTCTGAATCGCCGACACACCTCATCCGACATCCACGTGCGCCTTGATCCTGAATCAGGGGCAATGCGGGTCTTCCGGGCCCGTCGAGTGGTCGACGAAGTCCTCGTTCCAGGTGCAGAGTGGACGCCAGAGGAGGCCCAGGCCGCAAAGCCAGGCGCCGTTGCTGGAGACCTCATTGAACTGGAAGAGATGGATGGCGATATGGGTCGCATCGTTGCCGCCCAGGCGCGCCAGGCACTCCAGCAGCGCCTCATCCAGATCCAGCGCGACCTGATCATGCAGTCGTTTGCCGAGCGTGCCGGTGAGATTCTCACCGGTGTCGTGATGCGCGTTGATCGCCGCAACCTCATCTTGGACGTGGGGAAGGCGGAGGCCTACCTGCCTGCTACAGAGCAGTCACAGCTCGACACCTTCCGCATCGGCGAAAACGTCAAGGCGCTTCTCCTTGAGGTGCGCACAACCGTGCGTGGCCCAGAGATCCTTTTGACGCGGACACATAAGAACTTCGTCAAGAAGCTCTTTGAGCTTGAGGTTCCTGAGCTGACTGCGGGCACAGTGGAGATCACCTCCATCGCTCGTGAACCTGGAAGCCGCACCAAGATTGTTGTGGCGACGAAGCAGGTTGGACTCGACCCAGTTGGCGCAGTGGTTGGCCAACGCGGCGCACGCGTGCAAGCTGTTGTGGAAGACCTTGGCGGCGAGAAGATTGACATCATCGCGCACACCGATGACGCGGCTGAGGCGATTGGGCGAGCCCTCTCACCAGCACCCGTCGTTTCGGTCACCGTTGATGAGGCGTCAAAGTCGGCAACTGTGGTGGTCCCCGAGCGCGCACTTTCGCTGGCGATTGGCGCTGGCGGACAGAATGCCCGCCTCGCGGCACGACTCACCGGGTTCCGCATCGACATTGCCAGTGATGGAACCGGAGCTGCTGAGCCACCTGCAGATGCCCCAGTGGGCGAGGAGGCCTAAGACGCCCGCCGTTCGTGCGCGCACCTGCGTGGCCTGTCGGCGAACACAGCCGATTGAAGCGCTTGTGCGGTACGGAGCCTCTGCAGATGGAGGCGTTCGAGCAAACGCCGCAGGTGGGCGAGGTGCATGGATCTGCCAGATTGGCGATGAGGCACACGATCTACTTATTGGTGACGGACTACGGCGAGGGTTGAGGGGCCGCATCGCGGCCATAGAGATCGAACAGATTCTGATTGAGCGTCGAAACCAACGAGACGGAAGGGGGTAGCAGATGACGAAGCAGCGTAAGAGCATCCGTCCACCGCGCCCCGATCGCTTGCCACCGGAGCCGAAGCCAGCACGTGTTGCGCAGGTGCATGACGGCATCCTCGAGTTGCCCGCCTCCATCGTCGTCGGCGATCTTGCAACGCTGCTCAAGGTAAACCCCGCAGACATCATCAATCCACTGATTCGGAGCGGCGTCTTTGCCACCATGAACCAGGGCATTGATCGCGAGACAGCATCCCTGATTGCCACCGAGCTCGGTTTCACCGTCAAGGAACCGGAGCCGGACGAAGATGAGGCCGCGCCAGAGGCGACCCCTGAGGCCGTACCAGCTGCAGCGAAGACGGAATTCTTTAGTGAACGCCCAGGCGCCGCTCTTATCTCGCGCGCGCCCATCGTTACCGTCATGGGTCACGTTGACCACGGCAAGACGAGCCTCCTCGACGCGCTACGCAAAACGAGCGTCGCACAGGGCGAGCGCGGTGGTATTACCCAGCACCTTGGCGCCAGCCAGGTACAGCGTGGCGACCGCTCCATCCTCTTCCTGGACACCCCTGGACACGAAGCCTTTACGGCGATGCGAGCACGTGGCGCGCGAGTGACAGATATCGCCATCGTCGTTGTCGCCGCGGATGACGGTGTGATGCCGCAGACAAAAGAGGCGATCAGCCATGCTCGTGCAGCAAATGTGCCGATCATCATTGCGCTCAACAAGATCGACAAGCCAGATGCAAACCCAGATCGCGTGAAGACGGAGCTCGCGGAGTCCAACGTCGTCATTGAGGATTACGGCGGCGACGTGCCACTCGTTGCGGTGTCGGCCCGAACAGGTGTTGGCCTCGACGATCTCCTCGACATGGTCCTCCTCGTCGCCGATCTCGGTGACTACAAGGCTGACGCTGCGCGACTCGCGGTGGGCACGGTTATTGAGGCCCAACGCGACAAGGGTCGCGGCCCGATCGCCACCGTGATCGTGCAGACGGGAACTCTCCGCGTTGGTGACCATATGGTCGTCGGCGCCATCTCAGGAAAGGTCCGCTCGCTGGAGTCGACCGATGGGGGCCGAATCAAGGTGGCCGGCCCCTCCACAGCCGTCGTTGTCTCAGGTCTCCCCGAGGTCCCCGTGAGTGGTGAGATCTTCCGTATTGCAGCAGACGAGAAGGAGGCCCGCGCCTGGTCTGAGGCCGCCGCCGACGCCACGAGCGCTGGGCGTGATAGTGGCCACGCCACGATGGAGGACCTCTACAAGCGCATTCAGTCTGGGGCCGGCAAAGAGGTGCGCGTCATTCTGAAGTCCGATGTAGCCGGATCACTCGGCGCCATCGAGCATCAGCTCGAGAAAATGCAGAGCGATGAGGTGCGCATCAACGTGCTCCTCTCCGCGGCTGGAGAGGTCACCGAGAACGACATCCTGCTCGCCTCAGCATCTGATGCGATCGTGCTCGGATTCACTACCACGCTCACCCCAGGTGCGCGCCGCATGGCCGAAACGAACAAGGTTGACGTGCGCCTCTACGAGATTATCTACGAGCTCGCCGACGATATGAAGGCTGCGCTCGAGGGGATGCTTGACCCTGAGAAGTCAGAGGTTGTTGAGGGGCGTGCCGAGGTGAAGCAGCTCTTCCCTGGGAAAGGCTTCGTTATCGCCGGCTCCATCATTCGAGAAGGCCGCGTCACCCGCGGCGCGAAGGTGCGCGTCATGCGCGGCGGAAACCTCGTTGCGACGGACGTTATTGAATCGCTACGTCGCTTCCGTGATGACGTCCGCGAGGTGAAAGAGGGCCAGGAGTGCGGCATCGGCCTTGGAGCATCGGTCACCGTACTTGAGGGCGACATCTTGGAGATCATCGGCGAGAAGTCAACGAGGCGGACCCTCTAAGCATGTCTGAGCGGATGCCCCGTGTCGACGAGTTGCTTCGAGAAGAGATCAGTGCCCATATCGGACGATCTCTCAGTGATCCACGCCTCGGCTTTGTGACCGTCACCTCCGTCTCTACGTCACCGGACCTGCGACACGCCAAGGTGTTTGTCAGCACGATCGGCAGTGAAGAGCAGCGCGTCGCCTCACTTGCAGCACTGAAGAGTGCCGCCTCGCACCTTCGCACCGTGATCGGTAAAGGGCTGCGCATTCGGCGCGTTCCCGACCTGCACTTCGAGCTTGATGAGGCGGGTGATCGTGGCGCACGCATTCAGCAGCTTCTGGGGAGCATTGCCGATGGTGGGCTACCGCCAGAGACACTCTCGCCACTGCCAGCCCCAACACGCACGGGGGTTGAAGAGAAGAGCCGAAGGGGCAAGGGATGAGCGAGCAGGGGACCGTTCACGTAGCGGAATACCTGCAGCGCGCAGACGCACTTCGGGCATCGGCGCTCGTTGCTGTCCCTGCCAACGTGCTGGAGGCACTTCGTTCAGCAAAGAGGCTGTGGGTGGTGCCACACGAACGACCCGATGCTGATGCTCTCGGTGCAGCACTCGGGCTCAGGGCGATCCTCGGTCAGTTTGGTGCGGAGGTGGCGGTGATCAGCGCTGACGCTCCGCCGGCGGTATATGACGTCATTCCAACCATCGCTGAGGTTGCTCTTGAGGCGCCCACCTGGCAGCCGGATGCGATCGTGCTCGTCGATTGCGCCGATCCGAAGCGGGCCGGCCGCATCGGTGAACTGATCATTGCCCTCCCAGTCTCTACGCCTCGAATCCTGATTGATCACCACGTCTCCAACGAGACAACCTGGCCGCTCGCTTGGGTTGATGCGCGCGCCGCAGCTACCTGTGAAATGGTCAGCCTCATCGCCCTGGCGCTCGGAGCAGACCTTTCCGTTGATGGGGGGAGGCTCGCGACGACCCTTGCAGCGGGCGTCATCATGGACACCGCGACCTTCCAGCATGGCAACACCACACCCCGAACTCTTGAGGTGGGCGGGCTTCTTCTTGCAGCCGGCGCGCCGATCAGCGAGATCTCCCGAAAGATCTATCGCTCGAAGCCACTGGCACAGGTGCAGCTACACGCTCGCGTGTTAGCGAGTCTAAGCACGAGTGATAGTGGCCGAACCGTATTCGCAACGATGACGCTTGCGGACCTCGCTGAAGTTGGGGCATCACTTGAGATGAGCGAAGGGATCGTTGATTCCTTGGCGCACGTATCGGAGGCTGACGTCGCAATCTTCTTCAAGGAAGACAGTATGACTTCGTCGCGCATCTCGGTTCGCACAAAAGGGGATGGTCCTGACGCCACCGCAATCGCTGGCGCATTCGGTGGTGGCGGTCATGCGCGCGCCGCGGGCGCCACGATCGAGCTCCCGGTACGTGAGGCAGCTAACTTGGTTCTCGCGCACGTCACCGCACTTCGCGCGCAATCTGTAGCGGGCTGAGCGCATGGCGCGGCGACGGCCGAGCACACCCGGCATTGACGGGGTCCTCCTTGTCGATAAGCCGAACGGACCAACCAGCCACGACATCGTCGCAAAAATCCGCCGGATGGCGGGCCAGCCCCGCATCGGTCACGGCGGCACACTCGACCCGTTTGCCACAGGCCTCCTAGTGCTCGTCCTTGGCCGCGCAACGCGGCTGGCGAGCATGCACCTGGGTGGCGAGAAGCGCTACGAGGCCACCTTCTCATTTGGTGGCGCAACTACCACCGATGATCTCGATGGCGAGCGCATAGGAGATCCTGGGGCACCACCCTCCCAGGCGGCAATTGAGGCGCTGTTGCCGCGCTACCGCGGCGCACTTGAGCAGGTGCCGCCATCGCACTCCGCAAAGCGTACGGACGGCGTACGAGCCTATGAGCGAGCACGTGCAGGCGAGGTAGTCGAACTGGCGCCGCGTCCGATTGAGATCAAGCGATTTGATGTCCTCGGCTGGGACGACTCGCACGCCGAAGAGCCGCTCATGCACGCCAGGCTTGATGTGAGCTCCGGCACCTACATTCGCGCCATCGCGCGTGACCTGGGTCGCGACGCGGGGAGCGGCGCACACCTCGTTGCGCTGCGGCGTGTGGGCTCTGGTGTCTTTGCAGTGGGGCAGGCACACACGATAGAGCAGATCGCCGCCGCTGCCCTCGCGGGCGAGCTGCGCGACCTGCTCTTGCCGCTCGACGCTGGGCTCGACCACATCGCCGCCACGGAGGTCGGCCAGAAGGGTGCGGCCCTGCTGCGCGACGGCATTGCGCTCCCTGTGGGCATGCTGGACAGTGTGGGCCAGCAAACGGCAGAGGGGAGCCCGCTACGGCTGCATGTGCATGGCGCGATCGCTGCGTTCGGTCGCCGCACGGCATTTGGCGCGCAACCCGAGCGCGTCTTCATTGAATCGAACGCGCTGGTAGGGCAACGCCTGTGAAGCGAGTGCTCGGATGGGACGAGCTAGCGTCGGAGATGGCTGCGGCGGAAGCCCCGCTCGGATCAGTGCTGACGCTCGGGGTCTTTGACGGGCTGCACCGTGGCCATGTGCGCCTGCTCGCCGCCGCTGAGCGACTTGCCCGGGCGGCAGGGCTCCAGCGCGTGCATATCGGCTTCACCCCGCACCCCGATCTGCTGATGCGAGGCGCAACCCCCCTCCAGCTGCTTGACGCGGGCGAGCTTGAGCTCCGTATGGCAGGGGCGGGTGTTGATCTCTGGTGCGACCTGCCATTTACGCCAGAGACGCGCGACACCCCTTGGGAGGACTTCCTTGAGCGTCTGGTTGGGGTGACGGCGGCGAAGAGCATCGTCCTCTCCCCAGAATCTGCCTTCGGTCAGGGCCGCCAGGGGACGCTGCCCAACGTTCGCGCCTGGGGCGCCGCTCACGGTCTGCAGGTGCACCCCGTGGCTGAGGCGACCGCTGGGGGAGCCCCGATTCGGAGCACCCGCATCCGAGAGGCGATCATCGGTGGGGATCTCACAGGGGCGGCGCGCCTCCTCGCTCGACCCTACGCCCTCGTGGGCACGCTCCAGGGGGACCAGGTGCGCCTGCAGCGCAGCGAGGCGGCCGTGCCGCCACCAGGGGAGTACCGGGCTCGCGTAGGGGTAGCTGGGCGCCCGGAGGGACGCCTCCCCCTCGTGGGGCGGCTCACCACGGTGCGCGTCAACGCGGATGGGCTGACCATCACGCTCGTGCGACCAGATGCCGCAGATCGACGCTTTGAGGGGGGTCCGATACGGGTCGCCCTGCTTGGAGGGAGCCTCCAGGCGTAGATTTGCTACCCTATGCACATCCAAGATGTGATGAAGAGATGAGGGGTGCCCTTGGAGCACCTCCGATGTAAGGAGAACCACCACTTGCCACTAGACCAAGCAACAACCGCACGCATCGTTGCAGACAACGGGCGTCACGGTACTGACACCGGGTCCGCAGACGTTCAGATCGCACTCCTCACGGAGCGCATTCAGGGACTGACGGCGCACCTGCAAACCTTTAAGCAGGACAACCACTCGCGCCGCGGGCTCTTGAAGCTCGTCGGTCAGCGACGTCGACTGCTGACATTCCTTAAGCGTGAAGATGCAGCGCGCTACGCCGCGCTCTCCGAGAAGCTCGGACTTCGTCGCTAACCACCCCCCAGCCTTTGGCTGGGACTACATCGGCACGCTGACGGAAGAACCGCCAGCGGCCTGACAGGAGAACAGAATGAGCAACATCACCAGCGTATCCGCCGAGTTCGGCGGTCAGACCCTCACGATTGAGACCGGCCGAATGGCCCGCCTCGCCGGCGGTGCAGTCACCGTTCGCTACGGCGACACCGTGGTCCTTGGCACTGCAAACCGCAGCGAGCCACGACCAGGCCTCGACTTCTTCCCACTCACGATTGAATTCGAAGAGCGCATGTACGCCGCGGGGAAGATTCCAGGCGGATACATCAAGCGCGAAGGGCGAGCCTCCGAGAACGCAACGCTCTCCGCTCGTCTCACCGACCGACCAATCCGACCACTCTTCCCAGAGGGGTACAAGGACGACGTGCAGGTTGTGATCACCGTGCTGAGCGCGGACCAGGAGAACGACCCAGACATTCTCGGAACGCTCGCCGCCTCTGCGGCACTGACGATCTCTGAGATTCCGTTCCTTGGGCCAATCGGCGCAGTCCGCGTCGGCATCGTGAATGGTGCCTTTGTGATCAACCCAACCTTCGAGCAGCTCAAGGAGAGCGATCTCGATTTGGTGGTCTCAGGAACAGTCAGCGCGATCATGATGGTCGAGGCCGGCGCCAACCTGATTACTGAAGACAAAATGGCTGAAGCCATTGAGTTCGGACACGGCGCCATCAAGGCGCTCGTTGCCCTACAGGAGGAGCTGCGCGCCAAGGTCGGCAAGGAGAAGCGCGTTCCATACATCGAGCCAAGCACCGACAGCGTGCTGGCGTTTGCTGAGGCAGCCGCAAACGGCGGCACCTTCGTCATCGTTGACACGGAGACGACCGGCCTTGATTCGAAGATTTCGGATCTTGTGGAAGTCGCTGCAGTCAAGATCAAGGGTGGCAAGATCACCGACCGCTGGAGCAGCTTTGTTGACGCCGGTAACGGCATCGTCGGCGCCCAGATGCACGGCATCACCAACAAGGACATTAAGGGCGGCCTGACGCCGAAGGCAGCAGCCGAGAAGATTGCTGAATTCGCCAAGGGCGCAATCCTTGTCGGGCACAACCTTGGCTTTGACGTCGCCTTCCTTGACGAGGCACTCGGCAAGGGGCGCACCTTCGCAACCGAGCAGGGGAGCTACCTCGACACCTACGTCCTCTTCAAGGAGGCGTACCCAGAGAGCGAGTCGTTCAAGCTCGGAGACCTCGCACGCGTCTATGGCGCAGCGACAACCCCGAACCATCGAGCCGCTGCTGATGCGGAAGCAACAGCAGAGCTCTTGCTGATCCTCGCCAACGAACTCCCAGGTCGCCTCGCGGCGCTCAAGGAGGGGATTGCCGATTCAATCCGCGCTGCACGTAGCGGCAAGGGCGAGCCAAAGGTGATCTTCGAGGCGGCACGTCGCAAGGCGCGCGTTGGAAAGAACCTCTTCGGCTGGATTCATAAGAAGACAGCACGCAGCCTCACGATGAAGGAAGGAATCCGCCTCGACGGCCGTAAGGCTGATGAGATTCGCAAGATCTCGGTAGAGGTTGGTCTCCTCCCGCGCGCACACGGCTCAGGCCTCTTCACCCGCGGTGAGACACAGGCGTTGAGCGTGGCCACCCTTGGCCCAGTGGCACAGGGGCAGCGTCTCGACACGATCTCGCCGATCACCGAGAAACGCTATATCCATCACTACAACATGCCGCCATACAGCACCGGCGAGAACAAGCCGATGCGTGGCCCAGGGCGACGCGAGATTGGGCACGGAGCCCTTGCCGAGCGCGCACTGATCCCAGTGCTCCCATCGATCGAGGAGTTCCCATACGCCATCCGAGTCGTCTCAGAGTGCGTGACCTCCAATGGATCGACCTCAATGGCCTCAACCTGCGGCTCGAGCCTGTCACTCCTTGATGCCGGCGTGCCGCTCAAGGCGTCGGTCGCTGGTGCGGCAATGGGCCTGATGTCGGAGCCAGACGGCGAATTCATCGTCCTCACAGACATCCTCGGCAAAGAGGATGCCTTCGGCGACATGGACTTCAAGGTGACGGGAACCCGCACAGGGATCACCGCCTTGCAGATGGACATCAAGGTGCAGGGGATTAACGGGGCGATCATTCGCACCGGCCTCAAGGATGCGCTCGCCGCGCGCCTCGAGATCCTCGACAAGATGGACGCGATCATCAGCACGGCTCGACCAGAGCTCTCTGATTTCGCCCCACGCATCACCACGATCAAGATCAATCCGGAGAAGATCCGCGACATCATTGGTAAGGGTGGCGCGGTCATCCGCAAGTTGCAGGATGACTTCCAGGTCAACATCAACGTGCAGGACGACGGCACCGTGCAGATCGCTTCGGCTGACCCAGAGCGCACCAAGGGCGTCCTTGATGCGATCAACGGGATCACCAAAGAGGTTGAACTCGGCGCGCTCTACATGGGCAAAGTCACCCGCATCATGGGCTTCGGCTGCTTCGTCGAGATCCTTCCAGGCAAGGAAGGCCTCGTACGTATCGGCGAGCTCGCTGATTATCGTGTGAACACCGTCGAGGATGAGGTCGCCGTGGGCGATGAGATCATGGTTGTGGTCACCGAAGTCGACCGCCAGGGTCGCGTCAACCTGTCGCGCCGCGCCGCCATGCAGCGTCACAAGGCCGCACCTCAGGAGTAACCGTGCTCCCAAACGCTAGGAAAACAACTGAGGGCTTGCGGTCAACCCGCAGGTCCTCAGTCGTATACTGGGCAACATGAACAACTCAGCAAACCTAGAGGGCTACGTGGTCGCCGTCCTTGGCGCCACCGGTCTCGTTGGGCAAACCATGATCGCCGTTCTTGAAGAGCGCAACTTCCCTGTGCGCACACTTATTCCACTTGCCGCAACGAGTGGCGGTCGAACCGTGCGCTTTCGTGGCGCCGATATTCTGGTGCAGCAGGTTCAGCCTGATTCATTCACTGGCGTAGATATCGCGCTCTTTAGCGCAGGTGGCGCCGCAAGCATGATGTATGCACCAGAGGCAGCGGCGCGCGGCTGCGTCGTTGTCGATAACTCCAGCGCCTGGCGTATGGATCCGAGTGTTCCGCTGGTTGTCTCCCAGGTGAATCCAGAAGCGCTCACAGCGCACAACGGCATTATTGCCAACCCAAACTGTTCAACCATGCAACTTGCCCCACTCCTTAAGGCGCTCGCTGATGCAGCTGGTCTTGAGCGAGTAGTTGTTGCGACCTACCAGGCGGTCTCCGGTGCAGGTGCAAAAGCGGTAGCGGATTTGGTTCAACAGCGCGCCACCGTGGTGAGCGGCGGCATGCCCACCTCAACGATCTACCCGCACGCCGTCATTTCGAGCCCAATCCCTGCGATCGATATGTTCCTTCCAGACGGCTCAACCAAAGAGGAGACCAAAGTCGTCAATGAGAGTCGAAAGATTCTCGACCTGCCGAACCTGCGTATCTCTGCAACGGCGGTCCGTGTTCCCGTCGAACGGAGCCACTCCGAGGCGGTGCACGTTGAGCTATCCCGGGCACTCAGCCCCGACCAGGCCCGTGCCGCCTTTGCTGCGATGCAGGGGGTAACCGTTGTTGATGACCCTGCGAACCACTCATACCCACTGGCGGCAGATGCAGCTGGCAGCGACGAGATCTTTGTGGGCCGAATTCGGACCGATGCCAGCGTTGAGCATGGGCTCGCCTTCTGGGTGGTGAGCGACAACGTGCGAAAGGGCGCCGCAACCAACGCCGTTGAGATTGCCGAGCTCTTGGTCAGCATGAGCCTGGTCCATGGAGCGAACCACGACGCCTAGCCGGGCCGCGCTCGAGCTCGCCTCGGTAGCCCGCGACGCCTCCACCTGTACGGCGTGCGGCCTCTCAGAGACGCGAACGCAGGCGGTTCCCGGAGAGGGGAGCCCGACCGCAGCGCTGGTCTTTGTCGGGGAGGCTCCTGGGGCACGAGAGGACCTGGCTGGCAGACCATTTGTTGGAGCCTCTGGTCGCCTCCTGGATGACCTCCTGGCTTCGATCGGCCTTCGCCGCGAGGAGGTCTTCATCTTGAACACCGTGAAGTGTCGGCCCCCAGAGAACCGCAATCCTCGACGCTCTGAGACCGCTGCATGCGCTCCGTTCCTTACGAGACAGCTGCAAGCGCTCCAGCCACGGGTGATCGCCACCCTCGGCAAGCATGCGCTTGCTGTCTTTGCGCCGACCGCAAAGATTGCCGAGGTGCACGGGCGTCCGTACGCACAGACAGAGATCGACCTGCACGGAGGCGCCGTACTCTTCCCGCTCTATCACCCTGCAGCGGCACTGCACAACGGGAGCCTGCGGCCCACTTTGGAGCGCGACATGGCGGCGTTGCGGGAGTATCTCAACGCGAATGCTCGCGAAGGGGCGGGGGAGGCTACCCTACGCGAGGTGGATTCGGTGCCGACTCGGCCCCGTTCCAGGACGCAAGGGGAGGCTGAATGACCCAACGCCCGCAACCGGCACGCCGACCCGCTGAAGCAAGGCGTCCCCAGGAGACCCGTCGCCCTCATAAGGCGGCCGCGGGTGGGCCAGCACTTCGCCTGATCCCGCTCGGCGGCATGGGGGAGATCGGGAAGAACCTCTACCTCTACGAGTACCAGGACACCATCATCCTCGTCGACTGCGGTCTCGCCTTCCCCGACGAGACCACCCTTGGCGTCGACATCATCATTCCTGACATCAGCTACCTCCGCGCACGCCGCAGTGCCGTGAAGGCGGTCCTCATCACCCACGGGCACGAGGACCACGTCGGCGCGCTCCCGCACATCCTCCCTGAGCTCCCTGGCGTGCCCGTCTACGCCAGCACTCTCGCTCGCGGGCTCCTCGCCAACAAACTGAAGGAGTTCAAGGTCACCGCCAATCCGCTGCGCCCGCTCGACCCAGGCGGCAAACTTGAAGTTGGACCGTTCGTCGTTGAGGCCTTCCGCGTCGGGCACTCCATCCCGGATGCCATGGGCTACGCAATCCATTCACCCGTCGGAACGGTGATCCACACCGGCGACTTCAAGTTTGACCAGACTCCAGCTGATGGAAAGACGGCAGACTTCGCCATGCTTGCAAAGTTTGGTGCACAGGGCGTGCTTGCTCTGGTGTCAGACAGCACGCGCGCTGAGGCTCCCGGGTACACGCCGAGCGAACAGGTCGTTGGGCAGGCGTTCAAGGGGATCATTAGCACCGCACCCGGCCGCGTCATCGTTGCGACCTTCGCCTCGAATATCGCGCGTATCCAACAGGTACTCGACGCAGCGGGGGAGTTCCACCGCAAGGTTGCTGTTGTTGGTCGTTCGATGGAGCAGAACGTCAAAATCGCACGCGACCTCGGCTATCTGAAATTCCCAACCCCACTCCTTGCGAAAGAGGAGATTGCGCGCCGCACAAAGGAGCCGCTCGTGATCGCCACCACTGGCGCACAGGGCGAGCCGATGGCCGGACTGGCGAAGATGGCGAATGGCGAACATCGCAACGTTGAGATTCAGAACGGCGATACCGTGATCGTCTCTGCATCACCGATCCCAGGCAACGAAGAGGCGGTTGGACGAACGATCGACAATCTCTTCAAATCTGGCGCGAACGTGATCTATCACTCCATTGCACAGGTGCACGTCTCAGGTCACGCCTCGCAGGAGGAGCTGAAGATGATGCTCGCGCTCACCAAGCCGAAGTACTTCGTGCCAATGCACGGCGAGATGCGCATGCAGGTGGCCCACGGGCGACTTGCGACACAAATGGGGGTGCCCCCATCCGCTGTGTTCATCATTGATAACGGCACGCCGGTTGAGTTCTCTGCAGACGGCAGCGCGCGACGCGGTAAGCCAGTTGAGCATGGCTCTGTCTTTGTTGATGGTTCGTCGGTGGGTGAGATCAGCGAAATCGTTCTCCGTGATCGACGTACCCTTGCTGACGATGGCATCGTGGTTGTGATCGCCACCGTCGATGCACGCACCGGCAAGCCTGTCGGTCGCCCAGCACTAGTCACCCGTGGATTCCTTAACGGCGACGAAGACAACAAGCTCGTCGAAGAGGCGATCACCATCGCTCTCAAGGCAATCCAGCACAAGGGCGAGCGCGGCGCCGAGGTGGGACTGATCAAGGCACAGTTGAGCGAATCGGTCTCGCGATTCCTCGGCAAGGAGACGCGGCGTCGCCCACTCGTTGTCCCTGTGGTGGTAGAGGTTTAGTCGATGGCAAAACGGGGAGGGGAGAGCGCAGGACGCCAGACGCGACGTGGTCCGCTGGCATCACGTTCGGCGCTCCGCACGCTGCTCTCGCTCGGCTTTGCAGTCACTGGCGTCATCTTTGCTGTCGGCCTGATACTTCCCGGCCGCGGAGCTCTCGCCGACGTGCTGCGCGACGTGCTCGCGCCATGGTTTGGCGCCGGGCGCTGGCTCGTTCCAGTATTGCTCATCAGCTTCGCCGTCTGGATCGAACGACGATCCGCCTCCGCCTCACGGGTGCCCCTTCGTATCGCCTTGTCACTGCTTGCCCTGGTCGGTCTGCTTGCGCTCGTTGAGATCGTCTTCCCGACCCACGGCGGCCGCATCGGGAGCATTGCTGGCGGGGGCGCTGCCAGCCTGCTCACCGGCATTGGAGCGTTCGCGGCATGGACTGGCGTCCTGATCGGCGTCGGACTGATCCTTGCTGAATCTGCAGTCCGGAGGCTCTTCGCCGCCCTCTTTGCGGGAGCGAAGGTGGGGGCGGAAGCTGTCAGCAGCGGGATTGAGAAGGTTGCCGATGCACGTGAGCAAGCGATGATTGCGCGAGAGGCTGCGCGTGCCGCTCAAGCGGCTCAAATTCAGGCTGAAGCAGCACGGCAGCCAGTGATTGCCGTCACGCCTCCATCGATCGTAATTGAGACCTTCGCAGCGACGGAACCCGTTGCCGAAGCGGACGCCGCAAACGTGCGCGCTGGAGCACCCGCACGAGGATCAGGGGTTAACTCCGTAAACGGAGGTGCAGCCCTTGCGACTAGGCACAAAGCTGATGGCGCAGTTTCGTGGGAACTACCCTCCACGAGTCTGCTCGATGCCCCAGGCAAGTCCGTCAGCCCAAATGCCAGCATCCATCAGGCAAACGCCGCGATCATCGTGCAAAAGTTGCGCGATCTCGGCATTGAGATCACCTCAGTCACGGCGAACCCAGGACCGGTCGTTACGCAGTACGAGCTGACACCCGCGCCAAATGTGCGGATTAGCCGGATTGAAGGCCTCGGCGATGACCTGGCGATGGCGCTGAGCGCTCGCTCCATCCGCATTGAGGCGCCAATCCCTGGCAAGGCCGTCGTCGGTATCGAGATCCCAAATCACGAGGCGGAAGCGATTCGCTTTAAACCACTACTCACGCCAATTGATAAAGCGGGCGCATGGACACCAACCCAAGCTATTCCGTTTGCCCTCGGTAAGGATGTGGGCGGAACTCCGCAAGTTCGCGATCTCGCCAGCATGCCGCACCTTCTCATCGCAGGGGCAACGGGTTCAGGGAAGAGCGTGATGGTGAACGCGATTATCGCCTCGTTCCTCTTTGCCCGAACCCCTCAGGAACTACGCATGATCTTGGTCGACCCAAAGCGTGTTGAACTATCTGGATACAACGGTTTGCCGCACCTGCTCGTTCCGGTGATCACCGAATCCGATAAGGCTGCCTCTGCCCTGAAGTGGGCAGTTCTCGAGATGGAAAATCGCTATCGCATGTTCGCAAGTGCTGGCGCACGCAATCTTGAGGGCTACAACTCCAGCCGCGAAGATGTCAACGATCGTATGTATTCCATTGTCATTATCATCGACGAGCTCGCCGACCTGATGATGCAAGATGGTCGAGAGACAGAAGAGTCAATCGTGCGGATTGCGCAAAAGGCCCGCGCCACTGGGATCCATTTGATCCTCGCCACCCAACGACCGTCCGTCAATGTTGTGACCGGGTTGATCAAGGCAAATATTCCGAGTCGCATCGCCTTCTCCATGGCGAGCCAGATCGATTCGCGAACGGTGCTCGATGCGCCAGGGGCCGAAGACCTAATCGGTCGCGGCGATATGCTCTTCCAGCCATCCGATGCACCAAAGCCCACGCGCATGCAGGGAGTGTTTGTCTCAGATCGTGAGATCAACGCCGTGGTTACTCATTGGCGTGATCAAGGGCTGCCAGATTATCAACTGGGGATCGTCGCTACCGCGGAACGCGGTGGCGGAGGCGGGACGGATCGCGGCCGTGACGATGAGCCCGCGGATCGTCTCTTCGATGAGGCTGTCCAGGTAGTCGCCGAGCATGACCGCGCCTCTGCATCGCTGCTGCAGCGCCGTCTCCGTATTGGATACGCGCGAGCCGCCCGCATCATCGACCAGCTCGAAGAGAAGGGCTACATCGGATCATTCGACGGCTCGACTGCACGCGTAGTGAATCGCGACAAGATTGCCGCTGATGCAGCTGGCGCCAATGGCGGCAGCACAGGTGGAACGAGCTCAGCGGGGGAGACAGGGGAGGGCGCTTAACCCATGAGCGATCAGGTGCCCCTCACTCCCCAGGAACCAGGACTATCTGAAGAGGTCGCACCGCAGGCTCCCGGCATTGGTGACCGACTACGCCAGGCTCGCGAACGGCGTGGTGTAGGCATCGCCGACGCGGCTGCCACGCTAAAGATTCGCGCTCCGATCCTGGATGCATTTGAACGCGAGGATCATAGTCAGCTTCCTCCACGCGTCTACGCACTTGGCCAACTCCGTACCTACGCTGCGTATCTCGGACTTGATCCGGCCACAGTGGCAGCTGGGTGGCAGGCCCCCCCAGCCGCTGAAGGAGCGCCTGTCTCTTCACAATCGCAACGAGCGACATCGGCACTCGATCGCCTCGTCACACTTCGCCCAGGGGTCATTCGCTCTACGCGAGGGGTACTGGCGATGGGTGGACTAGGGCTCGCGGTGCTCGCGATCAGCGGTCTAATGGTGCTCCAGCTCCTGCGCTTCATTCTGCCGCCCTCTATAGCTATTACCTATCCGATTGAAGCGATCAGCAACCTTGAGGCCGGGACGCTCTCATACGAACTTAAGGGGACCGCCGATGCCCGCGCCAGCATCGTGATCGATACAAGCGCCGGGGCGCAGCTAACAACGGAGGCTGACGAGAGTGGGCTCTGGAACCTCCTTATTCCACTCGGCACTGGCCGCACGGAGGTTGTGGCGCACGCGGTTAAGCCGGGCACTGGCGGTGAGTCGAGCACCAGCGCAGAGCGGGTGTTCGTCGTGGCTCTCCCCGATAAGGTAGCCCCCGAAATCACCGTGACGCAGCCCTCGACCAACCTCGCTGTTGAGAACGGCGAGGTGCCGATCTCACTCGTCACCGCCCCAAACTCCGAGGTTGGGATAACGGCTACAGATACTGCAGGAGGGCTAATCACCTCCACGATAACGAGTGATGTAACTGGGGCAGCCACTGGGGGGATCGCCCTCCCAGCGGGGCGCTGGACCTTGAGCTTTAGCGTTACCACTGCTGACGGCGCGCTTGGCCAGGCTACGCGCACGGTGGACGTCTCCTTCAGCGGGGTGACGGTGAGTGTTACCGGCGGCTCCTCTTCAACATGGATTCGTGTCTGGATAGACGGCCTGCTCGACCCGATGATTGGCGTTTCAGGAAAAACCATGGCTCCTGGCACACGACTCATCTTTACGGGGGCGCAGCGTATCGAGATCCGTAGCGGGGATCCCTCTGTTCTTCTATTCACACTCAACGGGCGTACCATAATCGGGATTGGAAGCGGCACCGGAGCCGAAACTTATGCTTTCCTCAGCACGGGGAAGGTACAGAAATCATCAAGGAGGTAACGCATGGCAGCCGACAATTCGTTTGATGTCGTCTCGGAATACGACGAGCAGGAGCTCAAGAACGCCCTCGACCAGACCCGGCGGGAGATCGCCACGCGATACGATTTTCGCGACGCGACCGCCGAAATCAAGGAGGAGAAGGGCGAGCTGATCATCCGCGTCGACGGTGACCTACGCCTGAAGGCGCTGCGTGACATTCTTGAATCAAAGTCGGTAAAGCGTGGCATTGACCTCCGAACGTACGACTGGGGGAAGGCTGAAGCGGCGGGCGGGGACACGCTCCGTATCCACGTCAAGCTACGCAAAGGCCTTGACGATGCTGCTGCGAAGAAGATCGCCAAATTCATTCGCGACACACATCCAAAGGTAAAAACACAGATCCAGGGCGAGTCTGTCCGTGTCACCGGAAAGTCACGTGACGAGCTGCAAGAGGTGATGACGAGCCTCAAAGACCTCGATGTTGAGCGGCCGTTGCAGTTTGAGAACTACCGGTAGCTTGTGACGCGCTCAATTAGCGATATCGCTGCTGGACTAGAGCCCTCCCGTGGAGGGAGCCCCCTCCAGCCTGGGTCGCGCCTACATATCATTGGAGTTGGCGGTACCGCCGCGCTTGCAGCGGCGCTGCACGCCAAAGCACTCGGGCTGAGCGTATCAGGGTACGACCAGGCCTTGGCAGGGGAGTCGGCGACGATCCTTGCGCACGCGGGGATTCCGGTTGGCTCTTGCGCGAGCGCTGAAGTGCTCAAAACCTGCGCGCAACTTGATGATAAGAGCGTCGTTGCGATCTCTAAGGCGATTACGAGCACGCAACCGAATCATCCCGAGGTGCTGCTCGCACGAGATGCTGGCGCGCATACGGTCTCTGTGCAGCAGGTGATCGCTGATGCGGCTGCCACACGCGGTGGGCTCATGATCGGCGTTGCTGGTACGCACGGCAAGACAACCTCTACCGGATGGGTTCTTGATGCGTTCGTTCGCTCCGGCATCAATCCATCAGCCTTTGTCGGTGGCCCACTCGGCAGAGAGCTGGGCACACCTGCCGGTTCGCCCGTCCACATCGGCTCCGACCCAGGTTTCATCGTTGAGGCTGATGAGTACGGCGGCAACTTTGATACCTACAACATTGACCGTGCACTGATCCTCAATGTCGATTGGGATCATCCCGATATCTTTGCCGACCGCCAAGCTGCTGTAGAAACGTTTGCACGATGGGCGGCTCATCCGGCCAAGAGCGGCGCGATATTCATTAACAGCGGGGATCAGGGCGGCGCAGAGCTCGTGGCACTGCTCTCCGCGGGAGGACATCGCAACATCTACACCCTCGTAGCCTCAGCGACGCCTGGCGCGATATCGGCTGATATCGTTGCAACGGTGATGTCGCACGGTGCCGGATCCTTTTCGATCACCATAAGCCACCTCTCTGACCGCGCCGCAGGTGCAGCCCCAGCGCTCCACGATCTTCTCAATCGTGAGTTGCCGATCGGGCTCCTTGGCGCGCACAACGCGTCGAATGGTCTCGGCGTCGCCGTGCTCGTGGCCAGCGCGGGTGGTAGCGCCGATGGGATTGCGCGCTCACTCGCCACCTTTGAGGGCGTAGGTCGCCGCATGGAGGTGCGCTATGACTACGGTTCAGTCACTGTCCTCGACGACTACGGCCACCACCCGACCGCAATTGACGCCACGATGGCAACCGTCCGTCAGCGATATCCGGGCCGCACGCTCGTCCTCGCGATTGAGCCGCTCACCTATCACCGCACCGCGGCACTCCTTGAGGGTCTCGCGAAGTCGTGCAGTGCTGCAGACCGGGTTGTGGTCGCAGAGATCTTTGCCGTGCGTGACCTCGACACGACAAGCGTGTCGGCCGCCGATCTTGCCGAACGGATCACGGCCATGGGCACCCCAGCCACCGCGCCAGGAACCGTCCTAGAGACCGCGGTAGCTCTCCTCCCGAGCATCACCCCAGAGACGGTGGTCCTGGTGATGGGCGGCGGGCGTTCGACTGAGCTCGCTGTGGCGCTGGCCCGAGGACTCCCCGCAGCCTCATAACGAGCACTGGCGAGCAGGGGAGGGGTCTAGGCGCCTTCCGGTGAGCCGGCGGCCGCATCAGGGCCTGGCGGTGGCTGCGTTGCAGCCGTAGCGGCAAGCGCCTTCGCCTGCTCGCTCTCGGGTCGCGAGAAGAGGGGATGACCGTCGGAGGTTAAGCAGCGACCCGTCGCCAGATCCCACTGCCACCCATGGATGCTGCAGGTCAGCGTCTCGCCGTCTGTCGTTCCGAAGCGGGTGAGGTCGGCCTTCATATGCGGGCAGCGGCGCTGGATCTGCCAGCCGGTCAGGTCGAACGTCCCCTCGGTCGGGCCATTCTCAGCGTAGAAGCCCTCGGCATACTGAATCCGTGCCGTGGAGAGGCACTTGAACCAGGTGTAGACGTAGTCGTTATAGGCACCTTTGCGCCACGCTGAGAAGCGCAGCGAGAGGAAGAGGCTGTTGACCCAGTCATCCGTTCGCGTGCGCACCAAGTGGTCCAAGAGGTAGCGGGGGATCATGAACCGGAAATCCACCTCCCGGCCATCATCGGCAACGACGGACCGCTCCGGGAAGTCGAGGATGATTGCCTCGTCGTCGGTCTGAATCTTGATCGCGGTGCCGATTCCATCACAGACCCGTGGGCCGAGTGCCATAAGTGGCTCGAGCCAGGCCTTCAGCTCTGGTACGAGGTTGCTCCGAGGTCCGGCCCACGACGCTTTCTCCGCTGCAATGACAGGAGCCATGTCATCGGCGTATCTGCGCAAATACACCTCCTTGTGCGCAAAGACAGTCTGCACAGACAGATCACCCTGTAGGTGCTCGACGTCGAACACACCTTCCGCGTTGAATTGGCCGACGCTCCCTGGAAGCATCAGAACTGCGGCCTGACCCTCAGCCTGCAGGCGCTCAACCATGAAGCGCTGGTCGGGGAAGATCGAATCATCGGCATCGTGCACGTCGTTCCAGCGGAAAAGCTCGTCATCGAGGAAGCAGGGGGGTCCCGCAGAGGGGATCACCACACGGGGGGAGATGATCTCCACGTAGCGAGCGGCGCGGGTGAACTGCGCGGCGCGCTTCTTCTTTGCGAGTGCCTCAGCGGCCTTCGCCGGCATCTCGTAGACCATGGGGTACCAGATCGCACCGCTGAACTGTAGGAGGCAGATGTCGATTGCACCCTGAACCAGGAGGCGGTCGGGGTCGGTGGGGCGACTGTCGTTGAGGTTCAGGAGGCGCTCTACGCCGTCGTCGATGAGCAGCGCGGAATCACCAATGGGGCCGTCTGTGGGGGCTGTGAGGGCCTCTACGACGATGCTGAGGCCGCCATGGCGCACTGGCACACCCGACTGCGTCTCGATAAACGTATGGAACCCGAGCCCCTGGAGGGCCTCTTTGAGCTCCGGAAGCGGGTAAGCGGGGAGGATGACGACCGCATCTTTGTTGCAGTAGGTCTTCAGCCACTCGGGGTCGAAGTGGTCTCGATGCAGGTGGCTGATGTACAGGTAATCAGTGGCTCCAAGGGAGGCATGGTCAAGTTTGTCGTTTCGCGGGTACGGGAACCATCCCGCGTAATACGCAGGATTAAACCAGGGGTCGCACAAGATTGAGCCGTGCGCGGTGTGAATCTTGACTCCGGCCTGGGCGATGAATTCAATCCGCATGGGGGGAGGATAGCGACGTTCTGTGCTCAGCGCCCAGGTTGCTTCGTCACATAACTATCATTATCGGAACCAGGATAGGGAGAGCCCCAGCACGGAGCCGCCTCCTGTAACTGTCCCCCTGCAGGTGCTCGGGTTCGATTTCCGGCTTAGAGCAGCTTCGCTGTCGAGTTGCGCTTCAGCCGTTTCAGTTCGCTGGCCATCTCGGCGGTGGCAAAACCTGTGACATGGAGCGCGTCCTCGTCGTAGGCCACTTGGATGCCGCCCCGGGCGCGAATCGCCTCAACCTCCCCCACCGCGGTGTATGGGAGTCGGAGGTCGACAGGGGTCCCTTGGCGCTGAAGCGCCTCTTCAAGGGCGCTACGGAGCGGGCCAAGGCCGAGGCCCGTCGCCGCCGAGACGCCGAGTGCCGCGGGGTCGATCTCACGCGCATGCATCTGCGCTGCGTCGATCTTGTTGGCGGCAATGATGCGCGGCTTCTCTACGGCACCGAGTTCGTCGAGAACTGCCTGCACGGTGGCGCGATGCTCCAAGGCGTGATGGTCGGAGGCGTCAACAACTTCTAGGAGTAGGTCTGCACGGGAGACCTCCTCGAGGGTGGCGCGGAATGCGTCGACGAGCTGGTGTGGCAGCTTATGAATGAACCCGACGGTGTCGGTAACGATGGCGTTCAGCCCACCTGGCAAGCGAACCCTACGGCTGGTTGGATCAAGGGTGGCGAAGAGGCGATCTTCGGCCAGCACCACGCTGCTGCCAACGAGACTATTCAACAGCGTTGATTTACCGGCGTTCGTGTAGCCAACGATGGCAACGGTCGGCTCGCCGCGTGTGGTGCGGCTCTTTGCGCCCGTCTCGCGGCTGCGGCGAACCTGATCGACGCGCGCCTTCATTACCGAGATGCGATCGCGGATCAGTCGGCGGTCAGTTTCAAGCTGCGACTCACCGGGGCCGCGTGTGCCGATGCCGCCACCCGTACGCGAAAGGTGTGTCCAGAGCTTTGTCAGTCGTGGCAGCTGATATTCCAGCTGTGCGAGTTCTACTTGCAAGCGACCCTCACGCGTTCTGGCATGCAGGGCGAAGATGTCGAGGATGAGTCGGCTTCGGTCAATGACCTTCACGCCGAGTACCACTTCGAGACCGCGCTGCTGTGTTGGCGAAAGCTCATCATCGGCGATGAGTACGGTGAAGCCCGTCTCGACCTTGGCGGCGAGCAGCTCTTGGGCCTTACCAGCGCCGATATAGGTGTCAGGGTCGGGGTGTCGTCGCTGCTGCCACTCAGCGCCAACGACTTCAGCACCCGCCGTACGAGCGAGGCTCGCTAACTCTTGAAGGCTATCCTCAGCTGGCCAGCCCACGTCGCTACCAGTGTCGACTGCGATGAGAAAGGCGCGCTCTGGCGCGGGCGTCAGGTCAATCGGTGCGGTTTTCTTCGTCACTGTCCCTCTAGCGTACCGCGATCCGCAGCGCGTGCGGTAGGAGGCCCTGGGCTACCTCATCTGCCGAGCGTCCATCGGTTGGGATCGTTTCGGCTAGATCCTCGCCGCGGTACCAGGTGCGTTGTCTGCGGGCATACGCCCAAGTGCGCGTTGCCGCAGTGCCGATGGCGCGCTCACGATCCATTGTCTGGTCGATGTAGGCCGCGGCTTCACGGTAGCCAATGCCAGAAAGTGCAGGGGTATCTGCTGGAAGTCGTGCCGCGAGTTGTTCGGTCTCTTCAACGAGGCCTCCGTCAAACTGCGCACGTACACGCGCGTTGATTGCGGCACGGTGGCGTTCGAAATCAGTGTCATCAATCTGCACGTACGCCGTTGCTGCAGCCCACGGATTCTCCTCTTCGGCGAGCGGATCGCCACCGAGACGCACAATCTCCAGCGTTCTAATCAGGCGCCGGGCGCTTGCGGTAGCAACGGCGTCTGCCGCCGCTGGATTCCGTTCGCGGAGCTCCTTATCGAGCGGTTCGCGACCCACATTCGAGAACTGCAGTTCAAGCTGCTCACGAATCAGGGGGTTGCTTGGCCGTGCTCCGCCCGAGAAGAAGCCCTTCAGCAGGCCACGCTGGTAGAGCCCGGTGCCGCCCACGACGATGGCGATCCCCGCTCCCCCGCTTCCCTGAGCGTGATCGGTGATGGCGGCGCGTGCGGCGTCAAGCCAGTCGTACAGGGTGAATGCATCGCTTGCCTCGGCAATGTCGATGCAGGCATGCGGCCGAACGGCGCGAATCTCTGTGCGGATCTTGTCAGTGCCGATGTCGAAACCGCGAAACACTTGGCGCGAGTCTGCCGATATCAAAATCGAACTTACCGCCGCAGCATCAAGGGCTTCCGCCAGCGCAAGCGCGGCGGCGCTCTTCCCTACCGCGGTAGGACCACCGATCGCGAGGATCGGTAGGGTCGGCATGCTATCGGGCGTAATCAACCGCCCGTGTCTCGCGAATCACCGTGACACGAATCTGGCCCGGATAGGCAAGCTGCTCTTCAATGCGCTTGACTACTTCGTGGGCAATTGTGCGCGCCTGCTCGTCGGTAACCTGATCAGGTCGTACGAGGATGCGTACCTCTCGGCCGGCCTGCACGGCGTAAACCTTCTCGACGCCCTCAAATCCGAGCGCAATCTGCTGCAGATCTTCAAGTCGGCGGAGATGTGCCTCACCCTGATCGCCACGCGCCCCAGGCCGCGCGGCGCTGATCGCGTCCGCCACCTGCACGATTGGGGCTTCACGCGCGGTGCACTCCACCTCCTGATGGTGCGCAGCGATCGCATTGACGATCCCCTCTGGCATACCGTGACGACGCGCCAGGTCTGCGCCAATCGCGGCGTGCGTTCCTTCGATCTCATGGTCGAGTGCCTTGCCGATGTCATGGAGTAGGCCGCCAACTTTTGCAGCGCGAATATCCATGCCGAGTTCGCCGGCGACGGCTCCTGCAACTTGGGCAGTTTCAATTGAGTGCAGCAAAACGTTCTGTCCGAACGAGGTGCGCCACTGCAGCCGACCGAGGATACGCAACAATTCCGTTGGAATGCCAGTCACGCCTACCTTGAGTGCGGCGGCCTCGCCGTTCTTCAGCGAGTCAGCATCAACTTCACCCTGGGCCTTCGCCACGATCTCCTCGATGCGAATCGGATGAATACGACCGTCTTGCATCAGGCGCTCAAGGGCGACACGCGCAACTTGGCGCCGGACTGGATCGAATGATGAGAGCGTCACCTGCAGTGGGGTCTCATCAATGAGCAGCTCAACGCCGGTGGCCGCCTCAAGGGCGCGAATGTTGCGTCCTTCACGGCCGATCAGTCGGCCCTTCATCTCGTCGCTCGCGAGCTTCACATGGGTGACGGAGTGCTCGGCACTGTGGTCCGCCGCAACGCGCTGCATCGCAGTCAGGATCATGTCGCGGGCCCTGTCGGCTGCATCTTCTTGGGCGCGTCGCTCCAGGGTTGCCTGGAGTCGCTTCGACTCGCGCTCAGCCTCTTCGGTGAAGCGCGAGAGCACCTCGGTTCGAGCGGCCTCAGGATCGAGACCGGCAACCTCTGCAAGGCGTGTGTTGACGTTGGCGCGGGCCACATCGAGGGCAACAGACTCATCAACGAGTGTGCGTTCGCGCTCAGCGATGGCGACCTCACGGCCGGCAAAGAAACTCTCGCGCTCGCCGAGGGTGACCTCGCGAAGGCGGAGGCGTTCAGCCTCTGCTGTCGCGGCCTCGCGATCGGCCTGCTGGGCAAGTTCGGCCTCAGCTCGCAGGCGTGAGATCTCGCCCTTGGCGCCAATCACCAGGGTGCTCTGCTGCTGGCGCGCCTCTTCGAGGATGGTGGCGGCCCTACGATTCGCCGCACGAATAGAGGCGGCGGCAATCACGCTTCGTAGCGCGAGTCCAATCGCGACGCCGAAAAGGGCGAACAATACGGGGGCGATCCCGTTTAGATCAGTCATGACGCTCTCCTGCCAGGCTGGCCCCGCGGCCTGGCTCGCGGTAAATAGGTCAATTGCCCAGCTAAAGGCTGGAGAGGAGAGGCTACGCCTACCCGCGAAATCGGTCAAACGCCCGTGGCGCTGAGCGTGGTGGAGCTACTCCGCCTCAGTACCCCCGTCGGAAACCGTCGCTCTGGTCTCCGATTCGACGCGTTCCCGGGCGAGGCGCCAAGAGAGCGCACTCGGAAAACCCCGTCGGGCAAGCCCCTGGGCCAGCCTCTGCACCTCAGCGCGGGCATCGCCACCACGTAGGCGCAACTTGACCAGCGCGGCGCGTGCAGCTCGCTCCTCGGCCCCCTCCGCGTGCTCTTCGACAACGCGCAAGGTCGCCCCCCAGACCGGCTCGGTGCCCTGCGGCTCCCCCGCTGCGCGCTGTGCCAAGAGTCGCTGCGCGAGCTCATCGTCGATGCCGCGTCGTTTCAGCTCCTGCAGCAGCGCGCGATCGCCACGTTGCCGTGAGCGGTCACGCGAATCGAGGAGCGCCTGCCCGAACCGCTCGTCATCAACCAGGCCGATCTCAACGAGACGCGCAACTGCGGTGCGCACATGTTCTTCCGGGTATCCGGCGGTGATCAGGCGCTCTTCAAGTCTCTTGCGCGAGCGCGGCGCACCGCTGAGCGAGCGTGCAGCTGCCTCCAATACGTCGGAGGCCTCTGCCGCTGCTCGGCGGGCTTTCTGCGCTGCAGGGTCGCGGCGATGCGCCACGACGCACCGTTACTCCGCTTCGGGAGCGACGGCGACAGGAACCTCAAGCGTCGTCGACATCGTGCGGAGCTTCACGTCGATCTCGGCGGCTACTTCAGGGTTCGCCTTGAGGAATTCCTTCGACTGCTCTCGGCCTTGGCCGAGACGAACGTCGCCATAGTTGAACCAGGCGCCGGTCTTGGAGACCACATCGGCAGCGACGCCAACGTCGAGCAGGCCACCGGCCATGCTGATCCCTTCGCCGTACATGATGTCGAACTCGGCGATGCGGAATGGCGCGGCCACCTTGTTCTTCACCACCTTCACGCGAACGCGAGAGCCCACGGCTTCCGTAGCGTTCTTAATGGTCTCAATTCGACGAATGTCGAGTCGAACCGACGCGTAGAACTTAAGCGCACGGCCGCCCGGGGTCGTCTCTGGGCTGCCATACATGACGCCGATCTTCTCGCGCAACTGGTTCGTAAAGAGCAGCACCGTGTTGGAACGGGCCACTGCACCGGTCAGCTTGCGGAGCGCCTGGCTCATGAGGCGTGCCTGAATGCCGACAAACGAGTCACCCATCTCGCCCTCGATTTCAGCGCGTGGCACAAGTGCCGCGACTGAGTCGATGACAACGATGTCAACGCCGCCTGAACGAATCAGGGTTTCAGCGATCTCGAGTGCCTGCTCGCCGGTATCTGGCTGGCTGACAAGCAGCTCGTTCACGTTGACGCCCGTCTGTGCGGCATACGCTGAATCGAGCGCATGCTCAACGTCAATGAATGCGGCCACGCCACCGCGGCGCTGTGCCTCGGCAATGATGTGCTGGGCGATCGTGGTCTTACCCGACGATTCTGGCCCGAAGATTTCGCTGATGCGGCCCTTTGGTAGGCCACCAACACCGAGGGCGATATCGAGTGAGATCGCTCCGGTTGGGATGGAATCAATCGCGAGTCGCTCGCGTGAGCCGAGTTTCATGATCGCGCCGCGACCGAATTGCTTCTCAATGGTGAGGATTGCCGCGTCAACTGCGCGGGTGCGCTCAGTGGAGGGCTTCCCCTCCTCCTTTGGCTCGACGGCTGCGCTCTTCTTGGATTCGCTCTTCTCTGCCATGGGTTACTCCTTATCTTCCGACGCTACAGCCCTCTTCTGCTGAGCTCCTCGTAGTCTGCCTGCCTCGGCGTACCGCGGCTGCATCGCACCGCGCTCTGGCACGGCGCCCGGCTCATCGCCGGCTCCAAGTCGGGGGGTCCCCGGCCCCCCAGCCGCAGCCCGAAGGCGCGGCAGTTCAGCGGCGAGTGTACCCGACGCGATGGCTCTCCGAACCTCCCCCATGAAGGCGCTCATATGGCGCAGGTTGTGGATCGTGAGGAGGCGGTAGGCCAGCAGCTCCTCCGCTCGGAAAAGGTGCGCTAGGTAGGCACGGCTGAAGCGCCTGCAGGTGCTGCAGTCACACTGGGTATCGACGGGCTCCTGCTCGTCGAGGTGGCGCGCGTTGCGCAGATTGAGGCGCCCCCCAGTAACCCAGGCCTGCCCATTGCGGGCAACCCGGGCGGGCAGGACGGAGTCGAAGAGGTCGACGCCGCGAAGGACGGCCTCAAGCAGGTCAACTGGCGATCCGAGACCCATCAAGTAGCGAACGCGAAGATCCCCCTCAAGCGCGGCAACAGTCGCGTCAATCGCTGTATTGCGCTGCTCTGGGGTTTCGTCCCCCGCCAGCCCACCAAGGTTGATTCCATC